>Ga0307517_10004177_pt1 | contig 22277 bp, 26 predicted proteins | sample 23_EM_MG_FD_194515 | JGI IMG/M metagenome (GOLD analysis project Ga0307517, IMG submission 194515) | Populus trichocarpa ectomycorrhiza microbial communities from riparian zone in the Pacific Northwest, United States - 23_EM | ecosystem: Host-associated > Plants > Roots > Unclassified | place... | reverse complement strand
ACTTGCTCTTGACGCTCGTCATCTCTCTCCAGCACATCCCCTCCCATCGCTGGACCATGCAGTCTCACAGAAATATCGTAACGAACGCCAATCCAAACCGCAACCGGAGACGCAAACCGCGACGCCAGCCACAGAAGGCACCCGTCGTGGTCGATCCACCCATCGTTAATGTCCAGGCTGAAAATTGGGGCTCCGCTGCGGACCCGTGGCCCGGGACAATTGGTGAGCGATTTGTTGCAGGGTTATGTTTTTTGGCGCGCTCTTACGTAGCCCCGGTGATATCAGATGAGTCCGATGTAAGCAAGGAGATAATATCCGTATGGCGCCAAAATGTCTTTGCTGCGGAAAATGGTGGAGAGGTACAGAAGATGGAGGACCTGTACGACCGCCTTGATAGGGAACGGGAGAGGTGGAACGATAAGTTGAACAACCCTCTGACGTGGGGTTGGGGTGAACCGGACGAGTTGAACGATTGGGCCAAGGAGACGAAGGAAGCCACTGCCTCCCCTGGCTGGGGCGATTACCAACCCGACGATTTCAACAAGTGGACCAACAACGCCGTTTACGAGCATCCCCACTGGCGCGGTCATCAGCCAGCTACCAGCGACAAGACACCAGACGGGTTATTTCATGTGCAAAATTCCGGACAAACTCCTCCACCTCTCCCCAAGCTGGTTTCCAGCTACGCGGACAAGCTGGGAGTGGATGGCCGTCAACGAAGTTACGCCTTTGCTCAGGTGAGTTCCGATGTCTTCTCGATCTCCTGACCTTTACTGATCCAGTCTCCCCGCTCAGTTGTCCACTGAAGCCAAGGCTGAGAAGATTAGAGAAGTTGCATACCAGCTGAAAGGATCCAAGAAGCACTAATCGTACTCCCAACTTCATTCTCATCCATGCCCCGCTCATTTACACATGCATGTCATCCTTCACATTGTACTCTTAACGCACACATAGCTATACTGCTTCAAATCAGGGCCCTGATTGTAATCGATGGTGGATAGGACTCGCTATCTTGTATGAAATAGTAAAATACACAAGTCGTCATGTTACGGTGTCATGTCTGCCAAAAACGGGTTGGAAGTTCGTCGCGTTCGAAGAACAAGTGATAAGGACACGGTATCTGGAGATTGAAAGGCAGATCATCAAATGGGTCGACAGACAGTTTACAGTGGGAATTCAGTATATTCCCCATACTCCACGTCCTCTACGAACTGACGTAGCTCACCCGCCACTGCCTCGAAATACTTTGCGCACAAGATAACCCTCTGCAGTGGGAATCCCGCCTCAGACCGTGCCTTTACTACCGGCACAAGCTTCCGATGAGGAGTCGCCGTGTCGTCATCGATCGTGAGGGTTTTAAGGGTTGGACAAGGATATTGACCATCCTGAGTTACAGAGAGTAGCAGGGGAAGGATATTGATGGTGCCTTTTAGAACGAGAGTTTCGACGTTCCTCAGGTTCTGCAACACACGAGAAATCTGATCGTTTGTCACGCCCCGAATCCTCCCCTCGATCACGAAGCGCCGAATTGTGTCAAGGGGGCACGTTGCGATGAACGTGATGGATTCCACGAGGGGCAGGGGATGGCTGTTGCCGGAGTTTTCCAGCTTGAAACGGGTTTCTCCATCCTTCTTGAAATGTAGAGTGGATTGAATGAACCTCATCGAGTGGGAGAACACGAGTTCATCCGACCCTGATATGAGAGGGAATAAGTGCTGTCCGAGCGAGAGCACCAGGTCATGAGGGAAAGGCTCTTCCACTTTTGCCTTTGCCAGAACACTCGCAGAGGGGGGAAAGGTGATTGATGCGAGAATGAGTATGGGTGTGGGGCGACAGGATATGGACAGGTTCCGGAGGCGCGGCAAAGAGACACGACGGTGTGGGACCCCACGCTCCATCATGAGCGTCCAGAACACTAGGTGCACGTCTTCTAGTAACGGTGAAGACTGCAAAACGTCAAGCAGCGGATCAACCATCATGATAGGGTTGAATTCCCTCCCAAGCCTGATGCGGATACTCGTGAGGCTGGGAAACGCGATTTGTGACCAGATGGGAGCAGGAGGACCAGAAATTCGGATGGATAGGTGGCGAAGGTTGGATGCATGAGAGAATATTGCAGAATCGGGGACCGCGGAATCGGCCTGGGTCCTGGCGGAGATGCGTAAATCTACCAGTGCAGGAAGGGCAGAGGCGGTGAAATGTTGCGAGACTGCCTTCCACTGGGACCATGACATCGTCTCGAAGGATAAGAGTCTGATTTGGTGCGTGCGATCCAAGACTTGCTGTAAAATGTGCGCGGGGTTCCCTGCTGCTAGGTTGACATCCAAGGGCGATGCCCTCGACCGGTCAAGATGAAGCTGCAAGTGAGATTGGGTCATGCGGGCGGTGTCCATGGTGCTCCAGAGCGCGGGGGAAGATAAGAGGGCGGACCGCCAATAGCGACACACATGGGACGCATTGAGGGTACTCAGAGTATCCCTGGGATCGAAGTGGGTCGGGATGAGAGTGAGAACATCCTGGGAGAGTCGGTTGATCACCGGAACGACTACATTTTTCAACGTGCGGACGGTCGAAAGGGCGAGTTGCAACTGGTCTTCAAAGTAATGGAGCTTTGGGGCATTCAAGGTCAGGAACGACATGAAGCATAGGGCGTTGGGTCAGGAAACGGACCTCATCTTGAGTGGTGGGTGGGCTATGCAGGACGTCGGATCATGCAGAATTTGGCGATGGGGTGAACTCTTACATACCAAGGAAAGGTGCAAAGGGTGTACAGCTCATGGTTAAGGGTTTGTAAGATGTCGTTGAGCGCTGCAGACGTGGGAGTAGGTTCCATGCGATGTACTGGAGTTGATAAGCAGTTGCGGATATATGCGATGCACCGACCGCTCCCCGTGACCTCATTCCGGACTCGCCATCCGCAGCCACCGGTGGGGTGCACCGCCAAAGCTCCTGCTATATAAGCGAGGAGACAGCTCCGGATGTTCCAGAAATCTCTCACTCGCCCAATCATGCAATCCGAACGACACCCTCTGCCCTTCGGTTGGGTCAAAGAATTCGACGAGACTTCGGGCCATCCATTCTACGTACGTCCTACTCTGACCGTTTGCCGTCGTACAGGATGCTGATCCCCGTTCTCCTCGATAGGTCGACACCAAGGCTAACCCGCCTCGAAGCATTTGGATGCACCCCTACGAGGACGAAGTGTTCCTCAAGGCGCACCCAGATGTCCGAGAGAAGCTCAGCATCGGTGGATCCGGGGGTTCGGAATCAAACCTCTGCCCGCCGCCTTCTTTCGAGGAAAGCCAACGACGTCATTCATATGGTGGACCATCCTCTTCGAGTCAGCCTCAAGCCACCAGCATATCTGCCGCCGATTCAAACAAACGCAAGGATCGCGGGTTCTTGGGAAAACTCAAAGACAAAACTATTGGAACGAAAGAGGAGCGCGAGGCGGAGAAGAAGAGGAGGCAAGAAGAGGTAATTCGCCATGCTACCGGCCAACTGCAGTCTGTGGCTGACTCTTTGCACAGGATCGTGTTCGGATGGAAGCGCAGCGACAGCGTACCCAGCAGATGATTATGGCTCGCCAACAGCTCTACGCTAGCCAGCCCCAACACGGCCACGGTTTTATCGGGGGTTCTCCATACTACGGTGGTGGGGGCGCATCCCACCGCCGAAGGCCTGGTGGCGGTATGGGGATGGGTCTTCCAATACTTGGCGGTCTCGCTGGCGGTCTGTTATTGGGTGAAGCACTCGATGGCGATTTCGGCGGTGGAGACTTTGGCGGTGGAGACTTTGGTGGTGGAGACTTTGGCGGCTTCTAAAACTCAAACATCCCCCCTGCTCCTGCCCTTGTCTGATTTGCTTTCGCACCTATCTCTGCGACTGGACTCTTTCCTTATCTCCAATTATGACCGTGTAGCACATATACTTGCTGTATCGGATGTTTTTGTATCTGTATGCTTACATCGTGATTCATGCACTCGATTACTTTGATTTTCCATGACGCGTCGATCTCCGCTTTGACTGTCTCGCTTCACCTCCAGCTGACCCGGAGATGCCTCCGACGCTTCCGGTGTCACTCAGCCCACACATATGCGTCGTATCTTCCCCAGACGTAGAGGTCGCCTTGAGATCCGGAGCTCTTCCATCTCTTCCTCAACTCCTCCAATCTTTCTCTCCGCTCGGCTCAGGTAAAGTAACACACCAGGATATCGAATTCACAGACCGATGATTTCAAACTGCGTATTCGCACCCCGTGTATCGCCTGTACAGTCACGACCAGAACCTCAACCCAAATCCAGCATCCTCAATTCGCGCTTAGGTTCTCCGATCTAGCTGAAATCGAGGAAGCATGCCGGGAAGACGAAGAGGAACGGGCGAACAGGACGATCGACTGGATGAGCTCGCGTGTTAGTGAGAAAGCTGCGAAATGGGTCGAGATTATGGACCGGACCAAGTCGGAGGGCGTGACCACACCATGGTGGGAGGAGCTGAGGAAGTGTGCAGAGGGGAATGTTGTGCCCTCGAAGACTGAAGGATGGAACCACCCCGTCGCTGGTGAGCAGTAACTGCGGCACATCCGTTCATCCCACTCCCCGTTTAGCTCAACGCCCAATTATAGTCATCTTTGCCGTGTCTACGACGGCTGCGAATCCACTTCAGGCCCTCCAGGACTTACACGCAAGACAGATCGACTTCCCGCCATGGGTAGACCCCACATACCTTCGATGTACACTCATTATCCAGTGCGGGACATCATCGCTCTCTGACCCAATGTATGCGTACTCCGCTAAGATGCGAGTCTCGAGGAACTGAACTTGAACCACGCTAGCACAGAATCTCTCTTCAATGCTGTTCAGAAGCAATACGGTAACAGTCACCTTCTCAAACTCACCCTGCCAAGTCCCCCGCCCTCAGGCGTACCATCGCCTGCCTTTCTGCCTCGACTACCGAATGACCCAGAAACCTCCGGGCCAGGTGTACCTCAACCGCAAACACAGGCCGAGTCCTTCACCGTTAGGATGGTTGAAACCGATTTGGCGTCAACCGCCAAGTTCGTACGGGAACTCGCTGTAGAGAGCCTGATCCCTTGGATGGGAAAGTGCGTTCTAGAGTGGAACGAAGCCGTGAGTCATTTCCGTCGACGCCGGAGCCTGATTAAACCTATCTAATGTATTGCACTTGACTCCAGTATTCGTCATCGCGAAGGCTCCCTTCCCGACTATTCTCTTCCACTAGACGATTGTTCGGCACAGGGTCGGTTTCGAACTCCCCCACCCAAAACTCATTTTCACCACCTATCCACGGGCAAACGGGCTCAACAAGTTCTGTGACTTCTCTACCCGGGTATGTGACTCCGCTTGCCCAACAACGGAGACTTGCAGAGTTTGCAACTGTCCTCGGTGACTACAAACTAGCCATTCCCATCTGGGAGGTTGTCAGGAAGGAAGGAAAGGGTGGTTCCGTAAGCACCGACGCTTCTCATCGTTTTGTTTCAGACTTTCCGAGCTTAGCGCGACTGCAAATCCTAGGAAATCCTCCCGTTGCTGCTCACCGCTAGTCCAGCCGTGGGTTTGCACGCCAAACATGCGATCACGAGTATCAGCGCCAGCTACCCGGCATCGATGCTGGTCACCGCGCTGGAATACACGGCGCGCTGGGACGTTGGAATCACCAAACAGGACTTCCTCAGCAGAGAGTTAGAGGGTGAACGGTGGCTGGTTTGGGCTGCGGGTTCTGTGCGTTTCCCCCCTTCATGGTATTGGCTCTCGAGGGTTTCTGATGCGCGTAAGGCTGTTTTACCTCTCAGGCCGAAGAAGCACCTGCAGCCTTGTTACTTGCACACGCGGCGCAATTGAGCGTTATCAAGGGTGCCCGTAGGAGAGCGGCACTTTGGTTCCTCTTTGCAGCTAATAGACTTGAGAAGTGCGGCATCGTGAGTGCACCCGAAACCCCTACCTCTCTCTTGCCGTTCACACATTTCACCAGAAACCTTTGACGACTTATTTCTTAAGAAGGGCAAGGGTGATGTACGAATCGCCCTTAGAGAAGGAGTTCTCACCATCTTTCTGGGAAAGCGAGGATAAATCTCAAACAGATTGGAGTGGGTTCGAAGGGATCGTTCCGGGGATCGAACATGCGCTTGGTAGGAAAAACATCCTCCACCCATGCTTTAGCTGACTCCGGAGAATAGGGCGGCTCCTATATACCACCGGAGACGTCGAAGGTGCCGTCGAGCTGTTTTTGGGCCTTCTGAAAGGAACCTCGTCGAGCTCACCGTCGTTATCGCTCCCCGGACCTGTCATGGGGCCGAATGGGACTGTGGCTCCTCAAGCGCAAGCCAACTTGGACAAGATATTCCTCGAAGATTTCCGTGTTGCCTTTAACGTGAGCCAACTTCCCCAGCGCTCTCAAACTTATGCTAAGTTGTTTCGATACTTCACGTAGCATTGGATGGATACTGCAGGCGGGAAATTAGATCTGGCGTCTTTCCGCCTCCCTATCACCTTCTGCAGACCCAAGTTGACTAAGTTGCGGCTTCGAGATGACCACTCGGGAGATTACAAGGGCGAGTGGAAGGAGCGGGAACGTGAGTGGACGGAGTTTTGGCGAGTGAGAGGGGGGAAGGAGAAGTTGGATAACAGGCGGAGGGGGGTTGTCAACGGTATGCATGGCTTCTGGTACCCATAGCTCCGCTGTTAAATGTCTCACACTCGCTTCTAGAGACTATATGGGCGGACTTTGTGCTGAATAATCCGCTTCAGGTTGACGTCGAATTGACGGATCTGACGGTCGTGGTGAAAGAGGCTGGGAAGACCCAGGCAAACGAGCCTCGAGAAGGGCTGGTGGAGGTTGAAGAGATAGACAAAATATCCTTGGCTCCCGGAGAGCAACGTACAGTAAGCGTGGTCTTTGGGTCCTGTTCTCGCGTGGTCATACTTACGCATTGAACGCAAGATCCCGATCTCCATCAAATCCCTGCGACCAACAAAACTTATGCTCACGGAACTCACCTACAAATTCTTTGCCTCGATCCCTTGCTCAGAGCCTCTCGGCACCCGCGGGGGCCGACTCAACGACACCGCCTTACAAAGACAAAACAAGGTTTACGCTCCTGATGCGTTCGTCGAGGTCGAGACTGAGGAATGCAGACAGCGTCTGGACGCGATCTTCGTGGAAGATAATCAAGTGGCGTTGATCCAGGGTGAGAGGAAACGATTAGAGTTATGGATTAATAATACGGGGGTGGAGGATGTGAACGAGGTTTGGATGGTCTCTGGGCCGGAAAATGTGGTGTGGATAGAAAAGTCTGTTGCCGAGAAGCCAGAAGGTGAGACCTTCGCGGTCAATGTGAACGGAATTAATCCGCTGTTCAGGTTCGAGCGAGGAGGTTTTCTGGTCAACAAACAGCGTCTCGAATCCTGCGCCGTCGCAAATACGGATTGAGGAATATACCGGGTCGGGGATATTGAGACCTAAAGGATACTTCAAACTTCCAATCGTCTATCATGCGGACAGGGTGGAAGATGGGAACATCTGTTTGATGTTCGTTTACCGTCTGGTACGCACAATTCACCCAGCCGAAAGATAAAATTCTGACTGGGCTCCCACGCAAAGGACGATGGAGGGTTTACGTCAACTCGAGCGTCGCTTTCTGTTCAAGTCCAACCAGCGTTCGAGATTTCGATTTCGTCAAAGCCGGGGATGGGTGGTGACACGGAGTTCTTGTTGAGTTTGGAGGTAGAGAACACCACTCCATTGACCTCCTTGAAGATCTCACAAATATCCACCATGAGTCCATCGTGGACTTGCCATTCCCCCACGGACGGATTAATGTAGGTTTTTTTCACCGGTTCGGAGACCTGAGGTGGGTAACTCATCACGTCTTTTCAAGCGTTGATCTGCCCTCAAGTCAGATAGTCCGTGTGGGGTTCTGCGTGAAACGATGGGAAGGCGGTGCAGAAGGAATCGAGGGGACAAGGAAATATGTCAGGCGAAAAATTGGGGCGGTGCTGCGTGGAGAAGAGATTGACCCTTCGGTGCCCCCTCGGTTAGAGGTCTCATGCACTCACTTCTCTGGTGTAAGTTTCTCCCTCATCCCTTGGTTTTTGGGCCACCGCTCATGGAAAATTTGTCACAGTCAGATCCAACTCTGAGGTTCGACTCGGAAGACATCTCGTATTTCGTTCGGCAAAACAAGCGAAAGCTCGTCCGGGAATCGCTCTTGAGGACGTATCCGAGTATATCCAGCGCGTCCCACCAAACAGTATTCCCATTATACAACCCAGCCTCTCTAGATGCGCTCGTATTCTGGGAGATGCCCTCTCAGGAACGGTCCGGACATGTTTTGGTGTCTGGATTGACTTTGGGAGCAGAGCATGGGGATCTGGGAGGTATCATCGAAGAGGCGGAGAGCGCCAAGGTCAAGAGGAGTATGTATGCGGAAACGCAAAAGGAGAAGATGGAGATCATGCGGTCGGTGAGGGGCGGAGAATGGAATGTGAATTCGAACCCGGTGGTGGTTAGTGTCAGGTGTGAGTTGGTGGTTGATCATGATTTCGGGTCGGGGTAAGTGGTTCTGTTGAGTGAACTTCCCACCTGGTGGCGACGAGCGCTGATATCTCTGTGTGTGTGCCTAGGTTGTGCAGTGTCCCTGTGACGTTCGTCATCTCAAACTGTTCGTTAACGCACCCGGCAAAGTTCGTCTTCCGGTTACCGTCGTCCGAGAGCAAGAAGAGCTCTTCACCGTGAGTCCCGTCTCTTCCTCCACCCCTCTCGAAATGAAATCACTGATGAAATGGGTATAGAAACGTCCTCCCACCTCAATACACCGGCCGACGGACGTTCCGTGGATTAGTGGAACGGTCCCAAACGACGGAACTTCAAGCAAGGGTGTGGGTTCACCGTCCGGGGACCTACAGCCTTGATGGATGGGTCGTAGAAAGCGAAGTCGGGGATCGACAAGAGGACGGAACATGGAAGACGAGACATCGGTATTCGTCTCAACAAGGTCAACAGCATCAAGCTGGGGGCGGGATTTCCTGTGTCACCGTTCGGAGTATATCCAAGTCCGCATGAATGTTTGATCGAGTGGGAGGGTGCTTTGCCGTGCCTCCCCGGTAAGGCAGAGCGATTTTATACAGTCATACATAGCTTGATTGAGGAAAGGCAGATTCTTGAATCATTATTTCGGATAACTACAGCGTAAGGGAGGGGGTACAGGGTGATCAAAGTACTATAATACGTCGAAGAACGTGAATACGGTAAGACCGAAGACCATGAAAAAGAGTAAGAAAGGCGAGGGAAGGTGCACAAGCGGACGGTTTAGGGAGTAATCAAAGGAAAGAGGATAACACCATGGTGAAAATTAGGTGGCGGTTCTAGTCCTTCTTGGCGTCCTTCTTCTGAGCGGCTTTGAGCGCGGCGGTGTTGAAGAAAAGCTAAATTCGAGGTGGGGTTAGCGGAAGGGGGTTCGGAAAAATACGTGATCGGAGTTGGAGAAAACCTTACCCCAGTGCAGAACTGGACCAAATTGAAGAACGGAACTTCAAACTGCACAGAAGGAAAAGGGGGTCAATGAAAAAGTCCAGGTGGTGGCAGGGTGCGACGAGAAACCGCGCACCTCGGGTGGCAAGAACGTCTGAGAAAAGATAATGGCAGTCGGGCTCGTGACCCACGTAACACCCAAAACCGGCGCGAATCCCCTCTTGACGACCCTCAAAACAGCTTCCTTGGTCCTCGCACCCTCAACCATGGCGCTGTTCGCCAGAAACACTGCGATCTGAACGGGAGCGATGACGAGCAAACTCGAGGCTAGCATCCCAAGCTTCGCGGCCGGTCCGGTGCGTCCCGCGAAGACCCTGTGCATGGTTTTGACCATGACGTGACCCAGGGGAGCTGAGACGAGGAATCCGAACAAGGCCATTTTGACGGCTTTCGCGTTTATTTTTGTTGCCGCGAGGAGGTGCTCGAGTGGACCGGCGGACGGGTGAACTTTACGAGACGGAACCCCCGCGAGATGTCGCGCGAGGACTTCTTGGAGGAAACCCAAAACACCTACGAGAAACGCGTGAATGAGTGTGCTTTAGCCTCCAGCGCTGTACGGAGTTGCAAGCGTGGGACGCACCGGCTGTGATTGCCTTAGTCCTCAACTCGTGACTCGCGAGTTGATGCAAGTAAGCCTGCATGAGGCGACTGGTCTGAACGGCTTTGAGAGACATCAGGGTATCGAGAGCACAGCGACGTGTCGTGGAAGTAGAGGACAAGAGGCTGAGGGACTGAGAAGGGAACAAGGCGGGAGGTGACTTCTTCACGGCAATCAAATGATCGAAATGTTTCCCCGCAAGAAATCTCTATGGGACTATCGAGATGTGACGTGCATTAGTCTATGGATTAAAGGGAGGTATTTACTGTTGCCCATAAGTTACGCCGCTGCAGTAGGACCCTAATCTCCGGAAAAAAGAATAACCTCTTGACGAGCACCGAGGCATCCTCGTCCCAAGCAAGAGAAAAGGTAAATCACTTTTTCACCCAAACCTTGACGTAGTCCGCAAACGAAACCATGCACACCGTCTGCCAGATACCGAGGCCTATACGAGGAGTAACACCGCGATAGAGACCTCTGATGCCATTCTCCTTGTAGATGAAGGCGAGAGTGTTGAGAATCGTCAACTTGGCGGGTCGATTCGAATTGGCAGTGGACTTGGACATCGATTGCATCTAGAGAATTGATCCGTGAATAAACTGACCGCTCCCCACTCAGATTCCGAAGCAACCTACCTCGACACGGACGACCTCAATAGGCTGGTTCCAAGTGGCCAAAGCACCACCAATGGAAGAAGCGCCAATCTTCTCCAACGCGCTCAACTTGTCATTCTCGGACTTGCCTTGGGCTTTCCTTATGGATGATTCGGCGAGACGAGCAAAACCCATACTGAAACAAGAGTTTAGGCACCAAACATCATCTCCAACGTGGCCACAACACACCGAGAGCCCCAGTTGGTACATTGGCGCACCGCGACGGCATTCACGCCCTTGTTGATGCCCCTAATACCCTCTCTACGGTAGATATCAGCGAACACGGCCCAGGTCGATGGGGGCTTAACACCGGTCGCGGCTTGTTTGTGACGTGTGATCTCTGCTGTCTTCATACACGTACAGAAACCTAACAAGAATAGCAGTCAGCGTACGAAACTCGCCTGATTCGCAGTATAGGTGGTGCTCAGAAGACATGGGTTAGATTGTGAGACAAGCAGCATCGTGAACGAGATCACTAGCCGACGCTGACGAATACAGTGTTCGAATCATCACGGGATGATGCACTCGCAAAGGGCATCAAGATCTGGTTATTGGGAACCAAATGTACTCACCCATGGTAGCATAAGCCTGGACGATACCGCCGCCCATACCACCAAGTAAACCGGCAGCAGCGGGGTTAACCCCCAAGGCGGTAGTGGCCGACTCAATTTCAGAGGCGGTGAACAAGAGGACCGCGCCCTTGGTTGAAGCCTCAATCCAGGCCTGTGATGATCAAGTCGAATGATATCATCGGTCAGAGGTGGAAGAGAAATCACATGGGGGGAAAACGCGCGATCACTTACCCAAGGGATGAGTCCCTGGTAGAAACCTGCGACACCTCCTCGAGCCCAAACGGCTTGGACGGCTTGGAACATCGTTTGAGACCTGTTAGCGGCCATTTGTGTCTTGAGTACCTCCAGTGGTTGACCCAACGTTGTCACTTCCTGCAAATTCGAATCCTTCAGCAACGAGAAGACGAGGGAACATTCGAGGCGACGCTCACAAACTGCAGAGCAGAAACGTGTGCAACATTCAGCAAAAGTAACCTGTGTTGCATAGAATGTAATCACCATGTTCATGATACCACCTATGTGCGGGCGTGGGGTAAGTAGCAAGCCCATAAGGGACGCGTCGGACGATAGGTTAAACGTACCGACGGCAATATTTGACCAGTTGACACCCTTCTGACCAGGTTCGCGTTGAACACCCATGGCGAATCGTTAGGTATAGAGAGGGGGTATGGACAGAGAAAGAGACAATGGGATGTTTGGGAGAGTGACAAGGAAAGAGCCCGATCAAAAGGACGGCCCTTTTGAAGCATCCGCTGCCCCGACCCAGCAGAAGCCTCGCTGCTCTCAGTGACATAATATCCGCAAATCGTTCGACCCCAACGGACTTTTTTTTTTTGTCTCAATTTACAATTGGCCAATCCATATTTCCGTGCGAACGCGCTAAGTGAGACCTACACTAGAACAAACGGTGGAGGGGGGTATGTGTGTGAGAGTAACTGTGTAAAGGGTGCTGGTTCCAGAAGAAAAACGAATGTGTGTGAACGAGAGAGGGAGAGAGAGAACGATCCAACCACATCCATGGCGAGTGCCGTCGGCTAGGTTCATGAAAACCAGACCGAATCCACGAGGCACCTGCGATTACCCGACCTTCAATTCGTCCAGGTCTTCTTGAAGTCTATCAGACGGGGCGTCGGTGAGCAAGAGTTCAAACGGGAAAACGGAGAAGGTGATAAGAGTGCAAGCGAGAGACAAAAAGAATGAGTGGATAGTAATAGCGACAATAAGGATATCTAATACCAAGAGAACACAGAAGAACGATGGGATAGGGAGACGCTCACAACATAAAAGCAAAGCAAGAAAACGGGAGGAATTCGAAGCAAATATGAAAGCCAACAGGAATAAGAAAGCAAAATGGGAAAGTGAAGGGAGGAGCGAATCCCTCAGAAATAAATCACAGCGAGAACAAGCATGCTCCCGAGGAAACTCTTGAACCCAAACAACCTCACATACCTGGTGATCGTATCGTTCGCCTCCTCCTGATCCTGCTCCAAATATTTAATTTCCATAGCCTTCTGCGAAACTTCCGACTGGAGCTCCTTCGTCTTCCCATTCACAACTTCGAGTTCTTCCCGCATCTCCTTGAGCTTCTTCTCATACTCTGCTCGGAGATCATTCATCTTCAGATTGTGCGCCTCGTGCATTTTCTGAATTTCCGCCTTCGTCACGGTCCCTGACCCGGTGCGTCCGTGGCTGACAGGGCGAGCAGCAGCGGGGATAGCGGGCTCCGCAGCGATCTTCGCCCTCAAAGTCGAGATCTCGCCCTGCGCATCCGACAACTTGCTAACCAAATCCGATTTCTCCTTCTCCAACTGAGTGAGTTCGGATTCGTGAGTTGACCTGAGCTTAGTCACATCCATCACACGTGCCCCCACAACCTCTTCGAGCTCTTTCCCGTGTCGGTCCGACATCTCCGCAATGGACTCGTTCGTGGCCGACAAAACCTCCTGGAGGGCATCCAGGTCCGACCTGGCATCCGCGAGGTCCTTTTGCAATGTGTTCAATTGATCTGTGCGGTCGGGGGGGACAGAAGAGGCGAGAACCTCAGCAGTCGCACGAGCAACCTCCAGCTGAGATTTGAGTGACTTCAATTCCTGGGCAGAGGCGGTCAACGCAGCTTTGGACTTGGCCAAGTCATCTTGCGTCGCTTTGAGTTCGAGCGTCAGTTTGGAGATCTGTTTGCTCAGGTCGCCAGTCTGTTCCTCGAGGATGACGGCGTGTTCAGCTTTGAGGCCATTGATCGCACTCTCGTGGAATTGAGTGACTTGCTCCAGAGAGGCAGCCGATTCAGCGCGAAGAGCCTGGAGGTCGACGCCATGCTTGGCCTGGAAAACTGGTGGTCAGCACAAGTGAAGGTTAGAAAAAGCAAAAATATTCACATTGGCCTCCTGGAACGCTTCTTGCAACCGCTGTTCGTGTTCTTCCTTGACAACCTTGACCTTGGCAGTGAGGATCTCTTCTTGGCTCTAAGTCACTGGTCAGCAATTGTAAAACAACAATGCAATCAACCAGCTAGCTACCTCGAGTTCATTATTAATCCTCTGCAGCTCAGCGTTGAGCGTATCCAGAGCCACTTGCTTAGATTGTTCTAAACCCTGTAGTTTGGCGGCGTATTCCTCGGTGACCGACTGTTGTTCCTGGCTCGCCATCTCCAACGCTGCTTGCGCGTCGGCAAGTTCACCCTCAAGAATGCCCAGCCTGGAGAGCAACCCGACCTGCTCTCGTCGAAACTCAGTCGCGTGAGCTTCGTGCTCCTTCTTGGCCTCGTCGAGCTGCGCCAGAAGACTCTTCCTCTCATCCTCCAACACGCCCTCGGATGCTGTCTTCGCATTGGCAAGCTCGCCCTCGAGTCCCTTAATCCTAGATTCAGCCATTGCCTTCGCATCTTCTGCCTCCCCGACAGCCGCCTCGGCTTCAAGCACCTCGATCTCCAACTCAGATATCCTATTGGCCGTATCCTCCTTCTCTTTCTTCAGAGTAGTGAGCTCAGTCTCGAGCTTCTCGACCTCTTTCGCTTTCTGCTCGGCAATAGACAGCTTTTGTTGGAATCCATCGAGAGCGGCGGCGTGGGCAGACTTGAGGGCGGCTGTCTCAATGCCAATTGCCCCGAGGTCTTCACGAGCTTTGAGCAAAGCTTCGTGCTCAACCAAGGCTGCGACCGCTGCATCCGAAGAGGCGAGCTTACTAGATGCACGCAGAGCCTCGAGTTCAGACCTGGTAGAGGTGATCTCGGATTCCAGGGAGGTTATCTGTGATTGAAGGGTCTTGACAGATGCTTGCTCTGACTGAAGAAGCTCCTTCGACTCGTGCAACTAGATTCCATTGGAATACTGTCAACACCCGGACCGCATGCGGTGCGACGAATTGACATACCTCAGTTTTAACGGATTCGAGGAGGGCAGTAGAGTCATCGTCTCGCTCGTCCTGAAGGGTCTGTAGTTTGACCTGGACTTCCTCCAACTGTTGTTCAGTAGTAGCCTTGGCCAGTTCAAGCTCCTCGAGTTTCGTCTGTCTCTCCTGGGTATCCGCAAGGGCCGACTCCAGAGAGGATTTCGCTTCCGAAACTTGGGACTCGAGGTTAGCGATGGCAGTTTCCTTCGCCGAAAGGGCCTCGTGAGCGCTATCCAACTAGGCAAGAATGGTTTAGCCAACCCGGATACAGGCACGTGAATCTGTGCACACCTTTTGTTGCAGGTCATCATGGGCTTTGCCACTGGGTGGTTTACCATTCTGCTTGACATCCTTCAATGATGATACAGACCCGACACCATGAGTGCGTGATGGCCGCGTGACTGTGGTGTTTAGGGGAGGCTTTGAGACACCGATGGACGGTCTCGAAATGGATGGGGTCCTCCTGGCGGCTTCCGTGATCGAAGCCCGAGGCCTAACGGGGGGTTTGACGGTGTCGGGGTCAGGCGAAGAGACCATTGAAGCCCTCGATGGGGGTTTAGCAATCGCAGAAGCCGGTTGCCTCGAAACTGATGACGAAAGAGTCGGTTTGGTACCAGTAGATGGCGAGAACGATTTCCTGTCGGCCGAAGATTGGACCTTGGGTGGGAGAATGGAGGTTCTGCGGATATGAGCAGGGACGGGAGGTTTGGGAGGTGGCATCGCTCCCTTCGTGGTGGTGGATGGATTCTTCTTTACGGGCGAGGCGGTAGAGGAAGGTTTGACACCCGGCGCGATGACCCTGGACAGGGCGGGTTTTTTGGCACCGGAACCGACAACCTGGAAGTCCAGCAGAATAGATACGCAATCACAGGTCCCGAAGCGTCGAGCGGAGGCAAATGAATAGAAAGAACCGTCAGCTTGAGTTTATTCCGAGACAAATCACAAACGGTCGAACGAATGGGCGATTACACGTGCCTTTTTTACAGCAGTTGCTGGAGGTTTGGTAGCAACGGTCTTGGAGGGGACTTTCTGAGCGGGGGCCTCGCCTTTTGTTTCCTCCTCAACGTGTTCCGCAGTGGGACCGGTTTCATCAGTGCTCTCGCCTGCAGCATCAGAGGTGGAGACAGGGTGTGGGGAAAGCATGTCGTCGAGAGGGGACAAGGCATCGGGTCCCTCGTGATGTCCGTTGGTCGTGTCGAGGACGTCCACGTCAGGCATGGGGACGGTGCTTGACGAGGTGGTTCGTCGAACGGAACGAAGGCGTGCCGAATGGATGTCAGAACCCGGGTGCGGGACTATTGTTATGCATTCGTTATCCGACTACAAATTGGTAACAAGGCGGCGTTATCTTATTGTTACTGGATTACAACAGAGCAAGGTAAGACTACATTTCCCGCGGGGCGCCCCTGAAACTCTAGCCGATCTGCGTCGAAGGCGGTGCATCCGGGTAGAGAGACATTTGGGCAGTTGTATTTCCAGGTAATTTTTTGGTGTGCAACGCGTACGCTCGGTCCGAAGAAATTGGCGAGCAGCGTTGCGAGTAATTTGGGATAGTGCGGGGGACAAGCAGGCCTTGATGTTCGCAGCATCGTTGACACAGACTCGGTTCAGCGAACAATCAGACCTCCTGGCTTCTCTTCATCAGCCATCTCGCTTCACCTCACTGTCCACCTCTCCTCCGGTTCCCCCCTGTTGCTCTTCCTATCTGTACCACCCCTTGGTTTTTTAGAATCCCGAAACGAATTTCCTGGCCTCCCCCGCCCTCGTGCGCTGCGTGTTGAAAGCCCGTTAACGAAATGCAAGCCATTAAATGCAAGTCGCCCTACCCAACATCATCGCCACCACACTTTCCCCAGTTCTGACACCTCTTTGGCATCTTGCATGCTGGTTTCCTATTCACACAGGTGTTGTTGTTGGTGATGGTGCGGTTGGAAAGGCAAGTGCATCCTCGGGCAATTGTGCCCCATTTCCTTGGATCGCCAGCTCACCTTGGAACGCCTCGAAACTAGACCTGTCTTTTGATTTCTTATACCACGAATGCGTTCCCCGTACGTGCCGCTATACCTCATCGCAACCCATCCGCCGGACTCACGCCGTAACCACAGGGAGAATACATCCCGACTGGTACGCTTCAAATCAATTCCGACGGAGGGTGGACCGATGTCCCTTACTCCCGGTTATCTTAGTGTTTGACAACTACTCTGCCAATGTGATGGTCGACGGAAAGACGATTTCTCTCGGTCTTTGGGATACCGCCGGACAAGAGGATTATGATAGGCTCCGCCCACTCTCATATCCCCAAACCGACGTGTTCTTGATCTGTTTCTCTCTCGTCAGTCCGCCAAGCTACGAGAACGTCCGGACCAAGGTTCGTTCCCCTTCGCTTTCGTGATTGAAATTTCCCTGCTTTGAACGGTTTCCTGTAGTGGCATCCCGAGATCTCGCATCACGCTCCTTCCACATCCATCGTGCTCGTGGGTACGAAACTGGATCTTCGCGAAGACCCAGGTACTATTGAAAAGCTGAGGGAAAGGTGACAGATTGCATGCTTATCCGACGTGTCGTTTGGCGATCACTGACGCATGAATTCTCCGTGTCTGGCGTATAGGCGCATGGCCCCAATCCAGTACTCGCAAGGCGTGGCGATGGCTAAGGATATTGGAGCTGTCAAGTACTTGGAGTGTTCCGCCCTCACGCAGAAGGGTCTCAAGACCGTGTTCGACGATGCTATCCGCGCAGTCTGTACGTGATACTCAATTCCCGATCGGAAGACGGGATTAACGTTTCCCCAGTGAACCCTCCCGTGCGGGACAAGCAGACTCGCAAGAGTGGTGGCAGGTGCATCGTTGCATGAGAGAAATACCTTTTTGCTATATGTATCATTCGTGGGGGTACTCTTTGGCAACATGTCTCATGATATTACAACATTTATGGCTCCCGTTGATGACCTCTCTTCTCTTTCTTCCTCCTCTCCTACCACCTTCGTGTTCGTCCTCCTGAATCACAGTAAACATACGTACTACTTTTACTTGTTCCTGTTCCTCTACCCTTTCCTTGCATTGTCCCGCAAGTGAACTGATGACGATGTGATCTGCGTACGCCGGTTGGCCGGCGGTTCTCCTGGATCAATGGCCTTGGCCTGACACTACTCGGCCCACATTTGTTCCATATCTGGTGTAGCATCCCTCGAAGGTGTGTCGTATGCCATTGTTTGGTGATCAGATACGGCCGTAAATAATGCAGGGCTCTTTTTTCCCAGTTACTCAGATATCTGCCTGCATAGTTGGAGAGAACGTCCCATTGTACCGCACCTGGCATATTTGGCCCGCAGATCCGGAATATCGGTATTTTTCACGCCTCGTCGGCTTCTAGAGAAGGATTATTCACGATGTACATAACCTCGGGACCGTGCTCGTAGGGTTCCGTAAAGTCAGCGTTGTTTCAGCTCTCTTGAAAAGACGGCCACCGGCTCAGTGAGTGCCTATTAATTATTCTTAGACCTGGATAACCGCGCGTGGCGCGCCTCACATCAAGTCCCGGTCAACGAGATCCCGAGAACCGATTGCATATTCCTTCCGACTTCCACATCTCCATGCGGGGGGGAGCGGACTGCAGGGGTTGCGCTGGATGGTGTCGAAAGCAAGCCCAACGAGTGATGGAGGCGGTGGGGAAATCTAATTCTGCCGTGAGGCTCTCAGGGGTGGGAGAGGGCCACCTTCAGGCATGCCAAGTGGTCCGACAGCTGGCAAGTCTGGGAATCTATCAGCAAATGGCTTCGCCTCGAGGTAGCACTGCTTACCCGACCGCTTCAGCTAAATGCTATTCAGTTTTGGCGGTCGGTTTGGGTTGAGAGACCTCGGGTAGATCCAACGTGGCGAGGCTTTGCGGATTTTCTCTCTTCTACGAATGATTAGACTACTGGAGAAGCCACCTACGTACTCACATGACCGAGAACACCGGCTGCGATACTGTGAAGTCTTGTTCAAGGAAACTTGGAAAAGGTCGGCCGGCCCCTCACAGAGAGCAGGTGCAAGCGCAGCCTCCGGTCGACGAGCCACAGTCAGCCCGCTTGAATAATTCCTGGCCGTGGGTCGGTCCTTCAATCAATGGCGTCACAAAAGGCGCGGGGCAACGCGTTGATTGCGGCACTGAATGCCATGAATGGGGCTAGACAAGAGACTTGCCAAATAAGGAAATCCGCCGATGATGCTTCCCTCCGGTCCATGTGTGCCTGGCTGCTGGATACATTTTCCCCGGCGCCCACCAGAGAAGTTCGGCCAGATTCTTTAACCGCAACTTCCATCTTGTCACCTCCACCAACCGACAACCCACCAACCTCGTCCATCGTTTAACCCCACACTCCTTTCCGACTCCCACACTCTTTTCCCAGGCGATCGCAAACAGACACGGATTGCTGACAGCTGCATCAGCATCTTTTCCCAACAGATCCTGAATATCGTGGAAGGGGTCAAACCTTTCATCTCCGGAAGCACTAGACCTCCCCCCCTTTGGTTATGTCCACGGCCAGGACAAGCCCCCTGGATTGCTGAACAGTACGTCCCTCGTTAACTTTTCCCACTTTCGTTTCCTGGTAACGCCGAATCCGCACCGCTAGAAACCATGTCTGACCCATCCCACTATGAGGTGGTTGACCCTGCAATGCCAACCTCTACCACCCCGACTTACCGGCATCGCCCAGCCCGCTCACTCGCCACTAACGCATCTGGGATTGCAGACAGTACAATCAGCTATGGAACCGTTGATGCTCTCCATTCCCAACTCGGTCACTTTCCCCCGCCTCCCAGCGAAGTGCCAACCCCGACCACACCCACATTCCACACTTTCTTTACCCCCGTCACTCCCTTGAACCTCCCCCAAAGGGATCCCCATCCCGACGCCCCAAGTGAATCCTTCCGACAACTGCCCTCGCAACGTCCGCCCATCCATTATCCTCCTGAGGAACAGATCCCCCCAAACGCGGCCCCGCCCCAGCTGCGGCGGCAACCGTCATTCAAGACTTACGCTACCAGCGAAACAGCTGGCTCCTTATCTCCGTTTGATTGGCACGAAGGCTCATCTAGCATCGACGTCGACCCCCATGACGGCAGGATGCTTCCAACTTCTTTCATCACCTCCCTCATATCCTCTTCTGAGAATGGCAGCCCACGCTCCAACCTCGCCTCAATGCCTCCGCTACAGAGTTCTGCTCAGCTATTCAGCGGGGGAAACGATCTGGATGCAACGAGTTCCATTTCCGACGCTACATATCCGCCTCATAATTACCCTCCACTTTCACCACCGAACGGGGCCATTCCCCGTGGCACAGCGTACCTGGAGTCTTCAGGTCGTTCGAAAACAAGCTCTGTTGGAGCATTGACATCGGAGACTGGGCACGACGGGCCTTCAGTACGGAGTCACACCCCATTGATGAACCTCACGCAAATATACTACCCTATTGAAGAAGACGCAATGGGTGAGCTGCAAGCTCGAGGAGAAGCGTCGAAGCGATCTTCCCAGGGTCGTAGACAATCCCTTATATCGACACGGACGACGAAGAGCCATGTCTCATCACTCCTTTCCAAGCTGTCTCGCGTTGCGAGTAGGAAACTAGCTAGAGTTAAACCCCTGCCGCCTGTGCCTACCATTCCAGGTGAGCTGCGGAACTCGGATTATCAGAAATTCGAGGAATCGATGCCGTTACCACAACTCGCGAATCGCGCGGATGTATTATCGCGGATGTTGGCGAGGGGTCATATGCCACATAGCGATTATCCTCCTTCGAATATCTATCGGTCTACGCCAGCACCAGGGGTGGAAATTCATTGGAATGGCGTTACGCAGACGGCGGACGCATCAAGGTCGAATTGGCCGACAACCCGCGAGGTATCATCTTATAAGTATCATCCAGAGGAGAAGGTGGCGACTTCGAATCGATCAGCGGGCTTCTGGGAAAGACTCATAACGAGATTTGGCAAGAAGGGGGTCGTCGCGATGCTCGTCGTGATCGCGGTTCTCCTGATTGTCCTCGCCGTGCTTCTCGGAGTCCTCCTCAGGAAGAAATCCACAACAGTGCTTCCAAAGTGCCCCACTGGAACAACGGGCACGGGCTGCGAGATTGGTATGTCCATTTTTCCGTTATCTTTCCAATAAAAAACCGCATTCTCAGTAACCTTGTCCCGTGCTGACTTGACTTTCATTCTCGTTCGCCTGCAGCTGCGAGTTGTGTGTGCACCGGCGGATCATCGAGCATGTGCGTGGCTCAGGGTTTACTTGACCTGCTTCCGGCAACAAACTCGGCGTTCAACACGAACTTCACGGCTCAGGATGTGGTGACTTCGTTGTTTGATGCAATGGGTGTTCCGCCAGATAACAACTGCGCGCACCAGGCGATTCTCGTGGACGCCGGTTCTAAACTTCGCGTTGGTTCCTTCCCTGTGCGAACGTCGTGGACCCGATCTGCCCTACTTTGGCATTTGATTCAAACCGCCGACACCTCGACGATCTCATACATTCGGGCGTTCCTCGAGAAGGCTGATTTCACCGCCTTGGGATCTGATAGCGTCATCGAGAAGTCCGGTTACCAGATTACGAGCAGTGGATTCGTGTTTGATTTCGCGAACATGGCCATCAGGATCGAGAATGTATCGTGGAAGGACGACGCCCAAGCCTCCAATGATGAAGCGTCGAAGGTCAAGGACACCCTGAGCGTGGCGCTGGATAGGATGTATTCGAACGCTCTTGGTGAGTTACGGGGTTAATCTTACGCGGGATTATTCTAAAGGAGGATCCGCCTTACCCAGCTGGGTCTACGCAACGCCAAACGGCACTAGCCAAATATTGGAAGTCCTCCCTGAGCCAGAAGCCACAAGATCTCTCCAGGTTCCTGGCCATCATCGCGGGGTGTCGTATCATGATCCCGTTTGACGCCACGGATTCAATAGCCGGCCGGAGGATTGTCGATCTGATGCCAAACGCTACAAACTCTTGGTCTTTCCCGCCTCCCCTCGCGTGTTATGCTGGTCTTGATGCCTCCACTGTCACCCAGGTGAACCAGATCGAGCAACAGATATTCGGTCTCCCTGCGGCTTCGACACAATCGAGTTTCGACACCAGCTGTTTCGACACGCGACCGATATATGGACGTCTGGACCTGCTTCAACTCAGGCTACCGTTCTACGATTCAACGAAGAATGCGTCTAGACAAGGTGTTGCACTCAAGCGATCTGTCAACTCTCGTGCTGTGCTGTATAGTGGGGAGTACTTGAGTCCGGTTCCAAATCCATCACCATCACCATCTTCATCGTCCAACTCGCCCCAGTTCAATCCAAACCCATTGCAGTATGGAACGACGAATCACCTCAACCACGTTATTCTCCAATACCTCAAATCTATTCCCGACATCAACATCGCCATAACCTTCGTGCAGTTTGTGCTCTCTTCGGTGGCCACTCCGCCGGCTGTAGATTCTGCGCTGTATAATGCGTTGGATAAGATCCCGACACTCGAGGTCGCTTTATT
>Ga0307517_10004176_pt1 | contig 22282 bp, 23 predicted proteins | sample 23_EM_MG_FD_194515 | JGI IMG/M metagenome (GOLD analysis project Ga0307517, IMG submission 194515) | Populus trichocarpa ectomycorrhiza microbial communities from riparian zone in the Pacific Northwest, United States - 23_EM | ecosystem: Host-associated > Plants > Roots > Unclassified | place... | reverse complement strand
ATTGTATTTTCCCACCACCCCCCCCCCCCCCCACTTTCATCCCACCTTCCTGTCCTCCTCTTTTCCTCTTCTTTCCCCTCTCTTCCTCCCCCCCTCCCTTCCTTTTACTCAGTGCCTGCGGTCGATGGTTCCTACGTTCGTCAGGATACCTATCATTTCAACTAATTCTTGACGTTCGTCCTCCGTCTTGCACTCATTTATAATTTTCCTAGCTGCGCGAGCGCATTCTTTCTTTAGGGGACCGGATCTTCGCCCAAACCTTCTTTCCCATTTAATATAATAGTGAGTGATTTCTGAAAGAAACAAACTGTTTTCTCCATCGTCTGGTTGTTTGCAGCTCCTAATATATTCTTCGTTAATAGGTTTAAACCCTCCTGGCGAGGCCCATTCATTTCATTATGAGGACATCAACACATTCCCGCTCGGGTACGGGCTTGTTAATATTGGCTGCTTTCCAAACCTTTGGTTTGGGGGTGGTAAGGGCTACAGCGCCAAGTGAATATCCTTCTCCGGAGCAAGTTACTGTGACCTCGATATCGGTAGATCACATGGTAGAAACAGTGACAGAGCACGCGATTGGGACACCGGCGGAGAAGGTGGTGGAGACGTTACACCTCACTGAGTAGGTTTTCTATGGATTCGGGGTGGTGAGGATTTAAGAGGCTTATGTTTGTTAGGACAAAGCCGTTTACTTTGATCTCGTCAGCAACAGAAACAGTACATGTTGTTGAGTACGTATGTTCCGCGCTGTCGACCTGAGCACATGCTAATCTGAACAGGACACGAGCGGTAACGCACGTACAACCAGTAACAGATACACAAGTTCAGCATGTCACTGTATTTCAAACGGTGGGTCAACCGAAATTTGACAATCTAATGTCGGTACTGACTAGTCACAGATTACAGAATCATTACCGCCAATCCGTGTAACGGTAACAAACCTACAAACGGTTCACGAAACCGTCCCTACAACGGTGGTGGATATTTCAACACAGGTTCAAGTAGTAAGTGCACCACACATCACTCGCTATTTGTTTAGAACTAACACCCCCCAGCACACCGCCGTCGTAACCAGTATCGAGCCAACGACAATAGTCCACACGCTGCCGCCGGTGGTCCACACAGTAGAAAAGCTTGTCACTTCGATTCTAACAGACCTGGAGACTTCTTTTGTCCAACTAACCAAGACCGACGTCTCCATATCAAAAGACATTCAAACAAAGACCGAGGTCCAAGTATCCCAGGTAGTGTCAACAGAAGTCCTAGTAAGCCATCTCATCCAGACAATGGTTGAAACGCAAGTACACATATCCGAGAAGACCGCAACCGCGACTATCCACAACGTTGTCACGGAGGTTAAAGAGAGTCTGGCTACAGCGACCATCCACAATTTTGTCACACAGACTGAAGAGAGCATAGCTACGGCGACGGTCAAGGAGGTTCAGACGCGGACGGAGGTTGTTGAGAGTGTTGCTACCGCGACGCAGGTGATCCACAGTATCGCAACTTCGGTGGTCAACAATGTTATCACAGAAGTCAAAGAGAGTTTCGCAACTATTAAGGAAGTGCAGACACAGACGGAGGTAATCCACAGTATCGCAACAGCAACCCAGGTATTCTCGAGCTTGGCAACAGAAACAGTAAAAGCGGTGGAAACGCTATTAAGCCATATTTTCCAGACGGAGACAGTCAACAATTTCCAAACCCAGACCGTAAAGGAGCTCCAAACCCAGACGGAGGTATTGCACAGCATCTCAACAGAGGTTATATCGAGCATAGCCACCGCGACGGTCAACAACATCCAGACAGTCAAGGATGTATCGACACAGACAGTTAACAGCGTCGCAACTTCGATCATCCATAATTTTGTCACGGAAGTCAAGGAGAGCATTGCGACGGTCAAGGAGGTCCAGACGCAGACGGAGGTAATCCATAGTATCGCGACAGCAACCCAAGTATTCTCGAGTCTGGCGACGGAAACAGTAAAAGCGGTAGAAACACTCTTGAGCCATATTTTCCAGACGGAGACAGTCAACAACATCCAGACCCAAACGGTCAACAACATTCAAACGGAGATAGTAAAGAGCGTCGAAACCCAACTTATCCACCAGACGATCGATAAGGTGATAACCCAATCAATCAACAATTTCCAAACTCAGACCGTAAAAGAACTCCAGACCCAGACGGAGGTATTGCACAGTGTCTTAACGGAGGTTATATCGAGCATAGCTACCGCAACGGTGAACAATATCCAGACCCAGACGGTCCACAGTATCGCAACTTCGGTCATCAACAATGTCGTCACCCAGGTCAAAGAGAGCATCGCGACAGTCAAGGAATTCCAGACACAAACGGAGGTAATCCACAGTGTCGCGACAGCAACCCAGGTAGTCTCGAGCCTGGCGACGGAAACAGTAAAAGCGGTCGAAACACTCTTGAGCCATATCTTCCAGACGGAGACAGTCAACAACATCCAGACTCAAACGGTCAACAACATTCAAACGGAGATAGTAAAGAGCGTCGAAACCCAACTTATCCACCAGACAATCGATAAGGTGATAACCCAATCAATCAACAACATCCAAACTCAGACAGTTCACGCCATCCAGACCCAAACCGTCGCCAGCCTAGCTACAGTAATCCCCCCCCCATCCCCCATCATAAAGAATCACTCGCTAACAAAACCCCAGCAAACTCTTCTCTCCCACATCATCCAAACCGAAACCCGCACGCAGAAAATCGCCGGCGTGCCCATGCTCTCATCCTCCCCACCACCACCACCAGCAGTAGTCCACACCTCGCCACCACCAGCAGTAATCCACACCTCACCACCACCACCGCCAGCAGCAATCCACACCCCACCACCACCCGCAGCAATCCACACCTCACCACAGTCAGTAAAACTCGTCATAGAAACAATCACGGTCCCCTGCAATACAACCGCCACCACCCCAATTGGCGGCGGCGCCGCCGGCACAGCCGCGGCAGCAACAACACACACAGTAACAGTCGGCGGCACCGCCGGCCTCGTCTACACCCCGCCACAAGTCTCCGCGGCGGTGGGCGACCTGGTGCACTTCATCTTCATGTCGAACAACCACTCGGTGACCCAATCCAGCTTCGCCGCGCCCTGCAACCGCCTGGCGACGGGGATGGACAGCGACCTGAGGCCGAACCCGAACAACACCGTCGTGCCCCCGCCATTCTGGGCGTACACGGTTACGACGACCGAGCCGACGTGGTGGTACTGCAAGCAGCGCGCGGGGAATCACTGCGGGCAGGGGATGGTCTTTGCTATCAATCCCACTGCTAACAGGACTTTTCAGATGTTTAAGGATGCGGCGATTAAGATTAACGGTACCGTGTCTTCTTCTGTTACTACTGGTATTGCTACTACTACTCCCGCTGCGACAGGGACGAAAACCGCATCAGCCCTAACTACCGTTCTCCCATCCGCAGTAGCGGGCGGCGGCAGTAGCGGCAGCGGCGGTGGCGCTGGCTCCGGAGGTGAAGCTTGCAAATGCCAATGCTTCTGCCCGACGGCGGCTTACAAGAGATCCACGCAAATAAATGCGCAACTCCCGTCCACGACAATGCAGACCATATCCACCCCGCTGGCAGTCGCGAACGCTACTACTATCCTACCGTCCGTGATATCCTCCCCATCCTCATCTTCAGTATCTTCAATACCCACCACCGCACTCTCCCTGGACACCAAATCCGTCTCCCCCTCCTCCTCCTCCTCCTCCTCCTCCCCCCCTCCTCCCTCATCGGCACCGAGATCCACACCGCCGCCGCCGGCAACAACAACAGCGCTCAAGAGCACGCCCACAGCCCTCGCCGCTGAAACACCGAAAACTACCGCCCCCCCCAGTGGCGCTGGGTACGCCAGCTCGCTGGTCCTGGGACTTGGTGTCAAGAGTACTAGCAGCTATTCGCAGATGGGCGTGGACTTCAATACTTACTCACTCGGACAGTTGAAGAGTGTTCTGAACCTTTCGATCGCGCCGACGCCTAGGCCTTAGGCTTGTCACCAAGGGAGGGAGTATATATTATAATGAATATGTCAGCGGTGATTTATTGTCGTCATTATTATTTTCGTGATTTTTTTAATCCTTTTTTTTTTTCTGGACATTTTTGGACTTGTTCATGATTGTAATATTAGATGGGACATGGGTTCCATGGATTATGAAGGTGGAGGTGGAGATGGATGCGCGGGGGTGCAAGTTTACTATGTCATATCACATGTCTACATCAATTTCCTTTGTCGCTTATTTATCATACTGCTGCTGGAATCCTTGGGTTTCTTGCTTCTCGGGGGTATTGGTACGGATTTTCCATAGGGTGGGTATGCTGGGCGCATACCTACCGTCCCATGGGTAGGTGGGATCAATTAGCAATTACCATACCACTGTCGGAGCGCAGTATGCACAACAGCCTTGTACTGCATCCATAAGGGGGGCCCTTTTCTTTTTCATTCCCCTTTTACTAGGACGGGACGAGGGGCCAGAGGGAGTCGAGAATATTTGTTTCATATTCCGTCTCTTTTTTCGAATTTGCCATCTTCCTTCACTGCGACGGCAGAAATTGGACCGAATTGAATTGAATTGGATATACATATTTTTGATTGATTTTAGGTTTCCTGAATTGGATTATCATATTCTCGTTAGTGCAGCAGCAGTAATAGTGGTGCAGCAGTAGGCCGTTATTAATCAGATTCTATCTGAGAGGGAGCGAAAAGTGCAGAATGAAACCAGGCGAAACAGGGCCGAGACGCGCTTGCATACCCCCGGACGGTATCAGGCTGCACTCCGTGTTAGAGATTTTGGGCGGGAATGTTTGCCAGGTAGTCGGACTATTCTCCTCTCACGAAGGTTATCGTTGGCATATTAGCCCATCCGCTCTCTCCTCCACAACCAACTCCTGAATTCTCATCTTCTCTCAAAAAAGGGGAGACAAAAAGTAGGACTAATAAATAACCGATTAAACAGGTGCCTTACATTTCTTCATAAATTTCCACCATCCGCGCTCCTTCTCGACTTTCACGCCCTTCCCTTCCTTCTCCTTCTCCTTCCCCTCCTTCTCCTTCTCCTTCCCCTCCTTCTCCTTCTCCTTCTCCTTCCCCTTCTTCTCCTCCATTTCCTTGAGCTTGGCCCCCTCGCCCTTCATCGCATCCTTACTTATATCCACGCCGGTTGCGATAGCATGGGTTCCGGCCTTCCCATCTTTCCCGACGGCCTTCTGCGCCGCGGACTTGCCCTTTTTCTTACCTTTAGTTAGGTTCGCGTAGGTTTCTAGACCGAGGAGAACCGCGTATGATTTGGATATGCTCACGCGGGAGGTGTCGGCACCTTCTTCTTTCAAGGTATGGATAAATTTGCGAAAGTTCTGGGTGGGAGGTTAGTTAGTAATCGGTAGGTATGGGGAAGGAGGTGGAAGGGGCAGTAGTACGGTAGCGGGAGGACGGTAGTGACCGGATAGTGGCGAGAGACTGCGATGTTACCGTGTCGGTTAGGTAGGTACACAAGTAAGCGAGTGATGGAGGGATATACCTTCTCAACTGGCCATCTCGGATCTTGATCAGCCCTGCAGCACTGATTCTTCCACCGTGCAAGAAGCTGCTATGCTGGAACGTTCCTGTTTGCTTGATTCCTACGTAGAGCCTGAACGAAGTATCCGCCACAAAAATCCACGTATTCTTCTTGGTCGTCGTACGGAGCAAACGGTTGAGCACTGTTGACGCAGAAACGTGGAAAATCTTCTTAGGCCCATGATGCGCGGCCATGTTGGGATCTGTGTATCTGTCTGCAATTGCGCTCTGATCGGAGCCAGAGGAGGATGACGAGGACGAGGATGAGGACGAACTAGAAGTGCCGCTTGAGCCCGGGCGACATCCTTGGCCGTTCGTGGGCTCCTCGGCGGCTTCTGGACTATCTATAGGAACGATGCCTTCAGGAGATACATTAGCAGGGGTTAGATCTATAACGGGGGTAGGTGCTATACCATGGGGTGTGTCCTTGTACTTGGTGCTAGTATCTATGCGTTTCCCGGTTTTGGCCCAACATAATCTTCCTTCGCTGTCGATTTTAACTAGATACGCCTGCCGTTCCTCCCTCGATAGATATCTCACACACTCCTTCTCCAGCTGTTCACGAGAGCAGACACCGAGATCGACTTCCCTGCCCTCACCATGGTCGAGCCTATCCAGTTAGTATTGCCATTCGAGGTTAAAACAGGGATATCTACTATACCAGTAGAAGAAATTCTCTTTTGTATCTTGCTGTTGCCAGTAAGAGTGGTATGCTCTCAAGTTTGAGCCATAACGGTGCTAGAGCGGTTTAGTATGCAGTTTGTGTATGCTTATTTGCTGGTGTTACCTTAACTATTGGCTGTCAGCAAGGAATAAGGAGTGGAGTGCAGATAATTCTTACGATCAACCATTTCCAAAAAATATCTTTAGAATGTTAGTGATATTTCATGAATATAGGTTTCCCAGAGGGTGCATACTGCATGTCCATAGCTTTGGAATATTCAATCCTCTCCAAACGCCTCTGCCTCTTTTTCTCTTTCTTTTCCTCCGCCTTCCTTTTCTTCGTACCCTCAGAGTCTTTACTATTAATGCTATGACGATCGTCACTGCTCTCAGAAACGGTATCGTCGGGGTCGTCATGTTGTGCCTAAATCGATCAGTTTCACCACACTAACCAGATAACGGGCCGTCTCGCACCCGTTTAGCAAACAGAACGGCTTTGTCCCACATCTCCTTTGACCCTGAAACCTTTCTCGCATGCTCCGGTGCTGTATTACTCTTTTCCCCCTCCTCCTCCCGTTTTTTGTTCAACTCAACCCTCCTTTCCCGGGAAACCGGTCGAGCAGCGTGTCGGTACTCAGCTTCTTCCAAAGCCTAACCAAGCAGTCATTAGCCATTCAACGCAAGCGCAGTCGGTGAAGCATATTACATCGTTCCAACGTTGCGTCGGCGTTAGCCCGTGGCCCTTCAGTTGGCGTCTTTCGCGATGGCCTCTGTAATGCCGCTAGAAGGTAATGTAAAGTCAGTGCTCTACCACTCCTTGGCATTCATTCCACGCATAGTCTGAGTTTTTTCCCTCCTTTTTCTTTTTTCTCTTTATGCTCAAATCGCATGAATTGAGAAATTATGGGGAGAGAAAGAGGATGCGTACTTGAATTTCAATCGCAGCCTTAGCCATTTCCTCAGGACTTTTGTCGGGAGAGGTTGGAGCTGAGGGTGGGGAAGCTTGTTCTAGTTCTGGGGCCATTTTGCTGTACGCGCGTCCGATAACAAAGTACTAGGGGTTTGCTGTATAGTAATAGTAGGAAACGTAGTAAATTCTGGGTATCGCTTTAGAGAGAAAGGTACTGGTTGCAGTAATTGCAGTCTTGGGAGTGTTCAAGAAGGGAAGGGTTTGCTCGTGGAAACGGCAAGAACAGAAAGTAGAGGCTGAAGTCGAGGGGAAGCTGGAGGAACTGCGATGCTTTCTTTTTCTTTCATTCCATTCACCACGAGGGGGGGTCGGAATCAAACGCGAAATTAGAACTGGAGAGCAGACAACTTATCTCTTCAGACCTGAGATGCCGGGAGAGAGATCTGATTGGATATTGACGGCAGTTACCATAAGTACCGGGCAGAGAGACTTCAGCCATGACGCAAGGGAAACATGTTATCCGTTGCCCGGTCCGAAACAACAAAATTCTCGAGTGGGCACGCTAAGTCTAGATCAGTCATCGGCTAGCCATTTAAGGTTATGGGGTTGAGCTTCTTCTCAATATTCAGGTGACTCAGCACCTTTTAGCCCATTAATTGCAGCGAACCATAATGCTCCAATGTCCCCAAAATAGGATTAGTGCACATTGTCGAGAATTTCAGACCGCGAAAAGGACACGGGTATCGGCACGCAATCTCTCAGGCATCTCAATGCATCCCAGGAATTTCCATTCTGGGGGAATCTTATTGTATGATAATATTATGGTAAATTTCATCCCTGGGCGTGTTCTCAATTGCTTAATGAGTGGTCAAGCTTCTTAGTTAGGGCATGGGGCATATCCTGCTTCCAATCATATTTCCTCACCTTCTTGCCAAGCCGCTAGCCGCCACAACACACGACGAGTAGCTGCCAACTGGTTGAAACTAAACCAAAACCGGAACCGGGTCTCGGGGCCAGTCCCGTGACCCCCCTATCGTTCGGTTTCCACCAATCGAGCCACTGCGGAGCCCGTTACCGTGTCCGGCTCCCTTTTGCTCCGTTTCCTTCTATCCATCCTTCCTCCAACGCCTCGCTGTATCGATAAACCCTTCTCCATCTCTCTTCGTCCTCCCTTAGAAACCACGTTTTTCTAACGCCACCCATCTCGTTTCCCATCACCTCTTCGATCGAATTACACAGCGAATACGATTACTGCAGCCGAGACATGAATCGGGGTGGTAAACTCGCACCAGAAGTCCAAAGAGCTCTGTTCGTTAAGAATCTGAGGTACGCGATAGTCTAATATCCCCTCACCGTTATCTCGGTCATCCGCTTACTGTGATTGTTTTTAGCTACAACGTATCGTCCGAGGAACTCTTCGATCTCTTTGGCAAGTTTGGGCCAATCCGGTAGATATCCATCCCATCCTATCCCAAGCGATCGCTATGTTGTCTGACTTTGAAAACCCCCATATTAGTCAAATTCGTCAAGGTATTGCGAATAACACCAAGGGTACCGCGTTCGTCGTATATGAAGACGTGATGGATGCAAAGACGGCTTGCGATAAGCTGAACGGTTTCAACTTTCAGAATCGCTACCTTGTTGGTTTGTTGCACCATTGTCTCCCAGGCTACGCTGTGTCGTCGCCTCCCAACTGTTGGCGGTGCTGATGAAGATGGAATTATATAGTGTTATATCACCAACCGGAGAAAATGGCACGCTCAGAAAACGACCTCGCGAAGCGCCAGGAGAGCTTAGAAAAGCTCAAGAAACAACACGGTATCGATTGACCATCCGAGGACCCTCAAAAACCGAGGGAAAAGAAGAGCCCGTTTGTCAAGTTCGTAGGATTTTTCCGGAGCTCTTCTCATTAGTCTTTGCTCAGGTCTTGGGGTAGTGGTGATATGATATCGAAAGTGGTTGGTTCGTGCTTGGCTCTCTAGGAGGGGGGTTTGGAGGCGTTCTAAGCTATTGTTTAACTGGACTTCTGTTTTGTGCCGCTATTCTTGTCCTCTTTTCTTTTTGATTTTGCGGTTCTCCCCTCTCTTCTCATTATCGTTACTTTGCGTTTGCTGTATTCCTTTACTTTATAGGATGATAGTCCGTCCTTGTTGAATGCTTGGGATCCCAGTAGGCAGATGATTTCCCAAGATACCTGTACGCTCCCCGACCTTTCGGGCACCAGAGCTGATTGAAAGAGCTCAGCAGTTGCATCAATTCTATTGGCTCCTTTTTTTCCTTCCTTTCCTTCCTTGCTCATCGGATATTTATCCCCCACAATCTGAGCGAAAAATACCAACACCACCAAACGTGCTGCTTTTTACTCAGAAAAGAAAATATCATATATTATGAGTTCCTTCGACAAATGAAAAAACAGAAAACAAAAAAAAACTGTCGGGTAGACAAAGTCCTCCACCACATGCATTTCCCTGGCCAACCATTAATTCCAATTGCCTTTTTTTTCTTTTCTTTTCTCACTCTTTCCTATTTAACCTTGCCCTTCCATTACCGCATCCCTCCAAAAACAAAAGAGATAAATTGCCGGAAGGCCGACCGAAACACCCCATATCATATTCCCCCATAACGCCAATACCAATACCAATATATCCCAGTTAGATTATTGGAAGGAAAGACCCCTTCCAATGAAGTAAGACACCCCCTCCCCTTCCCCCTCCCCTCCTCCCACCTCCCCTCCATCTTCCTTCCCTACCATCCTCCCTTCTCACAACGAAAAAAAGTCAGCCCCATATACAAAACAAAAAAAGCAAAAGGCTAATAATAATCGAAAAACAAAAAACAAAGACAAGAATCGAAAAAGGAAAAAAGGATAATAAAAACGTACCTGCATAGATAAACCGAAACATCTAATCACACGAATACAACCCATAACGAACCACCTCGGTTCATGAGGCATCACTCACTCCACTCGGAGGGTGAGAAAGAGAACGATTGTTGCTCCGTTGCCGGCGATGAGGGCGGCGGTGGCGGCGGGTACGGGGATTCCTTTATGAACCGGGAAATCGTGAGTGTGAGGGTTGGTTTTGTGGTCATTGTGGACTATAGTGGGTTTGTATAGTGGTGGGTGATTGTGGGGGATGATTGTGGAAGGTGGTGATGGTGATGGTGGTGGGAGAAGGAGAAGGGAAGGGGAGTGAAGGAAGGAAGGAAGGAGAGGGCGGGGGGTTATATACGCATCTGGAGGCCCATGCTAGATAGATATATCTGGTTTGGTTTGGTTTGCTATTCATAGATTCGTTCATTCATTCGGTGCGGAAATGGTAAGTTAGTTCGCGTATCTGACTACTACGGTATGGACGAACGGGAGGTGGACGCGTTGGCAAGAGTGAATGGAGTTGGTGAGTTAGGATCTTCGGGAGTTCTATTTTGGATCGGGGGTAGATGGATGGATGGATGGGTGGATGGAGGGAAGGATGGATGGATGGGGGGTGGAGGAGGGAGGGAAGGAATATCGGATGAAAGTGAGTGGTTGTGTGGTAGTTGGCATCATGGTTCGCCGGATGGGAATGGTTGCGTTGCTGGGCAAGGGAGTGGTAAGGCAATGGATGAGTGAATGGGCAGGTTAACAGTTCATCAATCAGTCCTATGTGGATGCAAGACTTGCGGATTGATGGATGGATCGATGGGCGGACCGGGGAGGCGAAGATGTGGTAGGGCGCTGCATGCGCGTCCATCGAGATGGGGGAGCTTGTGGGATGGGAACAATCCTATGTGTGTGTGAGCAGTAAATATGTATTTGTATTGTATGCATGTATATGTGTATGTATGTATGATTGTATGTGTGTGTGGGTAGATGGCATATCGTAGTTTACGAATACCCTATCGTATCGTGCTCGCTCTGCTTGCGTACAGTAGATATGTGCTCGAGCAGAGGTATCATGGCTAGTTAACCAGTTGGCTAGTCGGCTGGCTGGTTTGCCTGCCGGTAAGCCATGATAGACCATACAGCGAAGATAGCTGGTATAGGCAGTCAGACAGGCAGGGCTATGTCCGCAGTGCGGTGATAGAACTCGCTGGTCAGTTCGAGATGCATTGATTGACGTTGATCATAGGCAAAGCAAAAGCAAAAAAAAAAGGAAAAAGTAAGAAAAAGCAAAAAAGGGTAAGAAGGCAAAGAGAAAACCCAGAGAACTGGTAACGAACGATAATTCTCCTTAGTGAATTTTTTCCTTTTTTTTCCTTTTTTTCCCTACTTTTTTCTCTTCCGTGCTTCTGACCTACAGCTCAATACCCGGAAGTGAAAGGAAGGGAGATGAAAGGAGTAATAGCTGAAAAGCAACCTTACAGTAGAAGCAGAACTCATTTGTATGTGTGAGGCGGAGGGGGGTGACAGGGTGGGTTGTTAGAGGTGATAATAAGTGGAGCCGCGTGGAAATCTGGGGAAAAATAAGATATTCAGGCACATATTATGGGGGGGGGGGGGGTATTCTAGAATTCCTTCTAATGGATGGGGTTTGAGAGGGCTTTGCGGTGGTTTGCGATAATGTTGGTAATATCGTGTGAGTTGGAAACTGGACGGGGAGGGTTTATCGGATATTTGGACTGGCGATGGTGTGCACTGGAGCATGATGGAGTTAAGTTAGCTTAGCTTTGAATGATAATAGGAGGAGCAGGAAGGCTAGGCAGGGCATAGTATTGTTCTGTGGAAAGCAAGTTGTGCTATACCCAGTTAAACTGAGAGGCTAGAACGCTGGATATGGAACATTTGTACAGTTGGCGGGCGAGTGACATCAGGGTTCTTTTTTCTTTTTCTCCCTTTTTCCTCTTTCTCTCCCTGGCCTTTGCTTCATGCTTCATGCTGATGCTGAATCCTTCCGGTGGATGAATGAACCGGCGATGACTAGTGATGGTTAGGATGGCAGTGCGATTGCGGGTTTCGTCCAAGCTTGTTGTCGCTCGTCCCGCCCCTTTGTCTCTCCGCTCTTCCCTCCTTCTTCCTCTTCCCCTTCCCCCTCTCTCCCTTTCTTGTAGGAGAATGTTTCGACGTGCTTCAGAAACGGATGATAGACGATCAGGCGGCTTGCCAACCAACGATCGGGCTGAGATTGGGGTGTAGGTTTCACCAGCGCAACCCCCCGTCATCCCGAAGCCCTACATATTATACATAAGCGGAAATCAGCATCGGCACTTCGCGGCACATACACTTGCACTCTTTGAGTACTCGTGAAAATACGAGTGTATCATTTGGCCGGACGTCGAGCTGGACATCACCGGCATCTGAGCCTTGGGCTGCCTTCAACCAGCGAAAGGGGAAAAAATAAAATATAGATTAAAAAAATTCACGTCAATGATCCACCTATGGTCCGTCCGTCCATCCTCCCATCCATCATTAGACATTCCATCCAAGTGGCTCAGCTATATCCCGCGGCTGCGTTTCTCATTCACTCGACTCGCACTCATATCCACCCATTGGTACTGCCGGTGATGCTGGTGCTGATGCCACTTGTTGCTGTTGTCTGCAAAGCAAGGAGGAAAAAAGAAAAAACCTGGGCTGTCCTGTATGTATTGCAACTGTGGTCTTGACGATATGCGCTGTCCAGGTTGCACCACCGGATGGGACGCACTTGTGTCTTGCGTCCTGCGTCCACACAGGTCAAGTCAGATTTCCCTCACAGGCATACATGACTAGAGACCAGGGACCTGACAGGCAAGGTATCGGTATAGTGCAGCTACTCTGATGCGCGGTAATGTAGGTTTCCGCCTTCCTATGATTGTCAACGGCGTTCTAGTGGCATTGAGATTTGAGAGGCGGGGAGAGAGAAGCCGGAGAATTTAAAATTCTTTATCGAAAAGAAATAAATCGAAGACAACCTTGGAAGTGGAAAGGATCGAGTTTGGGTGCGTATGACATAGCGGTGTACACTCAGACATTTTCTGTACTCGTACTAGTAGATGCCGGCCAAGAAAAGAATGACTGCCGTGGTGGCAGATGGAGAGTTAACTCGATATGAAAATTTTGAGGCTGGAGATTCCTATCAGGTCAGCTCTCTAACTTCCCACAATATGCCTTCAATCGTATCATCGTCTTTCCTTCCTTCTACCTATCCGAGGTGTAGAGAGGAAAGAGGGACCCACATAATAGATATTATGCTGGCTTCGTGTCGTGCTATCTTGTCTCTCTTTTTCTTTTCTTTTCTTTTTCTAATGTTTTTCCCTCCTTACGAGTATTGCCGTTCTGAGCTTTCCATGTCTCATCCCCCCAAGTAATGGAAATAACCCGCGATTATCAATTTCCACCCCACCTCACGCGCCTCCACTCCAACCCCACGAATGTCTGGAGCCCACAAGCTGACAATCCCACACTACCGAGAAAAGGCGCCAAACTGGCACTCCCGCTCCACCTCTATTACAAACATTTTCCTCCGCTGGTTTGCAATTTGGTGCTATCAAGGGATGTTGCATGTCGACTTGGCCTCTGGTGGGGTAAAATCTTAAACGAGGCGAGCGAAATGGTATTCATGGGGTCACTAGCAAGGTGCCATATGTTTTGGAAAGGGCAAAACACACCGCTTCGTAGCCCTGGACCCTCTCGAGAGGCAGAAATAATCATTCCTCCTAAGCTGATTAGCAAACTGATATGGAAATAATTTTCCCTTGTAGCCTTGGAAGTCTGGTTGATTTTTTTTTTGTTCCTTTGTTTTTCCTTCTCTTCTTTCTTTTTCTCTCTCGTTCTTGTTGGTAGTGTTCAGGTCGCATATCGACCAGATTACAATCCCGTGAGTATTGCCCGACCCCTCCAAACAAAAAGGCTACCCCTCCAAGGGCTACGACCAACAACCCTTCCTACCTTCTCTCGGTCGACAGCAACCTTTTTACCTCTCTCTCATCCTTTCCATTCGTGCAATACCTTTCCCTTTTTTCATCCCGATAAAACTACAATAAACCACCAATCGTTACCTACCGTGCCCCCCATCTCTAGGTTTCTTCCGTCGACTTTAGCAGAGCTTCTCCCATTCGCAAGGCTCCGTCACCCCGCGTAATAAAAGATGTATCTCAGTGCATCTCGCAAGCCGCCTAGCCGCAAAGGTTCGTCTACCCGTCATGGATTTCCTAGTTGCAAATTGAGTCTCGGGCTTGTCTGGCTCAGGATTGAGGTGTTTTTCGTTGATTTGTTTGTGACCTGACTGAATTGTTAACGGGAACGGTCGTTGGCCAGGCTCCATGCACGATGTGCCGAACGATCTCATGAAGCATATCCATGAACTCGAGAAGATGTTCACCATCGATACCGCGAAGCTCCATGAGGTTGTGTCCGTATTCCAGGAGGAACTCGTCAAGGGTAGGCAGCTTTCATGTGTTGACGGCAGGGAGGGGGGTGTTGTTAGCTAGTTTGCTAACAATTTCTTTTTGTTTGGCGGTCCAGGGTTATCCGTGGCAGGAGGCACAATTGTATGTTTTACCTGCAGCTGCGTTCCGATTCATTGCTTTGCGTTTTGACTATCCAATGAGGTACTAATGCGTTACCGTCCGTTCATAGCCCATGAACCCGACTTGGGTGATTGGATATCCTACTGGCGATGAGACCGGCACCTACCTCGCTCTGGATATGGGCGGAACAAATCTTCGTGTTTGCGAAGTTGAGCTTCCTGAAGAGAAGGGCCAGTATGACATCTATCAGTCCAAGTATCGCCTTCCTGAAGAGATCAAATCTGGGACCGGTGAACAACTTTTTGATTACATTGCCGAGTGTGTCAAACAGTTCCTGATCGCCAATCACGAGGGCCAAGACATCAAGGATTTGAAGGAGCTACATCTTGGCTTTACATTCTCATACCCTTGCGAGCAGAACGCCATTGATCATGGTATCTTGCAGCGTTGGACTAAAGGGTTTGATATTGAAGGCGTTGAAGGCCATGACGTTGTTCCCATGTTCGAAGAGGCTCTTGAGAGAAAGGTAAGATTCACCCGGTAATCGGCTGCTTATTTGATACTAATTACAGTAATACAGGGGGTCCCGATCAAGATTACTGCTTTGGTCAATGACACCACTGGAACTCTTATCGCTTCCGCTTATACCGACAACACTACCAGAATTGGTTGTATCTTTGGTACTGGTTGCAACGCTGCCTACATGGAGACTATCGGCTGTATTCCTAAACTTGCTCATATGAATCTCGACCCTAGTCTTGAGATTGCCATTAACTGTGAATGGGGGGCGTTCGACAATGAACATCGCGTCCTTCCTCGCACTGTATATGACAAACATATCGATGAACATTCTCCCCGCCCGGGACAGCAAACATTTGAGAAGATGGTTGCTGGTCTTTACCTAGGAGAAATCTTCCGTTTGGTTCTCGTCGATCTCCATTCCAATCCTGATGTTAAAATCTTCGAAAAGCAAGACATTAGTGCGCTTCAGATTGAGTACTCTTTGGATTCATCCTTCCTGGCCGAGGTTGAAAGGTATGTTACTGGATGGTATGTTTGATAGACTTATGCTTACTATTCTTAGCGATCCTTGGGAGAATTTGATGGAAACTCATGCTCTCTTTGAGAAGAAATTGAAGATTGAGACCACTGAGCCTGAGCGTAAGCTCATCCGCCGCCTTGCAGAGCTCATCGGAACTCGTGCCGCTCGTCTTTCTGCCTGTGGTGTTGCTGCCATTTGCAAGATGAAGAATATTGAATCTTGCCATGTTGGCGCTGACGGCTCAGTGTTCAACAAGTATCCCAATTTCCAGGAGCGTGGTGCAAAGGCCCTTCGCGAAATCTTCGGCTGGGGAAGAACAATTAGGAAGGATCCTATTCAGATTGTTCCCTCTGAAGACGGAAGTGGTGTCGGTGCCGCTTTGATCGCCGCACTCACTATGAAGCGTATCAGGAAGGGTATCCATGCTGGTGTCAACGTCAAGCGCAAGAACTCGTTGATTCCTCCGGTCCCGTAAAAAAAACGGGTTCTGTTGTGGGGTCCTATAGTTTTGTCTCATTTACTCTACTCTAGGTCTCTGTATAGTTTAATACCCCACTCTTCTTTTGCTACGTCCCTTGAAATAAAATGATATAGCCATCACTTCTTTTCCTTATTGTTTTTATTTTATCCCTTGATGTGATGATTCTACCTTTTCTCATACAGTCGTTATTTTGCTTTAGCAGGGCAGCACTATAAGATTAGTTGTGAGTGCTTGAGAACCTGCAATCATTGTAAAATTGTTCCGTAAGTTTTTAATCAATAGTCCTGTTAAGGCTATAACGATCAGACATGTAAATTTTTTGCTTTCATTTTTCTGTTATCTTTCCCCCCCCCCCTTTTTTTTCTTACTCACTTGTGTAGAAATAATCCCCTCAGGGGGCGAGAAAGAAAGTTCCCACATTACTATCATCATCATAATTGTTTCACGTAACTTACTGTGCATCCCTAGCATAGCTCATGCATGCATAGGAATTATGCTCATGCATGTGGAGGTTTCACAGTGGGGGTCCCGCCCGCGGGATGAGGATTTGTTTGTTTGCTTGGTTGTTTGGCTGCCTTATTATCTTAGTGTTTGTGTTGTTGTTTGACAGGTGTAAAACATTACAGCAGTCAGCGAGGGGGGGGCGATCCCGCGCGTGCAGCATCCATCGATGGTTATGCGGCTACCCTCACCTGGAAGCATAATTCCTTGCTGCACTGTCATCCGGGTTACATCATGTCGGTATCCCGGTAGAGTAATCGAGCACTCTACTCGTTATATGCAGGCACGGTTCGTACTGTACCGTACTTTGTAGTACAGTCATGAACCAAACAAATCTGGTCTGTTTGTTGGGAGAAAAAAAAAGTGCGAAAAAAGGCATGAAAAGAAAGAAGAGAAGAAAATAAAAAAAATAAAAAAAATAAAGATAAAAAAAACAAGCTCGTATGTTACTCTTAGGAGATAACAGATGGACACACAGTGGTCGATCGAGTAGTTCCAGTGCTATAATACCTCAATATCGTATTCCTGGCCTGCATGGCAGCCAACCGCTCATTAGCCGCGTCGATGGCCCCCAAGTCCACCTCTTTGCCGCTAGATTTGAGCTGGGATGGGAGCTGCTCTCTTCCTTCTGTGCCATCACTTCGTTCTCAACCGTGGTTCTTCTTTCTCCCCCGACCCCCCCCCCCCCCATCCACCTCCACCCTCACCCTCACCCTCATGCTTCAGCTCAACCTCGTGGGGAAAGAGCGCCCACCATAAATTTCTCCACGGCCGCTACGACCTTAACCGCGAATGCCTGGTCAGGTCTCTGTTGGGAACATTTCCCCGGCTTAGGCACTTCCTCAATGCGTATCCGTCCGCTATCGTGGGCACTTAATTTCTAGGCGCACAAAAGTGTTTACAAGATAAAGTACATACACTCTTAGTATACCCCCCTAGTACATACTGCGGAACAGAAGCTAGTTCTAGGAAAGCCTCTATTCCTAAGCACTAGCATGAACATCCGTTCATCCATTGCTGCCACCAACCCGCAGGGAGTTCGCCTCGCGCACGTATTATGAGTGAGTGAGTGAGTGCTGCTCGATTCCTAGCTGATTATGGGGAAAATTTTCTTCTAAAGGATCTCTATTATCGAGACTACGCCCTGATACGTTCATTGTGTTGATCGGTACATTCGCCGGATGAGCTCTCCTCTCGTAGGTGGCCTTTTGGCGAGTTTGTAGATATTTGAGAACTTGGGTGGGGTTTGGTAAGTGATTTTTTTTGCCAGCACTTGGATGGGTAGGTGTTTTTCGGGTATATCGTACGAAGACTGTATTCGGGAGGTCTGTTGGCGCTTTGTTGGAGTTTGCTGCTGCCGTTGTTGCTTGCGACGGTGGGGATGCGGGCTGGTAGTGGTGCCGGGCGCGGAACGGGGCGGGGGGGCTAGAGGAACATGGTATCGTAGGTATGCCACATAGTAGGTAAGTAGAGGTTAGGGTTTTGTGCTGCCCCTCGTGAGAGTCTAGGAAGTAGCCGAGGGGGTGTGACAGACAGTTGCTGCGAAAGTTCGTATTATATAATTTCACAGTTTTGGACGTAGACTGCGGATATAGCCCCAGCTTCCATGAGGGATATCGGGGCTGAGCGGGGATTATAGGTTTAGGGTTGCTACCACCCCCTCCTCTTTGTTCTCGTGTTTTATTAATGTGCAGATTATGCCGATGGGGGTAGGACAGAGAGAAGAGGTGCAGAGAAGATGGTTTATATCTTAGATTTCCCTTGCCCTCCCCCTCAGACACTACACTTGCATAACATATGTACTGTGCTGTACAAGGCGCAATGCAAGCAGGATGCGGTACTTTATCCATTTGTGTAATACTCCGACATACCTCTAAGGCGCTCCCCCACCGGCTTCCCTCTGAGTGCATGAGCCGGAGGTACTTGCAGCTTGTACGACACTTGACGTGTGGGGTTCCCGAATTAACCCAGCCTGGCAAAATCCTTAAGCAACTTGCTGTAAACGGATTACAAACGTAAATCGATGTTGAAAAGTATCGCCAGAGCAGAGACTTAAGCGAGAAAATATTAGGTTGAGAGTTTAGGTATTTGCTGTTCTTGATATGATAGAAGAGAAAGGGAAGAGTCGAGGAAAGGACAAGAAGAAGAAGAGAAAGGAAGCGATGCGTTAGAGATAGGCTATACAAAAGTGGAGTGGGTAGCCATATATGACACCTATGATGGAAAGCGCAAGTGCGGTTTCTAATAACCGTCACACTTGAGGTATGAAGACTTTGGTACTGTACTACTGCGACCTCGGATCTCTCAATCAATACCTTGCCTTATATCGGGTAAATGCCAAAGCTTAAGGGAAGAAAAATTAGGCTATATGCGGGAAAAAAAAAGGTTAATGAACCCGGACCTAGAATTGTTCCGCGCTCTGCCCTAAAATGTGAACGGGAGTACTGTCATATGATCCGTAGATTTCGAGCAAAGAACGACTCTCATGTCTGCTTTAGTCTGTCCATGCACGCTGCTACACTCGAGCGCTATCATTTCTAAGCAGGTAGTAACAACTATTTCCACTCTTCCTTCGTTCCATTGCACCATCATATACCATCACTCGTCTCATCTAGGGGTGCACCTTAAGCTCACAGCACAACCTAACCAAATTCAATGCATCCCGCAACCTCACCAGATGCCATCAATCATACCAGTATTAAAAAAAAACTCTGGATCCTAATAGAGACATAAGAGAGGGAAAGGAGGGGGTTCCCGACGGCACACGGTCCGGGAAAAGAAGTCCCAATTTTCGTTTTAAATGCCGGGACACAGCCAAACCCCGCGTCGGGGGACCGTGCGGGATCCGCTGGTGTGAGGAAACTTGATCCATTGGGGCCCCCGTGTCAGGAGATACTCTTACCCCAGGCCGGGTTTTATGGTACGGATACCTTGCAGCTGTAGTGTACTGCATGGTATAAACGCGGTAGGGTACTTACCATTATGTGCCGTGTCTTTCGAATACTGACATCCCGGACATGGCGGGATTTTTCCCCACTGTATGGGTTCATGGCGCCTGACCTAAATATGTGCGGAATGCCCCGAGAAAGGAAAGGTAGAAGAATTGTGGTTGGCAAAAGGAGGCTGGGGGGCGACGGAATATCCGTCCCAACTCGTTCGGGAGTCGGGATTGCACAGTGCTGTGGGAGGGGTAGGATCCCGGTGCTCGTGGAGTGGGGGTTAACCTCGCTATCAAAATATTGTGTACTGTGCTAAGTTTCCTTGATGGTAAGACTAGAAAGTGTCGGCTTGGGCTAGCTTCACTTTTGTCTCCGGAGTTCACTCCTGGAGAATAGCCGTATGTGAGCACCTTCATTAAGCTATGCCAAAATTACCGACACTAATCACCACCGCACTTTAGCTGACAGCTAGCTCTCGAGTCGCTTTTCACGTGTGTTTGAAATTACTTGCGCTTTATATCTCTTGTTCAGTATACTCGTGTCTAAACAACCTTATGTCTACACTTTGGGGCAGAGGGAAGGGGAGGAATTAGAGAAAAAACGAAAGAACAATAAACGTGCAGCGCGAGCTCACAACCGGGGAACGACAATAAAAGTAAATATGATGGAAATTCTAGGCTGTGCTGACCTATCCTAATAGGATAGAAATAGTCCCCCCTACCAACGCTAAACTTTAGATTATAGAGAAATTGACAGATCCCGGCTCAACCGCATAACCTAAGAAACTCTATATAGAGGCCTGGAGGGGTAAGTGACATACATATGCATCATCGCCGCAATAATTTCCTACAATGAAGGGAAAAAATATTGAATCTAAGTTTCGATGGTGGGTCTACTCCGGGGGAGGGGAAAGGTGACGATTATCACAAGGGGATGACCCAAGGTAGGGGAGGAGGGAGGGAGTGGATGAAAGGAGGTAGGTAGTGATGGGGCAGGTATGCTTGCGGGGCTGTTGCGGTCCTTGGGGGAGCGGCGCATAGGTTATCCGTATACGAAGGCGGTTAGGAAAACATCCCTCCCAGAGTCCCAGGCCCCATGCTACGCTGGGAGTTGTAGATGTTGGGGGCTGTAGCAGTGTCACCATTGCCGTATGGCCAAATATGGTAGTGATGGAGGTGCTTCGATCGTGTGCTCGCGCGTTGACGGGAGGAGAGGTTTTGGTGTGTATTCTCGATGGAGGTTGCTAGCTACGGTTCACCTTAAGTAGTGAAAGCTCTGCTAGTACATGTGTAGCCCTATCTCCGCATATGCCCTATGCGTCCGTTCATGCCCTAGAACGTTCGCTTGTTCACACTTCAGTGTTCCTCCGACCATGTGCGCTTCCCTTTGCCTGCGATTCTCTCTGTTCCTAGTACAACATTCCACTATCGTACCGGGATTATCATACCATCAAGTAGCACACGAAAGCGATGTTCGGCCGTACCTATCCGGTTTGTCGGGGTTGATATCGTCCCGTTCGAGTAGTATTTTCATTACTCCCTCATGCCCATTCTAAGCAGCGCCCCAGAGCGAAGTTCAGTCGTCGAAATCCGGCTTGTCGGGATTGACGTCGTTCTGTTCAAGTAGTGTTTTCACCACTCCTTCGTACCCATTCCCAGCAGCACGCGAGAGCGGCGTTTGGCCGTGTCCGTACCATCCGTTGGGGTTAACGTCGTCCCGTTCGAGAAGCATTTTGACCACTCCTTCGTGCCCATTCTCAGCAGCCCCCCAGAGCGGGGTTCGGTCGTCGTCATCTGGTTTGTCAGGGTTGACGTCGCCCTGTTCGAGTAGTATTTTCACTACTCCTTCGTGCCCATTCTCAGAAGCACCCCAGAAAGGTGTTCGGCCGCCCCTATCTGCTCTGTCGGGATTGACGTCGTCCCGTTCGAGTAGCATTTTGACCACTCCCTCGTGCCCATTCTCAGCAGCGCCCCAGAGTGGTGTTCGGCCGTCCTCATCTGCTCTGTCGGGATTGACGTCGTCTCGTTCGAGTAGCACCTTGACCACTCCCCCGTGTCCACTCTCAGCAGCGCCCCAGAGCGGTGTTTGGCCCCAGGTATCTGGATTATCGGGACTGACGTCGCCACGTTCGAGTAGCATTTTGACCACTCCCTCGTGCCCACACTCAGCAGCGCCCCAGAGCGGTGTTTGGCCACAGGTATCTGGATTATCGGGGTTGACGTCGTCCCGTTCGAGTAGTATTTTCACCACTCCCTCGTGCCCTTTCGAGGCAGCGCCCCAGAGCGGTGTTTGGCCCCAGGTATCCGGAATATCGGGATTGACGTCGTCCCGTTCGAGTAGTATTTTCACCACTCCCTCGTGCCCTTTCGAGGCAGCGCCCCGGAGCGGTGTTTGGCCACAGGTATCTGGATTATCGGGATTGACGCCGTCCCGTTCAAGCAGCATTTTGACCACTCCCTCGTGCCCATTCGAGGCAGCGCCCCGGAGTAGTGTTTGGCCGTACCTATCCTGTTTATCAGGATTGACGTCGTCCCGTTCGAGTAGTATTTTGACCACTCCCTCGTGCCCTTTCGAGGCAGCGCCCCAGAGCGGTGTTTGGCCCCAGGTATCCGGAATATCGGGATTGACGTCGTCCCGTTCGAGTAGTATTTTCACCACTCCCTCGTGCCCTTTCGAGGCAGCGCCCCGGAGCGGTGTTTGGCCACAGGTATCTGGATTATCGGGATTGACG
>Ga0307517_10004175_pt1 | contig 22283 bp, 17 predicted proteins | sample 23_EM_MG_FD_194515 | JGI IMG/M metagenome (GOLD analysis project Ga0307517, IMG submission 194515) | Populus trichocarpa ectomycorrhiza microbial communities from riparian zone in the Pacific Northwest, United States - 23_EM | ecosystem: Host-associated > Plants > Roots > Unclassified | place... | reverse complement strand
TTCACAAATCCACAGAATTCAACAAAAAAAAAAGAACCGACGAAAACTAAACATGTAAGGAGTTTATTTTTTGTTCCCTCAGGGTATTTCATTGCATTAATTTCAATATCAACTTCTTGTGGATTTGTATATCTTCATATTAATTTTCTGTACACTTGTTTGCATGCTGCTGCTCAACCAGGACTGAACCAAATAGGTATGCCGATATGTTCTGTACTCTATTAATGGAATTATACATAAATTAGGTATTTCTAACACATCAGTTCTTCTTTCTAGGGGCTCTATACTTGCGTTGAGCAACCAATGTAAATCAAAACGTAAGTTCAGTAAGTCTATTTGACGCATGCAGGACACTATTTTTTATTTTATGGCATATTTTTTTTATAATATTTATTTAATTGTTAACATTTACAAGAATTTATTTAGTTTAGGAATCCTAATAAATGCGGGTGGAAGTTAATAGCGAAAAGAAACACAGAAAGCATGGATAATTTAATGAGCGAGAACCCTGAATTCACAAAAAAAAAAAATTTATCAAAAAAGAAAAGCATCTTCTTTTTATTGCTTTTCAGTCTCCTCCTTTTATGACTCCATAGTGACGGAAAAAAATATAAGGTAAGTTCGAGTTACCTCGTTAATGGTGGAAGCTTTTATCCGGATCAAGTAGAAACACATGTAACAACGAGTCAACCATTAAATCACAGTGGAAATAACTTAGTTTCCACCACTTAAATGCTAGAACTTTTAAATAGAGAGATTTCTATGCTTTATGTTTCTCTTTTTAGTCTAAGTACATATCTATGTCAGTTTATTATATATCTTGTTAACTGCACATAGCAGTTGGAAAGAATTCAAATCAACATGGATCTTCGATTTTGGATTTATCCTATCATAGACGGTCTCATCTCAATCCAAGTCTACATATAGAGTTTACATTAAGATTATTTTTATAGAATCCGAGCCATTCAGATTCAGTTACGTTTTCTAACTTACATTAAAGCCACTTGCAATAATGTTTCTTGCAGATCATTCCTTGTTTATAAATTGCGGTGGCCCACAAACTCTTGCTGAAGGGAATCAATACGATGAAGATAATGCAACAACAAATTTTTACAGCATTCCAGGAAAGTGGGCTTATTCTTGTTCTGGAGACTTCATCTCAACAACCAGCAATTCAAGCGATTACGTAAAGAAGATGACCTGTGGAGTTTCTATTTCAGAAGAATCATTATATAAAACAGCTCGGCTTTGCCCTGTCTCTCTGATATACTACGGGTTCTGTCTGCATAAAGGAAATTACACGGTGGAACTTCACTTTGCTGAAACTGTTTATACGCAGGATGAAGACTATAGCAGCTTAGGGACTCGTATTTTCGATGTATATATTCAGGTAACTATTCTGCGCAACAGCTTCATTGTGCTAGCAATTTCCATCATGTAAGGTACTCATTCTCTTTACAGGGTGAGAGGAAACTGAAGGATTTCAACATAAAACAGAAGGCCAACAGTACAAATGAAGCGTGGATAGAAAAGTTCCCTGTAATTGTGGATGACCATCCATTGGAAATTCATTTTTTCTGGGCTGGCAAAGGATCTCTATATAACCCACCTGCTCTGAATGGACCTCTTGTATCTGCCATTTCTGTAACTCCAAGTAAAAAGAAAAAACACTTTTTTCTTAATTTTGTTTCAGCTCAAATATATTTTATCCCTTCACATCTGCCAAAAAATCACATCTTGATGTCTTCTATATACAGACTTCGATGTTCATGATGGGAAACTGTCTGCTTCTCAAATAGCCGGGATCACCATAGGTTGTGCATTTCTCCCGTTACTTCTATTTCTTTTCATATGGAAAATGGGATTTCTCGGGAATAGAGAGTTGCGTGGTGAGACTATATGCCAATCTAAATCCATTTTGCGTTTTATTGCTTGAAAGATTCTTACTGGGTAGTGTGTCTGTTAATTCAATTCTTTGATGGTTTTTTCATTGCAAATAGAAAAACGAATAGAAGTCCAGAAAAGATCTTTCACCATACAACAGATAATAGATGGTACAAAAAATTTCAGCTCGAAAATGGAGATTGGTAGAGGACGTTTCGGCGTAGTATACAAGGTTAAGTTTATTGCTAATCAGTTTGTTTTTGAAGTTGCCATGAAACAAATATATGTATCTTATATTTTGAGTATCAATTTGCAGGCTGAATTGCCCTATCAGATTAAACTAGCCGTGAAGAAGATTTCTCCCCAATCAAAACAGCAAGGCAAAGATGAAATAAAAAGTGAAATCGGCAACCTGATGTCCTTGAGTCATGAGAATCTTCTTCAATTGTTGGGTGGCTATTCCAATAAAGAACTGCATCTGCTAATTTATGAATACATGGAATCTGGCTCCCTTCATCAAGCCTTGTTTGGTAATATTTTCACTATCATGAATAATATAAATCATATCTTGAAACTTTACCTAACAACTTAAGTTATTGGATTGAGATAGTTTTTTGACATGGTATTAAAGCTTTAATGACCAAGCAGTCACGAGTTTGAATCTTACCATCCTAATTTATTTGATAAAAAAATTAAACACAAGGTATTATGGGTCTGTGCAAGTTTCAATGGGCTTTCACTTGAGAGGGTGTGTTAGAGAATAATATAAATCATATCTTGGGGCCTTATTTAATAGCTTAAGTTATTGGATTGAGATGATTCTTTGACATAGACTAGTGAGAATGAAATAATGTTTGTCAATTACATAATTTTTTTAAGCAGGAAAATTAACAGCTACAAATTCCTTGAATTTATAGAACAAAAAATCACAAACTCTGCAACAGAACTTCCTTGGAGAGCTAGATATGATATTTGCCTAGGAATAGCAAAAGGTTTGAAGTATCTACACGAAGAAGAAGAAAAAAGGATCAAGATCAAGATTGTTCATGGGAATATAAATGCCAAGAACATTTTGCTTGATAACACTCATACCGCAAAGTTATCAGACTTCGGATTGGCAACAATTTACAACGAGGAAGATCCATTTACAGCCATCAAAGCAAGGGGATCGCGGTAGGCATCAAATTACATCCTCAAAAGTTTTAGTCTTATTTATCGTTCTCCTCAGCTCTAACTATTAATTAATCTCTCAAACTATTTCAGAGTATATATGGCACCTGAGCATGCTTTGGGGAAAGCCATAACAGTTAAAGCAGATGTGTACAGTTATGGGGTTGTAGTACTTGAAATAGTCAGTGGGAGAAGTAATACTGAATATATTCCAAACCAGGAAGCTGACTTCCTTTTAGATACTGTAAGTGAATTTTGGCAGGATTATATACTCCCTAGTGACAATTCTTGTTCTAAAGCTGTAAGTTAATCACGTTTTGCAATTTCAGGCTGGTCGTTTACACCAAGCTGGAAGGATTCGGGATTTGGTTGATAAGAAGTTAGGATCCAGATTTGATAATAAGCAGGCTCTCACTCTTCTGCATTTGGCCATGGATTGCATCAAACTGTCCCCTACTCTCAGGCCTAGCATGTCCGACGTTGTTACTATCCTTTCAGGTTCCAAAGTGAATGCTCTCTCACCAAATTCTGAAGTTGTGTGATCAAGACAGGGTTGATAAGTAGGGTTGGACGCTTGGTTTTTCTCTTGTTTCTTCTTTTATGCTTAAACGTGCATCTATTTTCATGTAAGACGGTCTGGAACTTCCAAGTTCTCCCTAAACACATTGTTGGCATCGGTTTGGATTCTATCATCGAAGGCACTATTATTGCTAAAGTTTATTCTACAGAAATACAAACCTGTTTTCTATAGCTTACATTCTTCATATGTGATCGATTTGTTCGAAGCTTTAATTATCAAGGTTTTGATACCATGTTAAAAAATCATCTCAACCCAAAAGCTTAAACTGTTAGATGATATCTTAAAATATAATTTATATTATTCTCTAACAAGATTTAACCGAATTAAAATAGAATTCAAAAACAAATAATAAATCCAAAAATATCAACGAAAAATAACAAAATTTGCCCAAACAAAAACTTTTGAGTCTAATTCCTGGAGATCCAACGATTTAAATAGTGATGGAGGAGTATCCATAGAAAAATTGTGTGTAAAATTACCTAGATAAATATAAACTTGATCTAATGATCAAATCTCTTGTTAACTCAGTTTTAAAATGCCAACTACTTAATTTAGCGTGATTTGATCTTCTTCTAAGCTTAAACATAACCTATTAATCTGTACTTTTTTTTTAAAACTATCCATATAGTTTGTTTAGGTTATATCCTCGTTTATTTGTGTCAAATTCTGGCCCAAATACTTAAAACATTTACTTTATATGGGATTTTGTTTTTTACGAGAGATAAAAATGGGTGCTTGATTATGTTTGTCTCCATTTCTTGTCCAATTCAACGGTTTTTGTTTTGGGCTTTGCATAAACAAATTACTATTTTTTTATACAATAATGTGTATTTTTAGATTAGATTGCGTGTCAATTAAAACTAAGTTTTATTTAAGGTGTTCTTCAAAATGTAATTTTTACGTGGTTATCCAATTTTTAACCCATATCTTTTATAAGTTTTTTAAAAATTTAAAAACAGCAAAAAGTAACAAAAACTCAAAAAATATATGTTCTTGATATATTTGTATTATTTTTAGTATTTTCAGTGTCGTCTTAAAAAAAATTTAATTTTTTAAAGGTTTTTTGAACACGTTTGATTTTTAACGCGTCATTTTTAAAATTATTAATTTTTTTTATTGAGTAAACATTGATATTGATCGGTTTTTTTTTAAAAAAATTTAAATTCAAAAAATAATAAAAAAAATAAAAATTGAGAGAACAATGTGTTTGTGGCCATGCCACACTTCTCCTATAAATAACAGTTTACACGACACACAAAGAAAAGGGGCAATTTTACAAAAATAAAAAACACAAAGAAACCTATACCTAAACTCATCTACAGACAAGCCGTTGCCCCCTCCCTTGAGTGAAAACCAGAGAAACCCTGCTTTGGGCTTTTGAATTTTCGGCTTCTTCTCCCTTCAGTCGGACAAGTCTCCCTCTTCCCTCAGCTCCACTCTCCCAGCCTCTCCATCGTCCTCTCATTTCTCAGCCTTTCTATAACCCAACCCCCCATTTTCCCCCTCAGCCAATAGATCTTCCCTCTCTTAGTTGTCCCCATCATCCTCCATCTTCCCTGCAAGGTGCCAACCCCAAATACAACCCCCCTTTCATTCTCCTATCTCAGCTGTTCATCTTCCGTCCCTATCTTCGGCCAGCTCGCCAAGATTGAAAAAAACAGGTAGAGGAGTCCTCATTTCCCTCTCAACAGCAGTCCTCTGCTTGCCTCACCGCCGGTCCAAAAAGAAATAGAGGAGAAGGAAGCTGACGCTTAATGTGGCCTGTTCCCTCTCCTTATACCTCTGCTTGCCTTACCGCCGACCAAAGAAGAAGGAGGGGTCAATGATCTATCCGTTCTAGCGGGTTTCGACTGTACGAGTCACCAGGTCGTGACTCCCCACTCTTCCAGCAGTGACACCCCTCTCTCGTTCGTTCCTCCTCCTTGCTGCCGGCTACCTGGAATAGAGAAGAAGAAGAAGGAAAAAATAGATCTGCAGTGAAACAGATCTAAAAAGGAGAAGACCAAAACAGATCTGAAAAAGAAAGAAAAATTAAAATCAACTGGCTTGTGTATTTTTCTCCTTTTACAGGTAACGGGGATCCTCACCGTCGGCAGGAAAGTGAAGAGGGGAGGGAGCCGTTTTAGGTCCCCTGTTTCTTGGACTTTCTTACGGCGGCTCGTGAACCTACTCGCCGCAGTGATGGTATAAAAATCAAAAATTATTTTTGATATAAGCAAAAGATCTAAAAATATTAAATAAAATTAAATAAAAAAAATTTAAATTTAAAAAAAAACCACTTGAAATATAATCCCAAACACCCTTTAAACTTCAATATTTAACATCGACCCTCCGTCCAACCATGAAGACTACTCGAATCCAAGATATATAAGATATTTGTGCATCATTTGTTAAAATTTATAAACAATTATTATTGTTGTTAAAATCATGAGTTAATTTATAAATCGTATGATTTTACAAATTAACATATATTTAATGTATATAATTAGATAAAAAAAAATTAAAAATCAGTAAAATCAGCTCGATTTTACGAGTCTACTAAATTTGTGATATGAACTAAGTTAGGTTCGAATTTAGACTTAAAATATTTGTTAACCAGTTTTGCGAGATTAGACATATCTCTCAAATCGTACATCAGGTCAAGCTGAAATTTTATAGGGAAGTACTGGACACATGAAACTATATTGTGGTAAATTTTTAGGTCATATAGAATTCAGGAATATATTATTTCAGATGATAGAAGTTACTAGACAAATCTTAAGAAATTTGTCAAACTAAATCTTCATGTACTGTTTGGAACATATCTGAAACTATAGGTGGAATTTTGATGCAATTCAAGTTGTTTTGAAAACTAGACATCTAAAGCTTTCAAATTATATATGATAGGCCCGGTAATGCATCCAAATGAGAGAGAAATACGTGTTTGAAATAGGACAAAAATCTACCAAGAATATGCCAAAATTAGAGATTCAAGATATATGGAGGAATTTTGGCATGAAAACTTTGTTTTTATTATCATATTTTATTTATTTATTTAATGTTGAATAAATTTTTTTTTTACTTTGGGTTTATTATGACACATTAGATATTATTTAGAAGTTTATTTTATTATTGGATTTATATTAGTTAATTACTAATTTAGGCTCATTAACTTGCAAGCTAAAAAATGTTCATTAGAACTTGTTGTTTTTGACAATATTGACAATCAACCTTTAAAATGTACCCAAAAAAGAAGAAGCAATGTCTCTACAACTATCTTTCTGTGGTTTTGTTCTTTTCTTTGTGTTTCCTGTTAAACCGATTCCTTTCTTCTTGATTAACCTATATATCATCAGTACTTTACTTTTTCTTTACAGTTAGAATATAGGAATCCTGCTTTTCATACAAAGTCCATAAAGCCTTGGCGTAATTCGCAAATTCTCAGCCTTGAAACAAAACTTGTTTTCAGAATTCTATTGTTGATAAGAATTGAAAGGCAAAGAGGATACAAAATTCTTGTTCCATAAGGCCTGTCTTTTTCCAGTCAGTTCCTTGTACCATCCTTAGACATTAATCGGACTCCTTTCCAGTACAGGCAAATTCATTGATCAAAGAGTTGTTAGAATTTCATTTTTTCTATGTGATGGCTAGCTTCACCAGTCCTTTTTGTGTTGTTCTCCTTTCTCAGATAGTCAACATTCAAAGATAGGATCCGACAATGGGTTCTCCAATCTTGTATTGAGTTCTTGTATAAAAGACATTTGATATGCATTTACGTCAAACAAAAAATCATGCAATACCAACATAAAAGATATAAACATATATTGCTAATTATATTACTCAATAGCCACCACCTAATGATAGGAGAAAATAATCCTGAGTTAAGTTCTTGAATAAAAGACAATTGATACACATTTATATCAAACAAAAACAAACATGAAACATCAACATGACAAATGCAAACATATATTCACTAATTCTATTACTTGATAGTCAACATACAAGGATAGAAGCTGATGACAGTCCTCTAATCCTAGGTTGGGTTCTCGAATAAAATATAGTTGATACACAATTATATTAAACAAAAAACACATAAGAAATGATAAAACAAAAGATTGATATCAGCGGCTAGAAAATAAAGGTCTGAAATCTTCCTAGCCCTTTATAAAAGCAGACTAAGGAGAGAGGGTAGCAGAGAGAGAGAGAGAGAGAGAGAGAGAGAGAGAGAGAGAGAGAGAGAGACATTGGGGTATTTTAGAATTTTAATACAATTTGATAAAAGTTTTGGAAAAGTAACACAAGTTAAAAAAATATTAGGAAAATAATATAGTTTGAACACAACCGTTATTAAGAAGAGCAGTTGAACACAACCGTTATTGGAAATAGTTGTTGAACACAACTATTATTGAGAATAATGATTGTTTCAAAAATCATGTCTTTTGAATTTAATTATATATAGAAAAAGAATCTATAATTTTATGAAGATTTAACGGTCAAAAAATAAGATTGAAGATCTAATGACCTTCCTTTCACTTAAAAACCCTTAATGTTCGCCTTGAAAACACGTCAAACTCCAACCAGTTTCATAAATATCAGTCACAATCACATAGGATTCCAGGAACCTAAACACAGGTCTACTTCTATCTCTACTCTTGCTTGTGGCTTCAAAATAGTAAGTCAAGCAAAGCCACTCTCTTTTCTGAGCAATAACTTTCATGGGGGAGAGATCAAGTCTTTTCTTTGAGCAAGAAGTTCCCTGGGCATCACCATTATTAAAGCCTTGTGTTTAGGTTCAGAACTAGATCATTTACTCGAAAGTTGAACTCAAGCAAACAAGTGAGCCTACTATCTTGAAATGAATTGAGGCAAGAGTCTAAGATGATGCTGAGAAGTTCATGCAATTGATCAAGTGACCCATTTTTAAATTCTCATGTCAATGTTAGTCACCTTATAATTTTGACCCCTTTAAAATTTGATGTCAAGGTTGGTCATCTAAGAATTTTGATCATTTTTAAATTCTCATGTCGATGATGTTGGCTTAATAATTTTGACTCATTTTTCTCGAAATTGGTCACCTAATAATTTTAATCTGTTTTTAAATATCATGTCAAGTATGGCATGAGACATCAAAGTGAGCTATATGTAAGAAGGGTAAAAGTAAAAAAAAAATAAGTCTCCATCTAGTTTTATTATAACTAGAAAACCCTAACTAGTTTTCAGAATTTATATGTAATGGGCTAGTTAAGTAATAGGAAAGATAATAATCACTCATGCATCATATCTTAGATAAGATGTATTATTGTTTGTTTTTTTTAAAAAATGTGTTTATTGTGACTGGGATTACCTAAATAGACATGTTTTATTTTAAACTCAAGCTAAAATGGTGGTTTTGAATTTAGACATGAAAACGGCCTAACCCCCATTTTGAGAAAAGATGGGCATTAGGCTTTTAGGGATGGTTAGTAGTTCATGGGTATGAGCTTGTCTAGATTATACGAGGTGGTATGCTCGCGCACTGCCGCAGGTTTATAGACCAAATGTTCTTATCTTCACCCTTTAATTTCTCTTGGGTCCTGCATCATGACCCAAGTTTGTCGGGTCAAGGCGCTGAACCCAACTCCGTGGGGTCTGGACGCAGGACCCAAGATTGTTGGGTCCGGACGCCTGACCCAAGAGATTTGGGTCAGGACGCATGACCCACCTAAGAGAGTTGGGTCCTCGTCCGAACCCAAGACACTGGGGTCCTCGTCCAGACCCAAGAGAGTTGGGTCCGGACGCACGACCCAAGAAACTTAGGTTCGGACGCATGACCCACTCAGCTAATGGGTTCGTGGGATTTAGGTCTAAACTCAAGAGAATTGGGTTCGTGGGAATTGGGTTTGTGTCCGGACCTAAAAGACTTGGGTCTGGACGCACGACCCAAGAGAGTTGGGTTCGGACGACTAACCCAAGAGAATTGGTTCCGGACGCATGACCCAAGAGTGGTGGGTACGGACGCAGGACCCAAGAGACTTGGGTCCTTGTCCGGACCCAAGAAACTTGAGTCCTCCTCCGGACCCAAGAGTGTTGGGTCCAAACATATGACCCAAAAGAGTTGGTTCCTCGTTCGGACTCAAGAGAGTTGGGTCTGGACTCATAATCTAACAGAAGTGGGTCCGACGCATGACCCAAGAGAGTTAGGTGAGACGACCTACAAAACCCAATATTAATAATATGTTTAATAATATTTTAAAAATAAAAATATTTCTAAGACAAATAATAATATTTTTAACATTATTAATATGAATAAAAATAAAATTATTTATAAGAGAAATCATAATATTAATAATTAAAATATAATTAATATCCTTGGTATGGCTGAACAACCTTTTTTTTTAATAATTATTTTTAAAAATTTACTAATGATAATAACAACAATAATAGTAATATTAATTCTTAATTTCACTCTTCAAATCAATATCTATAATATTTTCTACAAATTATTTATTTATTATATGAATAATATTAATTATAATCAAAATTATAATATTTATAATAAAAATAGTGGCATTGTTAATATTAATAATAAGAAAAATCATAATATTTATATCACAATAGTAATATTCTTGATACTAATACTTTTAATTTTAATAAAGATAATAATATTTAGAATACAAATAATAATATTTATCATATTAATAATAATATTAATCTTGTTAGTCCAAAGTTTTTACAGTAATAAGTTTTTTAAAATAATCATTAACGATAATAATAATAATAATAATAACAACTATTATTATATATTTTTCCAAATTTGTTCTTAGCAGGGCCCGTGTTAGGACCCAATAGAAGTGAGTTCAGACGCATGACCCAAAAGAGTTGGGTCCTCATTCGGACCCATAAGACTTGGACTCTTGGCCGGACTCAAGAGAATTGAGTCCGAACGACTGACCCAAGAGAATTGGTTTGGAGGAGGACCTAAGTGACTGCAGACCCCAGGGGTGTTGGTCTGCAGAGCCAGCGTGTTGGTTTGTTGACCTCAGGCGTGTGGTTGTTTCAAAAATCATATTTTCTGAATTTAATTATATATAGAAAATTAATTTAAAATTTTATAAAGATTTAATAGTCAAGAAATAAGATTCAAGATGTAATAGTCTTTGATTTCACCGAAAAACCCTTGATGTTTTCCTTGAAAACACGTCGAACTCCAACCACTCTCTCATGTACATCAGTCCCAATCACATAGGATACCAGGAACATAAACACAGGTCTACTTCTATCTCTACTCTTGCTTGTGGCTTCAAAGCAGCAAGTCTAGCAAAGCCACTCTCTTTTCTGAGCTACTAACTTTCATAGGGGAGAGATCAAGTCTTTTCTTAGAGCAAGAAGTTCCCTGGGCATCACCATTATTAAAGCCGCTAGCTTTGGGAAGTCACCTTCGAGAATACATCCTTCAAGCTTCAAAGACGATCCTTGGAGTGGCATAGCATCATCAAATCAGGAGCTAAGGAATCAAGGGACCTTAGGTGTATTTCTTTTCCCTTCAAAATCTATTTTGTTACTGTCGAGAGAAGGAAAGCACCTGTTGGCTTTGCTTTATATGGTAGCATAACATAGCACTAGGGGCAGGGCAAGATGGCTCTCTGTAGTTTTGATATAGTAGGGGCATGCGACCTCCTCCTCTTCTGTTTTGATGTCATGTGAAGTTCTGTTCTTTTTACAAGTTTTCGTTCACAGCTAGGGAATAGATGTCAAAAGCCATAGCCTTTTCTTGTGTTTTTTTTTTTGGTGCACGAGGAATTGTGGTAGCAGTAACAGTTTAAAAATATTTTTTGTTTAGACATATATCAAAATAAAGTGTTTTTTATTTTTAAAAAATTATTTTTGATATCAACACATCAAAACGATATAAAAATATAAAAAAAATTATTTTAAAAAAAAAAATTAAAATTTTAAAAACATAGTTTGCATCATGTTCTCAAAAACACCCTTAACATCTGGAGATAGAATTTTGGGTTTTTTTTTATTCACGGTTTCCTGGGCTGATACCATAATAGGCTATTGTGTAAACATGGGTTTTCGAGGCCTTATTTGGAATGGACCCTCGGGCTGGGTCAATTTTTTTACGTGTTCATGGGCCATGATGTTAGGTTTGGGTTGTTATTTTATGTAATAGGCTCTCTTTTCTTCTCCTTGTCTGCTTGGGCTGAGGCCTTGTTCATTGCTTTTTTGGGGTTGCATCAGTTAATTCGGAAGAGAATAATACAAAAGAAAAAAACAACTAATTAAAAAAACGAAAAAGGATAGAACAATTTTTTATATAAATTTAAATCTTCTTTTATTATTTTTCATAGCCAATTCCTTTTAAAGAAATCATTTTAGCATATGTTTGCATCATACCGAAAAACCCCTTTTTAAAAGGAAAAGGAATAACTACAAAATAATATTTTGCATATCTTAGCATTTTTTATTTGTTTTGTCATTTTCGAAAAAAGAAAATATTTTGCATGTCTTTCAGTCTTAGCAACAAGTTGAAGGATTTGGCCAGCATTAAAAGGCATGTTGGGTTCACATATTAAAAAAACAAAAATGAAAAACCTATTCTTTATTAAAAAATAAATTATCGTGGATTATAATAGTAATTCATAATTTTTTTTTGTTTCTTCATAAATTTACTGTTTGATCCGTTAAATTGTTTTTTGATCTTTTAACATTGCAATAGATTAGGTTCGGACTTCGCATGTTGTTTTACATGCTTACAAATACAGATCTCGAGGTGTCAAGGAAATTCTTTGTTACTTGATTGATACTCAGTTTTAATAAAATTTAATTTAATTTTTTTTTTAGAACAATTAAAGCTTAGGGGACTAAATTTGAGGCTTTGAAAAAATTTGGGCAGCTTTGATTTTGTTCCATTGGGACCTGGTTTGCTTGGATAGGAAAAATGTTTATGTATTATTTTTTTTATTTAAGTTGTTTTTTTTTTAATTTGGTCATTCTAATTTTTTTTTCTTGAATTGAATTGATAGTTTCTTTTTACCTAGATATACAAGTCTTGTATTGTCGATGGGATATTCATATGCTTGGTTTGTCAAAATATATTTAAATTATGTTGATTTAGAGCAATTAGGTTCTCATGAACCAAATTGAATTATGAAACAAATATGGGTGACTAATGTTAGCAGGAAGGGTTAAAAAAGGTTGGTAAATGCAATGCACGTGCTAGAAGTAGTAGGGAGGCTGTAGAGCTCTGACGACTTATATGGTCTCCTCTGATGACCACACCTAGCCTTCTAGGATGGCGCTAGATGTGTCACGATGTTCTTTTCCATATAGGATGACGTGTGTAGGGTGATTTATGGCGATGAGTTGCCAACCACCTTTTATTTCTTCTTTCCCTATGTTCGCTCTATTCTCCATGAAATTCGCGTTGACCATTCCAAATTTTAGAGTTGTCCCATCATTTTATTATCATTCAATCCTCATTCTTTTAATTGCTAAATTTTATTATCATTCAATCCTCATGATTTAAAAATCCATATGGTTGGCCTCAATTTCATTCATTTATCTACTAATTACACCATTCCAAATATAAAATCTTAAATATTGGATCTTGAATCAAACCAATATTTTTTTAGTAATTAAATTCTCAAATTTCTAATCATTATAAAATGCTTCAAGAACAACATAATTAATTCAAACATGTACTTATCATCACATCATAAATAAAATAATTCAAACACACCATTAACACAAAGTCATGTTCAAAATCAGAAACTTCCTATACATAAACATTCATGGCTGGCCACCCATGGTTTAAAAATCCATGGTTGGCTTCAAATTCATTTCATTTTTCTACTAATTACACCATTTTAAACACAAGATTCTAAAAATTAAATCAAACCAACATTTTCCCAACAAATTCTCAAATTTCTAATAACCTAACAATTAGGGAAAATCACATACACAACAAACATTGAAATTGATTTAAGAGAAGCCTTCCTACACTTTCCAATAACACCAATTCAAAAGAAATTCAGTTAAGGAATCCATGAATTTAAGAACCCACCTTTTCCATCCACCCAAAACCACACTCTTATGATTTTATATTTCTTTTTACATTTTTTTAATCAATTTTTTTAAGTTGGAATGTGACACGTGTCTCTTAATGAACTTAAAAATTAAAGTTAAATGGAAATTGAGTTGGTTATAGATGGAGGGACATTTACTATTTAATAGAGATTTAAAATAATTTTAGTGAGGGAATCCATGAATTCAAGAACCTACCTTTTCCTTTCACCCAAAACCACACTCTTATGGATTTGTTTTTAAAAAATTTAAATAGTTTTTTTCCTTAAAAATTAAGGTTAAGTGGAAATTGAGGTGATTATAGATTAAGGAACATTTACTATTTAAATGGAAATTGAGTTGGTTATAGGGATTGACTTGAGTTAGCGTAAAAATAAATATGGTCATTGTTATAGTTTTAAAAGATGATTCGAGGGTCAATCCGGGACAAGATTCAAATCATGTGTGAGGTTGATCATTGACCCGAGTCAACATTAGTTATTATCATAGTTTTAAAACTTGACTAAAAGATCGATCCGGGATAAAGCCAGGATCACGTGTCAGGAGGGTAAACTCGGGTTGACCTTGGTCAATATAAAATAAAAATAGTTATTATTATAGTTTTAAAACTTGATTCGGGAGTCAACCTAGGGGGTAAGGCCTAAGTCACGAATCAAGAGGGTCAACTTACTTTAACCCAGGTTAATATAATGATAAAAATTGTTATTATCATAGTTTTAAAACCCTACTTGCAGGTCAACTAAGGCAAGGCCCAGATCACGGTTTGGGAGGGTCAACACGAGTTGAACCGTGTTAATGTATGGGTAAAGATGATTATTATCATAGTTTTAAAACCCAACTCAGGAGTCAACCCGGGGCAAAGTTCAGGTCACCTGAACCAAATTTTTTTAAAATAATAATAGTAATAATAAAAGCAACCTTATTTGATCAATTTTTTTTCTTTTAAAAATTCATTTTCTTTTTACTTGAGTTGACTGGAGTTTTTGATCGAAGTAAATTGAATCAATCATTCCTTTATTTTTTTTTCTTAAACTCGAACTGGTCTAGGTCTTGAGTTAACTCGTCAAGTCAGTCTTGGTTTTATAATTAAAGTTATAATATTATTAATTTCAACACTCAATATAAATTAAAATAAAACAAATATATTTAATTATTTTTTAAATATATAAATTTAATAACAATATATATTAAGAATAAAATAGATTTTTTCGTATTTTATTCTGTTTTGTTTATCTAAACAAAGAAGATATAAAAACTATCATTTTATATTATACATTGCTACGTACCGAATATAATTTTTTCTCTATTTTTTTCCTGTTATCTTCGTTGCTTATGTCTCTTTTGCACGTACTGGTACAATAACCAAACTTTATCTTTATATCTTTATAGCCTAATTCTCTGTTTTTCTTTTGGAATACAAGGTACTGTAGTATGCTAGAATTAATTTGTACCCTTGCAACCCAGGCCCCAACCTCCTTGGAACATAGCTTGGTCCTTTTTTTTCTTTCTAACGAATATAAAACCACTTTTCCTTTCCCCCAAGGAAGCAATGTGTATATTACTTCTTTTATAATAAAATATTGAAAAGAGACACAAATTAATTCTGGAACTGGTTAAATCCCAAATAAATTCTGGAGCTGATCATGTTACAAATTGCGTTGTATATAGTTTTCAGCTATATATACATAGGAATTGCTTAACCCCTTTACAGAATTGACATACTGAAGCTGCTAGATGGCCAGCAAAAACATGGCTTTCCACTAAAGGCGCCAACAGCTTTAAATTGTAGTGTAGTTTAGATGGCTAAGCGTCAGCTTCATTACAATAATTTCTTCGTCCTTGTCCTCATTTTATCAGGTTTATTCAAGAACCCTTTTTTTACTTATGAATGTGTTTTATGTATTCCAAGCAAGATTAATTTGCTGAAAGCGATCATACATTGGGCTTGACAGATTTGCTCAGAGCTTAACAAGCTTGATTTTGATCGAAATAACAATGTTCAATTCGTATTGAGTCGGCTTAAAGCAGTTTTGGAATTTCTGATGATAAAAGATTCGCGTAATTTATCTTTCAAGAATTTTTTTGGCGGGGCCATCTTAACGTATTATAACTACGAGCAGAAGCTTAAGGTAAAATATGTGAAATCAAGTCGGATCCCAACAATGGCCATGGGCAATGAGCATACATGGGTCCTAATCTTCTTTGTGTTTGCTCTTCTTATTGCCCTTCTGTACCTCTAGCACTTTTCACTCAGCACTACGTACTTTCAATTTATTTAATCCCCTTCAATAATATATATGATGCACTTTATCATCATGAATAAACGAAGAATTCAAAAATAGATTTTGAATGAAGTCTTGTTTTTCATCTCTCTCTATGGTTGGATGGAAAACGTAGCCTACAAGGTTCACTGAGTGTTGTCTTTACGGTCAAAAATGTGTGTTATCTTTTAAAAGTGCAAAAACAGATGCTTTTTTTTCCTTGTTTCTTCATCAGTCTGCTAACATCTTGAACGATAAGAGAAAGAAATGAGGATAGATGATTGAACCGAAAGAGACAAAACGCATGGAAGTGATGACTTGATCTTATCCCAAGTCCTTCTGCACACTGCCTTCCGAGTCAATTAGTACTCTTGCTCTGTGTAAGACAACACCTATGGATGGCAATGGATGATAGGAAGAGAAAAATCAAATAGCATTCACTGATTTTGTACTAAAATACTGTATCCGTATACAATAGTCAAGACTCATCTCTTATGCCCACATTGATGATGCTCTAGACCTAAATATGCATTTTGTACATGCCAGAATACGGACTCCTGTTCTATGACAAAGCAGGATGGAAATGCATTACATTGGAGGTTGCTTGCAATAATATGTGCAAGAACAAAAGGTATTCCTACACTCTCCCACTCCTAGAGGTTCCTTGGAACATTCTTGGTTACATTTCTGCGAATCACAGCTGTTCATGTCTAGCAGCTTGTGGCATGTGTGCTCTGGAATCCTCACCGCATTGACCTCGTGGATGATTGCCCGGGGTTGGCTAAACTTGGCTGCCAATATGGAAGAAAAGATTGAGGGAAACCATGAAGCATGTAATTTCCTAACCTACTAAGTATCATACTTCCCGTCCAGTTTACGACATGTTAATATGATTCGTTAATTTTAAGGATTATTTCAGGTTTAATATGTATTAATTCTGCCACACACACAATGTAATGATAGAACATATGCAACTGGTTCATTATCTGTAGGGTTCAAAGAGAATAACCTGAGACTAGCAGGAGTAGAAGAGAGAAGAGCGCGTAGGATATCCTCATATTCCAGCTTCAGCTTCAGCCTGGTCTTGCAGCTCAGCTTCCTCTTGGTTGAAAGAGAGGGGCCTCGATGATAATGCCTTGATTATATAGTAGCTAAGATTCTTTCAACGTAAATAAAGGGTTCAAATCATATCAAATCACTGGCTACTGAATATTTTCTTCGAAAGAATAATTTGTATCTTAGATCCCCAAGTCACTTCTGTAGTCCTTGTGACAAGCTTGCTGTAAAGCATATATTCTTTTCTTTGAAGAGACCATCTTTTTCAACCTTTTCCATGCTTCGTTAAGATGACATCAGGGAGAGCATACCACGACTACAGAGATCTGTCAAATTATCAACTAGCTTGCTGACCGCTGCTTATATATGTACTAACAATTTTGTGCATACGTAATTTCTATTTTTTTGAGTAGTTTTTAATAATAATATTAACTAGTGCATCCAATTTGATTTTTAAATGGATAATTTACTTCCCATTGAATATCTAACCATCTTAAAAACGAAAATGCGAGGCAAACGTCGTCAGGAAAACAAAAAAACAACGAAAAGATAGAAAAAAAATGTTTTCCATGACATTACATAATTTCTTTTTTTCTTTTTGCTATTTAATCTTTTTTTATATATATTTAGACCAACTTTTGACTCTCCACACTATTCTAAAAAAATATTATTTTAATACATTTCTAAATAAAAAAAAAACATTTACAAATCACAACCATAGTTGCCTCTCCAACACAAGGTGAAGAGCAGAAATAAAGAATACAAAGGGAGTGCCGAATGCTGATGCATGGCTGAAAATGGTTGGAGACCACAATCAAACACCCCGACAGAAGTGGAAAGGAATCCTGAGAAACTACAATTCTAATTCGTTCACGAATATGCTGCCCGACAAAACTTATACTTCGTTTCTTTCCACAACGCCTAGAACTTGCATGCTCGCTCCAACTCCACAAGTAAATTGGAGCTAACAGTAAATTATCAAGTTGATGCCGACAGCCAAAAAAAACACGAGGATAACTTATCTACTAGTTAACATTCAATGCTTGAATTAGCGGGAATGGTTTGAAGAACGCAGCTATACTGCATCTTCAAAATTTACCCACTAGTGAGTGCTGTAAAATGAAATGCAAAACTGGAGGGCAAACATTTAATTTGAAAACTGGATAAAATGAATTCCAAATTCCCTCAAATATGTTATGATCTTGCTTAGGAGAATGTCTTTAATCACTGACAGAAATTAAAACTGAAATTGAAAATCCTATGGATTTGCACCAGTCCACAAAGACTGCAGAACGATAAAACAAACTGCATAACAAAACGCTGGGAGGAAACCTAATAACCTCCCTTGAGATCGTTAACAACATCATATGGAATGGGAGTAACAGTTTCCAATGTAGCACCTTCCACCATGAAACCAGGTTTAGGACCCTCTGGCTGCCTCTTTGTGCAGATAACCTCACCTCTGGCCTTAGCCTCTGCCTTTAGTTGATCATTCTTCTTCTTCCTGAGACGGAATTCCTCAGTGCACCTTGAGGGTAGCAAATGTTCCACTCTGACATGGATCCTCTTCCTGATGATCCTGTTACCCACCTGTGATCAAGAAAATGGATTACATGGCAGTCCTCCAACCCACAAAAAATATAAAATACAGCAAACAGCAACAATCACTAATGCAGAACAAACAACCATCATGGAAACAAACAGGCAGGTCAATCCATTACAATGATATGCAAAGCACAAAATATTAGGCCATGTTGAGCAATGGAGAAATAATGTCAGATAGCAGCTCAGAAATACCCAATTAAAACATACACATGATTTTCTAGCTTGTTTCCCATGAATCATCAGTTAAGGTTATCTACAATTGAAGCTAAAAAGAGAACACCTTCGATGGTGCAACAGGAATCAAGAAGTCTAACAACAAACAAAGTGTTGGCTCAATCTCATGCAAAAAGCAAAATTAAACCATTCAGAAGCTAACAACAAACAAAGATTGTCAACGAAAAAATAAGAAAAACAAAAACCTTTCCTCACATCATGTTATTTCAGCTTCAGTCAAATGCCAGATAACTAGCATTTTTTTTTGGGGGGGGGATTCTACCTTTCACTGGCACAGTCATATGCTCAAATAAGCAACGAAAACCATAACGAAAATAGCACTTTAAGAAAGAAAAAAAAAAAGCAACAAAATCAATAAGAAAAACAGCCAAAAACCTAAATAAATAGACCCTCAAGTTCATCAGTAAGTCAACAACATCGTAAATTGATACTCTCGCACTAACTGGCTTCTTTAAGATACAAGAGGAAAAAAAACATATCAACCATAAAGCAGCTATCTATGTCGATCAAAACTATATGTAAAAAAAGCCTATCATTTCCAAACAGACAAAACATCAAGCACACTAAAAATAATTACCAAAAACAGGTAATGAAATAAGTAGATAAATATACCTGCTTGTTGACCTCTACGCCGATGGCACGTTTGGTGACATTCCAGACTCTGCCAGTACGTCCATGGTAAAACTTGTGAGGCATACCCTTGTGGACGGCGCCGTTAACCTTAACGTCTACATGGTCTCCAATCTTATAGGTTCTGAGGTAGGTTGTCAATGGAATGTAACCCTTCTTTCTAAAGGGACGAGCGAAGAGATCTCTAGTGCGAGACCGGAGACCGTGACCAGCCGGCATTTTGTGTTTGAGTTAGTGTGAGGATGCGCGGTGGCTCTGAGATAGAGGGGAAGAGTGCTCAGAAGGGGTTAAAACCCTAGATGGGAATTTTATAGGTGGTTTTGGACTAGGTTTGTGGTTGCGGCTTCTGGCTTCTGGGTTTTGTTTGTTTTGTTGGGCCTAATAATGCTGAAATTTCAGTGTTAAATTCATGGGCCTGTGGGTGTTGAATTTGATTGGGGAAAGGGCATTTAGTTTGGTCTGAATAGTATTTTCAGAAAATGGGTACTTTCGGGGACGTGTATGTTTGGCGAGCTATAAATAAATTTGGTTTGAAAATGAAATTGAAACGGATAATTGCTACTGTTTATCATTGGCTCTTTTGTTTTTTGGATTTTTTTCCAATTCAATATTTTAGATAAAAATTTTATTGAATTTTATCAGTCAATATTGAATTGATAATAAATCAATTTTTATATTTTTTATCATATAATAAAAAATATTTTAAAATAATTCAATCCAATGAAATACATAACCTGAATTATGGGTTGAGTTGGGTTAACTTGACTGTTTCTTTTTTTCTCTTTTGATTTTTTTTTTGAATTTGCTTAGTCAATAAAGTCACATCAACAAAACTCTCACATAATTTAATTTAAAATCTAGGCTAAGTAAAAAGTCAGGTAATATGTTTTCAAGATTAAAACCATTGTATTTAGTTTAATGACAATATTAAAAAATCTTCTACGGTTTAGATAATTTTATTTTATTTTGTTAATTTTGACCCAAGTTGCACCGATAATGTGAAAAAACTAAGACTCAAGAACCTTGAGTTCTGATACTGGGCCCAAGAGAATTGAGTCCTGACATAGGATCCAATACGCGATTCTGCAGACCCTAGGCAACGGGTCTGGCCCTAGCGCCCAGGCTGGGCAGCCCAACGCCAGGTATCTGCAGCCTGAGGCTTTTAGCCCCACCTAAACCCGAACTGACCATTTTCTCCATAACCAAAAAGATAACCCCACCCCCTTGTAATCTTTGCAACTCTATATGGCAAGGACAACTTTGTCATTGCACCGCTTCAATTCACAGTGCTTTTAGCAAATAGCAAACTTAAACAGTGCAATCCACAATGAAATCACTCACAGTTTTCAGTAACTCACGCTACAGTACCAAATAGTGCAATCCATAGTAAAAACATTCATGATCCATAATAATTCACTCTATAGTAAAACATTATATATATATATATATATATATATATATATATATATTATTGCTGGATTAGCTTCGTATTGATTGTACAGGATATTAAAGTAGATATAGCTCGGACACTTACATTAATAAAAAAAAATAGATATAGGCCTTATGAGTTGGTAACACTAATCCAAATACCAGCTCGTGGACCTATTGCGAATCTTTTCCGGCTAAAATAAAGTCAAGATTGTCAATTAGAGGCTCGGTGAGTCCCCCTTCTTCTCTTAAGTCATGCCTTTTAGATTCAAGTATTATTTAGAAATATATTAAAATAATATTTATATTTATATTTTAAAATTTATTTTTAATATCAATATATAAAAAAATTTAAAAAATCTAAAACTATTTAATTTAAAACAAAAACAATATTTCAAAATTTGTAAAAAACAAGGTTGAATCACGAAAACAAAAAATCTTTTAATATAGTAGCTTAAATTCTATACAGAATAAGGATTTGCCAGCTTTCCTATTGCTGGTATTTATATTTGTTCTTTGAGAATAAACTATTCTATTTTTTTCTCTCGCAAGATTATTTACTTGAATTTCCTTTTATCAGTATTCCTTGAGTCAATTTTGTTTTTCTGATAATGCACCACAGAGCTTTATTGACAGCTAACCCAATTCTCAACCCATCAGCGATTAGTTTAGTGGATTCTTTGGAAAGGTAAAGCGAGTTCAGCAATCATTATTTATTTAGCTCGCGTTTCGCTGATGATGGGATAAAAAAACCTTAACATAAAAAGAGTAATCATTGCAGATGTGTTTTTCCAATAATAGTAAGAGGTAGTTTCAAAACGCTATCTCATTGTTTCATCACCGGAGCTCTGCCCTCTGCGTCCCTTCTCCGCCGACGATACCTGCCTCAGAGAGTCACCTTGGAAGACCATTTTCTATTTCTTTATAGACGTATGATCCGCTTCTTGAGCAGCTAAAATATTGCCCAATTGCTGTCTTTCACAGTCATGCTTTCCTTTCACGTTTTTCTCCGTTTACCCGCGTCTTCTGTTCTCTGTCTTTGATTTTGCCCCTCTTGTTTGCTTATTAATTTAAGGTTATTGCTCAGCATTATCTTGTTTATTCATCCTCATTGGCTTGTTGATTAATTAATAAAGTAGACTTTGTTTTACTCCGCCTTGTGAGATCATGATTTCCCCTCTTGCAAGTTGCTCCAAGATAACTTGCAACTAGACATATGATGTTTACAGAATTGCCACTGCCACCTTCATCTATGATGTTCATCAACTCAGTTTACTCCCCTTTCGTTTTCTTTGTCATTGAATAGGAATCATAATGCTTATCCACCAGTACTTAAGTTTATTTATATTTATATCTTATTCGTACATGACATATATATATAATGAAGT
>Ga0307517_10004174_pt1 | contig 22284 bp, 20 predicted proteins | sample 23_EM_MG_FD_194515 | JGI IMG/M metagenome (GOLD analysis project Ga0307517, IMG submission 194515) | Populus trichocarpa ectomycorrhiza microbial communities from riparian zone in the Pacific Northwest, United States - 23_EM | ecosystem: Host-associated > Plants > Roots > Unclassified | place... | reverse complement strand
CTCTTTGAAATTGTCTATTGATGCTGCCCATCCTTCTGCTGCTGCTTCTCTGAGCGAGATCGGATCCTTGGGCTATTATAACGGTTCAGAAGTGACACGCCAAGAAAAAGATGTGCCACCTACTGTCCAGAACACGACGTCCTCAGTGTCGGCGGAAACTTTGTATTCCTTACTCAGCCGTTTGGCGAATAACCCACGACAGTACGCCGACGGTTTGTCATACATATCGCGTGGAATATAGATTACGACAGGTAAGCGATGGGATTTGTCGAAGAGGATCGAGTTCAACCCGACCTCGACAGTGCTATCTTGTACTGTGCTTTGAGAACATTGAGAAGCGGGTGGCGCGTCGTCGCCGGCTTGAGCTTGAGCGAGTCGCTGAGATCGAGTACGTGGTGGCATCGTGGCTGTGCTTTGAGAGCTTTGAGAAGCGGGCGGCGCGTCGTCGCCGGCTTGTTGCTGAGATCGAGTGGTTGAGTTGCATTACATAAGACCTGACGCCCTTTATTTCCAACTCCGATTCACACGCGCGCCGTCCATTGATTGCATTTATCTCCTGCTCGCTATGTTCCGGAGGATATCTGGCGTGAAATATTCTCTCATTGCCGCTCGGAATCACCTCGCCCTGGTCTCAGCTTCTCGGTGGCTCCTTTACTGCTTAACCACGTCTGTCGTGGCTGGAAATCAATCGCTATCAAGACCCCACTGGCACAGCTCTGGAGCAATATTCATATCGACATTCCAACTTACCAAATGCCCATAAAAGACCTCGAAAAAGGCCTGCTCAGACAAGGACAATGCCCAATGATTGGTTGGATCAGGAACCCTTCCGTTATCCATTGCGCTGAACGCTCGGGGTTTACCAAGTGTAGGTCACCGATTATCGGACTACATTTCTCGGGTCATCCACCGCGTGGAACTTTTTCCCCCTCATTTTTGTAGCCTTGAGCTATCTGTATCGAGGTTACCCGCCTTTATACGGTCGCTTAATGGCACTTCCGGCCAACTTCCGGCGTCCGATTTTCCCAATCTCGAGAAGATCAGTCGACAAGGTGCCAGTGAAAATTATGCACGGGAAAAATGTAGTTCCATGGATCGATGCTGGTAATCTTTAGTGCTTCTCAACTTCGAAATTTTTCAATTAGAAACCTGCCCAGAGACTCGGGAACAACCAACTCGTCCCGGTCCATCCCCCCAACCCAGCCAAGTCTTCGGTACTTGCATATCGGCGCGCCTCTTCCTGCGCGACGAATTCTTCAGATCCTCGTTGCATCATCCCACCTCACCTAATGCTGTCCGAAAGTCGCAAATTCTGCAGGTGTTATCAACCACAAATCCTTATCTCTCTCTAATGAAATTGATTCTGACGGGAGCTCAAGCCTTCTGTATAACTTATAGCTGGACATGCCAACATTGGCCACATTGAAGTATTCTGCAAAATTAATGGAATGGGGCCCAAGGTCGACCATTAATAACACAATGCTAACTTCACTCCCTCGGATAAGCATGCTCAATAAATTGGTCTTGAAATTTGAAGAGACGTTGTACCGCCACTGGACTTTGGAAACATTCCGAACTGTCCCATTTCTCAGGCACTTGGTGCTTTATTTACCACGTCCACAGATTGGGCCGGTCCAGGTGTTTCATAGATATACAGAGTCTCATAAAGCTCTGTTGTATTTAACATTTCCTGAACTAATGCTCTTAAATACAGGCCTCAGACCCATCGTCATTCTATCCGAGTTACGAATTCTAGAGTTACGTGGGGAAATGGTGACCACTTCCAGGATATAATTCTTAAACGCCTCGATCCCGTATGTTCGTGATATCGTGATCTTAAAACGCGTCTCCGCAACCCCTTGCAACCTATTATCCGCTGCGAAGGATATTACTTGGAATATCCTTCGTCACAACAGAAAGGCTAAAATCAAATGTTCTATAGATATCGACCTTGAAGACATGAGGTACAGGGTAAAGACGGAAACATATTTACTTAGTCTCCCTTGATGGAACTACACCCTAACTTCTAAGAAAATATTATTTATCAATCCGAATACGTAGTAGTGGTAGTGGTATGCTATAAATGTGCCTAGGAGGAGGTCATCAAGTTGTGAACAGATACATCGGTTGATTCCTCAATCCAAACGCCGGAGATAGACCTTTTTGGATGTTCCTCTGCAAATATGACAAGTCCAAATCAATGTCTACCCCGACCAACTTGGCGTGATATTCTATCTGGCGAGAAACGTCCATTTGCTTCACTCTATGGAACCGAATGGAGACCTTCTTCAAACGTGCAACACTGGGCCGAGCTGGGTCAAACCGGGCGATCATGAGGTCCAGAAATTTCTTGTCCGCCATCACAACCCCGTAGGCTTCGAGGATCTCTAGGTTCGGTAAAAGCATGGTATCATGTGCGTATACAGTGGCGAGGATATCCATGATCTCAGGGGATGAACTGTGCGATGGCAATAACGATACGTTGTAGTCCTGCTGACGTCCCAAGGATAGGTGAGTGATAGAAGCTGCTAAACGGAAGCACTGTAGGGCAGACTCCTTCGTGAATACCCGGGGATTGATGGTAAGTTTACGCAGCCCAAGTACACGGGGGAGGAGCCTGAAGAAGTGGGGTATCGGAATAAACGGAACCCGCGAATTTCCATAACATTCGAGCGCGTGTAGTGCAGGAACCTGCATGGCGTCGTAGAGTTGAGAAGCGTCGGAGCAGTCGTCGAAGACAGAAAAGGTAGCGAGCCTCGGAATAATAATCTGATCGTCCCCGAAGGCCGTTTGGTTGCTCGCTGTGGCATCGTTAACCTTTATCGAAAATTCCAGAAGAGAGTGGCAATGAATCAAAATGTCCCGTGCCCAATGCAAGGGAATTGCACTGTTGATGGACAAATAATCGAGATACCTCCAATTTGGAGGGAGTGGGAAGATTTCAATCGCAGGAGGGGTAGAAAGAGGCAAATATCCAATCGAAAGTCTGCGCAGATTGGGGTGTATGAAGAGGTCTTTGTCGTACCACTGGAGGGAGCTTCCGGTATCGGTCCTGGGAATAGAATAAACGGTGAGGTCTCTCAGCATGGGAAGTCGAGATAAAGTTAGGCGAAGACATCGAACGTAAATCTGGTGCGAATCCATAACCATTAGTTCCAAATTTCTGAAGCGTCCAGAAAATTCCATGATGCTATCGAGCAGGTGTGCGTGAGATTCTGTCGTGCTGTTCTCTCCTGAAGGATTCGAAACCGTAATCGACAAAGGTAGGGAGCCTGATCGCCGTAACCAATCACGAACCTGGCGAGATCGCATCTGCAGTTTGAACTGGAGATCGTGGACGTCGGGATTGTCGAGATAAGGAGAGGGGATATCCCAGATGGGATCCCGTAAGATTTGGAAGAGGGGAATATAAACGCGGTTCCATATCTGTGGGGTAGAGAGGGCAATAGACCTCCATATGCTACAAACGTGGGTGAGAAGCAACGGTGCTTCCACGAAGCTCAGGATAGGATTGCGGTGGGATGGGAGACATCGAATAAATATTTCGCGCCATATGTCGTCTGGTACGCGGCGAGAAGCTGATAGAATGGTGTCGCATCGATATAGGGTGGCTTGAAGGGACTCGCGCCTTTTCATGAGTGTTTCCAAGGACCTTTGGGCTTCGATAACGAGCTCCTCTACATTTCTGAGCTCCGCGACGGGGTCTTCCTTCAGAATCCTCGTTTTGACGATGTCGTCTGCAGTCGGCGCCAGATTATTCTTCAAATATCCTGAAATAGGAGAGGATAGGACAGGGCATTCCGGGTAGTCCATCTCTCCTCAACTGGAAATTCGTGAGAATGAACAGAGTTCAGAGAAAGAAGAAAGTCTGCAATCGAGTAACAATTAGTAGGAGTTGAAAGCAAAAGAGAGAGTGAAGTACGGGAATTTGTCCTATTCACTTTTGTCCGATTGTGCTGCAGGGCTTGATCTGATAGTGGGGAATGGCTAATAAGATGCGAAGTCCATATTGTCTCGCCCGAACTTACGCTCTGTGATTAGGTCAGGCTGCACGGTCCGGTCATCCGAGATAATCCGATCCTTGGAAAAAAACCACAAGGCCAGTGCAGTGTTCGTGCATTCAGATACCTGAAAGGAGGTAACTCCAACTAGGAGGTTTCGTGTTCAAAGGCTAAATGAATCGAAGAAGCAACAGCTGAACTACCAGGTCGAGAGGTCAACAGCACGCGGAGTGGATGTGTTTGTTGGCCCTTGTAAGGTAGCATAACCTGCAACGCTTCTTCGTTTCTGATACAGTTCCAATATTTGACGAGGTCGCCACCCGAAACTAACATACGAAGAAGAAATATAGGCGATATTCCGCCATTCCCAGGCGATGCAAAAAAAATGAATCTCATTCGTTGTTCTCCCGGATGCAAGTAGCTTGTGCGAACTGGAGCTATTTCCTAGGGTAGCCCCAGATTTTACAACGGTTAATTTACATGACGATTGGGGTCCAGGTAGGGGGTCAAGAAACCTGCACATTTTATCCTTTCTATAAATAACGAGATTCAACCCATAAGAGGACGCCAAGTCGGCTGAAGCCATCTCGTTTGAGTACTCCGAAAGTGGTAATGTCCAGCTCCGAGAAACCAGCGAGTCCAGGCAGATGGTTGATGTGATGACTCTCGAACAATAGTTTGCAGCCAATTAGCGACGAGAAACAGCGGCGGTTGCGGCATAGGCAAGCAAGTTAGGCGAGTTTACAGGAGTTTCTCGTGTGGTTCAGGCGTGCTACCGACCTTCAATTGAAGAGGAGAGCACTCTTCTATGTCGTTTTGAATCGACGGCACTGTTACATTTTATAGTTTCGATAAAACAGCAAAGAATTCCAGCATTATGTTGAAGCGGCTAATGAAGGAAGATTTGCCTTGCAAGGTGCTGGATGCCCCCCGAATTATGTTTGTTGCTTCTAGAGTCTGAACGTCGGTGAGGAGAATATATAACGGAATATTATGCACTCACATGTCCACCAAACCAATTGCAACCTCGAACTTAAGGCGGGAGACTAAACCGGTTTTTTGAGAGGCACCACAGTTTGGATAAATATGAAGGCTAGCGTATTCGCCCCATATGAAATATCTCCATTGTGCAGAAGACAAATTCAAAATGGTGCTGAAGCAGCCATTGAAGGAGATTCACAAAGGTTAGGAAAGGGATTACAAACCTTGCCGTCCCAAATTAGAAATCATCCACATGATAATTGATCCGTTCCCACGGTTTCCCGCCAATGCGATGCTCTTCACAACTTTGTCACAACCTAAGGCTGTTCATGACAATCTTTTAAAGCTCCTTACAAACTCTTTACTTCACACCACTCTAACCAACAACTTGAATAACTCATGAATCTCGCCAAATACCTATTTCCTGCAGTTTTACTTGGGACCTGGACTTGCGCCGCGGCTGGGTGGACATATCCTCAATGTGAATTCGATACGCAGTGCAAATCGGGGCAAACTTGCTGCTACCATCGCGGAGTGAGTTCCTTTACCGCTTATTTTGCTTGATCTGATCTAGCAATCCCCATACTTGTATATGAATATATAGACTCGCGGTCTCCCACCTGCGTTGTGCATGACCCCTCACAAATGTTCTTTGATGTAATCACCACCTCAAATTCATACTTCTGGACACCTCCCCACATCTACACCCAATCAATACGTTTTTTCCGATGACAACTTCTATGGAGCACGCTTTCTCAGCGCTCAGCATCTCGAAATTCCAATGCTACCGTAGTCGAATGGCTTAGAAGAGATATTTCGCAGATACACCTGGAACCGGATGGTCTACTTGCAGTAGCTACGTCAATTAACCACCAAGATGTTTCCAATCTCTTTCGGTTGATTGGGGAGAAAGTGGATTACCACGGTACCCCCTTGCGATGGATGTCATTGGGGTGGTGGATTGATCGCACAACTGAAAAGCGCTAATAATGGAGGGGTTGCGTTCTTGACCATCTACCTACTCAAGTGGTACATAATATCATTCTGTTCCAATGTTTATCGCTTGAGCTATGCAGTCGTGATAAAGAGAGGGAAATACACTGTTTGCACAGTTGCCGTGATGCTCAATCCGATGAGGCATGAGGATAACTTGCTTTGCCCCGAATTCCATTCTATGGGCGAAACATGGAAAAAAGTTGTATTGAGGAAGGAAAAATATACAAACCTTGGGTAAGTAGATTGTATGGAATATTTGCACTCTTTCCTAATGCCTAAAGCGTTTGTTATTCATCATCTTCCTTAAAGGCTCGAACCAGAGTATTGAACCAGACCTTCACGTGAAGCAACCAAATTCGGGAAGCTCCAGCATCGCTGAACGATGTCCATTGTCAACTGTGAGCTCTTCAGGGTCATGCCAACAATGTCACAAGTGTATTTCCAAAAACGCGAGCGCCAATAGGAAAGCGCTGTAAGGGGGTGGTGGACCTTGTGTGTTCTTGTCTTCCATAAAAGAAAGAGCCCCCAAAGGCAGCTTTGAAGGGTAAAATCAAATGAATTGCCTGAAGGGCGTATTACAAGGACAAATTCTGGGACGCAGAGAAAGTAAATGTTTGTCATTTCAGGAAATAAATTAACATCTGACGAACTTAGAGATATATGCGCCGCCATTTTACTAACTCCTGTGCTGAGAGAGATATCGTGCGTTCACAGCAATGACGTGGTAGCCGACCACCGTGATCATGGCGAGAAGGCCAAGTAGGTTGGCAAGATTGTAAAGAGCCTGATGCGAAATCATCGCCGTTATGCTCTAAATACAAAACAAAGAAAGGATTGAGCTCTTCGCCGCGGTTCGAAAGAAGAAAAGTGAACCGTTTTCAAAGAATGTGGTGGGGAGTTTGAACAGACAGGTTTATTTGTCCATTGTTTGGTTTGAACGGGCCAGGACGGGTGCGCTCCGTGACCACTCACTACATTTCTTCACCTTCCCCCATACCATACATTCGCCGCCATGAGGCCCACTATTGCGAGACAAAGCGATATGCCCGGACGTAAGTGCTCTGAGAACTATGGACGATGTTGAACCTGGAACTAATGAGAAAAAAAAATGTAACCAGCCAAGGTCTACGTGAGCAATTTCAACGACATGGCTCCCTGGATAAAGGCTAATATTGTTGTTTTTTAGAACCTTTGGTGGGGTGACAAGAGTGGTATCAGGCAGAGGGGAATTGTGCAATATAGTGCGTTGCGTGAACTTTCGATTCAAGGACCTATTTTTAAACACCTCTCATTCGCAAAGCCATTTCTCCCTTTCAAACCAAGACCGCTCCTCACTGGTTGAAGTCATACATCTTTAACGGATACCGCCGTATATCAGGCGAGATTTTGTTCTTCGGAATCCCGATGGTTCTGGGTATGTCCAATGGATAGCTCGCCGGAAATGGTTGATCTGACTCCACGTCGGCTCAATTACAGGGTACGGAGTTTACACTTGGGCAAAACGTTACGACGAGTATCAAAACAGCAAGGCTGGACATCTCGCTTCTGGCGAACATCACTAGGACAGTGGCTGCTTAATAGACTTATTCCTACACAGATACCGCAATCTACGAATTGATTGGCTGGCTCTCTTTCAATGCACTTTTTCTGATCCTACCCCACGACGAACACCATCCCCAACAATTTCTGCCTTAGGTGCTACGATTCGACGATATTTGACCTACCCCCACACCACATGTCGCGACGTTCTGGGACGTGAAGAACGACTAGCAAATTATCACTGAGCATTTGTCTGATCGGTGGTTGTTGAGGGTGTTGACCTGCATCCACTCTGTTGACTACTTATCCATCGAACAAGGCGCTTGCAAGTTTCCAGGTGCCTCGAATATTCCGCAACAAACGTGGGGATTTTCTGTTTCCTGTATATGGTGGTTTATCAATCTGGGTAACTTTTAAATCCCATTCGTTTTAAGGAGAGGTCTTTGTTTCTTGAACCGCAGACCATCTGGTTCGCTTTGATGACGTTTTGCGGGACAAGGGCCATCGTTATGGATACACCATATCGATATTAATCACCCCTCTAAGAGATGAGTTCGTTGCTGGTTTCGATTCAAACCTGCATGCAATTAATTTATAGTTCCATATCGCAACTGTCTTGTCCGCTGCCTGAATTCGCTATCATACCCTCTCTCGCTTTGAGTATCTCTACCACATGCTTATCCCACACCCACCGACCATCGTTTGTCTCGCAAATATGGACCCTATCTAGCACCTTGGGGTTGTCCTTGTGCACTTGAACCAAGTTCTGAATATCAATTTGGTGGTTAGGATCTTCTTTCTTCATCGCCAACCACACGACCTTCAACGGCGTCCCTCCCATACGGCTAGAGATCATCAACGAGAAATTCCCACCACAGATATCCTCCATCGCATCATCGTTCAGTGATATCGCCACAAGCTCCGGACAAAGCATGGGCTGACTTGAGTGGTTTTTGAGGGCTCGTAGGACCTGTGGAGATACCGCTTGTGGGCTTTGCGACGAATCGCCATGGATCTTCAGAGCTTGCAGCTTAGGAGCATGCAAAAGCAGGGTGGTTAACTCGTTTTCAAGTAATCTTACCATCTCGAACTCGAGCGCCAGTAATTGGCATTGGAATGTTTGGATAAATCTGAGGAAAGTTTCGTTCCTCCATTCATCATCGCATTCGATGGATAAACGTTGCAGGGCAGGGGCTTTGAGGATATCAAAGATGGACCACAAAAAGGTTGGCTGGGATTGGCTGTGATCCTCAAAGTTGACAGCCAGTTTCAGCGACTTGAGTGATTGGTGCACGAAAGTCTGAGCAATGGATCCCGGACCTCTCACATTCGTGAAAGCGCAATCTTCAAGTGCCACAGCAAAACAGAGAACATCAATACACTCCTTGGCACTCATCTGGTTGTCCATGCGTAGGGCCCTGATTTGTTGGAAGGGGATATATGCAAGGTGGTTGCGAGGAGCAGCACTGGGAGACGTTCCTTCATGGAACTGTCTGCTTTCGTAGTGCCGAAATCGGGGTGAATTTTTCCAGCACACTGAAAGGAGACCGCAGAGAAGAGGAAGGTCCCGTTCAGGTAGTCCATGCAGGACAACTGTCTCGAGCAGCGGTGCGTCGGGGAGCTCTGTCTTTAACAGGCTTTCCTCTGATATGTAAGCAGCCCAGAATGCGACCGACCGCCACCGAGGAAGCACGTCGAGGAGCAAGTCGAAGTATTGTTCCAGCACCTTTGGTTGGAGGATTGGTGGCTGCGGGAAGGTTGTGAATTCGTTGAAGTCGATATCGAGGGGTAAGTCCTCTGTGCTATCGAATAGATTCTTGAGCTCGACAAGGGTGGGAGACAGGGTATTATTTTTTCTATCTCTTTCGATTTGGACAAAGATGGTACCGTCATCTCTGATGTTGGCGACTCGGTCATGATTAACGGTCTTTTTTCGTTTGCTTGCGCTGGTGATGACTCCACATGCGTCTAGAGTTAAATGAACAATGAGGACGCTATAACCTTGAAACAGCGCAATTAGATACCTTTTGCTTTTGAAATGGCTTTCGCCTTCGATGTAGAGGTAGGTGTACCAGTGCTTGTACGAGCCATGGTTGAAGCTTTGAAGGCTTGGGAAGTTTGGGTGCACGCCTGAAATAACACGCAAGTTTATAATGTTCGAAAACAAGGGATACTGGTCGTCAGGTTTTCAGATCCTTTACAAGGACGTGATAAACCCCAAGTTCCAAAATCACACTGGTAACGAAAGACTCGACAACAAGGCGTGATTCATCTAGTAATTTGTAACTTTTTACCACCCTAGTAACAAGGTTTTGTTTGACAAACCAGGCAGTTCAGTTGCCGAAACGGGAACAAGGTAACTATCTACCTTACTTAGTACTCACTGACCTTCAACGCTTGATCACGATGCCTTCCGTTGATTGCAGGTACGGATACTGAGCATAGGAAAATCATTTAAAAATCCAAAACTAAGATATACTACAATAACCGAAGATCCTTCCTCCCTGGAAAGCGCACGAGACGCGTCAATGCCGCCGAGAGGATCGATCATTTATTAACCCAAGCGACGGCGACAAACCTTGAAAGAGGTTTATTTTCTTGTAAGTCAATTCCAATCCAAAAATTTTAACGCCAACCACACGTGCGTGATACTCAACCTGTCGCCGAATATCCATTTGCTTTACTCGATCGAAAGTAGCCATAACTGATTCGAGCCTGGAAGTGAGGTGTACCAATGGATCGAGCCTCTTGGTAATAAAATCTAAGAGCTCTTTGTCGGTAAGAGGTGGTCCATATGCCTCCAAAATCTCGAGATTTGGCAGAAGGAGACGCGGAGCATCGATTCCAAAGTCTGAGAAATGCTCGGTGGTCAAGGAGGCAAGGTGGTCGACATCAAGATAACATATCGTCCACCGATTATTGTCGATCGTACTCCCTAAAACGAGATGCTTGATGGACGATGCAAGCATAAAGCATTCCTCGATTTCCCGTTTGTTGAAGACGCGAGGGTTGATAACCAACTTTTGTAATGTCGTGATGCCAGGGAGGAGGCGAAGTATAGATGGGGGAGTTCCGTTCCTCGCCGACCAGATTTCAAAGCAGTCCAACGTCCGGAGACCAGGAGCTCCGAGGGTTGAGTAAAGGTTATCCACATTGAGACACTCTTGATAAATACAAAGCTTTCTCAAGTCGGGGAGAAGAATGGGCTCGAAATTCGGGACGGACCCGCCATCCTTCATCTTCAAATTGCAGTAGACAAGGTACGGACAGTGGCGGAGGAGTCGATGCACCCATCCCAATGGTATAGAACTGCCTATAGATAGACTGTTCAGATTCCTCCAGTTGAGAGGAGCGAAGAATGAGTCGTTGGATCCCCGCATTGGGAGGTATACTATGGAGAGTTTGCGGAGGCTCGGCGTCGTGAAGAGGCCACTTCCCTCAACCATTTCCATACTGGCTCTCAACAAATAGATGTTCAGCTCGTGAAGCTTGGGGAGCTGAGCTGCACCGACCCTCATTAGAATATTTTGTGCTTCGCCCATCATGATCAACATCAATTCGAGGTGTTGGCAACGATCTAAAGATTGAATGATGATATCAAGCAATTGGCGGTGTATCGGTTGCAGTGGCTCTCCCGATTGCATTGTGAGGGATATGGATAAGGGCAGGGAGCCTGCGCGACCAAGCCACTCCTGAACCATGGTACAGCGATATTCCATTTTGTCCGCGAAGAAATCCGAAAGTTCTGGACGGTCAAGATGGGTAGGTGTGACCGCCCATATGGGATCTTTAGCAGTGGAAAAGACGGGGACGTATATTCTGGTCCATATTTGTGGTGTTGTGAGGGCTATGGACCTCCAGAGGCTGCAAACATGTGTGAGGAGGAGCGGCGCTTCGGAATAGCTTATTATGGGATTTCGGTGTGTGGAAAGACAATGGGAAAATATATCGCGCCATAGCTCAACCGGGACGCGTCTCACTAGAGATAGAATAGAGTCGCACCGATCGATAGAAGACTGCAAGGCATTCCTTTTTTCGAGAAGGGAGCTGAGAGTGCGTTGAACATCGAATATGAGCGCATCAGTTGCTTGAAGCTCGTAAACCGGCCCAGCCTTGATGGTCTTCACTTCATGGATTTCCTCTTCAGAAGGCGAGTTGTTATTAACCAGATATTTAGAAAGAGGGGGTAGTAGGACTGCGCAAGTAAAACTTGAATTCGATTCCGACGCATTCCCTTGGTCTCCTGCTAACTTTCATGTTAGTCGGCTGGATATGGGTTCACCAGGATAGGTCATGACTTAAGCTGTCCATTTTTATTTACAATGACAGAAGGAGAATGGGTATCTTGTCGGGATTTCCTGTTGAATCCTGATGGGAGTCGGTGTCAAGGGGTCGTTTTCCCACGTACCAATTGAACACCTCCCCCAATGACGATCTACTGAAAGCCAGTGGGATGAAGACTCCTAACCATGTATACCTCAAACGTCTTGTGGATCCAAGTTCTCGTCTGGTTGAATTTCAAGCCGATGTTGATGCCACGCACCTTCGTGTGCACACGATCGCGTTTCTCAACCGCTGTTACCTGGGATGCGACCTCGAAAAAAATCCGCAGCTATGAATCAGACCCATCTATCGTCCTGAGTCACCCAATGTCAAAGTATACTCCACATTCAACGCAAACGTGTCTGCCGGAGTATGCTGCGGGTAACGCATTCCATTTAAAACCTAGGCCACCGTTGAGCATGAAAAAGTTTAGGAATCCTCTTGGGCATCAATGTCATCTAAAATCACAATTTCTCGGCCAGTTGTGAAGATGCGGCCGGTGCAGCGACAGCGCGTTTTTCTGAAGGCGCGAGATGAGCGCTGCACCATTGGAATGTCGGACAGGTTAGTCATCTATATCTCATTACCTTATTTTACTGACAACTTATTCGTTCATAAGGCTACACGGATACGAGAAAAGAATCAGGGCAGTCTTGCCCTCCTTTCATGATACCAACTCAAAGCTGCCCGTACGTCATTTTTTTTTTGTTGGAACAAACTATTCTTGACTGACATTATATATTGACCAGGATGCTACTCTTGGGAATGTCCTTCCACTTATCCTACTACCCATAACTTGCTCTGCGTAGGCCATCTTATGTATTTGCGTCTTTCTACGCTATCTGAAGACTACCCAACATATTCAGCAGGGTCCTGGAAATCACATCTCCGGTCTACAAACGCTTGCGTTATCCACTCGTCACGACAACTATCGCCCAACTTCTCTATCGTATGTCCCATCCGTTCAAGCTCAAAAATCAACTCTTGAAATTCGCCTATAGTCACAACCTTGGTGGTATTTCCCCACTTCACCACCATCCTCTCGACCGCAGTCGTCGTCATCATTTTGAGTCTACGACCCCTGGCCTTGGTATACAAATTGCTCCTCTCCAACGTCCATAGCTTTCTATGTCAACTAGAATCCCGCCTCGCCAACCGTTTCACGTTACTCCAGGCTTCTTTGGATAATCATCTAGACACGCTTGTGAAAGATCTTGAAGAGAAAGCGCGAAATCGAAACCCTGAACCTTCGAAGAACATCGCTCAATTACTCCCCATTTCTCATTCATTGCCCCAAATTCCACCATTACAACACCAACCATCTCTAACCCCGAGAGAAGACTCCAATGTCATCGGAGCCCGACCGCCTTTGCAAAGAGAGTTCCACAGAAATCCTCCGGCCGCTTCGGCAGAGTTCGATAACGAGGGCTGGCTCCTTGTCTGTGACCCAGAGCTCGGCGTTCCCCTCCCAGCCGATTTGAACAGGATGCCACACCCTAGCCATCGCGGAAATCATCTCCTTTTCTGGACGAAAGATAAGGTGGGTACCAGACAAGCTCACCAAATTGAAAATGTTCTGACGTCTCTGCAGAACGTTGTCAAGGCCACCGTCGATGTATTGTAAAGTGCTAGACTATCAAATGTACGATTTTTATCGCGTAGGTGAAACAACTATATCATCGTGCTCACTTGCCACCTCTGCTTCGACAATCCCCTTAATACATCCATAAAGTTGTGTGCAATTATATACAACCGATTTTGACAACAATCTACAACAATCTGCGAAAACTGTCTACGATAAAACATGAAAGTATGTGTGCGACTACTAAAGTTCACAATGTTCTTTGTCCAATGGAGTACACTTATCGAAACCCAAAAGCCTGAACGCTGACCGCCAAGCACCTGTATTCAGTTTTGGTCCTCAACGAGGCTAGCCGCAGCCTTGAGGTCTGCCTCCACCATCTCGCGGACAAGCGAGTCAAAGTCGATACGACGCTTCCATCCGAGGAGCCGTTCCGCTTTGGCAGGGTTACCGAGCAAGAGGCTTTAAAAAGTGAGCTTGGTGGTTAATCTTTGGCAAGAAGTGAAAAAAGACATACTCGACTTCTGCCGGACGGAAGTATTTCGGGTCTATTTTCACGATTGCTTCACCAGTCTTCACATCGATGCCTTGCTCGTCCAAACCACTGCCTTCCCACCTGATTGCAAGAATATCCATAAGATAAAGGCACGTGTGGAGAATTAAAGGCACAAACTTAAGCGTGATCCCGACGGCCGCGAAAGACTTATCCACGAACTCGCGCACCGGGTGGGTCTCTCCCGTCGCAAGGACGAAATCTTCGGGGTTGGGTTGTTGGAGCATCATCCACATACCCTCGACGTAATCGCGAGCTTATATCATAAAATATGAATTTTCTCCATATAAAAACAGGCACGAGGAAGAGTCGAAGGATACGTACCATGGCCCCAATCGCGACGAGCGTCAATATTACCAAGGTACAAACACGCCTGCTTGCCCAAGGAAATCTCAGCTGCCGCCCGCGTAATTTTCCTCGTCACGAACGTCCTACCTCTCCGCGGGCTCTCATGGTTAAACAAGATACCATTGCACGCATACATCCCATATGCTTCTCGGTAATTGACGACAATCCAGTAGGCATATAGCTTAGCGCACCCATACGGTGATCGGGGATAGAACGGGGTGGTTTCGCTCTGGGGAGTTTCGACGACCTTGCCGTAGAGTTCCGAGGTTGAAGCTTGATAAAATTTGACGTGTTTCTCGAGTCCACATGTACGGATGGCATCGAGTAGGCGGAGGGTACCTAGGCCGTCGACGTCCCCCGTGTATTCTGCCATCTCGAAGGAGACTTTTACGTGTGATTGGGCACCTAGATTGTACACCTCGGTAGGCTGTACCTGTGCTATGATGTACACGAGATTGGTGCTATCGCTCAAGTCTCCGTAGTGCAGTTTGAACTTGCTGGGATCTGCATATATATACGCGCCGAATCAGCAAAAAGTATGCCTCTCAACGGACACAGACGCACGCTCATGTTGATCCTCGTATAAGTGATGAAGCCGCCCAGTGTTGAAGCTTGATGACCGGCGAATGATTCCATGGACCTGATAGCCCTTCTCCAACAGCAACTCCGTCCTATGATATGGCCTGCATTAAAGCGGTGTCGCATGCCCCACCCAAGTGAGCACTCACAAATAAGATCCATCCTGCCCCGTAATGCCTATCCTCAAAGGTCATTACAGCGCCGCCACCAACGGAGATACCCATACCTGAAATCAACGCGACCTTTCGTTTTTGGTACTCCTCAACGGGAGGCAAATTGAGTCTGGCAAAGGTAGGGGGCATTACGTCGATCAAGGACATGGTGGTGGTTGTGGAGCAAGAAGGAACGTGGCAGGGATAGTTCCAGACTTTATTTAGTTGGGCGCGTATAGCGCGCGTTCGGTATCATGCGGCATTGTACGTAAATGCATCGGGTTGTTTATACTAATAACGGATATTTTATGATCCCTATAGCCCTCACAAGACTGTTACACTCGGTAGCCTTCCGGAAGTTGTGGCAGTGGCCTTTACTGTCGATGTCTTGAGCTCTCTCCCTATCGATCGATTAATTCGTCGAGATATTGAAAATTTGATATAAGTAGACAATCAATAGATAGGAACGCCACGAGCACGCCACGACTCATTCAATTGCAGCATAATCAGAACAAATTTAACGATTTAGCGGGAACAAAAGAACATCTAAGTTTATCTTTATGATCGTTCAAAATGTTCATGCATGCCGCACTGCTGTATTGAATGCTGTAACATTCTTGACAGTGAGGGCAGACATATTCAATTGCGGCCCTAACTGTGTGTTCTAGCGCGGCACGAGATGTCGGTGTGAACCAAGGTTGCTGACGATCTATAACTAGTAGTGTACTGAAGCTCTGCGTGCATGAGATATAGAGAGCGATCTCGTCCATCTCACAGTTCAATTATCTCTCGAGTCTGGCTCGAATATTTTATAAGTGGTGATTTTAGAATCTGTGCCTTACGAGATGAATCATTTTCTGACACTGACTGACATGGCTGGGAACGTTCAACCCAAAGAAAAGGTAAATTAAAGGGGCGTGCCAATCCCACATCCCCAATTGTGAAGAGGAAGACAAGAACACATTATATCCTTCTAGAAGTAATTGACTGACAAGGGTTGTGCACGGCGACTAGCATCTAGCGGCGATCGGCCGGTGTACCCCCAATGATCAACTGAAGCAATTCACCATTTCAAAACAAAAGCATATGTAGGTTTGACATCTAACGGATCGAAAAGCGTCAGTCCTTGTGACTTCCTGTCCTTGCATTGTTGTAATTCTTGAGGAACCACTGGACGGTAAAGTCCAGGGCTACGATTGTTTGACTGTCAGCAAATGTAATTGAACGATAGATAAAGAACACTAACCTTCCTCGAATGGTGTAAACTGGAATCCACCAGTCAATGCAAGGAGTTTCTTGTTCGAGGCGGGTTTACGGAATTGGCCATCAGCACGAGTTGTGTCGAACTGTGTAGACCAGGGAGGGATGAGTTCAAACCATCTAATCTGTGGACATCACAGCTTACACTATATTCTCCTTTGAACCCAACTGCCTTGACGATGGCATCCGCAACCTCTTTGATGCTCACTTCCTCGTCTTCTCCCACTGTGTAGTGTGATTAGATTTGAGAAAGATGAAACAGTGAGAATAAATTTACCGGAGAGAATCACAGGTTCCACATCGTTGTATTCACGCAACTGCCAGATAAAGAGCTTCGCGAGGTCATAAGAGAAGATGAATTGCCGGAGAGGCTTTCCCGTTCCCGAAACAACGAATGGCGTGTTATTCTCTACCTTTCCAATCAGAAACGTACTTTTTAGTAACTAGAAGACTTACTTTTCGCCAAGTAACATTTGTGGATTAGCCCAGGGATAACATGCGAGTCTTCTAGATCGCTTCGTGGCAAAAGGATAAATGAAAAGACAAGGCATACGTCAGAAAGAAGTACCAACAAGTTATCATTCGGGCCGAACACGTTTGTTGGAATGGCTGAAGTGAAATTGCAGCCAAACTCCTCCTTATACGCGCTGTTGGACAGATAAGATGCATGGGTGAGTCCATACTTCCATATCAAAAAATGACGAGAGGCAACGTACTGGTTCTGGACATCGACCATACGCTTTGCGTGGGCATAACCAAAGTTGCTCTCATGCGGGGGCCCACTGTGGATCTTATTTTCGTCCAGAGGGTATTCGACCTTATCGGGGAAGACACAAGTTGATAGACATGAGACGAGTTTCTGAACTTTCTGTTCGTACGAGACGTGTAGAACGTTGTCGTTGATAAGGATGTTGTCTCGCAGGAACGTCAGCTGATGATATGATGATGGATGGTTGAATCGATCATAAAATACGACGAGGATTCACGGACGTACTTTGTATTTCATATTCTTGAACAAGCCCCCAACTGCGATAGAAAAATCGGTGATCTGAGCACGATGTCAGGCAATCCGCACCCACCTAGGGCAGCCAGATGGACGACATGCGTGGGTTTGTACTTTTCGTACAACTGACGCGTCTGTGCGGGATCCCTTCAATAGACACGATGAGCATCAGTCACCATCCAAAAGATCGGGCAACGCACCTCAGATCTCCTTCAGAAGAGCCCGCAAAGATCCAGGTTTCCCCTGGTTGCTTGCCAAACCGCGATCCCTCAGGCTCTGTGTTGATAACATGCTCGATAGCCCTTCCGACAAGGCCAGTTCCGCCAGTAACAAGGATGATGTTGGGCATTCTATGATTTTGAAACGCACCAACGGTAAGATCTATCCAAAAGAACGCACAGGAATCGCTCACCTTTGTATTCGCCAGCCTCTGGAATCGAAGCGAAGATGGGAAAGGTCTTGACAAGTCGGCAACGGTTGAAATATCAACACTCCCCAGGTTTTATCAGATAATTGAATATCTTATCTCTCATGGAATTCCCACGTGATTGGTGGAGATCACTCCCCAGACGACACGGAGTTGGACTCGGAAGCGATGCCATCTTTAGCTCTGACTCTCATCTCTCCTTCCAATGGACTGCAAAAAAATAGCCATGGAGGTCTATGCGCTTGCTGGACAACAATCAAACCCACTCGCACCGCTGGTCAAGGAGGCGTTAGAAGTCATTGATCAGTGCTTGGACACCCATGGGTGGGTCCTAGAACTGTACTTCTCTAGCAAAGCTGTTGTATGACGAGTTCTTTACCGAAGGCCAGAAAATGTTTCTCTGAGTTTTAATGGAGGAAAAGACTGTGAGTCACGTTTCTTTTTTATGTCGGGGTGTTTGGAATTGAACGAAACCTACCTATCACAGGTACTGTCCTTCTATATCTATATGCTGGAGCCATCGCATGTAGATTGAAAGAGGGCGAAACAATGAGGCCTATTCATGCTATCTACATTCCCGTACCGTCGCCTTTTCAAGCTCTGGAGGACTTCATTGACGAAACGACAAAAGCATACCACCTCGACCTATTCTCATGTAGACCAAAAGCGCTCCAAGTAGAGAGCGTCAACACCCCGGTGCCTCCACAAAACGGCTCCTCCTCTGACTACGTTAGTGCCGCTCCGAAACCTGTTGGAAAATCCAAAGGCGGCGAGGGCATGCTGCAGGCTTTGGAGGCTTATAAAGAACAGTTCCCCGATATCAGCGCCATACTGATAGGAACTCGCCGAACCGACCCGCATGGTGGTGAGTCTTTTTTCCCTCTCCTCTGTTATTTTTGTTCTCCGTGCTAGATGGAAATCATTAATTAACTTCCCACAAACAGCAAAATTGGCCCACCGGAACATGACTGATCCTGGGTGGCCGCGATACGAGCGTGTAAATCCCATTATAGACTGGTCGTACAGCGATGTATGGACTTTCCTTCGACGCTTAAAGGTCCCATACTGTAGTCTGTATGACGAAGGGTGTGTGACGAACTATCGCTTCGACACCGAAAGACATCCTTAGACTAATTTTATCCAGATACACATCGTTAGGATCCACATTCAATACATTCCCAAACCCCGCCCTTCTCGTCCCACCCTCAGCGACAGCAATAGAAACACCGCTAACCGCCTCATCCCTACTCACCCCATCTACGACCCTCTCCCAAGTGATGTCAAAAACGCACACCGAGCCTTCTTCAGAGGGCAGCCCACTCATTTCTCCCACCAGCGCCCTGCACTCCTTGACGGCCTCCACACATACTCGGCCTAATGGCTCCCTCCCAGATTCGATTACTGGCGGTCTAAATTCCCGACCGTTGACGGTCAACATTCCAAGCTGCACCCCAACAAACGGAACTTCTCATAAAACACCGTCAGCGCCAAAGTATCTCCCCGCGTACGAGTTGAAAGATGGGAATCTGGAGAGAGCTGGAAGGGGATCAGCTCAGTCTCCAGTTACTGCTGCGACGCGATGAAACCAGGATTTGGTAGATTTGTGTTTTACATACTACATAATGAACGTTCGCTATCGCAGAGCGGACTGCTAGATTGGTATAAACGATGTATACTTTACATATGTACTAAATTTATAAGTAGACGATACTCAGCATCTTGCCGAGGTATAGTACTTACCTCGAACTCATTTCCATGGACCGACCGGTGCGCGTGAAATATTTTCCATCAAGGAGCGTCTGTTAGATTCAATAAGATTATACAGGAAGCCATATGTGCTATCTATTCTACGCATGTATGTCATCTCGAGCAAAGCAAAAAAGTTACTACAAACACAAGTCCAGTTGCTAACTTTACATCGCATCAAGATTCAGGGTATATAGTACGTGTATCCGATGAAAAGCACGTATCCGGCAGGCGGGGGCCGTCACCAGTGTTGGAATTACGTAGAACCGGGCCAAGGGAATGATGAAACGACTACCGCTTGACGGTTTCTTTCTCACCAGCCTCGATATCATCCATTTTGACGCGCTCATACGATCCTTTGCGGGATGATGCTGCGGCCGGCTGGGATTCTTGGTGCTTGACCCAGGTGTAGAGGATTGAGCCGAGAAGTATGATGGCAATAGAAGATGCACGTCCACTGTAGTTGTGGAAGGAGTTTATTAGATCCTTTCTCATGAGAAGAGAGAGGAGGGTAAAAACCTTGTGATGACATCATGGAACAACCACATCCCCAAAAGCGACGCAGCAACGCCGCGTACAGCAGAGGACACCATGTGCGTGATCGGCGATGTAACCTTGATGGACAACAAGCTAGCAATGCTCATCATAAAGCCAAGTAGGCCCTAATTCCGAAGGAGGTCGGAACAAAATATCAACATCGTGCTGATATTTATAGAACGATAACCCACCGTAATGAGCGAACCCCAGAGAAAGGTTCTGAGAGGGGACATGCTGCCTTCTGGGACCAGGAGTTCATTGACGCCAAAGAAGAGCTTGATCACGCCCTTGCCTTCACCCGCGAGAAGGAGGAGGGGTGCCAAGAGTGCGGCACTGAGGAGGTTCGTGTACCAGGATAGAGCGAGCGCACTACCGCCGACAACATTCAAGCTCTGTTTGATGACGACCGAATGTGTAGCCGTAAGTGCTGAGCTGGCGACGCCGAAGCTAATTCCAATCCAGGAAAGAGGTGTACCATCGAGGAAGACGCCCACGAAGAAGCCGCAAGTGACGAGACCGCAACAGAGGAGGATACGCAAGGAAGGGCGGGCTTGAAGGAAGATGAAAGAGGTGCCAACGGTGAATGGGAGGACGAGGCCTCGGGCGACTTGGTAGAAGGAAGCGTCGACGTATTTCAGAGTGTAATTGGAGAAGCTGCAAAGCTGTTAATTCTATTCAATTAATACATATAAAACGGACAACTGACCTGAGCCCGAAAACATTCAAGCCGACCATTGGAATGAGGCCTTTACATGTTGCGAGGTCGAGCGTGAGCCTATCTGGCAGCAAGCGGAGTGCGTCCGATACAATGAAAAGCAAAGCAGCTATGGCTAGCTGTGCCCAGAGGAAGAACAAGGGCGTCTCGGTTGTATTGAGAACCCATTTGTTACTTGTATGTGTCAGAAAATATTTAGGTTTCAACGAGCGTGAAAGACATACGCCATCACCATCTAAAAGTCAAAATTAACACCCCTCTGATAAAGTTCTAGCGAGTTGCTCACCGACAGCGCCGCTACGAGGTAGAAAACAACCACACCCGTCTAAATCTGCCTTCAGCCAGCGTTTCTAGATACAACGAGAGAATGGACATACGACGAGCGCTTTTGAAGCTGGCTTCGTGGCCGGACTCGGGGGAGCCATGAGTACTAGTAAAGACTGGTATGAGGAATGAAGAGTGTAAGTAGGAATTTGGAAAACGGGACAGCCAGCGAGACTTTGCCTGGAAAAAGGCACCGCACTTGATAATGCCAAAAGCCGTGAGAATTTCAATTTGCTTATTTCGCGTCTTCGGTCCAACCACGATCACGCTCAATCATAATGTCGTCTGAACCAGCACGATCACCACCGCCAGCAACGAATGGTATTCAGGCACCTTGTTAGTTTTCGAATTATATGACCACACAGAAAGCCTTCATCTAGACTGACCAGATCCACTCGTAAGACCCCGAGGACACAATCCGGATATTGCTCGCGACAGACAACCACATTGGTTATATGGAACGCGACCCAATAAGGGGACAAGATTCCATCAATACATTCCGAGAAATTCTGCAATTGGCTGTAAAGAATGACGTGAGTTTCTGAGCAGAATGATTGCGTTTGGTCTGACAGCCTTCTAGGTTGATTTCATCCTCCTTGCGGGAGATTTATTCCATGAGAACAAGCCTTCACGGGATTGTCTATATCAAACCACCGCGCTCCTTCGTCAATACACGCTTGGAGACAAACCAGTTCAGGTGGAACTGCTGAGTGATCCTTTGGAAGGAAAGGCTGAAGGCTTCACGTACGTCCTCGAGCCTGCTTTTTTTCGTTCACATTCTAAGACAACCACAGATTCCCAGCCATTAATTACGAAGACCCGAATTTAAACGTCGGTATACCCGTGTTTTCAATCCATGGAAACCACGATGACCCACAGGGCACAGGAGCAGTGAGTCGACTGCATTTCCCTGAAACACAACCCTATAAATAACCCATTTGACAGGAAGGCGCTCTGAGTGCCCTTGATATTCTCTCTGTGAGCGGCCTTATCAATTATATGGGGAAGTTCGACCTGCCCCTGACGGAAGCCGACGGGCCCCCGCCAGGCATCGCTGTTCGCCCTGTCCTCCTTCGCAAAGGCAAAACTCATCTCGGCTTGTACGGTATCGGCAACGTCAAGGATCAGAGAATGCATTTTGAACTGCGGAGTAACCGCGTTCACATGTTTATGCCCCGAGAAAAGAAGGATAAATGGTTCAATATGTTACTTTTGCAT
>Ga0307517_10004173_pt1 | contig 22284 bp, 28 predicted proteins | sample 23_EM_MG_FD_194515 | JGI IMG/M metagenome (GOLD analysis project Ga0307517, IMG submission 194515) | Populus trichocarpa ectomycorrhiza microbial communities from riparian zone in the Pacific Northwest, United States - 23_EM | ecosystem: Host-associated > Plants > Roots > Unclassified | place... | reverse complement strand
AGTGGATCGATATCTCTTGACGAGGACGTCATGTGGCCATCCCGACTTGCTATCTTCGCAGCTCGGCCGTGGTCTTTCTCGCCAGTCATTCCATCTTGAGCATCATCCGACCCTCCTGCTTTGGCCGGCCGGATGTGGTCTGGATTGTAACAAACTTAAGCTTGGGGTAGACTTGGCCATTGCGAATGTGGCTGCAGTGGGGACCGACACCGCCCAGCTCGATCGTGAATGGTGATGGCTATGGCCATAGCAAGTTGACTTATAAAATCCACCTTCGCCACTTCCCCTCCCCTCCCCTCCCCTCTCTCTCCCCGAGTCTCGGCCCCTTTCCCTCCCGTTTATCCGCTTCCGCTTATTCCGACTCATACATCATCACGATTCAAGAATCTCCTTGGCGTTCACCCCCACATCCACGAACCGCACACACGACAAGCATAATGTCTATTCAAACGCGTTCCAAATCCGCCCCCCAACTCGCCGCCTCCTTCCAAAATGCAGGCGATAACACTGCCTCGAGCCCCCTGTATAGGCGGCAACGATCCTTTGTCCAGTCGCCATCGACCTCGAGGCTCCATAACGAGCCCTTCGCCCTGTCTGGGTTCTTCCCTTCATATATGTCCCCGTTAAAGGAGAACGACGACGATGAGAGGTGGAGTTGGTTGCAAGGAGATGAGGAAGATGAGGCAGAGTCTATTTACACTGCCTCCGAGGAGGACCCTACCGTTCCTCCCACCCCCGCTGAGTACGGCGAGAGCGAGAATCCGGATCGGGTGATCCAACGAGAGGATAAGCTCGGGATTTTACGCCTCCGTGAGTACCAGACACGCCCAGCCATCAGGACCCTTGGGAATCTGAATTGATTGCTTTACCGAGAGCCGTTTGACTGATTGTTGCGTTTCCTCCAGTTCATTTCTTGGAAGAGGGACAACAGACACCACAATCACCCAAACGACAACCTGAGCAGGGACCAATGAGCGAGGCGCCTTCAAAGCTGTTGTACTTGGAGCAGAACGTCGACTCTTTCGAGGCAATGTGTGATACCTACCGAGCGCGCCGACAAGCCCGCGATCGCGGAAACCTTTCGATCAACAGTAGGGACATCAAGGGTCTCTCAACAGGCCCATTGTTTTCCCCTGCTCGGGAAGACGCCGAGAAGACAGAAGAGGATTGGGATGACATATGGTACAGAGGCTGGCAACGAGTCACCAACTTGTTGTTTTAGAGCCCCTTATCTGGGGTTTACATAGAGTCCATGGGAAAACAATGCCATATTTGGTTTATTTAAAGCGGAGATCAAAGTCGTTGTCATCGGAGATTGAAAAGTCGGGAGCCAATAAAACCGTGCGACGGTGATATTCCCTTCGAACAAAATTCCCACATCCACCCCTCCTCCCACCTCAGAACTCCCACGACAAATCCCACGCATATTCGGAGAGACTTCGATGGCTTCAGAACGCGTGCGTTGCTCAAACACTCACCGCTCGACGCCAACTCAACTCATTTTGTCTCGGCAGGTTGAGGCGGAAAAGGGCTCGACGACTGCGACAGATCCTCCAACTGATGTCCCGGTTCCTCTTCCGATGTACCCTTGGTCAGGGTCACCGCTACCTGGTGGGCCAGCCCAGGGTCTGCCTACCGCATCATCGTCCAAGGTTAGACAGCCGATTTCCCAACCCCTGAGCTTATCGCCGACGTTGGTCCAATCCACCCATAGGTTACTGGTAAACGCAAATTGGAGTCCACACCAGACGCTGAAGACAACCACGCGAAAATCAGACGCGTCGTCCGTGAGCAGATTGCTCAGGATGGCAGCAGAGTCATACCTATGACCACCGTCATCTGCCTACACGCCGCGGTCGCTCAGAAGTCATATGGGAGCGAGAAACGGTTCCTCTGCCCACCACCCGTTGTACATATCGAGGGTCCCTTGTGGCAGATGAGGCAACAACAACTATCAATGTCTGTCGTATCTGAAAGTGGAGAACGTACCTTTGATCAGAAGGCACCCCTGGATGCCACCCTAACTGCGAACTTCAAGTTCCTCCACGTAACTGGATCCGCCAAATCGAAGAGCTTCCAACTGTCCTTGGACATCGCCGAACCCCCTCCCCTCACCGCAGATGCCGGAGCCAAGGGCGTGGCCCGAACTTGGGCTACGTTTGATTCTGCTCCAGTCACGATCATTTCCAAACCTTCGAAGAAGACCGCCAAGACAAGAAATATCTCTTCCTGTATCTTGGCAGGTGGACCGGTTTCGCTGTTTAATCGAATCAACTCCCAGACGGTCAGGACCAAATATATGGCCATCGATCACACCCAACTTTGCGCGAGCAACACCACTTGGTCGGCCTTCACCGTGAACGTGGTCCGACCGCCGCCGGACGCTCCACCAGTGGGTAAGTATATCATAGGAAGTCTCTCGTGTTGACCGGTGGTTGATGTTTAGTTTCTTTTGGAGGCGGGCAACAGCCTGTAACCTATGGAAGTGAGATTGTGCTCACTGATACACGCACTGGAATCTCCACCGCACCCCTTATTGTCCGTAAGGTCGACAAGGGTAAAGTGGTCATGGAAGAAGGAAGTCCTGTTAGTCAGATGCAGAAGATCGCGCTGCAACGGGTAAATAACGATGGAACAAGGCATTATCTTTCTGCCGCGGGGCCATTGCCCGGTGGCGGTGGAGGCCCTCCGGGGAACAGTTCTCCATCCGGCACACACCCATTGTTATTCCAAGCCCCTCGTGAACGCGAAGAAGTGAGGGATGGCATGCATATCGTGTCCGATGAAGTGGACGACTACCTGTGCTGGACCATTGTTGGAATCTGTAGGTCTTTTTTGAAGCTTGATTTCGACTGGTCCTAATTTTATCCACAGCTAAATTTCAGTACACCTTTTTCGACGCTTTCAGTCAGAACAACACTGTACCTGAAAGCCCCATCACACCTTTCCCTACCCTGTTTACCGCCCCGACTTTCCGCCCTGGACCTCACACCCTCGAACTTACCGTGTCAAATTTCTTTTACCACGATGCCAAGACGCACCAACAACTCCCGCTCGATGTTTACCTCGGTAGTCTCGGTCCCCTACGCTTGCGGGCGTATCAAACGTCACCTCCTGGTCCTCTGACCACTGTCTCTCCTCACGTCCACAACTTGGGTGGGCCGGCGGTTGCTGGCGGCTCGGATAGCGAACACACCACTCATGCTGGCAGAAGATACGTCGGGGATTACCTCCACACTGTCGTGGTAGTGGATCTCCCTCCTATCGCAGAAATCGTAGATGCACTCCAAGACGAGTCGACGGCGGGACCTGAAGCCCCCTCGCCTGTCCAGAAGAAACCGGTGATCCCGCGCATTAACGGCCGAAGCTTGCCTCTTCTTTTTATCCGATCAGCGGACGGTGTTGGGTATCACTCGGGGCGAACGGTGACGTGTGAGAACGTTTTCCAGGGGGTGGACATTGCCAATCATCCGCAAAGCGTGGACCCTGGTTGGCTTGCGGCCGCCCAGGCTGCGTCTATCGACGGAAATAACCCGCACAATGGCTGGACGCTGAGGGTGATGTGAAATCGGGAGTTGGGGATCGATGGACCGAGGGTTATTGCTACTGATGCGGGATATCTACGGCAGTTACTGATTACAAACGTTTGAATGGATATTGTACGACTTAGCACTCCCCGAATGCATGTTTTCTGATTCGCTCTCACCCAGCTCGGGAGCCCGGTCAGGCCTCACGCGCTTAGATTACCGATCAAATTTCCCGGATACAAAACGATTGACATAATACCCGCATTTCTCTTTCTTCCCTCATACCCTCCCATCTGACACACCCGCACGCATAAAAAAACACAATGGCTGGAGGAATAAGGTCAAGAGTTGAATGGTGGGCTAGCCTCGAAACCTCAAAGGCTCAGAACATAACGGAGGAGACCAAGCATTACCGGAAGGTGAGCAGATTCTGTCCTGGTCCAGCGACGATCCTCTATTCTATCCCTCCTCTTCACACTTCACCCTCTTGCTCTCGCGTGCCCCCAAACTCCGGATTACTGATGACGCCGTCTCTGCTGCATGTAGACTGCGATTATCGCGACGATTGGTGAGGTTTTTTTAGGTTGTTTGTTGTTCCCGGTTGCTTATCGTGGGACTCTTCGATATCTGCGGTTGTCTCTCGTGCCATCTTTGGTATCGTATGGGATTACAGGTCCAAAGGTTAACACCCCCGAGAAGCTGGCTGAGCTTCGAAGGGCTGGTGTTAACATCGGTACGTTCGACGCTTGTATCGAGCCTGGGTTCGTGGTCTGACTCGTTCATGACGTAGTTCGTATGAACTTTTCCCATGGATCTTATGAGTACCACCAGAGCGTTATCGATAACACTCGTAAAATGGTTGCTGGTAATGCTTGACTCCGTTTCACAATTTTCTGACGTGAGGGCTGAAAACGGATGTTTTTGCTCTGACAGCTGACCCCGGAGGACGTCCCGTTGCCATCGCCCTCGATACGGTTTGTCCCGTTCACTTGGCGCTCTTACCCCCGTTTAACGCGGATTTATTGAATGACGGCACGATAGAAAGGACCAGAGATCAGGACCGGCCTGATGAGAGACGGCATAGATGTTTGTCCTTTCCACTCTCTTCCTAAAAGTTTTGCCCAACCTGATTGACGGACTTCTTTTCTTTTCTGGGTTTTTGACTCTCTCTGCAGATCGCGATATCCGCTGGTCACGAATTCATCATCACCACCGATCCAAAACACTCTGAGATTTGCGATGATAAGGTCATGTATGTGGATTACGTCAGTATGCCCTTGAGTTCCGATCACAGTGGCGAACTGTCAGGATGCTGACTTTTCCCTTTTTTTTTTGACCGCAGGTTAACCTTCCCAAGGTCACCGCTCCCGGAAAACTCGTCTACGTCGATGACGGTGAGCCGAGTCCCCGGTCCACAACGCACGTTTGTGTTTTTCCCCGTTTCTGACTGTACATGCGTGAATAGGTATCCTCTCCCTCCTTGTTCTGTCAATTGACGGATCGAATGTCAAAGTCCGGGCCCTCAACAACGGAACCCTCAGTTCCCGCAAAGGCGTCAACCTCCCCAAGACCGACGTCGACCTTCCCGCTCTCTCTGATAAGGACAAGAAGGATCTCCAATTCGGTGTCAAAAATGGCGTGGACATGATCTTCGCTTCCTTCATCCGTCGTGCTCAGGATGTGCTTCACATCCGTGAGGTCCTCGGTCCTGACGGGGCCAACATCAAAATCATCGTCAAGATTGAGAACGAGCAGGGCGTAGAGAACTTTGACGAAATTTTGGCGGTGACCGACGGTGTCATGGTCGCTCGTGGTGATTTGGGTATCGAGATTCCTGCCAGTCAGGTCTTCCTTGCTCAAAAGATGATGATTGCTAAGTGCAATGTCGTTGGAAAGCCCGTTATCGTTGCCACCCAGATGCTTGAGGTGTGTGGTTTTTCCTTCCCCCTCCGTCACGTCGGTTCTGATAGTTGGTTCCGCCCAGTCTATGACCGTGAGTGCAGAAGGTCTGGCTTGCACCTCGTCGATCTTGATGATATTTCCAGTACAACCCCAGGCCGACCCGGGCCGAGGTCAGTGATGTGGCCAATGCCGTCCTCGATGGTGCCGACTGTGTCATGCTTTCCGGTGAAACTGCGAAGGGGTCCTACCCGATCCAATCCGGTTAGTAAAATTAAGAACTGCTTATCTTTTTCGGTAAACTGATTGAACCGAAAGTCCTGATGATGGCCGAGACCTGTTTGTTGGCTGAGGCGGCCATCTGTTACCCACCTCTGTACGATGAGTTGCGCAACTTGACTCCTCTGCCCACGGACACCGTGGAGACTGTGGCTATAGCAGCCGTTGCTGCTGCGAGCGAACAGGGCGCATGTGCGATTGTCGTCCTCTCCACCAGTGGGAACACGGCCCGTTTGGTTGCCAAGTACAGACCCAAGGTTCCGATCATTACAGGTAGGTGTTCACAAGCCACCACCACAACGGCTCACTAACACCCGACGCAGTCACTCGTAACGAACAGACATCTCGTCAGCTCCACTTGCACAGGGCTTGTTACCCCGTGTGGTACCCCGAACCGAGGGGCATAGAGAGCCACCAGTGGCAGACGGATGTGAGTGCCATTCTGCGCGTAAGCAGAAAGGAAACATATAATGACTTGTTTTCTGTCGAAAGGTGGACAACCGCATCCGATACGGCTTGCGGGCTGGCTTGAAATTGAATCTGATCAAGACTGGCAGTACGATCGTTGCTGTCCAGGGCTGGAAGGGTGGCCTTGGCCACACGAACACGATGAGGATTCTGTCTGTCCCCAACGACCGTGCCGACCTTGAGATCCAGCCTCTGGTCGGTGTTTGATAGAGAAGCAAAGTTGTACCCTTTTTTCTTGTAATTTTTTCGATAGCGTTATACATATGTACACATGGCATGTCACCGGAAGAGATAGGCGCCCCGCTTCAGCGCGGCGTTTCGATCCCGACACAGCAGAATCGTTACACGTCTACGCTTTCGTCACCTCCTCCCCAGCCTCCCCCGACCCTTCCTGCCAGGGTCAATAATCCCTCTGGCAGAGATGTCATCCATCCACTTTTCTTCTAGTCACCGGTCAACAAACTCACGCGAAAGGGCTCGTCTCACCAACGGCTTACCGTCATACTCTGCCGCTGTCCAGGAGAAGCTGTATCGCCACGGCCGCTCTTCATCTTGGTTCATCCCTTTCTCGACCCCAATTCCAGGAATAAGGAGTCGCAGGTTTCGCCTTTGGGTCCCAAACCCCGCGCGCATTCATCAAGTGAGCGTTGCCAGGTTCGGTCGGAAACGAGGGACTCTCGTGTTGTGCTTCGGAGTCCTCCTTTTGGTCTTCGCCACTTTCGCCGTGCACAGGAGGTTCAATACCACGTCGAGGCAGTGGCCCACTTTCCCCACCGGCGATCCTTCAACTCTCGTTTTTACCAGAGCCGATCTACAGCGGATATGGGAGTGGGAGATTGACAGTGGGCATTATCCAAGCAGCCAAAAAAGTGCGTCGCCTTTCGCTGGCATCCCCGAAGTCGACCCGTGTCTAACTCGAGTTCGCTTGGTTCTTTTTTTTTTCCGCCCCGCATTTTTGGTTTTACAGTTCCAGAAGCGATCGGTTTCTCGTCAGCGGTCTCAAATCCGGCTCTCCCGCCACGGAAAACCGCCCGACTGCCGCCAAGGCTGCGGCCGGTCTCATCGTCTGTCACAAGCACGAGTGGCGTTGGTCCCAGACGAGTATATCTCGACATTCAATCCCATGGGTCTGAAGAATCTCGCCCACCACGTCCCGTCACCGGAGGCATCGCGGATTTGGATATCGTCATGAAGCATTGCGATTTCTCAACGAATCAGGTAATGTCCGCTCCTTTTCCCCCTCGAAGCACAACAGGCTTGTCCGCAGGCTGCCAAGCGGGGACAATTTTGTGGTTTGTGATTTGGTTGGTTAACTCGTCCTTTCTCTCTTTAGTACGTGCGGGACTGTCTGGAAGTGCTTCGATTGGGTGCGGGATTGGATAACGGGCCACGGTTAAGAAGAGGTGATATGTCGGATTGGAAATACATTTACGTCGAGGACGGCAAGGAGAATTTCACGGACGCGCCTGTCCCAAAAGCCTACCCTTCGTTCCAGACCGAGCTGGAAACGGACCCGAACGCAGGGCTTACGAAGAAACGCGGTGTAGAATGGGAAAAGGACTTCACTCTGCCTCCCGTGACGCCATACAAATCGTTCAAGGATCTGCCAGAGAAACCTTGCGATGAAGATCATCCTCGACTTTTCCATATGTTCTGGACTGGGCCTTTCACCGACAAACCGTATTTGGCCTTGCTTTCCTTCTTGTATACCCAGAATCTGGGCCTTCATCTCCCCCCCGATCAACCTGATCCTAATGTGTGTCGGTCGCAGTTCTGGCTCTGGATCAACCCTGGCCCTGCTGCTTCCGTTCCCAACCCGAACGCCCTACGGAACATGTTCGAATCGCTGAAGACGAACCCTTGGGCTTCGCCGTTTTTGCACCCTCGGTTCAAGGACGTCATTCAGTTCAAACTTTGGAACACCACCGAGCAATTGGATGGCATCCCCGAGTTAAAAAATGAATGGAGGACTTTGGAAGGTGGACTATTCAACTCTGGAGGACACATCATTCAGGTGCCCAAAGAGAAAGAAAAGGAGAAGTCAAAATCCGGGACCACAAGCTCTCCTACGAAGCCTCCCACGAGCGAAGTCGTCGATGGAGACAAGACAGTCGCGGAGGATGCTTCCGCCACAAACGAAGCCGGACCTGAGGATGATGATATGATCCACCGACTCGGCTCTAAATCTTCCTCGTCATATGATCGACTTTCCGTCATTCTCTCGGATATGGCTCGATTCATCCTCTGTCACCGGTTCGGAGGGATCTACTTGGATGCTGACACGCTCTTCCTTCGGGACTGGGAGGAGTTGTGGGGCTGGAAGGGAGCGTTCGCTTATAGGTGGTCGAGGTTGGAGAAGTACAACACGGCGGTTCTGCATTTGAACAAGGGTTCGGCCTTGGGATCGTTCCTGTTCAGGACGGCTTTGAGGAACGGATTAGATTTCCATCCGATGTCGATCTCGAAGTATACCAAGGACGCGTATCTGGAAGGGCTCTTGTTGAGACTTCCCGACGCGCTCTTTGACGCGGCTTGGTTGAACACTGAATTTTACCAGAGGGACCGACCGCCCCAGCCGTACTTCCAAGAGTGGGTTGGCGCTTTGGATGTGAAGTTTATGTTTACTGACCCATGCGCGACTTTAGATTTGGTGACTTCTTCAATACTCCTGCACAAAACAGCGCGGCACCACAAGCTTTGGGATTCGATGGCTTCTTCAAAGGCTCTTTCTCGTACCATTTCCATAACTTCTGGTAAGTTGACCGCATTCCTTCCAACTTCCAGTGGCTCGACAACAATCCTCAGGTGGCAACCTTTCGACACAATCCGACATTGGCCAGATCTTGGAGCTCGGTTTATCAATGGTGAACGGATCGCACGTGCCACCGCCGGCGCTGTAGACGAAGATGGCGAGTGGACGGACGAGGTGGCAGACGACAAACGGGACCTTGATTGGTCCGCGGTCCTGAAGAGGACTTTTGAAGCCTTCCTCCGTGGAGAGACACCTAACCTGTATGGAGAAAATATTGCTTGGTGAGCTGGTCGGGAACGGCAGGCAACCGCATCGACATCCCCCACAAATTCTCTCCTCTATCCCTTCTCCTATCTACTCCCTCCGACCCGTTTAACACTCCCCTATCCATCACTCCCGCGTGCATCCATCGACCTGCTTCTGTTCATACCATCGCTTTGTGTGTCTTGTTCGTTTCGTATGTGTCCAAGTCAAGATCAACCTTTGGGGTGTGGGCAGGGGGGGTTCTGGAAGGGAAGGGGCGTGCGGTGGGGGAGACTTGTTGTAGAATCTCTATAGATGCGCAACAACCAAAGAAAAAACAAACCATTTCGCGCGGGTCCGTTGGTTTTCTAGCCTCACTTTTTTTCAAGACACCCCTCATACAACGATTTTCGGTCTCCCCCGTTAAGGGTTATTTTAGGTAGTCCTCCACGCCTCTTCCTCCCTCTCCACCTCCATCTCGTCCTTCATCTTTCTCTTCTTGCTTTAGTACAAAATTGCATCTAATTCGAGAGGGATCACACAGCTCCATTGAGTTCGCTCTCGCCCTTCCCATTATAGAGTATTAGGCGTTTGTTGGTTGTATATCTTCGTTATGTAGTGTCGACCAACTATATTCGATATCCGATACCCAAATCCTTCCGTTGTCTAAAGGTCACCCACCCTCCTGACCGAATTCCCTGCTGAATGGGCACTGGACGAGTTTCCCAAGGGCGGATATGTCGGTGAAATTGAGGTAGATCATTGGCCAGGCCCGCTGCTCCCCGGAACCAGCTGGGGAACGAGGTTCACTCACAAGGCCGGTCGTTAGAGCGGACGAAAGTGCGCTCACCATGCAGATGTTGTTCCCGTTCAACAACGTCTGGTTCAATTTGGTCGTCTTCTTTCCCTGAGGCGTAGTCTCACTATAGACGACACGAAACGAAAGCGAGCGCGACAAAAGCCGAGGGGGGTGGAGGCGAACGGTGACAAGTGAGCTCTTTCGTAAAAGGATTGCAAAAGAACAAAGTAAACGTACTATTCCGTTACGTCCTCCAGGACCATATCTGAACGGAGGATAAGGCGGTAGGTAAGCCCCTCGCGGTACGTAACAACGATGGGAAAAGAGAGTGAGAGAGGAAGGGAGACGACGAACTGACGAAATCATCGAACCCGAGCAGCGTCCCGCTGAACTCGCGGTCGTTCTTCATGATGACCCAGATTTTCGAGCCGATACACCTATCGATAAGCTCTGCGTCGTGTCAGATTTTGAATCCTCTCAAAACGAAGGCAGCTGGTGTGTGAGCACCTAGCGGGAGGACTTGGGAACTCATAGTTGCAGATCAAGATGTGTCCGGCGTGAGGCTGACCTCGATCAGCTGGCCCCGACTATCAAGAATCTCGCCGACTCAGATTATCCTCATTTTTCGCAGAGTCCAAAAACGGCTCAGACAGGTCCAAAATCAAGAACGGGAAAGTAAGAAGAGGAGATATAATATGTAACAGACAAACGACAGAAGGAGGCAAGGGCGGTGGGATGGGAGTATGGAGTGAAAAGCCTGAGAAACTAATGAGACATTCGGTTTCGATAAGCCACGCAAGAGAGGTAGTGGATGGGATGGGCGGAAGGAAAAATACACAACAAAACTGCCGGTCTTTAGCGTATAGTATATTTTCTCTACGAACCGAACCTGAAACCACCGGGGGGAGGGGCGCCAGCATTCGGGTCGAACTGAACAAGTAGTCAGAAACTCGGTAACAACCGGCGCGGGATATACATGTGAACTTACAGCAAAGGCACCAGAGGCGTCAACGTTGGCCGTGGTGGCCCCAGCATCGACTTCCTCGTCGTCTGGGAAGTACTTGTCCATGATGTTATACGCCTTCTTGTAGATATCCCCATTGTCGTGGGATTGAAGGTTGTGAATCGTGATCATTCCTCCCGCCTCTTCTACGTAAATCGCATACTGATTCACAGCTCCTGGTCCCGCAGCGGTCTTGTCCATCTCACCGACCTTGAGGATGTTATCCAATCCGTCCAGGGCGACCTGGATGATCTTGTTGTCCATCATAGTCAACAAGTCACACAGGGGTTTGATGCATCCCTGAGAAACGAGGTAACGAATTTGCGATGGCTCTTGCAATCCACCAGAGGTAGCGTTCGAGATCGCCCAGCAAGCTTCCTTCCTGGTCTTGAAATCAGCGTTGGAAAGGATATTGATCAGAGGTGGAATGATGTTGGCATCTATGACAGCCTGAATCTGGGGTGGCGATCCAGCGGTGATGTTCGAGATAGTCCAGCATGCTTCCTTCCTGATACCCTCCTTAGCCGAAGAGAGGAGAGAGAGAAGGGCTGACAGTGCTCCCGATGCGATCACCACCTGGGTTTGGAGGTCGTCACCCGTGACAATGTTTCCGACCGAGCGTAAAGCCGGAGTCTGAACGGATGTAGATGGGTGCATGAGGAGATCCACCAGCCTTCGGCATACACCCGACTCAATGACTGCCTGGATCTTGTCGTTTGACCCATCAGAAAGGTAAGAGATTGCCCAGCAAGCGTCAATCAGGATCTCATCGTCCATGGAGTAGATTAGCTTCGTCAAGACCGTCAAAGCAGGGGAAATCTAGGATTACGGAGACCAAGTCAAAATTACGTTAACGGCGAGACCCAACAGGCGCGCAGCAACAGAAAGAAACATACCAGTTCCCAATCTGGCTGAGGGCTCTTGCCACGACAGAAGTTGGAAAGCGTCCAAGTCGCATTCCTCTGCATGCTGAGCTTGTGGTTCTCGCTCAAGAGCGTCAAAAGCGGCCTCAAGGCACCTTGCTGAAGAACGTAATCTCGGCAAACGGGACTATCACCAGCGATATTGCCCAATGCCCAAACAGCCTGTTCGCGGACATCGAGAACGGGAGAAGAGAGCAGCCTGATGAACTCTGGGACGGCGTTGGCGTTGATGACCACTTGAGTGTGATGAGCGGTTCCAGAAGCAATGTTTGTCAAGGCCCACGCGGCTTCAAACTAAAGATAACGAGGAGAACAGAGTACGTGATCAGAGGTCATGAATAGCCGAAACGGACCAGCGTTTGATTGCCTAGACCCAGAATGGCTCAACGCTCACCTGCAGCATGGCATGTTCCCCTTGCAAGAACTGGACGAAGCGTGGCACGACGCGGCACTCGATGACCTGTTCGATCGGCGGGTTTTTCTCCTTGGAGAGTAACTTCCTGAACTTTGTCGTAGCATCCAACTGCAGCGCGGCGTCATCAGAGAAGACACCCTGGACCATCTCCTCAGACAACTAATAAAAGGAAAAAAAGAACAAAAAGTCAGAACCCAGATCTCGCCGCACAATGATAATGACGGAGAGAAAGGGTACATACGTGAGATACGACGGCATCGCCAGCACCACCAGGACCGTACTCGTCATCGGAATCACCGCCGGCAGCAGGGAGCAAGTTCCGCCTCTTTGAGATGTTTTCCTCTCGCTTCTGCTTCCTGATCTCTACTTGCTGATCTTCACGTCGACGCCTCAGCTCGTCGGCCTTTAATCCCTTGTTTTTATAAGCTGTCATATCGTGGCAGCGCGTCAGTAAAGCATGAGAGGAGGATCGTCGAACAGACCTTCTTTGCGATTTGTCTGCATGGTGTATGGTGGACGAGGATGGAGGTCAGGGAACGAGGGATTTTATATCAAAAACAAAACGCGACTACATTCCTTGGGTGGCACGAGTACCGTGACCTGTAACGCATAACAGTCACCCTCCTGCTCTTTCGCCAGGACGAGAAAAGCGCCTTTGTTTGTTGTAAAACCACTACGATTATTCTACAGGTATCATCTTATCATCTTATTCATTATCACGTCTCGCCTTCTACGAGTCGTTACCAAAGGGGTACTACAAACACAAAGGTCAATCGCAATCGAACATTCGAAAGAACGGAAGTCGATGACGGAACTTACCTCAAACGGTGCTGGTGGAGAAGCCTCCGGCGAATCCTCATCCAACGCGATATGCGGACGAGCGGCCGCCGTTTGGGCGGGCTGCGTGGGTTGTGTTGTCGTAAGCTCTGGCGCAACCACAGATGGTTCCAGAGGAGCGATTAAATCCACCGGCTCGTCTGGTCGTTCATCCAACAGAACCAGGATACCGCCAACCCCTGTGTATGTCTCCCAGGGTCCAGTAGAGAATTTCTTGGATCGCGATACCCAGTTCGTCGACACTGGCCGCGCGGGCTGGTACCGTGAATCAGACGGGAAGGAGATGTATGTGAGCTGTTGAGGGGTCACTCGCGAGAAGTTCTGAAGTCTCTCGGAGGATGTTTCCTTCTTCCGTGACGGTGGTTTGCTCGTGTCCACCAAATTGGATATCGAGCCGGAGATCGGCGAGACGTCCCCGTGCTTGGCCGGCTCATCTGTCTTCATCTCCACATCGCCATCCTTCTTCTCGTCCTAAAGGTGGCGAGTTGGGACAGGTAAAAACCTCCAAAAGGGGGGAGGTTATACATACCACATCAATAGGCTCGCCCTCAGCAGCAGCCTTTTTCTTTTCACGAGCCTTCACCTTAGCCGTCGTAGATAAAACTGCGGTAGCAACCTTCGTAATTGCCTCCTTCTTAGCAGGTTTGGTTGAGCTAGGGTATGCGAACAGCGATGGTTTTGCGTTTGAGACAAACTCGAATTTTGGAGTCTAAGCGAATGATAAGCCACGATCTTCAAGCATCATCGGGAGTGCGCGTACCTGAAGTTCACCGTTGACACCGATTATTGCCGTGGGGTTGAAAGCCAAGCACGCGCAATGTGCGAGGGGATACCAATACCAGAACTGGCAGAAGAGCACCATGCCAACGATAGCACTGGTGTTCTTGCTTCCTGCACTACTCTGCAAACTGATCGTCACATTCCGTCCCCCTGCATCGATCAAACCCTGGCCAAGCGCGGCACCAAACCTCGCCATCGGATCCTCGTGCTTATCTGTGACGATTTTGGTATACAAGGATCGGATGGAGGCCATCGAAGACGAAGCAGCTTCGGATTGTTGAACGAGGATCATGCCAAGTGCGATGAATGCCCCTTGGCGGACAAAGTCAACGCTATCCTTGGTCATCGGTTCTAGGATCTCCACGGCGTCTTGAAGGCCAGTACCTGCGCAGGCAATGCCGAGGGCGAGGGTCGCACCACATCGGACATGGGGGTTATAACTTTCACTAAGCAATTGGACAATCCGTGGGACCTGACCGGGGTTCTTGAAGAGAAGAAATGCGAGGGAAGTGACGGCTGCGCGTCGAACATCATCTGAGGTATCCGACACAGCGATGTGCAACAGCTGCCTCACGGCATTATTGTTTGACGTCCCCGCGTAGGCCAGAGCAAGAGTGAAAACCCCACCATAACGAAGTAACGGATCCTAATACAAGGGTCAGAAACCACATAAATCAGCTTGCCCTCGCTCATACCTTCTCGGCGAGAAGAAGCTTGGCCATATCATTGGCTTGCTCCTGCTTCCCGTAATAGATGAAAGCGATTCCAACGGCCAACCCTCGGATGATCTTCTCGTGCTGCGTCTCCCGTGCATAGGTTAACATCTCTTCTGCACAACCACCATCCGCACTCCCAAGCATAATCAAACCCATCGCGAACCCGGCTGCTTCACCAGCGACAGCCGAGTCTGTAAAGAGTGTCTGTTTGAGGTCATCATACGCCTCGGCATTCTTCCCACCCATAACAGCGACGCCGAGACCCAGGGCAGCACCATGTTGGACAACCTCGCTCTGAGCAGCGCGAAGGGTTTGTCGTAAGGTTCCCTCAACCCCCTTGCCACTACCGCATCCAGCGTTGATCAACCCGAGAGCGTACAACGCACCACCCTCCGAGTATTCAGCACCAGGAACGACGGAATCCTGACCGCCTTCTGAAGGAAGGTATGGACCAAGAATTAACATGGCCTTCTCGAAGTAACCCTTGTTAATAACACCAAGGGCGGTGGTTGCAGAGAATTTTGACCAATTTGAAGCTTGTCCGAGCCACTCGAGGTTCTCCCGCAGGAACTGGTCGGAGGTTGTGCCTGAGTGCATGAAAGCATTTTGGAGGGTGAGGGCCGTGTGGAACATTGAAGAACGAGACTCGAGTTTCTCCTAAATATACACCAGCGTAAGCCGTGGGCCAGCTGGTGGGTGTTGCACTATCGCAACTAACCTTGGTGGCCTTAAGGATGAGTAAATCTGTCTTGTTGTTCCTCCTGAGGAATTCCGAGAACAAGCTAACGCTAGTCTTCCCTTCCAGTATCGTCTTGATCTGGGCGAAGATAGTCTTGCTCTCCTGCAACACAAGTCAGCATCATCCATGCAGTTACCTGGGACAGTCTTACCTCATTATCACCGTCGGGCAACTCACTCCTGATCGCCTCCAGGAAATCCTGTGATCCACCCTCGACTAAATCAAAGGCGAACTGGTACGCTAGCAGCTTATTGCTCGGGACCAGGGATATCAGAAGTGGCACGGTAGTTGCAGATGAGCTGATGGCAACAACAAGTCTCGTGAGAGCATGAATGTGTGGGGAACGGTTTTCGAGCGGTGGGAAGAGGGGGTAGAGGAATTGAAGAACGAGATCTCGATAAGAGAGGGAGAACTGAGTGTCGATCACGGCTTCCATGGCATAAGACAACATGGAAACATCTTTCGTTTGTTCGTAGATTCGTTTGATGATATCCAGCCGCCGTGATTCGAGGGCGATGCCAATTGCCTTTCCAGAGAGCAAACGGGTAAGATCCTCGGAAACCCCATGGTCATGTCCTGGGTGCACGCACCTGTTTGTATTCGCCATCGGCAATGCACCGGCTGAAAATTGTTTCAATAATCGCGGACAGACGTGGGTCAATTTCCGGAGACCCATTCGGTTGAGCATCCGCACGGAGCTGGATGTACCGATCGATGGCTTTTGCTGCATGCGTCGGAACGGAATAAGCAGGGGACCCAAATTCAACGTGACCAGGTATGACACTGACAGACAATGGTCTCCACATACTCCTCCAACCCTTGCTTGTAAGTTTCCTCCTCGAAAGCCTTTCCGGCACCAAGTGCGAAAGAGAGGGATTCATCGTACTCTCCGAGGAAGTAATAAACCTTGCTCGCCAGCAGGGCAGCAAAATCCCTAGCCTCTTTTGATAATTCTGTACTCTCGTGAAGCGATTCTCTGTCAGCCAAAGATGAGCGGTGAGAAATCATTGCGATCGGAAAGTGTAGTTTGAACTCTGAACGCTTACATGAGAGATATATGCTCCGAGATCTCGGCCCAAAATTGGGGGACGAGTGGGACGAGAGATTTGAGAGCATGCTGTTTGAGCAGAGGCTCAGGATCTGCCAGGAGAGCGAGTACGCCGGCGGCAGAGGAATGAGGGCGGGTGACCATTGTCGAGGTTGTACAGTCTGTAGATTACGCGTACGCGTCCACACTCACGCCTCGCCAGTCTACACTCGGCTTCTTCCGAAACTCCGCCTGAGGTCCTCTCAGTCCCGTCTTTCCGTCCCAATTTCCTACGAACGCCATCCCAACAAATGTCTCTCCTTGCCGTCTCTCGTCGCGCTGCCTGGCGTGCAGCTCCCCGCTCAACCCGCACCGTCGTTGTCGACGCTGCTCCCAAAGATTGGACCGCAAAACGCGAAGCCGTCATACATCACGCTAAAGGTGCGCTATGTCCTCCTACATCCCCCGAAGCCGAGGATTCATCCAATCTCCCCTCAGGCACCACCGACCTCTGGCGTAAGATCAGCTTCTACGGCTGTTTTCCCGCGAGCAAGTGGTATTTTACCCGTGCCAAAAACAGCCTTAAGTTAACCCGGACAAAACAGTTGCAGCTTGTTACTTCTGGGTGCAGAAGGTTGAGAGTGAACACGCTAAGCACCAGGAGCACCTCATGGCCGAGAACGATGGCCACATCCCTTTCCCTCCCGACTACGAGTACCTCAACGTTCGTGCTAAACCCTTCCCTTGGGGAAAGAACTCGCTTTTCTTCAATCCCCACGTACGCCCTCATTCCTCTGATCGTTCTCGCGACTATGATCGACTGAATGTATTATAGACTAACAAAGACCTGTCCGTCGCCGAGGAGTAGGGTCTCTAGAGGGCATTTTACTTTCCAGAATAACATTTAATTGTCCAATATGCATCGAAGAAAGAAAGCGAATAATAACAAAAGGTAGGTACACAGAAAACGAAGAGACTGGGGTATCAAGAGAAAGGAGTGGGGGTCAAATTATGTGAACGTAATCATAGCACCGAGGGCAACACCACCAAGAGCAAGCCCAATGTCCAACAAGGTGAACGAGTTGCGGGGAAGGGCACCGCTGCCGTTGCTGTTTCCGCCAGTGCTGTGAAATGTTTGTCAGTGACGAAGCGCACACGAGTTCAGGAAGGCGACCTACTTTGTTGGCAAAACGCCTCCGGCAACGCTGGTGAGAATGGTGACTTGTTCTCCAGCAAAGGATGTGACAACACCAGGGAGATCACCAGCCAGAGTGACCACATTGCCACCTTCTGAACTGAGAACCGTGTAGACGCTACCCCCGACGGCTGTGGATCATTAGGCCCTTCCCCTTCCATCTCGTTCCTGTGATGCGGGACTCACATGTCAAAGTACCATAAACTCCATCACCCAAACTTCCCAAGAAAGATGTGGCTCCATCCCATCCACTGCCAACGTCATTTGTGAGAGAATTATACACAGAACCCACGTCCCCGGTGAATGAGCTGATCAAACTGTCGACTGTTCAGAGCACGTTAAGTTCTTCGGGTTCTGAAGCGGGAAAGATAATAATTACTCACTCTGGCGCTTCTCAGCTGGGACGGGTTCGGCAGCGGCGATGGTAGCAACGACGAGCAAAGCCAAAGTTGACGAGAAAAAGAGCCTGAGGTTGAAAAACATTGGAATGGGGGTCGGGCGGTGGGAAGGAGTCGTTAGGGAGAACAGGAGGGGGGTTGTGAGGTTGCCTCAACAGAGTCGGAGTGATTTATACCCATCCGCTCTCGGGTGGCTGTGTCCCGCAATATACCTCGGCGATCGAAAAATCGATATCGTCGGAGCCCCAGGGCGTCTTTCATGTACAGGCACCCACTGGCCGGCCGCAGTCGACTACGGACATCTCTAAACAGCCAACGTACCAGTGTAGACAGGAGGTGCTCAGGCGCCTTGCCAGCAAGAGGCGGCACTCTCGCGTATGCTACTCTGGTATCCAGGGTCGCTTGTGGGAATTCCAATCAGCCTTCTTGCTCCACCTCATCAGGCGCACCGGGTATCCGATGGGGGGCTTGGGACAGTATCCTCTGTACAACGCCTGGCGGTTGTGCGATCAAGGCTGGACGTTGTGTTCACTGTGAAGGGGCAAAGAAAAGGAGAGAAACAATACTGCGGGCTGCGACGGCCTGTGTTCTCGCAGCAGATATCTGGAATTCGAAATTGCCTCGGCAGCGGCTCAAAGCCAACTCCACATCACGTGCAGCGACCCGGTCAATGACATCGGTAACCTAATATCACCGTTCCGCTCCTCTCCTGCAATCCCGATAGACAATGCCTCAAGCAATCATTTCCCCCTCTGTTCTCGCCTCGGACTTTGGCCAGCTCACCGCTGAATGCAAGCGGATGATCAAGAATGGCGCGGACTGGCTCCACATGGGTTTGTCGCCTCAATGCATACCATCGGAACGCGGGCTTTGACCCTTTTGACCGTTGCAGATGTAATGGACGGGTGAATATCATCCAAACTACTCCCTGAGGATCCTTCTCGCTGAACAAACTAATCTCTCAGCCATTTCGTACCAAATATTACGATGGGTACGTTTGGACGCTCTTCCCGATCGGACTCTCATTAGATCTCCTAAAATTCCCGCACAGGTGCGCCTGTACTGAAATGCATAGCTGAGGGAGTTCCAGGAATTTTTATGGATTGCCATATGATGGTTTCTAAACCCGAACAGGTGAAGTGTGTCTTTCTACCCTCACCGATCCAAGCACACTAACGCCTCCTTCCCTCAGTGGGTGGATGACATCGCAGATGCCGGTGGTAAACTCTACTGTTTCCACATCGAAGCAACATGTGAGTCTACTCAGAGGTCGGCGGCCTCCCATGGACGTCCTAAAGTTGAACACCTAAACACCGGCTAGCGGACGCCATCTCCCTCATAAAGACCATACACGAGAGGAACATGAAAGCGGGTGTGGCGGTTTCACCCGACACGCCTTCGACTGCCATTACCGACGAGATCGGAAACCTGGCTGATATGCTTCTCGTGATGACCGTCTATCCAGGTTAGTCGGGGTGACCTTGAGTCGCATTCCATGGTTGAAAGGGGCCCATATAGGCAGGGGTGGTCAGAAATTCTTGGACAGATGTGTGCCCAAAGTGTCTGAGCTGCGTGCCCGGTTCCCGGACAAAGATATCGAAGTAGATGGCGGTGTTGGACCCAAGACGATCGGTGCATGTGCTGACGCTGGTATGTCGACACACAGGAAAGTCCGGGGCCGGTGAAATCTAACACGATGATTATCTTACTCAAGGGAGCAACGTCATTGTTGCTGGAACGGCCATCTTTGGAGTAGAGGACCCGGAAAACGTTATCACCACCCTTAAGTCGACTGTCAACCAGGCCCAAGACAAGATCGTCGCAGGGGCGTGACATACCCAGATGATTTTTTCCAAGGCGAGGTCGGTTTACGCTTGGGTGTAACTGTTATCCAAGTTGAGTTAGGTACTCAACAATCCTATCTTGCTCAGAGGGAATCCGATCTCGTCCGATACGGCCACTAGTTCAATATGATCTCTTTGAAGCGATTGAGGGGTGTCTAGAAACATGATAATACCGAAGTGGAGACGTGAGGGGGTGTTCAGGAAGCACAAGGGTATGTCGGTCGTAATTGGTACATGAGGAAGTCGAAGGGGGGCAACGTCTGAGAAGTATAAAGTCCATGTGTAGATGCGGCAGGAAAATAAAAATAATGGCATGAACCTTGATCTCGAACATCAAGCCAATGGGCACTATGTGCACGCGGGTGGGGTTTGGGCCTTTTCAGTTCACCTGGGTAAGTCCAGTTCTGCGGCGGGTGTCCAGGATTATCGATCGAGATCTAGTTCAAAGAAACATTGATGGACTCACCCTTTGCAGTGGTTGTTAGCACTCGTGGGTATACACGAGAGGTATCGACACCACGAGCACGCAGCGTATGGGTCCGAAGTGTAAAAGTTCCTGATCAACACAACGAACAACACGATCACCAAGGGAAGAGCGGCCAGTCGGAAGCCCCACGCAATGAGTGTGCGCCGCCTGCTTGTGGAGATGATCGGGTAAAAGACCGTGCCAACCAGGAGACCCATCAAGAAACCACCCAAGTGTGCGAAGTTGTCGACATCTGATACAGAGTTCAAACATGTTATGTGGAACCGTCGAGGGTAAACTTACATGGGATGAATCCGATGGCGATACCAATGATCAAGTTGATGGCCAGGAAGATCAGCTAACATATCCCTCAGTTAAAACCGTCAAATCAAACCATGGAAAGACACTCACCCTTCTGGTAGGTCGGTAGATGTACCGCCAATGAGCAAACAGATCAACCCATTCCACCTATTAGCAGTGAACGCCATCAGCGAACGAGCGAAGAGTCTTAAGTCAAACGCGTTACTGACAGCAAACATTCCGAAAATCGCACCGGAGGCTCCGACAGATGGTATTCCTGGGAGGGCAAAGTTTCCGCCAAGGACATTGCTTTATGTTCTTGTATCAGCTCCTTGGACGGCTCAAATATGAGACGGGTTGACATACCCAAAAATACCAGCTGCCGTGTAGGTAATGATGAATCCCGCGGATCCCATTTCCCTCTCGATCTGCGGACGGACGGGGAGATGAGGCGACGCGGAGCGGCCACTGAGAAGGATTGAGACGCACCTGTCCAGCAGCAAAAATTTGCGCGAGCATGTTGAAAGCGAAATGAATGATACCAGCGTGCAAGAAAATCGGAGTGACAAATCTGAGTTGGGCATCAGAAAGTTGATCAGGGACTCGGGGCATTGAGCTGAAGTACCTGAAAGCCTGGTCAGGATCCTTCCCATTGAATCCTCCGAAGGCGCAGATTTGCTCGATGGAGCAGGTTATCGTTGGTGGGTTGGCTGTGTTATTTGCGCCTGGGAGGGATTTCAGTATCAGTTGCGTGAGGACGAGATTACCATCTGGAAGAGACGCACATGGGAGGTAGGTATCCAGTGGAATGTCTGCTATCAACTTCATGCAGGGAGGGAATCGAGCGCCGAGGTTAATCAGGGCAGTGGACGAAGGTCCCAGCATTGGGTTCACAGTAGGCTGTATAGTGAGGGTGATGAGGGACCACGTCTCGAACCGAAATTAACAGGCTCGTACCCTGAACGAGAAAGGATTACCCTGCTCCCTCCCGTTATACACCAGCTCGTAGATCATGACTCCAAGCATGGCCACGGTCAATGCATAGACTATTCGTGTACTCAAGTTAGTTACTGACTTCCTGAGTCCTGGTACAGCCTTTTGCCACTCACCAACGTACGGGCGCTTTTGGCGACCGATGCCATTCCGTTTGTCCTCTATCTGTTGTTCCAAAGGCTGCTTGAGGCCTCCCACCCACTGAGAGAACTTCCCCTTCCCATCGCGCTCCATCAGAGGAACCGCCGCTTGGCTGATTGGATTCGCCTCCGCGTACTCTACGGATCATCCAGGGATGAGGATGAGAATGGGCAGAAATGAAGGAAGGAAGAAAGAAAGAAAAAATGGAGAGAGAAGTAGAAACACACGCACCGAGATCCTGGTAACCATTCGACCTCCGGTCGCGATTCACAGGCACGAGAGCCTCCTCTGAATCCTGATTCGCCATATTATAGTTCTTCCCGTATGGACTGTTCCTTTCGTCCTCGTAAGGGTCTCGATTGGCCTTTCCGTACCCAGGCGTGTCAGAGAATGCTGAAGGGCTCCTTTCGCGAGAGGGGGGTGAAGAGGTGTCAAATCTGACGTTGTTGTGGGCGGCGACCCGCTCTGGGGCACTGTCCGTTTGCCCATCGACGTCGGCCGTGTTACGGCGATCAAGGTTGCCGCCCACGTTGTCAGAAG
>Ga0307517_10004172_pt1 | contig 22286 bp, 16 predicted proteins | sample 23_EM_MG_FD_194515 | JGI IMG/M metagenome (GOLD analysis project Ga0307517, IMG submission 194515) | Populus trichocarpa ectomycorrhiza microbial communities from riparian zone in the Pacific Northwest, United States - 23_EM | ecosystem: Host-associated > Plants > Roots > Unclassified | place... | reverse complement strand
ACGAGTTTGAACGATCGGGCCGAGTTTGCTTACATCTCATGTGTTAGGTTACATGTTTTGTGTGTTAACCTAACTTGACCTGACTTAATATTATTTATTTATTTATTTTAGTTATTATTTTTTTTTATCATATCATCAAATTAATAGAGGTTTATCCTTATTTTTTATTTCTCTTATTTCTTTAAAAACATTATTATTATCTAAATATATTTTTACATGTTAAAAAAATTTTTAATAAAAAATTTGATCTAATTCAAACACCAATCTAGTATATTCCAAAAAAAAAAAAAGGGGAATACATACAATACGCACTCATGCGCACTATAGCAATATCCACCATTAAATAGTATTAACCTTTTACTTCCACTGAAAATTATCATTTTCCTTTTATTTATTAATTTTCTCTCATTTCTGATCGGCGATCAGCGGGAACCTCCCTTCTCCTCGCCGCCGACTCACCCAAATCCGACCTGAATTGTTCACCCAATTTCACAAATCCCTTAAAAACCCTAAATCTCTTACCATTTTGTACTTGTTAGCTTCCAAAAATAATAAATAAATAATCCTTAGTGAGTAACTTTGTGCTTTTGTGTGCGAGAGGTAATCCTAATAGTACACTGAAATTCTCAAAAAAATCAGGTCGCTATCTTGATTTGCTCGAGCTCTCAAATACACGTGTCGATCTGGCTCTTGCTTCATTTCCCATTCCTTGCTTAAATCTCAGTTGAGTTTCTTTTATATATATATATATTTTTTTTCATTTGTTTATTTACTTTAAATTATGTGTAACTGAGTTTGTAATTTTGTTATTAATTAAGGATTTAGAGTTGATTATTGATATTCTGAGGTTAATTGAGGTTCGATCTATGTGCATTTGTTTCAGATATTAAGTAGTGGAACTTGGGGTTTGATTTGGGGAATTTGAGCTAAAGTTTCTGCTTCTGGCTTTTGGTTTTGAACTGGGATTTTGGTTTGGGAGCTGTGTAATGAAATGGGTTTCGATTTTGGAACTGGGACTGTTTGGTTAGTGAGAAAATTGAAGAAATTTAATGCATAGTTTCTTTCTTTTTTTCTTTTTGTTTCATTGCGGAAAGAGTGAAGAGAACGAGTAAATATCATTTCTTTGAACCTTTTGATTTAGATTATAAATTTTTTAATTTAAGTGAGCTCGAATGTTGGACGTTTTAGGTTATGATTTACATCTTTTTTTCCTTTCCTTTCCTTTCATTTCTTGAGAATTGAATCTTCTGAGAATTGAAATTCCAACAAATCGTGCCTGCATCTATAATGATCCTGAGAATCAATCCTTTGGATTCATATATTACGTGGTCTGTTTGAGGTATTACTTGGCATTCCCTTGAAGCTTGACACCTATAATAAAGAGCTAAATGTTTCTGACAGTAATTTGTGCAGATAGCTGATGTGGTTATGCATGAGAATCGCGTGTCTTGTGTTTTTTGGCATATTGGGTCGGTCATAGCTTTTGCTTCAAGATTTTGGCTGTGTTTGATTTGAAGCTCCAGATGGAACCAAACACAGAGGAGGCTGTCATGGCAAAAGAGATTGCTGAGAAGCGATTTGCTGAAAGAGATTTTACTGGTGCAAAGAATTATGCTTTGAAGGCAAAAACTTTGTGTCCTGGATTAGAGGGTATATCTCAGATGGTGGCCACTTTTGAAGTTTATATTGCATCTCAGGCCAAATGCAATGGTGAAATTGACTATTTCTCTGTTCTTGGATTGAAGCCTTCTGCAGATAAAGATGCAGTGAAAAGGCAGTATCGAAAGATGGCTGTGTTGCTCCATCCTGATAAGAATAAAACTGTGGGAGCTGATGGAGCATTTAAACTAGTATCTGAAGCATGGACTATGTTGTCAGATAGTCTTAAGAAAAACTCTTATGATGTAAAGAGAAACAAAAAGATGGCATCTTGTGTTGTTCAGACAAACCTATCTTCAGTTCATGCTGCTGGGGTTACAGGATACAGCCATTGTTCCAATTCACCAACTGCTCACGGACTTGATACTTTCTGGACAGTTTGCACCTCTTGCAAAGTTCAGTATGAGTATCTACGGAAGTATGTGAATAAGAGACTTTCTTGTAAGAACTGCCGGGGTACTTTCATTGCTGTGGAAACTGGGGCAGCTCCAGTCAGTGGTTCTTTCCCCTACTGTCCTTGGTCATATGTCCCTGGTAATGGGCATAGAAGTCATGGATATGATGGGGTTGCATATGTCCCAACCACCTCTACCTTATACTCAGGAAATGGGGTCTCAGGATTGCATACTGGACATGGGTACGAGTATGTTTCAAATTTATCATTTCAATGGAGCTCATTTTCTGGAACTCCAGGGAGTGTTGTTGGTCCCAATGGATCATGTGCATTATCTGCTGATACTGTTTATCAGGCTAATGGAAGTGCCAGTGCAGCAAAGGTTAAACCAGCAGCCAATGGAAGGCGATCCATGAAAACTGCCACAGCAAAGATAAACTCTGATGTATCTGCAAGCTGTAACGAGTCTTCAGGCTCCAAGACTGGTAGACCTGATAAGAAAAGGAAGGTTGCTGTTGGATCCGGTTTTAGAAATGGGTGTGAAGAAAAAGAACCAAAGTCCGGTTCTGAAGTTGGATTAGCTAATGGATATACAAATGTTGAGCATGATGCCAAGCTTTCCAGTCCAATTGAAGTTCCAACAAGACACAGCTCGATTGCTCCGGCTTTTGATGCTAGAAAGTTGTTGATTGACAAGGCAAGGACTGACATCAGGAAGAAATTGGAGGAGATGAGATTAGCTTCAGCTGCAGCAGTTAAAGAGAACATGGAAGATCAATCCACAGAGGCAGGAGAGGCTCCTAAACAAGCAAATTCAGATGTTGCTGGCCATCAAACAAAGTCAAACAAAATAGGGCCAATCTCGATAACAGTCCCTGATCCTGATTTCCATGATTTTGACAAAGATAGAGCTGAGGAATGCTTCAAGCCAAAACAAATATGGGCATTGTATGATGAAGATGATGGTATGCCTCGCTTATACTGTTTGATTCGCCAGGTGGTCTCAGTTAAACCCTTTAAGATTCTCATCACTTACTTGAACTCTAAAACTGATGGTGAATTTGGGGCAGTGAATTGGATAGATTCTGGGTTTACTAAATCTTGTGGACACTTCAGAGCACAGAATTCTGATGTTGTTGATCAAGTGAACATTTTCTCTCATGTTTTGAAAGGTGAAAAGGCTGGTAGAGGTGGCTGTGTTCGGATATACCCCAAAAGTGGAGATGTTTGGGCTGTTTATCGAAACTGGTCACCTGATTGGAACATATCAACCCCAGATGATGTGAGGCACCAGTATGAGATGGTAGAGGTCCTTGATAAGTACTCTGAAGAGCTTGGAGTTTGTGTTGCTCCTCTGAACAAGCTAGCTGGTTTCAAAACAGTATACCAAAGGAACGCAGGCAAGGATGCCATGAGATGGATTCCAAGAAGAGAGATGGTACGCTTTTCTCACCAGGTGCCTTCTTGGTCACTTGAAGGAGAAGCTAGTAATTTGCCAGGAAAGTGTTGGGATCTGGACCCCGCCGCTACTCCAGACGAGCTACTTCATGCTGCAACAGAAGCGAAGGCTTAGCATAGCCAGAGTACCAGAGTCAAGCGGGAAAGCAATGTTTGTTTGGAGTTCAATTTACCATTCTTATAGAAAAAATTTAGGTTGACTGTACCATATTTCACACTTGGTTCAAAGCCATTGCAACATTAACTCCATATGATTTTAGACAACTTGATGTTTACGGAGAACTGTTGTATCTGGAACTCTGAGTCTATTGACTGCTTGTAGACAGAATTGTACTTCTGGTGTTCTATGCGGGTTGTTGTAACATTAATTAAGTGGTCAGAACTGATTGAGAACTCAAAAGAAATGTAGTATCTGTATCTCGGCAAAGATTCGATGCCAGAAATCGAAAGATTTAATATACTTGAACTTCTTAGCAATCTGAGAGACTCTTGAGTCTGCTACTCGGTTTCTCCTTTTTAAATTCATGGCAGTAACCAGTAGGACAAGCTGATTGTAGGCCAACTGACTGGATCGTGATTTTTACTTATTTTTGGGTTCATGATCGTGATAGTTTTGCCGAGCACAAAAATGAACTTCGATTTATACTGTTCTTTTCGCTTGTCTCTTCATGTTCATCTTCATATACCCCGTTTCGAGTAGTCAAAATTAATCACTGCTTCCGTGCTGACTTGACTGTAAATTATGTTCCTCGTAAACAGTCTCCTTGAAAATTTCCATCAGGGTGGGTACACACACAATTGTCTGAATCTCATGTTCATAAACTAATCTGGGTTGATGAATGAAAAGTGAATATTTTACTGCCAATTAGTAATTATTGAACTGAGAAGAAACAAGGTATCGACAGGCGACAATAAATGGAACTGACCATGTGCATTTTTCATGTATGGATTACAGATTTGTCAACAAAAAAGGGATGATTTATGATAACGGGCCTCGACAATGATACACCAAAAGGGGGCCATGAACATTAAAAGAAAAAAACCAGGTATGGTAGCTTCAGATAAACTGAGCCAGACACAGTGAAGGCTAAGACAGGCTGCTCATTAAGGAACAAGCCTCCTCTAAGACTTCGTGTTCAGCACATCAACAATATAATGTGCCCAGCCCGGACCCAAGATGTCCTCTTCACGAAGGGCTGAAACTATGAGGAATACGTGGGCTCTCGCAGCATGCAATTTTTGCTATTCCAAAAGATAGTGTCTCCTTTTAACACCTACAAAGAACAGGTCTCAGGTCATCATGGACGGGCTTCGTAAAATTTTAACACCTGCAATTTTTGAGTTTTGACTAAACCATACACATATCCTTGAGATAGACCATTTTGAAATTTGAAGGACACCCCCTCCCCCTGATTTTCACCCTTAAACTATAAAGTATTTTAATTGACACCTCTTCCATCATATTCTGTCCAATTTGACTATTAAATATCACATGCTTTCTTAAAAAGTCATTCAAAAATCATCTTTAAAATTTAATTGTTGATCAATCAAATAATTCTAGATTAATTTTGCTAACTATTTTTAGAAACTATAATTAAAAACTAAGTCCTTAGCATGGAAGGATTATAGCTTCGTAAATCAAATAAAGTGTAGGATTCCTGCTTGACTTTAACACATTAGAAATAATATGGGTAGACTAATCTATACAAATAAAAAAAAAATGAAAGAAATAGAAGAGAGAAATAATATCCCCAATTTGATCGGAATTTTATTTTTATAAATCGATTCCATGACCCATAATTCTTAATGACTTATTTGTAATCTTGTTAAATATGGTTAATGATTCTACCAAAAATTTGGCAGAGTTTCATCTGCATCTTGACATACCAAGTTATCGATATTTTTACTTCTAATCACAATGTAATTTCCTAAAATTTCTATCATATCCAACCATCTTGGATCATATCTCATTCAAGACCAATCATACTTTTCAAATTCACATCATACTCGTTCATACATTTAAGCAACTATACACATAAACATTTAAAGACCTTAAAATATAATAGCTACCAACTTATAATCAATTCAAGAATATGTAACCAACAAGTATTCATACAAACATCTATTTAGCACCTTATATTAAAATCTCTATTAACATAACATTTACAATATTAGTTTTACTGATAATACTTTTAGTTTTTACAATATCCAAAATAAAGTTATATGATTGTCCATATTTTAACTACCGATCTATTTACATTCTTATTTAACAAAAATCTATCATTTGATAATACTATATTCTTTTATCACAACAACTAGGATGGTCATAACCCTACACTATACTAATCCTACCTGACCTGTGATGGACATGTAATTAAACAAATAAAGCATAAATAGTTAATTACTATTTAAACCATGAACCTTATTGTTCATAATTTATTCTTACATTTTATTTAACACCAATATTACACCTTTAATTTTTTAAAATATCATTCATGTTTTTAGTAATCCAACACTAAATTATCACATCACAATGGCAATCCCTTATGATCATCATAACTCCAACAACTCATTTAATTGCCATCAATCTGGTTATCCCCTTACGGATACCAATAAATTTGATAATCCTTCTGATTGTCAACAATTCGGCTATCCCCTCACGAATGCCAATAAATTTGACAATCCTTCTGATTGTCAACAATCTGACTATCCTTTCACGAATTCTAATAAATTCAATAACTCTTCTGATTGTCAACAATCTGACAATCCTCTCACGGATGTTAATAAATCCAATAAACTTTTCCAATTACTAATAATACACATCATTATCATTTATTTTGTTCCTTCTTTCACAACAATTATAACACATCTAATAACCAAAATATTGAAATTAATCATTAAAATAATTTTATAAATTCAAGTGTAGTAAAGAACACCTAGCTACTAATCGAGAGGATCTTTCTCCACTTGTCGAAGATCCTGCTCTTGTGATCTCCCCTGAATTAATACGATTTTACAACATTAATTCATATCCATAAGATCTAGGGTGCTTAAATTCTAATCACACACAATTTCTTTATTCTCACACAACATACCAAAAATCCCATTTAAATTCATCTCATCATCATCAATATTTTTATGTGCATTAATTACATACAACTTGTATTTTTTAATGAAATTTCACAATTCCTTATTTATATTCCCTTTGTTAACCAACACTTCTCAATTAACAACATAGGTTTCTTTTCTCATTTTCACCTTATTTAAGCTATTTTTTCCCTTTCTCTATTATAAGTATATCTCTTAGTATCGATTGCATATGACATCTCCATTATATAATTATATCAAACTTTCCTATTTATCACCTACCATGGTTGGCCCTTCCTCCCTACAAATCACCATGATCCCTTCTTCAATTCTTCTTAATTTAACATCTTTTATGTGTTCTCACATGTAAACACTATATCAAATCACCCCTAATATTTCCTTCTATCATGGTCGGCCACTACCCTTATAGTAACACCATGATTTCTTTCAAATTTCTTCATAAGTTCACAAGTTTGTCAACCAAATACAATCTAATTATAATAAATCTGTCAAGAGCCCTAATTCATCAACAACAATCCCTAACTAAAAATTAAAAATTTTCAACTAAAATATATATAAATCTCATGTAAACTTGTTAAAATCGATATAAAACACCTTTCCAGACTATTGTTCAAGCTTTAAATGCCCTCTAAACAAATTTCAAGGATTCCCCCTTTCTTTTTCCTTACTTGGCCGAATTTCCTCCCTTGATTTTCACCCCTTCTCACTTGTTTCTTTCTTATTTTGATGTTTAGATGGATTGAACTTTACAAATCTCAATATCTCCTCTCAAATCTACTCTTACCTCATGTTCTTTTTTTTTCCCCTAAGTTTCTCTCTCCATTTCTTTAAAACATTTAAGAAAAATCACCCTCTCTTCCTCCTCCTTTAATAGTCGGCCAACACACACACACACGCACATATATAGATAATAATTTGGTTATTTCCTATTACATCCCACCTTTATACCTTTTCATGTTCTCGAGTAAATGTTTAACTGCTCGAAAAGCCTGTTTATGCCATTTTTTGAATGGGAGATATAAAAATTCATTAAACTTTATCCCATAACCTGATTTTCCTATTACATTATTTTCATTTGGTTTTTATTCACATTCTGTACTTTTTTATTTTTCAGCTATTTTTTGTAATTGAATTTTTTTTTTAAAAAAAACACATACATAAAAATTTTATTTTAATTTCTCTCATCTATCATCATTCCCCCGAGTTAAATATTCATTTCACTCACTTAGTGTAATTTTTCCCTCATTAATTTTGTAAATTCTATCTCAAAACCTAATCTCTTAGTAAGGTATATGGTTTAACATATTCTTTCTCATTGGTGTGTTGAAGTGATGCATCCTTCTAAACTGCATCTTGATTAGCCGACCTTGTTGCCACTTTCTTCCTAGGTTTAGGAGTGTTGGTGATCTCTAACCAATTCATCATCCTTATGTTAGGCATGACATGCCCAACCTTACAGGGCATACATCCCACCACCCCATGGGCTTGGGATGTCACACTTGAGTTCAATAAAGGGCATACAACGTATCTGAGCCCATTTTTTTTTTTTACCTCTAACGGGCTTAAACAACTCGCCTGAGCCCAACACTCCCTTGAAAATTTTTTTACGACCCTATGCGGGTTCCTCAGTATTTTATATTGATCCAACACATATTATTTTAAGTAGAATACAATGCAAAATATCACAAGAGTGAAATGACTATTCAGCCCCTTTTTTACACAAAAGAACAAGATTCATGAGCTATAAATACTGCATGAATCCTTGAAGTTCAAGGCTCACAATCTCTTCATTCTCTACATTTTTAGCACATAAATTTTCATAGCATCTCTCTCTAAAATATTATCGCACATGGGCTCTCGGTGTAACGGGACATCATAATTGAAGAGTCGCCAAGTAGTTGTTTGGTTCAAGTTCACTAGGAGACCCGGGTATACTGGTCTTATCAGAAACTCCAATGGTAAGGAACTAGTATTATCACCCCTAACACACCTTACCTGAGGTAAGTTGCATTATGGTCTAAATATAGTTTAAAGGTTTTGATGAGTTCTTAGCCTATGGTGTGTCTATGGCTCAGAATAAAAATTTACTCTCATGAATAAATCTAACATCTTGAATTATTATGGGCTCGTATGCCCAGATAAATTCTTATAGAAAGAATCCATGTAGGTTCCCTAACAATGTTCACCTTTCCTGAAAGGTGAAAGTGTTTCTCACTCGTATATTATGGTGAAAAATACTCCCAATTAAAATTGGTGAATATTAAAACATTCTGAGAATTTTCTAGTTAACTCCTGATATTTAAATATCAGCTTACTTGTAGGTCCAATATTTATACCAAAATATTGACCATTAATTTTCAAAGAAAAAAAAAAGAAAACTTAGGGTTATTAAAATATTGACCAAATCCTTTAGGAATTTTATAAACTTGTTGTAAATTCCACAAAGAAATACAAAAACAATTCTAAAACATTGCTAAAACATTTTTCTCTTTTTTATAAATAAATTGCACTTTTTGTAAGGATCAGGCAGTATGCAACAAACAGAAATTATTTTTTGTGTCATATGCAATTAAAACATTGGATTAATTAATTTTTTCTTTTTCTTTTTTTTTTTAACAATTATTTAACATAAAATAAAATAAAATGCAAACGCACACACACCATTTTTCACTAATTACTCACACACCCAAAACTACACATGTTTTCAAACCACCAAAAATTCAAATTCTAACAATAATTTAAAACACATACTAAAAATTCAAAAGTTTTCAAAATGGTCTTCCCAACAATTGAAAAAAAATTAGAGAGATTGTTGGAAACTCAGGGAGCATACTAGAAGATTCTAAGATAGTTGAAACAGTGGCAACACGTGGGTCTCACGTGTCGCCGCCACTGGCGGCGCGTGCAGGTGATGATTTGTTGTCTTGAGAGGTGTGTGGCGGTGTGGATCAGGCAATTCTTCATCTCCTCTTCACTCTTATATTGATGGTGTAACAAGGGGAAACTTGTAAAAGCACGAAACAAACACAACAAACTCTAGTTATTTTTCTTTATTTTCCCTTTTCTAGATCTAGTTATCTCTCACTATTTTTTCTTTAAATAGTCATCACCACTACTACCATATGTGGAGCATTGTGTGTGGGGAGGGCTAGTTCAGTGGCTGTTGATGGGTCATCAGTTCATGACTAGAAAGAGAGAAAAAGTCATTGGCGGTGGTATTTACAATGGCAATGTTGCTGGAACTGGCATTGTCAAATCTGTTGTTGACAAAGGTTGTTGTGATGTTGAGGAGCTGGTGCCTGCTGGTGGAGGAATGTGTTACTTTTTTTGCTGTGGCCGGTTAGGAAATGAGATGCAAGGCTGCTAGATCTTGGATTGCTGTTACTGTTCGTGACTTCAATGGAGTCCAAAGACTCTTTGGTGCTGAAAGGTAAACATGTTGTTGTTGTCAGTCATGCTCCTTTGTTGCTCTCAATTAGATAAAACAAGATGCAAAGCTGTTGGATCTTGGATTGCTGTTGTTACTACTATTGCTCATGGCTTTAATAAAGACTAAATGCACTTGTACATTGGAAAAGAAATGTCATGTTGTTGTTGAGATGTGGTGGTGTGGTCGGCAGTAGGTGAAGGGAGAGAAGTTGTGTCAGTTCGGTGAAAAAGGTGTTATCACAGTTGGAATAAATAAGAGGAAAGGTTATTGAGCTTGGTTTTGTTAAGAGTTGTTGAACGATGGTTCAACCAAAGGAGCGGTTGTTGGTAGGGAGGCTGGACGTGTTAGGAAGAAGGAGGCCAATGTTAGCTGGCGGATAAGTTTAGGTATAATGGGGGCTAGGGTTTTTTGTGTGGGGAATTTGAAAAGTGTGTTAATCTTTTTATCCTCTCTCCTAAACATTCCCTCTTTTTTGTGTGTGTATAACCACCTATTTATAGATAAATACTTGTCTTCTTCCCCTCAATTGCTTGGTTCCCAAGCAACTACTAGCCCTCTTAACTAGAAAAAATGGATTAGATTGCTAGAATTAAAAGATTAACCAATTATCCAACACAAAAACCTTGTTTCTAATAGGACATAATCACTAAGGTCGTGATGTTGCCAGATAAAAGGCAACGATCAAGGCCTCCAAACAAACCCCACTATTTTACCATCTCTAAAGTTTCCTCTACCAATTGGGGTTTTTGTGAGAATGAAATGCTAGGCAATAATTCCAAAGGTATTTTACTATATACGGAAACTTCCAAATGGTTGTTGAATGGATATTAAATGTCTTTTTACTCAATTTTTGAGTTCAGAAATTGGATTGGATAGATGAAGTTTGCTTAAAGAAATCAGTATTGTTAGTTGTGTTCGACACTAAAGTGTGGTTTCTATCATAGGATGGTCACTTTGAATGTAACCCATGTAGTTTAAAATCCACCCATGAGCTATTGAAAAAACAGAGAAATAGAGGAAACTCATACAACAGAATCTTAGTTACATTTAGGTTTGTAGCAGCAGTCAAAGGTGGTTTTTAGGCAAGTAGTGTAGTTTGTTAAGCAATGCTAACAATATAATGATATGCTTGTAGAAATACTTCGATAAAGCTATTTTGTTTTTGGATGAGAAATCTATGAACTATTCATGAATATATTTTTTAAAAGTGAAATTAAAACATGAAATTTATTATAAAACAAGTGTATGAACTATTAATGTCAAAATGCTTCTTTTAAAGCATGCATACAACATGTTTGTTAAAATGCTTATTTGAAGCACCACAATATGTTATTCTGAGGATCTAGAAGCTCTTTATAAATTAAATTGAATATAATGATAAATCTATAAATATCTAGATACTCTTTTTATTTTTTTTAGCATGCGGGTTTAAGGATATAAATTGTTATTTAACATGTAAACCCTATGATGTAAAACATAATTTCTCAAAGTACAACTGGAAAGTGAAAATATGATCAAACAATATGAGGTGTAATTATTTATAAAATAAAAAAAATTAGGACCATTTAAGAAAAAACTAGACGCTCTTGGGTTGGAAAGAATGGTTTGTGCACCTAGCTAAAATTTATAAAGCCGAGGCAAGCTTGGAACTAAAAGATTAGGCTCATGCACTTGAGTTTTTTTTTTAAGTAGCAAACATGATGTCATCTTTCTACAATATTTTTTTACCCGTGCAACTAGCTTGATGGCTGGAAAATCAAGATCCAAGTCTTTGCACTCCAAAAACATAAACTTCAATTTTTTTCTTACAGAACAAATATGAAAAAAACCATTATATATATATATATATAGGGGTGATCATTTTCGGTTCGGTTCGGTTTTTATCTAAAAAGGTAACAAAAAAATAATTTAAAATTAAAAAATTCTAACCGGAACCGGTTCAAACCGACCAGTTTCGGTTCGGTTCGATTAATTTTACATAAAAATCAGAAAACCTGAATTTTTTATTTGAGCTTTCGGTTCAAACCGACCGGTTTCGGTTCGGTTCGGTTAATTTTACATAAAAACCGGAAAACCTGAATTTTTTATTTGGGCTTTTTTTGGGCCTTTTTGGGCTTTTTTTGGGCTTTCTGATAGGCTTGTAATTAATGTTAATATTATCTCATTTTGTTACAAAATTCTATAATATATTTAATTTTTTTATCACTAAATATTCATTTATATTAAATTATTAGTGCCAATATTATGTTTAAAATTAATTAAAAGTCTTTCTAATATTTGTGTTTTGGACCCTCCTGCATCAGAGTTTAAATAACTAACACACCAAGTTAAAATTTAAATTACAAAGCATTGCCTTTAAAAAGGCTTAAACAACAAATAACCTTGTCATAAAAAATAAAACACTTCATGCAAAAAAAATAAATCTTTATTGTGCACATCATCCCAATCAAAAAGCATATCAAGATGACAAGAACATTGCACTTTGATTTCTTAATATCATTGACATCAAAACCTGGAATTCAAAATCTAAAATTATAACATGATAAAATAAATTACAATATGTAAAAATAAAAGGTAAAAGGTGGTATTTTACCATCAAACTAATTTTTAAACTAATTGTCATCCGTTGCTGGATATAACTTTCCACCAATTCTATAAAATATTAGATGATTGCAAACGCTTTAATTAATAAATCATAAAAACAAAATAAAAGGTGTAAGTTAGCTGACTCAAGGTAACATTAACAACAAAAAGTTATAACACTGCACTTTGAAATTGCGGGAAGAAAAAATCTTACTCTGATATCAATAAAACACTTCACATTGGATGTGTTCAAATGATTCCCACTTCTTTCCATCACAAGAACATCATTTTCTCCTTCCACTCCATCAATTACTTTCCAATCCATTCTATCAAAAAAAGGTTAAGTGCAAAGAAACAATTAACAAAACATTTGCAAGCAAACCAATGGACTACACAACCTCTTGGTTCCGAGTTTGCAGGATTAATATGTTTCGGTGCTCCATTGAAGGAAAATGAAAGAAAAACAGCTGCTACACTTACAGCAGATGGAAAACAACAGCTGATTATGGCCTTTTGTTAATCAGAAAATAGAAACTACATGAATGCAATTTTGATTTTTGGTTAGACAGAATTCGTAGCTAATTGATTCCTAGCTTCACAATCATGCAAGCTAGGATGTTGATAGTTCTCTTGAAGAAGAGCTCGTTAGTTTTCTCAAGAATGCTAGGTACTGCTGCCTAGAAACCAAAACATTATCGACAAGAGAATAAAATAAGCAGATGACCCTTGCCATGTCCAAGATTAATTTGGTTGCAGATTGACAAAATCAACTCTAGAAGAAGTCTAGTCTATACACTGTAAACGTTTTTGAGCTATGGATGGCTATTTGTTGAGGTGAAGCAATAGCTTGATGAATAGCATGCTGCAATGTCTAGCACTCTTAATTAGCTGAAGTTTGCCACAGTGATTCAAATATCTCTAAGATTTAGCTGTAGTCAAGAAATGTACCTCAACGTCCCTCACCGCCCGCGACTACTTCTCAGCAAATCTATGTGAAAGCTAGAAGAATCTTCATTTTAGCAAGCATTAATCTATTTGCAGGATCCACACAAACAAGCCCTCATGGTTCCGAGTTTGCAGGATTAAACAGATAAAAACGCAGCACCTTTCATCTTCAAACATGTCCAACTCACATTAAATTATTGTTTTATAACATCCCAAATACACCAACACGCACATGACCCTTAAAAAACCCACCTTTTTCAACACACAAAGCACAATCATCCGAAAAAACACCACCCAAGATCCAAAAATCTAAACTTTATCAACGCCCAGTACACAACCATCTAAAACAAACAAAACCCAGCACTCAAAAAACCATATAAAAACGTAAAAGAGAGTTACTTACTGGATAAGATCTTGTAATTGTTAAGCTCTAGTGTTCACAAATCTCAAATATACAGATCACACTACAGAGCATATGTTTTTTTTTTTAAAAAAAAAAACAGAGATTGACAAAAAAAAAACCATACCTAGTGTGACAAGATTCAAGGTCGGGTCGGGTGTGAGAGATGGAGGTGACTGATTTGCTAGATCTGGAGGTTAGGTTGGGTCGGGTCGCGTGTCATGCCCGTGTGGGAGACTGAGAGAGGGATATGGCTGGTTTGTCAAGATTTGTAGAGTCAGGGACTCAGGAGAATGGAGATGAAGATTGATTATTTTTATCTGGTTTGTGAGGGTTGAGAGGGGGCGGCTGGACGACTGAGAGTGTGAGAGATTCTGAGATTGAGAGTTTGAGACTTAAGAAAGATGAAAGATTTGTGAACACTGAATCAATGAATTATGATTATGTGAATTTGTGAGGGTTGAGAGGGGGCGGCTGGACGCAGAGGACGAGTATCGCTTGCTAGGGTTAAGAAATTTTGTATTTATAGTACCCTTTAACTGCACCGGTTCGGTTCGGTTGGGGTTTGGTCGATTTCAGGTTTCTTAAACCGAACCGAACTTTTTTAAAAAAAAATAATTGGTTTAATCGATTTGTTTTTTCGGTTCGGTTTTTTTTGTTATTTTTTTCTCGATTTCTCGGTTTTTTTCTCGCCCATATATATATATATATATATATATATATATATATATGAAAAACCTAATTACTAACCACAAAACACACTTTAATTGAACAAAAATCTCAAAATCAAACCAAATTAAAAGTTGTTTTCGGCCCCCAATCTATCTCATTAAATATTATTGAAGGTAAAATCCGTCGTCGTTGAGTTTATTTCTAAAAACGGATGATGCAGAGACACTTGAATCATACTTGTTAGTGGTCAGGCAATCTAAAGCTGTATATCAGCAGAATGTGTAAGAAAGTCATCATACTTGTAAAGCTTCCTCCTGAAATTGTTGTGCTAATTATGGAGTTTGCCCCAAAGAAAGTCAAGGATGCACGTCACACCACGTTTTGCTCTTGTCACCCTCTCTCCAAGGACTAGAAGATGACCCCAAAATGATACTTATCAGACTTAGCTGTACTTTACAAGCTTCCATTTAACATTTCAAGATACAGTTCAGTACCTTCTGGAACCGTGGAGCCCAACCAGGTCCCACAAATCCTCTATAAAATCAAAATCAGGACCCACACTTCCTTATCACATTCATAAACACCCACATCAGAGGTCGCTTTAAGAACATGCAATCGTGAGTCTGTGACCTCCTTTCTTTTTTCTTTTTTCGAAAAAGTCAATGATCTCATTGGCAGCCTGGGAGCTAGATTGCTATAATTATTGTATATTAACCACTAGACTTAATTAAAAACGCTGTGGGATTTCTTTTACAAAGGATAAATAAACCGAAGAAGAACACAATGATGTAAAGAAGCCACGCAAAACTCCGATTGCAATCATCATTCATCGTTGTTTCCGCCAGTTAGGGCTCTCTTTGGGCTGAAAAACATATTAATCATGGGAATTGGACAAAGATAGCAGCCAGCATGGTAGCTTTACAGCCTACAAGGGGTCAGATGAAGATCACGAATATGTAAAGGATAAAACTACTAGCTTTGTAAAAATTAGGCTTATTAGCATTTCTTACTATTCTTGGCAGCAAGCTGCTCTACACCTTTCTTGCTCTCTCTCTGAACCCTGCACATTGTTCTACTTCCTTAGCCATCTAAAGCAGACTATCTTACATTTTTTTTCCCTTCTAGAGAACAGTAAGCTCTCTAGATTGCTTTCTGTGATTACATCAATTTTTTTAAAAAAAAGAAAAGAAAAAAAAAGGCTCTGAAACCTGTAACATATTAACTTTATGTATCTGTCGTCTTTGCAATCTCCACCAAGTAACATGGAGAACAGTTCTAGCTTCTCTCCTTCAGTTGGTATCTGACCTATGACGCTCACCGATTAAGTTTAGGTAATTTTTTTTTTTTTTTTTTTAAGAAACGGAGGTCCTGGTGTCTGAAACCCTCGAAAATGGTCTTGGAATTCAGTCCTCTAACTCTATAATTCTTCTGTGCCTTACTCTATATAACTGTTGAAATGCCTTTCCCTATTGCAGATGCAAACGGGCTCTCGGGAAGATTAACTCCTTGGTTGCTGCGTCAACAAGCAACAAAAAACCCATATCAGAGATATTGCGCAGCAATTCTTTTGTGTATAAAACTAAGATGATCCAGTCCTTCCCTGAGAAAGCTAGTCACTGCTGCATTTATACAAAGTTTCTAATTTTTTCTGATCATTAATTACTATTATATAGAACAAAATGCATATCCACTTGTACCTATCCTGCTCACTGCAATTGGTCCTTGTATGCCTATGCTTTTCCTCGCTGGTGGAACCATTATTCAAAACGTCAAACCAGTAATTGAAATGCTCAGCAGATGGGAACTGGTCTGCTTGTTCTGCACAGGCAAAACCATTAAATTAGTAAAGCAGAATAGGTTTAAGGCTTACAATGTTATCAAGGCACCCAGATAACAATGAAAACAAAGAAGCCAGTGTATTATAGACCTTCTGAGAGCTTGAACTCATCCATAGAGTGGCCATGATATGCATGACGAGCCAGGGGTTTAGGCGCAAGCTGAAACTCAGAGAGACGCCTTCTCTCAAGTTCAAGTGCCTGCTCATGTTCCTCCATGAGCTGCTTCCTGAGTAATCTTGAATTATCACAAACTCTCGGCACTAAAAAATTAACAAGAGAGAATGTTAGCTACATAAATACAACACCCAAGCGAGGGGTTAGCAAGAGAAATCATATAAGGATTCTACTCACCAGAGTGAAGCTCAGAATCTCCATCTATGAAGTGTTGGCTGTAAAAGAAAGGGTGCTGTATTTTCTCAGCGTACTTCCTGCACAAAAATTCTCTTCAAATTATCACCTCTACTTGAAAAATATATATAGCAGATAATTTAATCATAAAAAAAAAAAAAAAACATGAACAGAAGTTCCAATTTAATTTTATCAACATCTTACAAGCAGCACAAAAAAATTTCTCGCATTTTAAAATGGAAAGCAGTACATATGAACTCGTGGAGACGATGCAAGAGTAATTATTTTCAATCCAGTGAAAAGAAAAATGAACAACCATGCAAAAGATCCATGCTTTCCTTAAATTAAGAAGCACGATCATAAGTACAGAAAACAAGTAGTATGCTTTGTCAATAAAGGAACAGAAGCCAGCTGGAATCATTTTGTAATTCTTTTGTTTATATTTAATTTTGATGATTGGCAAGAGAAGCAAGAATGTCAAAATATCAAAAAACGAACGAGGTGACCCATTCAAACTGGAATCATTTTGCTTGTAACAACAGGAACACATACAGGTTGAAAATATCTAATATTTCATAGATAGGATAGGGATCCAACTAGGCAAACTTCATGATTGATGGATTATACAAAACAATGGGCCTACCACCTCATATGCAGTTTCACCAATCTATGGAAAGTGGGCAAGGAAAAAAATTATATTTTAAAATGAGCAAATTATCAAATCCACAAAAGCAAACCATGAAGGAAAATGTACAATATTGTATTAAGATAAAAACCACTGGCACCACCTGTCAAATGATAGTGTTAGCGTACATTACAGTAGCTAATTATGGACATGATAGCTGAAAATGACGGACAATAACTACATAATAAGAAGAGATAAGGTTTAAATCAGTCACAACGATTCATTCAGAATCTCTTTTGCCATTTGGGTCAGCAAACCATCCAGCAATAATTACTCATCAGAACTCAAAGACGAGATAATATTTTAAACCAAAAGGAATATTAAAGGAATGATAAGAGGGAGAGGCGAAGCATCATTCTATAGCAGATAATAGGGCAGGTTATCCTTCAAATATTTACCTGTCAACAAGCCTTGATTTTTCCCTGTAAGGTTTCACAAGAACACGAGCCCCACAAACATGATGAGGATTCCCCTTTGATAGTATCTGCTTTACAGTCTCCGCAAAAACAAAAGTCACAAATCCAAACATCCTCTTCTGCTGGCATGGAATCCTAACATCTTGAACGGGCCCAAATTTGCTACAGAAATAAAGGACCAAAACAAAATGGAACATCTTTAACGAACAAAACAGACCAAAATAAAATTGAGGATCTCCATAAAGAAACATTCAGATATACTAACCTGAAATAGTTGGAAACATCTTGCTCTGTAAAGGTACTTTCAGCTGGAAAGGTAAGATAGATCTGCCTAGAACCAGCAACAATTCCACCGGGATCATTCCTCTCACCAGCATACTCCAAGTACTTTGGAACATCTTCTGTCAAAATCACTGAATGCTGCCCATGAGGCCTGTCCCAAACAATAAAAAGTTAGAGAAGTTAGACAGATCCGTGAACTCAGATAAAATTTAATAGGAATTATAAACACTATGAGTATGCACATATTGCACCTGTCAATGAGACGAATGCTATTCTTCAATCGAGCTAGGAGCTTTGTTAGACTATAACCTGCCTTGCCATGTCTCTGGCTCTCCGTAAGATACCCCTCGGCCTGCAGCATCCTCCCATACTTCTCATAATACATCATTGGCAAAGAGGCAATTGAAACTGGCACCCCTCTTCTTGATTTCAAAAGCTCAGTGAGCTCCAATTCAAGCTTTTCAAGAGAGCCAGGTGAGATAAAATGTTCATCGTTTGCAATCTCATTCGAATTCAGACTGAGAATCTGAGAAAAGCTTTCTGGCATGGGATGGCCATGGAAATACCTACAGTTGTTCCCATGCTTGCAGAACCCTTTATTGAAGTAATGGCAAATCTTAACAGGAAATTCAGGCAAGCTTGGAGACCTTCTACTAGTCCTAGGACCTAATGCTGGTTCTGGGTAAAAGTAACTGCTAGAAAAGTCAGAATTAACAAACTCTAACTGATCATCCGAAGTCAAGAACTGCATTTGGTTTTGAAGCCGGTAATCTTCAGGGAGCATTTCTGAGTACCCTGGTGGACCAAAATCCAGGTTGTGCGCCTGTTGCTGGTCACCAGTTACTTGGGCATCCCAGAAAGAACCTGCAGTCCTAATCTTTATTGGAGAGGAAATTGGGTGTGATGAAACTGCTGTGTTAGGAATGAATTGCAGATGAACATCTGAAACAGGTGCCGGGTTCACCTGAGAAGGTGAAATTGGATTCGGAACTGGTGTTTTGTTTAGCCCCAGATCAGATTTGGCTTTGCTAATCGTAGCGTAAATCAAATTATCAGGGCTAAAGGCTAGCCGAATCATTTCTCTCTCACCATGGTTTTGTAACAGAATATAGCCAATGATCTTGCCGACGAATTCAGGCTCTATCTCCTGGATTCTATTGTACACAACCTTTGTGGACTCTGAAAAATCCATTTCAAATTCTCAACCCTACAAAAGCAACACGGTAACGACATAAGTGGCAGGGTCAGTAGAAAATACACAGAAATACCGTTAAAATTCCAAATTATTGTGTGGACAAGGACAAGTACATTTCTTTCACAAATTGCAAATATAAGTAAATGCAGATTCAACACACCTAGAAGATAAAGACTGTGAATATTAATAAATACATCGTCTGCCAACACTTTAACCCTGTTATGGATAATCAAGAGAAAAGAAAAATCACATGAAGAAAAGCATTGGTTGTGACATAATCATTCCATTTGTTCCCTTGTATTTACTTTGTAAATAGAGAGGCTTAGCATTTATGACAACCAAAAAACCATCCTGTAAGATATTGCCAAAAAAAGAGAGACGGGGATCCAAGATACATGTTGAAGAAATGAAAAATTGACAGCAAAATGTGAGGGGGGAATCACAAGAAGTGGAAAAAACTGGAAAATTTACCACTTCAAGAATAGCAACATCAGCAAGAAATACCAACGTTTTGTTTCTTTTTTTAGCATAAAAGACAATCATTTAACATTACATAAAAGTTAACCTCCCAACAAACACCAGGACAATAAATTTATTTACCTCTACAAAAGATATCTGAAAAATCAGAGCAGAAAATGGTAAATAAGGACCCAATTAGAAACATCATTGAGGAGAAACTATGACCAAAACCTCAATCCCCTTTCCCTTCTTTTTCCCAGAAAAAGAAAAGAAAAAACCCTTAATTCTCCGTCCAAAACAAGAACAGAGAAGTCAAAATCTTTATTTTAATATAACCCAACGCCGAAACAATTTTTCTTCTGCACCTTACCAATTTCTTCAAGAGAGAGTTACAGGAACCATAAAATAAATATGAAAAAGAAATCAAATTTTCTTTTCAGTGCATCTTACTAATCAAATTTTGCTCAATACCAAAATAGTCAGAAGCCAAAAAAAAAAAGAAAAAGAAAGGAAAGAGAGCATGAAAGAGTACATGAACCATGAAATAAACCAGAATTAAAGTTCTGCAAATCATCACGAAGCCAGTAGAACCAAAGTTTTAGCACATTTTAAACATAAAAAAACAACAGCACTTCCAAATTCAAATAAGAACCCACCCTCTAAAAGTAGAAGCGGGAAAAAACCCCACAAAACCAGCCTTTGAAGCCATTTTTTAACACTAAAAACACAGTTTTTGAACATTTTGAATAAGACCCACATCCAAAGACTCAAAAACTTGAACTGTAATTCACCATTTAAACAAAAAAGAATCGTAACCATACTTTTCTTAAAGAAAGAAGAAGAAGCAAAGATCTAACATACCCACCAAGATTTAACAAGCTTCTGTGTGTATAATAAAGGATGGAAGAAACAAAGTCAAACAAACCAAACCAAAGCCTCAAACAATCTTCCCTCCTTCTCCATGGCCATGGTTGATAGATCACTATGTCTCGCTTTCTCTCTCTGTGTGTCTCTATTTCTCTGCCTGCCTGTCTTCTCTGTTTTTTTAGCTATTTTTATCTTCTTCTCTAGCTCTCCATTCTCCACAAAAACGACACCATCCTTGAAACAAAAATAAAATAAAAACCAACCCAAAATGACAGAGAGGATATTGCTTTTAAAGGCGCCTTTGTCTTTAGTTCAAATCAACTCTCCCCCTCCCACACACATAAATAAATACACCCACTGGAAAACCCTTTTTTTTAAAAAAAAAAAAAAAAAGAAATTGAAGAAACATTAAAACGCTCTCTTTCTTGATAAAACTTTCTTAAGATTTTAGAAAATCTTCTAATATATTATTCTAGAAACTGTCAGTTCAGATAAAAATGCGCGAATTAGTTTAGATTTCGAAAACTGAATTCAAGGTCTAATGTCAATGCCACCCTTCAGCCCATTTCAATATGTCAACTGGTTTTTATTTATTTTATTATTTCCATAAACAATAATAAATTCTTAATTCAACATGACTTTTTTTATAAAATAATTTGTTTAAAATAAATAAATCCGTGTTGTTTTAATAATAATAATAATAATAATAATAATAATAGCATTAGTGTTTCGGAAAAATCTATGTGGCCTAGCTTTTTTTAGAAACATTTCTGTCTCTCTTCTCTTCTCTTCTGTCCTATGTACTCTGTATGGTGTGATTAGCTTAAACAAAAAAAGAGTTCTGTGTGATTAATCATTCACCGTTGATCAACTTCTTCTGTTGTTGAGCGCTGGAAAAGAGCTGCTGTTATGCACGAGCTTGGGAATTGATGCCAAACATGCAGTTAATTATGGCCACGTGTACATGATTATCGGTTTTGATCTTGCGGTGCATCTCAAACGCGTATTGTTTTCTGTCCTATAGTTAGCTCATTGTGTGCCTCGTATCTATTCGTGAATCTTTGCATGCAAGCCACGTGTCGGTCTGTAGTGGTTTACAGTCTGGGTTTACAGGTACTTGCTATACGGAGTATCTGTAACTGCAATTGAAGAAGGATGAGTTTTTCTTCTTTTTTCTCTTTTCTTTTTAACCAAGTGGGGCCCACAACATCCATGCTGTGTCTTGTTTGGCTTAACGTGGGTCCCACCCTGAAGTCCCAGTTCAGTCCCCGTGATTGGTGGCTATAAAATCACCGGATCTTTTGAGCAGAATCAACCTTAAAAATATTTATTTTATGGATTTTTTATGGTAGAATATATATATATATAGACACACACACACTAACGCTGACATGGATATGGATGTAGGAAAATTACTATGGTAAAGAAAAAAAAAAATTGGATAAGTTAATAGTCGAGAAATAAATAGTGAGTGACCTATTCAGCCGGCAAGAAATAGCAATTCTGGAATGGAATTTGATTAAATTAGAAGAATATTTAAATTTATA
>Ga0307517_10004171_pt1 | contig 22289 bp, 24 predicted proteins | sample 23_EM_MG_FD_194515 | JGI IMG/M metagenome (GOLD analysis project Ga0307517, IMG submission 194515) | Populus trichocarpa ectomycorrhiza microbial communities from riparian zone in the Pacific Northwest, United States - 23_EM | ecosystem: Host-associated > Plants > Roots > Unclassified | place... | reverse complement strand
GAACTGGTGGGCGCGGGCCAGGGTGTGGGTGAGGGCGGGCGCCGCGCAGAGGAAGCCCACCTTCCAGCCGGTGAGGCCGAACATCTTGCCCGCCGAGCCGATCTTCACGGTGCGCTCGCGCATGCCGGCGAAGGCGATCAGCGGCCGGTGCACGTTGTCGCCGAACACCACCTGCTCCCAGACCTCGTCGCAGATGGCGACGGCGTCGTGGGCGATGCAATATTCGGCGAGCAGGGCGAGGTCGGCCTGCGGCAGCACGACGCCGGCCGGGTTGATCGGGTTGTTCAGCACCACGAAGCGGGTGCGCGCGGTGAAGGCCTCGTCCAGCATGGCGCGGTCGAAGCGCCAGTGCGGCGGCTGCAGGCTGACCAGCTTCGGGACCCCGCCGGCCCTTCGGACGATCGGCAGGTAGGAGTCGTAGAGCGGCTGGAAGAGCACCACCTCGTCGCCCGGCTCGATCAGGCCGAAGAAGGCCGCCGCCAGCGCCTCGGTGGCGCCGGAGGTGACGGTGATCTCGCTCGCCCAGTCGAGGTCGAGCCCCTGGGTGCGGGCGTAGTGGGCGGCGACGGCCTGGCGCAGCTCCGGCAGGCCGGCCATCGGCGGATACTGGTTGTAGCCGTTCTGCACCGCGTCAGCGGCCCTGGCGCGGATCGCGTCCGGCCCCGGATCGTCCGGAAAGCCCTGGCCGAGGTTCACCGCACCCAGGGACCTGGCGAGGCCCGACATCTCCTCGAAGATGGTGGTGGGCAGGCTTGAGAAGATCGGGTTGGCCATTGGATCATCGTCTGCGGCGAAGGCTCGCCCTCAAGACCATTCCGGAAAGCGCCCGTCCATGGAGATCGTCAAGTTCGCGCCCGACCACAACGACTACGCCCGCGGCGACGGCTGGATGGAGCGGCGGCGCCGACGGAGATGTGTTGTTGCGAATAATTCGCAACTGCAATAGCGTCCGAGGCCAGCGATGGAGCGGGTCATGGACGACATCGATTTCGGCGTCTGCGAGGGCTTGAGCCGGGGCGACCGGCTGCTGCTGCGCACCTTGCGGCTGCTGGCGCTGCAGACCGCCTGCCACAGCCAGAAACGCCAGTTCGAGGCCGCCTGCGGCCTTGGGGGGCAGGAAGCCTATCGGACGCTCGCGATCTTCGTGGAGCAGCTGCGCCTGAGCGGCCAGCGGCGCATCGCGCTCTCGGTCCCGATGGCGCGGACGCTCACCGGCGACGAGGCGGCGATCCTCTCGGCCTTCGCCGCGGCCCAGAACGACGACTACCGCGAGCTGGACGCGCGCCTGGCCGACCTGACCGCCGCCCAGCCGTCCGCCTCGCTGGGCGGCGCGGTCTGCCTGGTGGCGCAGGTCTTCGCGATGCAGGGGCTGGCGATCTCGGCGGAAGGCCCGCGGCGCGCTGCGGCCTAGCTGTGGGCAGCCAGCACCACGCCCAGCAGGACGGCGGCCCAGTGCGCCGCCGCGGCGGCGACCACGTGGCTGTGCCAGATGGCGCGGGAGAACTTCAGGCGCTTGTTCACGTAGAAGATCACGCCCGTCGAATAGAGCACCCCGCCGGCCACCAGCAGCAGCAGGGCGACCCAGTAGACGCTGTCGATCAACGGCTTGATCGCCACCACCACCAGCCAGCCCAGGGCCAGGTAGACGGCGACCCAGAGCCTGCGGTCGACCTTGGGCGCGAAGAGCTTGCCCAGTGCGCCGATCCCCGCGATCGACCAGACCGCCGCGGTCATCCCCCAGGCCCAGGCGCCCGTCAGGTTGTGGGTGGTGAAGGGCGTGTAGGAGCCGGCGATCATCAGGAAGATGCCGGCGTGGTCGAGCCGGCGCAGCACCGGCCGGTACTTCGCCCTGGCGAAATTGTAGGCGGTGGAGAAGGCCAGCATCGCCAGCACCCCCGCCGCATAGATCGAGACCCCGACCACCTGGGTGATCGATCCGACCCGCACCGCCAGGGTGAGCAGGACGATGCCGCCGACCAGCGCCAGCGTCAGGCCGACCACATGCACCACCAGGTCGGCGCACTTGGCCGCGGGGGTCGGATAGTGGCGGGGCGGCTTGGCGGGCTCGAGGGAGGTCATCACGGGATCCATGTTCCCAGATTCTACCTCGCCCCGGCGGGCGTCTAGTCTTCCTTGACGCGCTTCTTGCGGAAGCTGGGGTTGAGCACCTTTTTGCGCAGGCGGATCGACTTGGGGGTCACTTCCACCAGTTCGTCTTCCTCGATGTAGGCGATGGCCTGTTCGAGCGTCGGGCGGCGCGGCGGGATCAGGCGCACGGCCTCGTCCTTGCCGGCGGACCGGACGTTGGTGAGCTGCTTGGACTTCAGCGGATTGACGTCCAGGTCGTCGGCGCGGCTGTTCTCGCCGATGATCATGCCCTGGTAGGTCTTCTCGCCGCCGCCGACGAACATCGTCCCGCGGTCTTCCAGGTTCCACAGCGCGAAGGTCACGGTCTCGCCGTCGGAGTTGGAGACCAGCACGCCCTTGCGGCCCGCGTCGATGGCGCCCTTGTAGGGCTCGTAGTGGCTGAACACGCGGTTCAGCACGCCGGAGCCGCGGGTGTCGGTGAGGAACTCGCCCTGGTAGCCGATCAGCGAGCGCGACGGGCTCATCAGGCTGATGCGGGTCTTGCCGGCGCCGGACGGACCCATGTCTTTCAGTTCGGCCTTACGGGCCGACAGCTTCTCGATGACGATGCCGGAGTACTCGTCGTCGACGTCGATCATCACGTCTTCGATGGGCTCCATCCGCTCGCCGGTCTCGGGGTCGGTCTGGAACACCACGCGCGGACGGCTGATCGACAGTTCGAAGCCTTCGCGGCGCATGCTCTCGATCAGCACGCCGAGCTGCAGTTCGCCGCGGCCGGCGACTTCATAGGCGTCGCGGTCGGGGGTCTCGGACACCCGGATCGCGACGTTGGATTCGGCTTCCTTCAAGAGGCGCGCGGCGATGACGCGGCTCTGCACCTTGTCGCCTTCGCGGCCGGCCAGCGGGCTGTCGTTGACGCTGACGGTCATGGAGATGGTCGGCGGGTCGATGGGCTGGGCGGGCAGCGCCTCGGTGACGTCCATGGCGCACAGCGTGTCGGCCACGGTGGCCTTGGACAGGCCCGCGATGGCCACGATGTCGCCGGCTTCGGCGTCGTCGATCGGCTGGCGCTTCAGGCCGCGGAAGGCCAGCACCTTGGTGATGCGGCCGCGTTCGATTTCCTTGCCGTCGAGGCCCAGCGCATGGATCGCCATGCCGGGCGTCGCCTTGCCCGACTGGATACGGCCGGTGAGCAGGCGGCCCAGGAAGGGGTCGTTCTCGATCAGGACCGAGAGGATCTGGAACGGCTTGTCCTTGTTCTCGACGACCTTGGGCTCGGGCACGTGGCGCACGATCAGGTCGAACAGGGGGGCCAGGTTGTCGTTGGGCTTGGCCATGTCGAGCGTCGCCCACCCGTTCTTGCCCGACGCATAGATGTGCGGGAAGTCGAGCTGCTCGTCCGTCGCGCCCATGGCGGCGAAGAGGTCGAACACGTCGTTCAGGATGCGGTCGGGATCGGCGTGCGGCCGGTCGACCTTGTTGAGGCAGAGGATCGGGCGCAGGCCCATCTTCAGCGCCTTGCCCAGGACGAACTTGGTCTGGGGCATGACGCCCTCTTCGGCGTCCACCAGGATGACGCAGCCATCCACCATGCCGAGGATGCGCTCGACCTCACCGCCGAAGTCGGCGTGGCCGGGGGTGTCGATGATGTTGATGCGGGTGTCGCCCGCTTCGCCATGCCACAGCACGCTGGTGCACTTGGCCAGGATGGTGATCCCGCGCTCGCGCTCCTGGTCGTTGGAGTCCATGGCGCGCTCGGCATGCGCCTCGTTGGCTCGGAACACGCCGGACTGGGCGAGCAGCTGATCCACGAGCGTGGTCTTGCCGTGGTCGACGTGGGCGATGATGGCGATGTTGCGAAGTGACATGGGTATGCGTCGGGAGTCCGGGGGCGGCGAGGAAGGCGCGCTTGTAGGCGAGGCGGGGCCTCGCCGCTAGCAGGGAGTTGGCGGGTGCGTCCCTGCGACTGGGCGCTAGAGCGGTCTCTACGGCAAAGGCGTTGTGCGCTGCAACCTAAATCGTCCGCGACAGAGTCGCCGCAAGGCCCGGAAAATCCTCGCGTTTTGGTCAAAATCTGATGATAACGCTGGTTTTTTTGCACTGCACGCTTGCGTCGTTGTGCGCTGCACAGTATATTGAATTCACGAGGCGGCCTCGCCGTCTCTGCCCTTCCTGGGCGTTTCCTCCCTAATGAACTGACGCGCCTTCGGGCGCGTCTTTTTTTTGCCCTAACGGGATCGGCGGAAAGCGCCCTAGGGCAGATGCGCGGGGGGCAGACCCGCCAGCCGCCGCTCATGCATCCGCCGGTAGACATCTTCCAGGGCCCGGACGTAGGCCGGCGTGTCGAACAGCGCCGACGACGTGCGGGCTTGCGCGAGGCGGGCGCGGATGGCTTTCAGCCGCGCCGGATCGCCAGCCAGCGCCTCGGCGGCCGCCTTGTATTCCGCGGCGCTGTCCACGGCCAGTTCCGGCAGGCCCGCGGCGGCGAGCACGCTGGCGGCGACCCGGCTCGCGAAGGTCTCGCCCTTCCACGTCAGCAGCGGCAGCCCGGCCCAGAGCGCGTCGCTGGCGGTGGTGTGGGCGCTGCACGGATGGCTGTCCAGGAACAGGTCCGCATGACCGATCCGCTCCAGGTGCTCCGCAGCCGGGCGGAACGGCGCGAAGACCAGCCGGGATGGATCGACGCCCGCCGCGGCGGCGGCCTGCCTCAGGTTGCCGGCGGCGACCGGCTGGTCCTGCATCAGCCACAGGACGGCGCGCGGCACAGCCTGCAGCAACCCGAGCCAGATCGCGAAGATGTCCGGCGTTATCTTGTATGACCCGTTGAAGCTGGCGAACACGAACGCATCCGCCGCCAGTCCATGGTCGGCGCGCGTGGTCGCCTGCGCGGCGATGGCGCGCTTGCGGTCGTTGGGCTGATACGAGTTTGGCAGCCAGGCCACCTTCTCCGAATAGAGATCGCGGTCTGCGGGGCCGATGAGCACGCGGTCGGCGATGAGGTAGTCGATGAACGGCGCGCCGGTGGTCATCGGATAGCCCAGGAAGTTGACCTGGATGGGCGCCGCGCCGGTCGCGAAGATCTCGGGCCGCGAGTCGGTGGTGAAGCCCTTCAGGTCGACGGCGATGTCCAGGCCGAGCTGGCGGGCCATGTCGCTGACGGCCTCGGCGTCCAGGCTGCGCACATCGAAGAACCGTTCGCAGGCGGCTTGCAGGCGCGCCCGCATCGGGCCCCGCGACGCCGGCCCGAACGAGAAGGCCGTGATCTCGAAGGCCTGGCGATCATGCCGTTCGAGCATCTCGGCCATCAGATAGGCGGTGGCGTGTTCGTGGAAGTCGGCGGAAAAGTAGCCGACGCGGATGCGTGGCGCGGGCGCCGCGCCCGCCGGCCTCGGCGAAACCGCGAACGTGCGCGCGCAATAGACGGTCGCGCAATGCAGCTGCCGGGCCGCCGACAGCGGCGCGGTGACGAGGGTGAAGGGCGTGGCGGCCGGTCGGCCGGCGTCGATGCGGCGGGCAAGGTCGGCGACCATGGCGTCGAACCCCCGCCAGTCGCAGGCCTTCATGCGGGCGTGCAGTCGCTGGCCGGCCAGATGGGGCAGGTCGGGATCGAGATCGTAGGCGCGGTCGTAGGGCCCGACCGCGTCGGCCCCCCGCCGCAACGCGACCAGCAGGTGCCCGTGGTCCGCATGTGTCTGGGCGCAGTCCGGTCGCGCGGCGACGGCGGCGGTGTAGAGGGCCAGCGCGTCCTGGCTCCGGCCGAGCGAGAGCAGCGCCTTGGCCAGGTTGAACCGGGAAATCACCTGGGCGGGATTGAGGCGGAGGGCCTCATGGAAGCTATCAACCGCCGTCTCGGTCCGTTTCAGCCCTACGAGCGCGTTGGCCCGCGCATTGTGGGCAAGCGGGTTCCGCGGCGCGGCGGCGACGGCGCGGTCTGCGCTTTCCAGCGCCTTCCCCCATTGCTGCAGGTCGTTCAGCAGGTTGGCGCGGTTGAGCAGCGCATCGGCCGCATCGGGCGCAATGGCCAGGGCGGCGTCGAGCGCCTGCAGCGCCTCGGCGGGGCGGCGCTGGGCGCGGAGGATGGCGCCGAGGTTGGAGAGGGCGTCCACGCTTTGGGGCGCAAGCCGCAGCGCCGCGCGAGTCGCGGCCTCGGCTTCGGCAAGCCGGCCCGCCGCATAGTGCTGTCCACCGGCCTGTATCCAGGCCTCCGGCGTCTCGGCGCCTGCGGGCAGAGGCTCGGTCATGGGCTTGCGGCTGGAGCGGCTCAGGCCGCCTTCAGCGCGCTCCAGTCGGCGGACGCCAGGGCGCGCGTCAGGCTTTCCAGGTTCGCCTTCAGCTTCTCGAACCCCGCGGTCGGCGAAAGCCTGGCCTCGTCGAGGTAGAGGGCGCGGTTGATCTCGATCTGCAGGGCGTGGGTGCGCCTGGCCGGGCGGCCGTAGTGCTCGGTGGTGTAGCCGCCGGCGTAGGGGGTGTTGCGCGCCACCCGGTAGCCCATGGCCTCCAGCTCGCGCTCGACGCGGGAGGTCAGGAGCCCGGCGCAGGCCGCGCCGAAGCGGTCGCCCAGCACCATGTCGCAGGGCAGGTGGCGACCGCCGGCCCGCGCCGCGGCGGCCGGCATCGAGTGCCAGTCGATCAGGATCGCGAAGCCGTGCGCGCGGTGGGCCTCGGCGATCATCCGCTCCAGGGCGGCGTGATAGGGCCGGTGCGCCCATTCGATGCGCGCGCGGGCCTCGGCGAAGGTGAGCTTGCGAGCGTAGATCTCCTGGCCTTCGGAGACCACGCGGGCGATGGCGCCCAGGCCGGCGGCGACCCGCGCGGTGCGGGCCCTGGCGAACTCCGGAAGCTCGTCGGCGAACATGCCGGCGTCGAGCTCGAAGGCCTCGCGGTTCAGGTCGATGTAGGCGCGCGCGCAGCGGGCTGTGATCAGGCTGGCGCCCAGCTCGGGCGAAGCGCCGATCAGGTCGTCGACGAAGGCGTCTTCGGAACGGCGAATCGCCTGCGGGTCGAGCGCGGTCGCGGCCATCATGTCATCGGGGTAGAACCGGCCGGAATGGGGCGAGGCGAACACCAGGGGCGTTGGCGGCGGCCCGTCGATGGCGGCCCGGCGCAGGTCAAAGCTCGCCGCCCGCACAGGCAACTGGCCAGTCGGCTCCTCGGCGATGGGTTCCCACGCGTTCATTCGCCTCATTGAACGCCGAGCGCTCGTGTGGGTCAAAGGGTTCATCACGTCTTAACGCGGGAGGCCCTAGGCTCCCGCGCTCACGCACATCGTTCGTCCGCCCAGTTTCGAGAGCTCATGTCCCGCATCCTCCTCGCCGAAGACGACGATTCCCTGCGGGGCTTCCTGGCGCGCGCCCTCGAGCGCGCCGGCTACGACGTCACCGCCTGCGCCGACGGCGAAGAGGCGGTCGCGGTGCTGGACGAGAACTGGGACCTGCTGCTCACCGACATCGTCATGCCCGGCATCGACGGCATCGAGGTCGCCCGCCAGGCGGCCGCCAGGCATCCGGGCCTCAGGATCATGTTCATCACCGGCTTCGCCGCCGTGGCGCTCGCCGCCGCCGACCAGGCGCCGGCCGGCGCCAAGGTGCTCTCCAAGCCCATCCACCTGCGCGAGATCGTCTCCGAAGTGGAGCGGATGATCGCTGCCTGAGCCCCGCCGGCCCGCCGCGCTTGCACGGGCGGGGCCTCCTAGGTATATCCCCGCCTTCCCGAGACCACGGCTTGGACGCGTAGCTCAGCGGGAGAGCACCTCGTTGACATCGAGGGGGTCACAGGTTCGATCCCTGTCGCGTCCACCATTCCTTCCCTTTCAAGTCACTGGCTTAGCGCTCCCCTTCGGGGGCCGAGGCGCGATCCAGCCCGGGGCGCGGGGTTCAGGGTCGCGATTTGGGCGGGAGCGCCTTCACCTCGTCCGGCGTCAGCTTGCGCACGCTGCGCACCGGACAACGCTGCGGCCCGATCGGCGAGTGGGTGATCACCTCGGCGTCCATGCCGGTGCAGATCGTGGACGAGCCGCGCGAGACCAGCGCCAGGCGCTGGCTCCAGTCGAGGTCGGGGCAGTTCCCGAACATCTCGAACTGATAGACGTCGCGCACCCCGACCCGGACAAAGAGGGTCTTTTCGTCGGGCGCCGCGAAGCCGTCGGCGTTGCGGGTGAAGAAGCACTGGTTCTTGCCGGGCGCGGCCGGCGACTTGGCGAGCGCCGTGGAGGCCCCGCCAAGGGCGAAAAGCGCCACGACGGCGGCGGCGAGGGCGGTTCTGGTCTGCATCATCAGGTCCTCCAGCTCAGTCTCCAGACGGACGCCCCTCGAGCCATACCGATATAGGTGAGGCCGGGCTCTCTAGGAACTGCGGCGCGCGGCGCGGCGGCGGAAGCGATCCGGATCCACCAGCTCGGCCAGGGGGCCGGGCAACGGCGAGGGCGTCCCCAGCGCCAGGGCCGCCACATGCTCGGCCAGCAACGGCGCCAAGGAGAACCCGCGCGAGCCCAGGCCGGTGAGGACGAAGAGCCCCTCATCGCCCCCAGGCGCCGGCCCGGCGATCGGCAGGCGGTCGGGCGTGGTGGCGCGGATCGCCGCCCGGCCGTCCAGGGCGGCGTCCGCCAGCCGCGCGGCGAGCTCGGGGCGGACCTTGGCCAGCGCGGCGAGATTGCGGTCATGGTCGCCCGCGCGGAGTTCGGTCCCCACGTCGTCGGGGTCGTAGGTCGCCCCGAACAGGAGGCCGGTGCGCGTGGGGATGACGTAGCCGCCCCAGGCGATGGCGGCGGGCGGATCGGCGAAGGACGCCACGAAACTGGCCTGGCCGCGCGCCGGCTGCAGCGGCAGGCCCGGGCAGAGCGCGCCCGACCCCATGGCCGCCGCGACGATCACGGCGTCGGCGCAGGCGATCTCATCGCCCTTTGCATCGCGCAGGCTCCAGCCGTCGGGTCCGCGCCGCAGCGCGTGGACCGCCCCACGGAGGGTTTCCGGCGCCCAGGCTTCGAGGATCGCGGCGGGCTCCACCACCAGGGCGGCCTGCTGGTCCAGGGCGTCGGCCTGCGGGTCCAGGGCCCCGGGCTCGAAGAGGCCCGACGCCGCGATCCTGGCAAAGCGCTCGGCGTCGCGGGGCTGGGTGGCCAGCTGGCGCACGCCGCGGGCGACGATGGCCTGCGGCATGCCCTCATAGAGCGTCACGGCCCGCCGGAACGTCTGGGCGAAGAGCTGGGCGGGAGCCTGCAGGCCGGCGTCGAGGCGCGGCGTCACCAAGGCGGCGGGGTTGCCGGAGGCGCCGGCCCCGCGACCCTCGCCGTCGACGATCACCGCCTCGCCGCCCAGGGCGCGGATGGCGCGGGCCGCCGCGGCTCCGGCGATCCCGCCGCCCACGATGGCGATGCGGCGGATGCGCCCGGGGGGCCGCGCGCCCTGCGGCAGGCGGGCCTCCAGGCGCTCGCGCTTGCGCCCGAAACCCGGGCGCTTCTCCACGGCGAAACCGGCCGCGGCGAGGCCGCGCCGCACAGAGCCCGCGACCGTGAAGGTGGCGGCGCGCGCGCCCGGCGCCGAGCGCCGCGCCACCAGCGCCAGCACCTCGTCGCGCCACATGGCCGGGTTCAGCGCCGGCGAGAACCCGTCGAGGAACCAGGCGTCGGCATGTCCCGTCCAGCCTGCGAGCGCGGCTTCCACGTCCATCACCGCGACGTCGAGGATGGCGGAGAGCTCCGGCAGCTCCACCCGATGCAGGCCCGACGCCCGGCCGGGCCAGCGCGCCGTCAGCAGGCCCGCGATGTCCGCCAGCTCCGGCCAGTGCGCCAGGGCCCGGACGGCGTCCGCCGCGGCGATCGGGTGCGCCTCCACGGAGAAGATATGAAGTTGGCCGCCGTCGGGCCGGTGGCGCCGCCAGAGGTCCAGCAGGGCCGCGACGTTCAGCCCGGTCCCGAACCCCAGCTCGCCGACCGTGAAGCGCCGCCGCCCCGTCCAGGCGCCGGGCAGGCCGCAGCCTTCGAGAAAGACGGCGCGGCTCTCCGCGAGCCCGTCGTCGGCGGAGAAATAGACGTCGCCATAGAGGGTGGAGCGCGGCTGGCCGTCATCGCTCCAGGCGAGCGGGGGCAAGGGGTGGTCGTCGCTCATGCCTGGCCAGGATAGGTCATCCACAACGAAACAGGGCCGCCCCATCGGGACGGCCCTGCAATTCGCGAAGTCGCGTCTTGAACGCTTACTTCTTTTCCGGGGTCGCCGGAGTGGCGGCTGCGGGGTCGGCCGGGGCGGCGGGGGGAGCCGCGGTCGTCGCGGCGGCGTCGCCGGCGGACTTCGAAGCGTCGGCGGCGGCGTCGGCGGCCGTGGTGGCGGCGGTCTGCGCGGTGTCGGCGGCGGCGGCCGCGGTGGTGGCGTCGGCGGAGGCCTCAGGAGCCTTGTCGGCCGGCTTGTTGCAGGCGGCGACGGAGAGGGCGGCGACGGCGGCGCCGGCGACCAGCAGCTTGCGGAGCAGTTCGGATTTCATGTGTTTTTCATCCCTGTCGGTGCGTAAACACGCCCGCCCGGCGCCGCCTGGCGATCCGTGTCGTAACGAATCAATCAGGGGGTAACCCGCGGACATGGTTGAGGACTATGCGCGGGTTGGCGGCTAGGGCAAGGGGATTATCACGGTTCCGTGATCACTTTTTTCGCCGCCGTCCGCGGAACGAAAGCGTCAGGCCGCGGGTTCGGCGGGAATGGCCGAAAGGGCTTCTTCAAGCTCCAGGAAACTGGGCTGGGCGGGGGTCGGAACATTGCCGCGGCCGATCTCGACGGAGATCTGCGCGGCGTTGCCGTGCAGGTGGGCCACCAGCACCGACTGGATGATCTTGTAGAAGGCGCCCTCCTCCTCGATCACTTCCTTCATGCGCGTGGCCATGGGGCCGACGAGGCCATAGGCCAGGAACACACCAAGGAAGGTGCCGACGAGCGCCGAGCCGATCATCTCGCCCAGCACGGCCGGCGGCTCGGTGATCGCGCCCATGGTCTTGATGACCCCCAGCACGGCGGCGACGATGCCCAGGGCGGGCAGGGCGTCGGCCATGTTGGTGAGCGCGCCCGGCGCGCCCAGCAGCTCGTGATGGTGCTTCTCGAGCTGGTTTTCCATGGCGTCCTCGACCTGGTGCGGGTCCTCGAGGTTCATGGTCATCATCCGCAGGGTGTCGCAGATGAAGTCGATGGCGAAGTGGTCCTTCCCGATCTTCGGGAAGCGGGAGAAGATCGTGCTCTCCTTGGGGTTCTCGATGTGGCTTTCGAGCGCGATGACGCCCTTGGACTTCATCGTCTTGGTGAGCAGGAAGAGCAGGCTGAGCAGATCGCGGTAGTCCTGGGCCTTCCATTTGGGGCCGGAGAACACCTTGGCCATGCCGCCGCCGCAGGACTTGATCACCGTCATCGAGTTGGAGATCAGGAAGGCCGCGATCGCCGCGCCGCCGATCGCCATCATCTCGTGCGGCAAGGCGTGCAGAATCACCCCGATGTTGCCGCCGGAGATGATGAAGCTGCCGAACACGAGGCCGAACAGCAGCACGATGCCGATAATCTGAAACATAGAGTCCCCCGAAGGTCTGGGGACAATCGCCGTTATTGCTTAATACCCCGTGAGCGCAGCCCTGCGCATTTGCGCGCAGCGCCTTGGGGCCTTAAGCCGCAGCATGCCTAACGCCCCGGCTCCCGGCGCTATGCCAAAGCGCGCCTTCGCGATCATCTTCGGCGTCTCCATGGCCACCGCCATGGGCAATACCGGCCTGATCTCGGTGCTGCCGGCGATCGGACGCTCGATGGGCATCCCCGACCCGATGGTGGCGGCGATCTTCTCGCTCTCGGCGCTGTTCTGGGCGTTCTCCTCGCCCTGGTGGGCGCGGGCGTCCGACCGCTACGGGCGCAAGCCGCTGATGATGGTGGGGCTGTCGGGCTTCATGCTGTCGATGATCGTCTGCGGCCTGGTGGTGAGCGCGGGCCTGCGCCACATGACCACGCCGATGATGATCTTCATCATGTTCCTGCTGGCCAGGGCGCTGTTCGGCCTCTTCGGCTCGGCCTCGAACCCGGCGACCCAGGCCTATGTGGCCGAGCGCACGCCGCCCGAGCAGCGCACCCAGTCGATGTCGAACCTGGCCGGGGCCTTCGGCATGGGCACGGTGGTGGGACCGTTCCTGGCGCCGCTGTTCATCTATCCGGTGCTGGGGCTGGCGGGGCCGCTGTTCACCTTCGCCCTGATCGCGGCGGCCATGCTGGTGGTGGTCTGGCGCTACCTGCCGGAGAGCCGCGTCGACCCCGACGCCGCGCGGCCACGCCGGCCGGTGGTTCGTGGCGCCAAGCGCGACACGCCGATGTGGCGCGACCCCAGGATCACGCCCTTCCTGGTCTACGGCTTCATCGTCGCGGTCTGCCAGACCGCCCAGGGCCAGACGCTCGGCTTCCTGATCATCGACAAGCTCAAGCTCACGCCGACCCAGGCGCAGGGGTTCATCGCCATCGCCATGATGTTCGGCGCGGTCGCGGGCCTGCTCGCGCAATGGGGCATCATCCGCATGTTCGAGATGACGCCGCGCCAGCTCCTGCGCTGGGGCGTGGCGGTGGCGGCGCTGGGCAACCTGATCGTGGCCTTCGCGCCGGACTATTGGGGCGTTGTGGTGGGTTACGCCATCTCCAGCCTGGGCTTCGGGTTCGCCCGGCCGGGCTTCACCGCCGGCTCGTCGCTGGCGGTCGACATGGGCGAGCAGGCCCGTGTGGCCGGGGCCATCGCGGCGGTGAACGGGGTCAATGTGATCTTCGCGCCGGGCTTCGTCTGGCTGTACGAGCACAACAACGCCGCGCCCTTCCTGCTGAACATGGCCGCCATGCTGGCGATGCTGGTCTTCGCCTTCCGGTCGAAGGCGCTGCGCAACGCCGACCCCATGCCCGCGACCCGCGCCGACACGGCGATCGCCACCCTGGAGAAGAGCGACGAGGGCGGGACCTAGGTGGAAAAAAGAGGCGTCAGGCGCCGCCGGCCTCCGCCTTCAGCTTCTCGACCATGGCCGGCGACAGATACCCGTCGGCGGTGAGGCCGCGGGCCTTCTGCCAGGCGCGGAGTTGCGCCCGCGTGCCCATGCCGACCACGCCATCGGGCTGGCCGGGGTCGAAGCCCAGGGCGGCCAGTGCGCGCTGCGCGGTCATCCGGTCGGCCAGCGACAGCGGTACCTCGTTGGGCCAGGCCCTGACCAGCGGCCCCTGGCCGGAAATCCGGTCGGCCAGCAGGCCCACCGCGAGCGCATAGGCCACCGAGTTGTTGTACTTGCGGATCACGAAGTGGTTCGGGAACAGCAGGAAGACCGGCCCGCCGGCGCCGGCGGGCGCCAGCAGCTGCGCCGGCGCGGCCTGGTCGGCGGCGCTCCAGGGCAGGCCGTCGGCGCGCCGCACGCCCTTCTGCGCCCACCAGGACGGGATTTCCTTCGACCCTTCGCTGAGGCCGAAGTCGAAGTCCGGCGGCACGGCGACCTCGCGCGCCCAGCCCTGGCCGCGCACCCAGCCGCCCTTGGCCAGCAGGTCGGCGGCCGAGGCCAGCGCGTCGGGGGCCGAGGTCCAGATGTCGCGCTTGCCGTCGCCGTCGCCGTCCACGGCGGTCGACAGGAAGGTCGAGGGGATGAACTGGGTCTGGCCCATGGCCCCGGCCCAGGAGCCCTTCAGCCTGCCGCGCGGGAACTCGCCCGAGCCGATGATCTTCAGGGTGGCGATCAGCTCGCCCTCGGCCCAGTCGCGGCGGCGGCCCTGGGCGGCCAGGCTGGCCATGGAACGGACCACGTCGAAGTCGCCCTGGATGGCCCCGAAGGCGCTCTCCCGCGACCAGACCCCGATCAGGATCTCGCGCGGCACGCCATAGCGCTGTTCGATGGCGGCCAGCGACGGCACGTCGGTGCGCTTCTTCATGCCGGTGGCGATCGGGCCGTCGGTGACCGCGCCGGCGATATAGGCCGAGATCGGCTGGGAGAACTCCGGCTGGCGGCTGTCGCGCGAGGTCACGCGGGGGTCCGGCGTCAGGCCCGCCATCTCGCGGGTGACGAGGTCGGGCGAGATCCCGGCCTTGACGGCGCGGTCGTAGAATTCCCCTGCCCAGGCGTCGAACACCATGTCGCCGGAGGCCACAGGGGGCCGGATGGGACCCGCCGTGTCGGTCGCCGAGCCCGTGGCGGCGAGGGTGGGCGGAATCGCAGTCGGGGCGACGGAGGCGGTCGGACCGGCGGCGGGGGCCGCGCAGGCGGCGAGCGGGAGGAGGGCGAAGAGGTATCTGAGGCGCATCGCTGCGAGTCTAACGGGCGTCGGCGCGCGCCCCAATCACTTCGGCGTCAGGGGCGACGTTGACTCGGGGCGCCCCGCCTCGTATATGCGCCGGCTCTTGTAGAAACCCCCGGACGCCCACGTCCGCGCGCCCGAGATTAGGTCATGAAGGTCAGAAGCTCGCTCAAGTCGCTCAAGACGCGTCACCGCGACTGCAAGCTCGTGCGCCGCAAGGGCCGGGTCTACATCATCAACAAGACCAACCCGCGCTTCAAAGCCAAGCAAGGCTGAGACCCGCGCCGCCTGGATGACGCCTAAGGCGGTCATCTGGGACATTGGCAATGTGATGGTCCGCTGGGACCCTCGCACGCTCTATTCCAGGATCTTCCCGGACCCCGCCGAGCGCGAGCGGTTCCTGACGTCCGTCTGCACGATGGACTGGCACCTGCGCCACGACCTGGGCGTCACCTTCGCCGAGAACCGTGCGCCGCTGCTCGAGCGCTATCCCGAATACAAGGCGCAGATCCACGCCTGGGAAGACCGCTGGTGGGACATGTTCTCAGGTCCGATCCCGGAGACGGTGGCCGCCATCGACGCCCTGGCGGCGCGGGGCGTCCCGCAATACGGCCTCTCCAACATGAGCCATGAGGTCATCGGCGGCATCAAGGCGATGAGCCCGGCGTTCGGCCACCTGCGGGATATCGTGATCTCGGCCGAGACGGCGATCATGAAGCCCGATCGGCGGATCTTCGACCAGGCCTGCGCGCGGTTCGGCCTGGAGCCTGGCGAAGCCCTCTTCGTCGACGACAGCGAAAAGAACATCGCCGGCGCCCGGATGCTCGGCTTCCACACTCACCACTTCACCGACCCGGCGGCCCTGCGGCCCGCCCTGGAAGCCGCCGGCCTGCTCTAGCCGCCGCGAGCCGCGTCCTTCGTCGGGTTCCCAACCTAAGAAGCATGACTGTGGCACGCCGCCTGCAAGCGAGGGTTGTCAGTACTCGCTTCTGTTTCAATCTGAACGGGCCCACCGGGTTCGTCACCAACATCGGACGACCCAGCATGCGTAACGCCCTTCGCGCCCTCGTGGCCACCGCCGCCCTCGCCGCCACCGTGGCCATCGCCGCGCCGGCCTCGGCGGTCACCCCGATCATCACGCTGTCCTCCTTCGGCGATGCGGACACGCTCCCGGGCGGCCAGCAGCTGATCGCGGACTTCAACAATCCGGCGATCCCGAACGCCGTGCTGGACCCCAGCACCTTCACCCTGACGCTGAACGGCGCGACCGTCGGCTTCAACGAGGGCGGCTCGGGCTACAGCGGCACCCTCTACAACGACCCGACCCACTATCTGACGATCCCGGGCGGGGCTTCCACCGAGCTCACCTCCACCAAGGGCCTGAAGTACTTCAGCCTCTACATGGGCTCGCCCGACACCTACAACACGATCCGCTTCATCGGCGCGAACGGCTATGACGTGACGGTGCCCGGGACCACGCTCGTGGCCGGCGACACCAACCAGAGCTGGTCGTGGGGCAAGCGGGTCAACTTCAACTTCGGCGACGACCGTGTCGACCACATCATCCTGTCGTCCAGCGGCAACTCCTTCGAGGCCGACAACTTCGCCGGCGGCGTGCCGGAACCGGCGACCTGGGGCCTGATGATCATGGGCTTCGGCGGCATGGGCGCGGTGCTCCGTCGCCGCCGCACCGCCGCGACCTTCGCCTGACCTGACTGCCGGCCGTCTCTCCCGGCCAGGACCAGCCAGGATCCAGCGAGCCCGTCCCGTTCCCCGCGGGGCGGGCGCTTCTTTCAGTCCCCGTTGCGGACCAGGTCGAAGAACTCCTGGCGGGTGCGGGGATCGTCGCGCACTTCGCCCAGGAGGTGGCTCGTCGTCAGCCGCGAGCCTGGCGTATTGACGCCGCGCATGGTCATGCAGCTGTGCTCGGAGACCACCACCACGCCGACGCCCTTGGGCTCGAGGATGTCGTGGATCGCCCCGGCGATCTCGGCCGTCAGCTTCTCCTGGATCTGCAGCCGCCGCGCGAAGCCGTGCACCACGCGCGCCAGCTTCGAGATGCCCACCACCCGGTTGCGCGGCAGGTAGCCCACATGGGCCTTGCCCAGGAACGGCAGCATGTGGTGCTCGCAGAAGCTGACCACGCGGATGTCCTTCAGGATCACCAGCTCGTCATAGCCGCCCACCTCGTCGAAGGTGCGTTTCAGATAGTCCTTCGGGTCGGTCCCGTAGCCGGAGAACAGCTCCTTGTAGGCGCGCGCCACCCGCGCCGGGGTGTCGACCAGCCCTTCACGGTCCGGATTGTCGCCCGCCCATTCGATGAGGGTGCGCACCGCGGCCTCGGCCTCGGCCTGGGTCGGTTCGGATTTCGGCTTGTCTGACATGGATCGCACCCTCCGCGGCGTTCAGCCTCAACGGCTATCATGCGGTGAAGGTTCAAGGAGCGATGACAGGGGCAGGGCCGCCCGCTAGGGTCCGGCCAACTTCATTTCTCCAGCTCAAAGAGTGCTCCCCATGGCTGACGACGCCTCCGCCCATCCTGACGTCCTCAACCAGGCGGCCCAGGGCCAGCTCAAGAGCATCATCGAGCGCATCGAGCGGCTGGAGCAGGAGAAGAGCGAGATCGCCGAGCAGATCAAGGAGGTCTTCGCTGAGGCCAAGGGCAACGGCTTCGACGTGAAGATCCTCAGGAAGGTGGTCCGCATCCGCAAACAGGACCGCGCCAAGCGGCTGGAAGAGGAAGCCATCCTCGACCTCTACCTCTCGGCCATCGGAGAGATTTGAACCGCCCGCCTTCCGATAAAGGGGCGCCAAAGTCGGGCCAGCCCCGCAAGCCGCCGAAGCCTGTCGACCACAGGGCGGCGGCCAAGCGGGCGGCGCTCAATGCGCTTCGCCGCGCCCAGCGCCAGGCCGAGCGCGCCGGCGTGAAGCTCTCCGAGTGGGAGGGCGAATTCCTGGGCTCGGTGACCGACCGCCTGAAGACCTTCGGCCGCGCCTTCGGCGACCCCGAAAAGGGCGCGCCGGGCCAGGCGCTCTCGGCCCTGCAGACGGTGAAGCTCAAGGAGATCGCCAGAAAGGCCAAGGGCGAGAAGACGGAACTGAAACGCAGGCCGTTCAAGCGGCGTGGCCGAAGCGACCCGGCGGAATGACCGGGATCCTCACGCCGCGGCTGCGGCTACGGCGCGCGCGGGGCGCCGACCTCGCTGGATCCGGGCCTCACGCGACCTGGGCGTCAGCTTCATCGGCGGTTTCAAACCCGCCTCCCTTGAGGACGTCTTCCAGGCCCTGTTCGCGGACCTTGCGGTAGAGGGTCGAGCGGCCGATGCCGAGGCGGCGGGCGACCTCGCTCATGTGGCCGGCGTAGATCTCGATGGCGAGCTGGATCAGGTCGCGCTCGATCTCCTCCAGGGTGCGAAGGTGGCCGCGCTCGTCGAGGATGCGGACCGGGACGGCCTGCGGCAGCGCCGGGATCATCGAGGCGGCGCCGGGCGCAGAGGCGGTCACGGCGGCGCTGGGCTCGGCCGGGGCGGCCGGCGGGGCGACCCCCGAGATCGCCGGGAAATCGTGCGGCTGCAGATAGGGCGCGTCGGCCAGGACGATGGCGCGATAGACCGCGTTCTCCAGCTGCCGGACGTTGCCCGGCCAGTCGAAGGCCACGAGGAAGGCCATGGTCTCGGGCGCGGCGCCCACCACCGTCTTGCCCTCCTCGACGTTGAAGCGCTTGACGAAGGCGTCGACCAGGGCCGGCACGTCCTCCTTGCGCTCGCGCAAGGCCGGCGCCTCGATCGGGAAGACGTTCAGGCGATAGAACAGGTCCTCGCGGAAGCGGCCTTCCTTCACCGCCTGGCTCAGGTCGCGATTGGTGGCCGAGACGATGCGCACGTCGACCTTGATGGAGCGCTTGGAGCCCACCGCGTCGATCTCGCTCTCCTGCAGGGCGCGCAGCAGCTTCACCTGGATGTCGAGGGGGAGCTCGCCCACCTCGTCCAGGAACAACGTGCCGCCGTTGGCTTCCTGGAACTTGCCCAGGTGCTTGTCGGTGGCGCCGGTGAAGCTGCCCTTCTCGTGGCCGAACAGGATCGACTCTACGAGGTTCTCGGGGATGGCGCCGCAGTTCACGGCCACGAACGGCTTGCCGGCGCGCTCGGAGGAGCCGTGGACGGCCCGCGCAATGACTTCCTTGCCGACGCCGCTTTCGCCGGTGATCAGGATGGGGATCGAGGACTTGGCCGCGCGTTCGCCCAGCCGCTTGACCATGGTCATGGCCGCCGAGCCGCCGATCAGGTCGTCGAAGGTGGTGCGGCCGGCCTGATGCTTCTTCAGCCGGTCGACCTCGCCCTTCAGCGCGCCCATGGAGAGCGCGTTGCGGATCGAGACCATGATCCGCTCGGGGGCGGCGGGCTTGACGAAGAAGTCGACGGCGCCGGCCTGCATGGCCTGGACGACCGTGTCGATGCCGCCGGTGGCGGTGACCACGATCACCGGCTGGTGGAAGCCGCGGGCCCGCATCTCGGCCAGGGTTTCCAGGCCGGATATGCCGGGCATGTTGAGGTCGAGGAGAATGACGTCCGTCTGGCCGCCGGCGCCTAGGCGCGCGATCGCCTGATCGCCGCCCTCGGCGTGGACGACATTAAAGCCCTCGCGTTCGAGGACCGCCTGGATCAACCGACGCTGAGTCGGGTCGTCGTCGACCACGAGGACCGTTTTGGCCATTGAAAACACCCACCATGACTGGCCGCCGCCTCATGGGACGAGGGCTCCTGTTGTCACGAATTGATACAGGTGATGGGTAAAGGCGGGGTTTCGGAGACCTGAGTCAGGAGTTAACGCGGCAGGTCCCGGGAGTCGCTCTCAGGGCAGGCTGACGGCGTGGTTGAGCTTCAGCTGCACCATGTCGACGGCGGCGCGGCTCCAGGCTGCGTTGCCCACGGCGGGCCCCGGCGGCTGGGCGGCCCAGACCGCGTAGGCGCAAAGCGCCATGGCGAGGGCCAGCACGCCTAGGCCGATGTCGCGCCGCAGCTCGCTGGCGATCGGCAAGGCGAGCGTCTTGATGCGCACTTCCAGCGGATGCTCGCGGGTCCCGACCCAGTGGCAGCCGAGCGGCGCGGCTTCGCTGGCGAGCTGGGTCTTCAGCAGGGTCTCCGCATAGCGCCGGCGCTGGCCGGGCAGGTGGGAGAGCACGGTGGCGTCGCAGGCCAGTTCCTGGTCGATGCGGGCCTCTCGCGCGCCCAGCTGCACCAGCGGGTTGAACCAGGCGAGGCATTGGGCGAGCGCGATCAGGCCGTTGACCCTGGGGTCCTTGCGGTCGATGTGCGCGCGCTCGTGGGCGCGGATGATGCTGCGTTCTTCCGGCGTGTAGCGGCGACCGGCGTCGGCCGGCATGACGATGCGCGGCGCGATCACGCCGGCGACCGCGGGACCGGCGAGGCCCTGTCTGGCCAGGGCGAGGAACCGCAGCTGGCGCATGGCGATCAGGCCCGCGGCCAGCAGGACGCCGGCGATCCAGAGGAGCAGGATGGCGTTGGCCGGGGCGTGTTCGACGGCCTCGGCGGCCTGCACCACCAGGGGCTTCGGCGAGCCGGGCAGCGCGATCCAGCGCGCGGCCGGCGGAGGGAAGAGGGCGGCCAGCGCGGCCACCGGCACGGCGGCCCAGAGCCGATAGGCATGGCCGGCGCCGAAGTAGCGGCGGGTCGGTCCGCGCAGGAGGAGCACCACCAGGACGGCCCCGGCGGCCGCGAGGTTCATGTGCAGCAGGGCCGCCAGGACCTCATTGGCCATTGTCCAGCTCCTCGATCAGGCGCTTCAGGCGCGCGACGTCGTCGGGCGAGAGCGCCTTGTGCTTGGCGTAATGCGCGACCAGCGGGGAAAGCTGCCCCTCGAACAGCCGGTCCAGCAGGCCCTGGCTCTCGCCCTGAACATAGTCGGCGCGGCTGACCAGGTGGCGGTAGCGGGTGCGGCCTTCGCTGCGCTCGGAGATCAGCGCCTTCTTCTTCAGGAGCCGGTTGATCAGGGTCTTGACCGTGGCCTCGCCCCAGCCCTGCGGCTGGCCGACCGCAGCCACGATCTCATCGGCGGTCATGGGGCCTGAGCGCCACACCGCCTCCATCACCTGGCTTTCCGCCGCCGAGATTTTCGCCATGGATTCAAAGCCCATAAATGCCGGTCTACTGTTACAGGCGTAATTTCACCCGTCAAGCGCCGTGATCGCCGGCCTGACGCCGTTCGATGCGGCTGTGCCGATCAGGCCACGGCGCCCGCCAATTCGGCGCGTATGCGATAGGCGCGCTGGCGGTCGATGAAGTCGCGGTTGACGATGATCTCGGGCAGGTCGCCGTTCAGCACCGAACCGATGTCCTGCGCCATCGCCCGGCTGTTGATGTAGTAGCTGTGCTCCACGAACGGATTGGCGTGGCCGGCGACCACCCGGCAGTCGACCAGCACCACCTTCTTGGGGATCAGGTCCACCAGCCGCGGGCCGTCCGAGCCCAGCCGGTCGGGGTTGGCCTTGGTCTTGTCGGAGATCAGCAGCGCCTTGTCGTCGGGGTTGAAATAGACCGTCACCTGGCGGCCCAGCCGCGGCAGCAGCTTCAGCTTCGTATCGTACTCGAAGGTGTCGTCGTCTTCGTCGGGGGCGGCCAGGATGATCTGGTCGAAGGCCCGTGTCAGGCTGTCCGGGTCCTTGGCGATCAGCGCCTGGAGGCCCTGGCGCAGCACATAGGCGCCCATGCTGTGGGTGAGCAGGTGCAGGCAGCGCTGGCAGTAGTCGGCGGGCGAGAGCGCCACCAGGAAGTCGCGAAGCTTCAGGAAGGCCCGGGCGATGGCGGGCCCCGACGCGCGGGCGTCCTCGCGGTCGCTGTAGTAGCTCATCTGCGGGATCGCCGCCCCGTCGGAGGGCCAGCTGAACACCACGACGTTCACCGCCTTGCCGCCGACCGAGACCTCGCGGGCCAGGTGCGCGCCGGCCTGCAGGGCGCTGTTGAAGCTGACGTTGAAGCCGTGGATGAACACCAGGGTGTCGCTGCGCGGCCCGCCGGCCATGGCCTGCCGCAGGTCGTTGAGGAACATGCCGCCGCCGGTCTTGGCGATGTCGACCTCGCCCTTCACATCGGGGTAGACGAACATGTCCTCCAGCTTCGGCTCCTTGGGCGCGCCGTCGAAGTCGGCATGGCCGAAGCGCAGCGCCCCCACCCCGTCCGGATTGAAGTGCGGCCCGAAGACCAGCAGCTTGTTGTCCGGCTGATGATTGCGGTTGGTGGCGAAGAAGACGCGAAGCTTGGCCATGTCCGTTCCCCCGGGGCTGCAGCGGAAAAACCTTCTACCTGGAGGCGACCGGCGGCAAGTCTCGACGCACAGCCGACGAGGTCGCGCGCATCGTGTCCGGCGTGCTAAGCTGATCCATCGCCCGAACGACGCGCCCTGACGGCCGAGGCCTTTCGCCTTGGATCCCCCGCGCGCCGGGACGAAAGGACACCATGAAGACCTACACCGGCACGATGACGCCGAGCCGCCGGGACCTGAGCGACCCCAGGTCGTCGGGCCGACCCACGCCGCAGACCCGCCCGCCCGTGCTCAACGACCGCCGCAGCACGCGCTGACTTTAGAAGACGAAGGAGCCGCCCATGGCCAAGGGTCAGAAGAAGTCCAACAAGGAAGCCCGAAAACCGAAGCAGCCGAAGGCCAAGCCGCCGGAAGTCATCTCGGTCCTGAACCCGGCGCACAAGAAGCGCTAGTGTGCTGGATCTGAAGTTCGCCTCATTGTTGGATCGAGTCCGGAGCGAACTTCAGATCCAAGAAGCACACTAGAAACATACACTTGCTAGGTGTGTGGTCCCGGGATGAGCTGGTGCGGGTTGATCTTGAAGATTGACGGGTCCTTGGTCCAGGCCTCGCAGATGACTTGGTAGGGCGTTCGCCACCGCAGGGCCTTCAAGTGCTTGGCGA
>Ga0307517_10004170_pt1 | contig 22289 bp, 17 predicted proteins | sample 23_EM_MG_FD_194515 | JGI IMG/M metagenome (GOLD analysis project Ga0307517, IMG submission 194515) | Populus trichocarpa ectomycorrhiza microbial communities from riparian zone in the Pacific Northwest, United States - 23_EM | ecosystem: Host-associated > Plants > Roots > Unclassified | place... | reverse complement strand
GCTATTTTTGCTTACTAAGGAATTAAAGAACCCCCCCCTTCAATCCCTATTTTCAGAAGCCCCGATTCAAACCCCTCCCCTTCTAACCCCCCGGGTTCGATTATCAAAGGCCTTCTTTGCAACACTGATAGGAAGTGGGTTGCTTTCATGGAAGCTAAAGTGCGGCGCTACTATCGTCAGCGCATTTAGCTGGTTGCTTCACTATTCCTACAACAATGCTAGGTTTTTTTTCCATCAACTTGTACAGTATTCAATATGTAACACATCGGATGGTCTGCCGAATAGTTGGTAGACCCGAACTAGCTCAATTCGCCATTGCTTCAACGATTTCATAGGGCCGACAAAAACAACTAAGTCAATCCACCACCGCGCACCCAAAGAGCAGCTCGCGTTTATACCTTCATCTAACTCGACATCCTCCCTCAGGCAACTAGTAGCCGCAGTGATGTTCGAGTGATATTTTAAGATTGTTCAGGACTTCTGCTAGCCCTTGCAGCTCAGAGATCAAAGCAAATTCCGTCAGGAGCGGATTTCAGTACCAGATCCAAGGGGGCACAAGCAGGTGCGTGAAAGCCAAGGATATCAATTTAAGGTCTTTCCACAAGCATCTCCGGCACCTTTGATACTCGATGATCCCCATAGTTTATAGAACAGTCGCACCTCGCTATCCCGGATCTCACTCTCCCGGAGCCCCTGCTGTCCCGGATGAAATTCCCTGAATTCTGATTTTTTTTGCACCAAAGACTAACTCGCTGTCCCGGATAATTCGCTGTCCCGGACAGATTCCTTGGATTTTAGCCATCCGGGACAGCAAGGTGCAACTGAACTCCAAGATTCAGGGTTACCCCATTTACCCAAAGCAGCACTAATACTAAGTTTGCTCGGCTAGGGTACAGCAGCGATACGGCACTGTGTCATGGGATGTTCAGCGCTGTGCAAGCCTCTAGACATCTTGCAGGAGGCGGTGGTAACGTAAGTGACATCAAGGCTACCGTATTCGTATATGAGTTTAATTCGATGTCCCAAAAGTGTCAACATGCCTCTTGCTCTTCGGATGTTGAACTTTCCGCTGCAAGTATAATATAATAGCCAAGATAATTCGTGTCACAGCCGGTAGACCTTTTGGAGTAAAATTACCTAGAGACAAGTTTTCGTCTAATCGCATATCGGATATTAGCGGCGAGGCGTGCAAGTACAGTATTGAGCGTTAACAGAATTAACCCCACATCAGCGAACAGGAGAAACTTTGGTCATGACAAGAGCACTCTCTTACAAACCGTAATACCATAATGGGCAGGTGGGAAAAAAAGTATATACTCGAGCACAGTCGCGTCTCGCTATCCCGGATCCTGCTGAACCGGATACCTCGCTGAACTGGACAAAATCTCTGGCAGCTCCGGACTGTGATATAATTTCACTCGTTGAACCGGAAACAGCCAGGTTTCGGATTCGTATGGGGTTCGGGAAATGTCCCCCCTGGTCCTCATACAAAGTTGATCTGCTGAGCCGGATCCCATCATAACCGCCAGATAAACTAAGCCTGAAGAGGAAAGAAGGCAGGGTTCGAAACCCAGCGAAGCGCAAGGAGGAACCCTATGGGGGGAGGACGGGTAGGGAGAGGTAGAGGAAAAATGATGCACTGTATAGTTATATGTAAGTGATAAGGAAAGAGGGGAATGAATACAGGGAAAGGAGCAGAAGGGGAAACTATTCTCTATATTGGGACAAGCAGTGGTGAAGGGGAGGACGAAGAACATGCCACATGTGTGCCTACTACAAGTTAAATGGGCGGCGGGAGAAATCAATTCTGCGTATCAATATTTATTGAGCTAAACCCGCTCAGAAGAATGGGAATAAATGTCCTTTAAAACTTAGTAAGAGTACTGAATCTTTCTGCTATTCATGATACCACATTATTCTGGATACCCCGTTGTCCCGGACGAAATCCTCGAAATTTGGCCATCAGGGATAACTGGGTGCGACTGTGCGTAGAAATTAATATACCACCTATCAGTTTTGACAACTGCCTCTATCCCGTTAGCCATTAGCCTTGCCGGAGAACAAAAAATCTTCAGGTCAAGGAGTTTCCACAAGAGTAATTCTCATCTAAATGAATTCCTTCTTGTCCTAACTACTTTTCAATATATCTTTATGTAAACATTCTGTTTGCTTCTAGGGTGGACATATTGAAAGGAAATTTCTTGGAAATCACAGAATTGGCAGTATTTTAATTTTTGAGAGCTCCCCCTACCATAGCATCCTCATGTAGCTTGGTAGTTTCAAGATGTCCTCTATCTATTCTCTTCTCACCTTCTCGATATACCCTGGAAATTGTATCACCAACAGTTGTGAGGAAGATGTTGAGATAACGAGAAGTTTCATAATATCCCCTTCATAACCTCAGGCGGGTGCTCTGAGGGAACGGGGCAATTAACATGGCTAGGAAGAATAGGAGGCATGGTATCATAAACAAAAAGAAGTATGATATCATATGCGGACTAGTTTGGTTTTAGTAGGGAGGGCTAGAGCAATTTCTTTCAATGGGTTTGAAAGTGCAGGGTTATGAGGTGCATCCGGTTGCCGTGCATCTCCTACGCGCGGTTAATTTGTTATGTTAACTCACAACACCAGTATGATATGATATGCCAGTATAGTGGTACGAAAACGTTGTCCCCGGGCCCTGCCGTACTGGTATCACCATATGAAAGAAAAAAAAGACATTGGTAATTAATTTTGGTCCATTTGCAAGACTAGTATTGGCCAAAATTGGATATCACTATATGCTAACATTGCGAGTATTAAAGCTTCCTCTCCTCCCGGAATATCATAAATTTAATTATCAGCAAACAGCCATCAACCCAAGTGGGCGGCACCGCGCTTACACCCTCAAATCATATTACCAAATATTATCAGATTCTAGATCTTGTTGTTTTTGTTCTTCCCTTGTTTTTCTTTTTTTTTTCTTTTTAGGGGGGCGGGGGGCTTTGGAGAATTTTTCGCAAGCCCGCGAACCGAGCCTTGGCTCCTTCTTAGCTGCCACAAAGCAAACCGATTTGTCGAGGATACTTTATCGCACTAGCACCGATAAGTAGAGGGTTTCCTACCGACCACTGATTTCAAGATGCAGTACTAATTGAGACCGGGCATACGGTAGCTTAACTCATACCATTTCAATGATTCCATGAATCTCGCACTGCTGCAGGCCAATTTCCCGCGGGGGGATCAAAAAAAAAAGAACAGTTGGAAAAAAGGAGAATACGCCGCAGAATCTCAAACAATTGAACCGTGTGCTCTGTTGTTCAAGTTGCTTCTGGTGGGTCTGGTTTTTGTTTTATTTTTATAGTATTTCTATCCCTTGTGTCTTTTAGAGGGCAGAGCGACTCCTCTTTTGCTGTGTTTCCCAGCTATATCCTAAGGAAGGAAATTTTTGGAAATTATTTAAGATTCCGCGATACCCTACCGCCGTGGCTATCACCAACTGTAGCCCCCACTCTTGATACCTACGGGTCGAATGGGTACGGAGTGGGGCGATCGGTTGCGCTGAGATATCCTGCTCGTCATGCTCGGGTACCGTCAGAACTAAAATAATCGGACCATGTGATAAGACGTTGGAGTTACCTCTCCTAGTAAGGTGTGGTGTTTTTTCCTTTTTTACTTGTCTTGGACAGCAGATTTTTTGGTCTGTTTTTGGCCCCTTTTCTGGAGGAGGAAATTTTGGACTACCTAGCACGTGGTCCGCCCATTGAGTTCTTGCAGCAAACAGAAACAAAAAAGACTATGAATACAGCGGAAGGCAGAGAAAATATGCAGGGTGTGAAGCTCTTTTTTCTTCTTCTTTGGGTCTGATGCGATAAGATCAAAGTTCCATTAGAACGGTATCACTCGAGCACTGAGGCGAATAGCCTACCGTAAAAACTTGAATAATTGGACGGTGTGCTATGTATGTCGTTGGACTTTCCTCTCCTAGTAAGGTCAATAAAAAAATAAAAATTCTGTCTCGGAGGGGCGAAAGGGGCCGTGTTTTTGCTATGTTTTTGCCCCCTTTCCAGAGGAGGGAATTCTGGACTTCACAGCACACCGTCCAATTATTCAAGTTTTTACGGTAATCAAATGGGTAGGTGCGGTTAGAGGCAAACCTGAAGCCCAGATTCCATGTTAGTTGCACGTAAGCTATGACAGTGCTATTAAGAAGTCGTTGTCAAAAAACACCACACTCCGCCCTGATCGCACTCACACAGTTCGGGTACAATAAGGTACCGGTACTCGGGTACAGAAGCGACAGTGCAAATTGGTATCGTGCATGAGCTTGGCTGCTAATACCGGTACCAAGACAGAAACCAGGGAACGAGAGAGAGATAAATGGTTTCTAGCCTTTCGTTGAGTATCAATTCTTGGTTGTTTTTGTACGTAGTACCGGTATCCTGTCATTGGGGGAGGTTCTCGGATGCTCCAATAGCCGAGAACATCCCTGGTGCACTGACAGGTTAGCACGGAATGCTATGTTCCGTCTTAGGGTCCTGAGGGGCGTGCTCGTTTTCGTTCCACTCCGCTGTCAAAAGTGCAAGAACCTACTTCGTACTGCTGGTAGCGCCTGCAGTTGCTCAAGATAGGGTTAGCAAATATCCAGATTACCTACCCGAAACCTGGCTGGGGGGAGAGTCTGGAAAATATCCATCTTGAGCATTTCCGCAGCTCCTGCACGTAACCTGGAATTGGCTACTGTATTTTGCTTACCGAAGAGGAAACAGTTTCTACGACGATCCGAGAAACATCCTATTCAGCCCTTAGCTATGATTATGGAAAAAAAGGGAAAAAGGAAAGAAAGGGTGGCCAAGAATCTCAATGGCCTTGATTGGGGAAGGGACCCACCCAAAATACTCGAAAGGCTGAGGGGCCATGTTCTATATCTCTTTTGGATGCTACGACCACAGCCGGAGTTATTGGTGAGTCCTCGTTATAATATTACCCCCATCCCCCCAATATTCCGAGCTTCTATCTTATTCCGATAGTTGCGATTAGAACTCCGTCCGGACAGTCCCACGACGGATAACAGTCTCTCTCACTCGCAACTCGAGGGATCAATTTACCCACCACAACTCTAATTTGACATAAACGTTGGGTTCTATCGAACAGATTTTTGATCCTTTGAGTTCTGGCTTGCTCGCATTCAGTGGCTCACAATGGCCTGCTCCGGGGGAAAGGTGGGCGCTGAGGGCCCGGGTCTGGAATGCCAAAATCGCCTGCCGTCATCAACATCATCATCGTCGGAGGAAACAGCTACATCTAATCCCCCCAACACACGCCGTGAGGACATTATCACACGGGAAACAGAACGGGATGTTGCAGCACTTGCGCGCAAGCTCACTAAGACACCAACTTCATCCTCAGTTATAGACAACCCTTTCAACTCAACTGATCCCCGATTGCAACCAAATTCAGATCAGTTCAATGTCAAGTCATGGGTGAAGACCCTCATGCAGATAATGTCCCGGGATTCTGAATTGTATCCAAACAGAACCGCGGGTGTCTCATTCCGGAATCTCAGCGTCCATGGATTTGGCAGTCAACAGGACTATCAAAAAGATGTATCCAATTTGTGGATGGAAGGAATAGATGTCCTCAGAAACGTTTTGGGTGGGGGTAGGCCTGGAGGAAAGAGAGGGGAGCGTAAGATCCAGATCTTGAGAAATTTTGATGGCTTAGTGAAGAGTGGGGAAATGTTGGTTGTATTGGGGCGACCTGGAAGGTATGATGCGAAATGAACCTCCAATTTATACTTTAGGGCAAAATGCTGAACGGCACTAGTGGGTGTACAACCTTCTTAAAGACGATTGCAGGAGAAACACATGGCTTTTATTTGGATAGCGAGTCCGATATCGAGTATCAAGGTTTGCAATCTTTCCCGTGCTGATATCCGGTACCTAATCTATCAAAGGTATCTCCCATGAATTAATGCACCATGACTTCCGCGGTGAAGTTATCTATAACGCCGAAACCGATGTGCATTTCCCCCACTTAACCGTAGGAGAAACACTCTCCTTCGCAGCTCAAACACGTGCCCCACGAAACCGTCTCCCCGGTGTCACTCGTAAGAAATACGCCGAGCACATGCGTGATGTTGTTATGGCAGTATTCGGTATTTCCCATACTGTCAACACCAAAGTCGGGAACGACTTCGTCCGAGGTGTCAGTGGCGGCGAGAGAAAAAGGGTTTCAATTGCGGAAGCGGCATTAAGTGGTAGTCCTCTGCAGTGCTGGGACAATAGCACCAGAGGATTGGACAGTGCGACTGCCTTGGAATTCGTAAAAACTCTTAAAATCCAATCCGAGATTTCTGGAGCAACAGTTTTGGTTTCTATGTACCAAGCTTCACAAAGCTCTTATGATGTACAACACCCGTCCTTTTCTCCTCAACGCCGCATAGCTAACGTCCAGTAGTATTTCGACAAAGTTACTGTTCTTTATGAGGGTCGACAGATTTATTTCGGCCGCACTGAGAACGCTAAGAGGTTCTTCGTGGATATGGGGTTCCACTGCCCTGAGCGCCAAACAACTGCCGATTTCCTCACCTCACTTACATCTCCTAGCGAGCGTCAACCTAAGCCTGGGTTCGAAAACCGAGTCCCACGTACACCAGATGAATTCGTCGGGGCATGGAAGAAGAGTGATGAGTATCAGAAACTGCTCCACGATATTATAGCTTATAAGGAAGAGTTTCCGCTCCATGGGCCCCAGCTTGATGCCTTCAAGAAGTCTCGCGCAGCTCAACAGGCCAAGCGAATGTAAGTTGCCTCTTCACCTGCAATCACTCGTTGGTTTACTAATCCCTGGATCTTAGGAACGTTCGATCCCCTTACACTATTTCGGTCCCCATGCAGATTAAGCTCTGCATTGAGCGCGGTTTCCAGAGGCTCAAGGGAAACATGACGACCTTTCTCTCTACGATTTTTGGTAACGTTACCATCTCATTAATTCTCGGCAGTGTTTTTTACAATCTGAAGGAAGATACGTCTACCTTTTACAGCAGGGGTGCTCTACTTTTCTTTGCTATTCTAATGAATGCCTTCAGCAGCGCTCTAGAGGTGAGTATCTTGTTCCCATCGGGATTGTATCCTCCTACTAATAAAGCCAGATTCATACGCTTTACGCTCAGCGTCCTATCGTCGAAAAGCACTCTCAATATGCCCTCTATCATCCCTTCTCCGAAGCTATCGCCTCTATGATCTGCGACCTCCCTTTAAAGCTGCTTTCGTATACTTCATTCAATTTGACGCTTTACTTCATGACCAATCTCCGCCGGGAGGTTGATGCTTTCTTCATCTTCATTTTGTTCTCTTTTGTCTGCACACTCACCATGTCTATGATGTTCCGTACAATTGCTGCAGTTTCTAGGACCATTTACCAGGCACTGGCACCTGCCTCCTTGTTGATTCTCATGCTCATCATCTACACCGGGTTCGCCATTCCCTTGAGAAACATGGCTGGATTTATGCGTTGGCTCAACTACATCGACCCTATCGGATACGCATTTGAGAGTCTGATGATCAACGAGTTTCACGATAGAGAACTTCCGTGTGTAGGCTTCATCCCGCGAGGGCCTGGATACGAGCACGCTTCTGGTCTTCAAAGATCTTGCACGACTCCCGGTGCTGTTCCAGGAAGGCCTACAGTCAACGGTGATGCATATATCAACACGGCTTTCAAATATTACCACTCTCACCTCTGGCGCAATCTCGGCATTATGATCGCCATAATGTTGTTCTTCCTCACCACCTACTTGATCGCCACTGAGAAGATTTCTAGCGCCCGCTCGAAGGGTGAAGTCCTTGTCTTCCCCCGCAAGCAACTCAAGAAAAGAGCTGCTCATGGAGATAGAGAGGCAGGCACTGTCGATGGTGCTGTTGCTGAGAGCAATGCTTCCGAAGGTGCCGCGGCGATTCACCGACAGACTGGCATCTTCCACTGGAAGGACGTTTGCTACGACATTACGATTAAGGGCGAAGGTAGGAGGATTTTGGATCACATTGATGGATGGGTCAAGCCCGGAACTCTTACTGCACTCATGGGCGTCTCTGGGGCTGGGAAAACCACTCTCCTGGATGTCTTAGCTAACCGAGTAACCATGGGTGTTGTCGCTGGTGATATGTTCGTCAACGGCCGCCTACGTGATTCATCATTCCAACGGAAAACAGGTTATGTCCAACAGCAGGATCTCCATCTAGAAACATCTACCGTCCGCGAGGCCCTTGTTTTCAGCGCCCTTCTCCGCCAACCCAAAAAGTATAGTGAGCAGGAAAAGCTAGATTATGTCGAGGAAGTTATCAAACTACTAGAAATGGAAGAGTATGTCGAGGCCGTTGTCGGCGTTCCCGGCGAAGGCCTTAATGTCGAACAGCGCAAACGCCTCACCATTGGTGTCGAACTTGCTGCAAAGCCCGAACTTCTCCTTTTCCTGGACGAGCCCACTTCCGGTCTTGACAGTCAGACTGCCTGGTCGATCTGCACCCTTCTGCGAAAACTTGCAAACAACGGGCAAGCCATTCTCTGTACCATTCATCAGCCTTCAGCCCTTCTAATGCAGAACTTTGACCGCCTCTTGTTCCTTGCCAAGGGTGGTAAAACCGTCTACTTTGGCCCCGTTGGCCAGAACTCGGAAGTTTTAACTTGCTATTTTGAGAAGAATGGGTCCCATAAATGCCCTCCTGGCGGTAACCCTGCCGAATGGATGTTGGAGGTCATCGGTGCTGCACCTGGTGCCGTGGCTGCGAAGGACTGGGTAGAAGTATGGAACAACAGCCCCGAGAAAGTCGCTGTCCGCGCCGAGCTCGATCAGATGGAGCGTGACTTAGGTGCTTTGAGCAGAGTTGAGGGAGCTGGTACCGAGGAATTCGCCATGCCCTTCTCCACCCAATTGAGGATGTGTCTCTTGCGAGTTTTCCAGCAGTACTGGAGAACACCCGTCTACATTTACTCTAAGTGCTTCCTTTGCATATCCACAGTAAGCCCCATCCCACCCCCTAACCCAAAGACGCACTCACTAACATCCCCCAGGCAATCTTCATCGGCCTCTCCTTCCTCAACACCGACAACTCCATCCAAGGCCTCCAGAATAAAATGTTCTCAATCTTCATGTTAATGACCCTCTTCGGCACGCTCGTCCAGCAGATAATGCCCAACTTCGTGACCCAGCGCTCTCTCTACGAAGCCCGCGAGCGCCCATCAAAAGCCTACTCCTGGAAAGCCTTCCTAGTCTCGAACATGGTCGTCGAGCTGCCCTGGCAAACCCTCATGGCGCTCCTCACCTTCCTATTGTGGTACTACCCGATCGGAATGCACAAGAACGCCGAGATCGCCGGCCAACTCAACGAGCGCGGCTTCCTGATGTTCCTGCTGATCTGGGCCTTCTACATGCTCGCTTCAACCTTCGCGCACATGGTGATCGCGGGCATCGAAACGGCCGAAGCAGGCGGCAACATCTCCAATTTGCTCTTCATGCTCTGCCTCATCTTCTGCGGTGTGCTCGCGTCGAAAGACGTTCTCCCCGGTTTCTGGATATTCATGTACCGCATATCGCCACTCACGTACCTCGTCTCGGCAATGTTGTCGGTTGGCGTGGCTAAGGCTCCGGTCGTTTGCTCGTCCATCGAAATCGTGAGGGTTCTCCCGCCGAACGGGTCCACCTGTAGGGAATACCTGTCCCCCTTCATCAATTCCGCTGGAGGCCTCCTGTATAACCCGGAGTCCGCGCGTGAGTGCTACTACTGCCCGATCACGAATACGGACTCGTTCCTAAAGCAGATCAATATCGATTATGCTGATCGCTGGAGGAATTTTGGCCTCATGCTCCTCTATATTGCGTTTAATCTTGCGGGGGCGGTGTTCATTTATTGGCTCGCCAGGGTGCCCAAAAAGGGGAAGAAACTTTAGGTTTCCTCCCTGGATACATTTTTATCATTCCCGCAAAAGTTTTTTTGTTCCGCATTTGGGTTTTTGGCGCGGTTGATTTTCATATAACACAGATCTCACTTATCACCTTTTTTTTCCTACCTTTCGCCCTCACCCCGTTTTTTTCCAGGGTTTAATTACTTTTTATTTTATCAGATGTACATAGTATAAAAGACATCCTGTCTTTTAGAAAGAAAAAATTAGTTATTGTTTAGTGAATATGCGGCATGCTACATGCTTCTTTTCTGGAAATGATTATCTTGCATGACTGAGCCAGCGAGTGAGTGAGTGAGTGAGTGACTCGCCGTGACTTAAATGTGGCGCTTGAAAAGCGACGGAAGCTCGGAATGCCCTACCCGAAAGCCGGGCAATACTCTAAACGAGATTGCCATAAATTATGAATATTTTATCATTGCACTCCTCTGTGACACGCTTACAAACGCACCGATGCCTGAAGCCCTTAGGCGTTATCTGTGATACCCTCTAAACCATAACATTCTCACTGTCAGCCCTGCATCACTTCGTCATTGATATTCAGACTAGGATTCTTCCTTCACACACACAGGGATTTAGTTGCTAGGCGGCAATGATCAGCGTTTGTGATTCCTCCCCCCTTGAGGGCACATCTGCCCCTGTAATGCATTCAATGCTCAATAATGCAATACCCTCTCCCTTAAACCCAAGTGATGAAGGATCCAATCACACCTATCTTCCCGATAAGTACTAGTTTCCTTGTAATATTAGGGGAAAATGCCTAACTGACCCCCCCCCCACCTCCTACCCAGCCCTGTCTACGGACATACAGTAGCCCTGAGCGAGGCCGCGCGGAGACACTTGAACCCTTTTACCAGTGACTATCTGAAACTTTTTTGAAAGGGGCACGGCAACGCCCAAGGAACAACCCCTCCGCCCCAATCGACCTAACTGATAATATATGTGAAAACCAGCGGGCATAAGCCCCCCATCTGGGTGCTAGTTCTGAACCAAGGTTTCCTTGGGGAAAAAGTCTCTTGGTTACGATCGCCCTCGAGCATATTCAGTTCCTATCGTAATACCACCAACACACAAAAGCACTCGATATTCAGTGACATTTCTCTACCTGGAATCGAGTATTGCCTTGATAGCTCCTCCTCATATCCCTGAAGCCCCCCCCCCCCGATTGAGCAAGAAGGGGAGGCCAACTGTCCAGCTGGGGGTGCCAGGGCGTGAAGCTTTACCTCAGAGAGCAACCCCCGACATTTCTCTAATAGCATCGCATGAGGCTTCGTATCATACTAAATAAGGTATGCGCGGCAACTTTTTGCTGCCCCGCCGGATCGAGGTGGGCCAACGCCTGGGAACACGAACGTTACCGTATTGCATGCCCCCAAATTTTTTCTTTTCCGCCCGGATCTGAGTGGTATGCAATAGTATCATAGTTGTGTTTACAAATGCCATCCCGCTCTGAGATTTGTCTGGAAGTGGTATTGTACGGTACTGGGCTTACCCTTCGTTCCGTTCGGGCATTAGCTCATATGCTTACCTCTTAGGGCTACTATAATACTTCTATTATACTATTACTGCATGCTGCTACTACTACTATTATAGTACTACTGCGGTGCTACTACACTACTAGTAATACCTCGCTTTACTAGGGAAAAAGGCTATGTATACAAGGCAATAAATAGGGAGAGGGGCAACAGCTGCCTTCCCAAGGTAAAAGAAGCATTTTTTATTATTTTTTATTTTCTATTGTTACTTTTATTTCTTTCTTTCTTTCTTTCTTTCTATTTCTTTCCTTGCCAACCCCCTCCCATTCGCTTCTACTACCCGCCGATCGCCAACCTTTAAGGTCTAGAGTCGGATTCTACCTCCTCGTAGCAGGATTGATAAACCCCACAGCCCTATTGATGAGGGCTAGTTCTTCAATCTCCCAGTCCCCATAGGGCAGGATTTTCCCCTGCCCTACATGACGGATCGTTCAATAATAACTGATTGTCAGCATGGATTGAACTCCTGAGCTCCCGCTAATTGCGACAGGAGTGTTAACCACTGCGCCAGCTAGGTATTTCATGAAAGGTCAACTTGGGAACTAATATTTATCCTACTCGATGCCCGATTTTGGGATTTCAATGGGTGTGCAGTGTGTCTCTTCCCGAGTTGCTGGTAGATTTCAACCGAGGTGTCTCTTACCCTTTAGGTATTTAATGAGAAATTCTCCGTGGTTTAAAACAGAATCAGTGCTTTGTGTGCTTGTCACTCTCGCAGGATATGACCTACTTGCTCTCATGTGTATTATCTCATTATAGCCTTCTGCTCGTTCTAGTGTTTTGTGAAGGCTTTTTTTCTCTCTGCCCTCTTCCTCTTCTTTCTTTCTTTCTTCCTTGCCTTGCATTCCACCCGGCTTTCTAGGAATGCCTCATTTTTGCCGGGTGGGGTGAGCCCGCTCCCAGCAAGCAATTAAGCATCGTAGTGCGTAGTTCAGGTTGAAAATATTTCCTATCCGCTTACTAGACCAGAGATCCCATCCGCTTATCTGAACCGTACACTGAGACCGAATTTTGATAACGACAGACAGTACATGTATCGACCAATATCCTACTATAATACCCCCCTACGCAGCACCCGCAGTAACCAACCACCACCACCACCACCACCACACTCCCAATCCCAGACTTGACCCTCACCTAACTCCAAACCCAAACACTACCAAAACTTAACGCCAAATAGCCCCCCCCCCCGGGCCAAACCACCACGGGAGAGCCGTATTATACGGTATCATCATAATATCATACCTTCTACTACCCACTCTTCTCCAAGACAGGAAGTCTCCGAGGACAGGAGGACTGTATGGCGCCGGTATCTGAAGAAGAAAAATGCAAAAAAAAAAGGGGGGCCCTTTTGACAAATTGGAAAAACCGCCCAACGCAATTCTCAACAAACACATTTCCTTCTAAAAAAAATATAAAAAAATAATAGTAATAGTAATATGATTAAGGAAAAACTCTGCCTAGGAGTTGTTAGCCAATACTTACACCCCTTCATTTCTACAATATTATAGTTGTCTTTCGCTCGAGTCAGCATAACAACCCGCCGGAAAACACCGCTCCAATCAAGCACGAGCGAGGCCAACGCCAAACAATATAACGAATCTCACGGAAATAAAGAAAAGAAAAGAAAATTCTAATTTAGGTATGATGGCTCTACCCAGAGTTCCCCCCAGCCACCTCATTTCTCCAGTGTGTCTATTGCTATGATAAAACTCCGTCACGTGATTCGACTTGCCAAAAAGGGCCATATATAATAGCTTCGAGACGCTCAGCACCACCCATCCGTCCAATCCTAAAAAATGACCTCCAGTCCTGGCGAAACCCCGGATAGTAGAAGATAATATCGCTAGGGCATAGTGTTTTCACACTCTACCGGCAGTACGATATGTAAGCACAAATTTGACACGACGCTTAATCAAAGAAATTGAAACTCAATGATCACAATCCATCACTCGAATCCCGATCATGATTGGACAGCAGTTGGGAGGAAGAAAACATGGTACAACTGAAGGGGGAAAGAGAGAACTACATTGAACCCCTCACTTTGTCTTACCATCGGGGGTGTGAGTGGGTGATGCGGGTTTAAATTTGGGATAGGGTGCTTGGGCTCTACGGTGCAGTGCAACACCAGTTGCTCAAGTAGGATGGGGGAGCCGTAATGGTGTGTGGGGTATCGTGTTTTATCCCGGATCATCCAGACGCTTGTGATATATAGCTCTCAAGGGTTGTACACCGCGTCTTGGCGCAAAACTCCCGCAGTTGTTTATCGTTGGCATTTGCGGTAGGTTATCAATACAGGGCGCTGCAGCAATGGAGAGAAAGTGTGTTCTCTTGATCAGCTCAACTCGCTCACAGGACTGGTTCTCACAAGAGCTTCGCTCACCAAAGGCAATCCTAAAGGGGTACCCACTAAGCGGCACTATCGCGCGTCTCACTTTGTGCCTGCCAAACTCCTTCCAGTCCCTGTGCACCACTACCGACACGGCTGCCTTCTCAGGAAGCGGCCGACACATGACTTGGGACGATTTCCCGAGCCTTATGCGAGCGCTTCGACAAGTGTATCACCGCCTTGGCAAGATCGACATCTCCCCGGTTCAGTAGGAGCTGCAGAATCGCTCCACCAGGTTGACAAGCCGCCAGATGAAGCGCCGTTGGCCCGAATGGCCCTGGGCATTGGCCTCCGCCTTTCATAGTGCGACAGAAGTCGCACAACAGCTCTATGTCCTCATAAATCCCAAGTCGCAAGTTCTTATATCCATCGCCGCGGAAGTTGACACTTATCCCTCCATCACTGAGCAAAACCTTCACAGCGTCTTCATGCCTCACCCTTGCCACATAACAAAGCGCCGCCTTATCCAAGGCATCGTGTGGGTTGGCACCAACATCCTACCGTTCGAGTATTTGCACAATATCCCCCAATCCATTCGGGCCCACCCATGATGTCGGCGTCGGACATGACGAATCCCGAGCTCCCGAATCGACTCCGCGATCCAGAAGCGTGCGGATGGTGGTCTCGTTCTGCATTACCACGGCGCTATTGAGGAGTCTGCCTTTCTCTGCAAAGTCAAGAGCCCTCTGATCTAGTAGCCTCTAGACTAGGGGCTTGTCCCCCCGACTGGCGACGAAGTAAAGCGACTTCTTTCCGCTGGTCTCGGAGCGGTATTTGAACACGTTTCCGATGAGAGTATTGGAGAGAAGGCGTGCCCCAGACGGCAGCTGGTTCTTAGGAGAGAGTTCAAGGCAGATAGTAAGAGCTCTCTCGAAACCCGAAGGACAACCCCGTTGAGAAGGCTGCGCAGGCCATGCTGTCCCTAGGCTGTTTCCAGTAGAACCCTGATATGAGCTATAGAAAAGGCGCATGAAGCGGGGTGCAAATGCTGCGTGGAAACATTGTAGCCAGCATTTATATGCCACAATAACGTGCCGAAGCTATCCCTTAGTCCGTCGTGTGCCGTATCTATAAGCCCCCGCCCATGAGAACAACGAGATCTGGAAAGTACTCTCCCTTGGTCGGTAATAAATTACGAGAATTTCAAACCGAGGCCTCATGCCCTGATCTCTCGGACGCATTAACGGACTAAGGGATAAGTATTAACCGGAAATGCGGCAAAATCCTTAGGTGCCTTGGGCATTAATTATCGTGCGCAGTGGTGGTTGAAATCTTCAAGGTAAAAGTTACATCCAGAATCAACGCATCGGGAGCTTATATAGTACAGTGCAGCAGATTCCAAACAGTACTGCAAAGTGCACTCCATGCCCCTCGGATAGATCACACGCTTTGGACGGGGAGCCCCAAAAAAAGTTTCAGTCCAGTGTTTCAATTGGAAGGACAGGAAAAAAAATGCTGGATTCGGTCCTTACCAAGACTTGAGTTGAGGCTTATCCCCAACCCATAAGAGCGCATCCAGTCAGTCGTTAGCGGGCTATCAGAAAGTACCCGGTGCCATGAGGTCGGAAGATCCTGCGGCGATGAATAGGTATGAAGGGTGGTTTATCAATAGACTACGGTACGGTAAATGGGGTGGGTGGACAGCCTTTATCGGGATTGTAGCACAGTATCGTACTCGTACACCCCTCGCAGCGCCGTGTAAGCGCGCGTCCATCTAGCACCGTGATCACAACAACCCATTCGCTCAGTAAATCATGCGCCCCCGCAGCCGAGACACCGGTTTCTCCCCAGCGTGTTTGATGTGTTTCTATAAACCCGCCCAATAATTAATGTACAAGCTACACAACAAACACATCTCCGGAAACACCACAAGGCCTATCGTGTTCTATACCTAGTATACTGATAGGCTTCCCTCTCCCCACCCATTTGTCCACTATACATCTCGCAAGGAGGCCGAGTCGATACGAATTTTTGTTTTTGGCAGGTGCATGATCCGATCGAGCCCTATCAATCGTAGAAGAGTAACATAAGTCGTGAGAGTCATGAAAGTCGTAACAGTCGTTTAACTGAATCTCCGGTGCCACTGCCCGAATCCCCCAGATCGATATCATGCCCTCCCACGGGAAGCAATGCCCAACCACCGCGTCTTCTACCCAGCCAGCCAGCCGCCAAAACATTTATAGCGTCTCACCATAGTGGCTTCCCCAAACCGGAGCCAACTCCGCTACCGTCTAGGAGATGCAACATCGCCTTTTGATGTCACCGGTTGTCCATCGTGTATAATACTGGCCTCCGTAGATCTCCCCTAATTCATCCTCGAGCCTGTCATCGTCTAGGAGAATCTGCATCGTTGCTCTATGTCCACCAGCAGCTGCCGGATGCAACGCGGTCCACCCATAGTTGTCTCTTGCGTTAATGTCTACCCTCTCGTCGCCCAACAGAGCCTCCACTACCAAATGGTGACCGCGACCCGCCGCCAGATGCAATGGCGTCCAACCTTCCGGAGTGGGAAAGTTGCGATCGGTCCTGTCGTCGCCGAGCAGCGCCCGCACCACCTCATGGTGCCCGCACTCTGCTGCATAACACAGGGCCGTTTTGTCTAGGACGTCTTGCGAGTTGACATCGACGTTATCGCGACCGACGAATAATCGGACCATATTTGCTTGCCCCGATTCAGCCGCCTCGACTAATGGTGTTCTCTTATGAATGCTGCCCCTTGTCTCTGGATCGACGCCGCACTCTAATAGCACACGAACGACTGTTTCGTTCTCAGTCTTTATCGCCGCGTTGAGCAGGCCCGACCGCTCGACAAAATCGAGAATCCCCTTGTCTAGGAGCTTTTTGACCATGACCTTGTCCTCGCGTTCCGCCGCCGAGTATAACGCTTTGGCACCGTACATGTCATAGCGGAATAAGAATACACTGTCGATGAGAGCATCGGGTAAAAGGGCTGCGAGACGACGATTCGTTCTCAGGAAAGAATATTGTTCTTGTAGGCAAAGGGCTTCGGCTATATGGAGGATAATTTCGTTTGGTAGGTCAAGGAAGGGCATGGTTCACCGTATCGCAAGATAAGAGATGGGGTGTTGGGAACGGTAGCGGATGGTTCGCTTGTGTTGGAGTTGGAGTTATGACCGGGAAGAGCTGGTAGCACAAAGCACTATCTCTCATATCACGTGAAATCAGTGTGGAATCATAGTATCTCACCCGTAAAGTGAGAACCCTGCGATCATGATGCTATGCTGCAATCAGGACAAATGCTATCATACAAATAGAGACGATGTCAACACTGCAGACAATTTTCAGAAAATCCAAGATATATATGAACATGTTCGAGACTCTGAAACTAGGAAAATCCTCCCAGATACTTCCTCCGGGCCGAACCGTGGATCCAGCGGTTCCACAAAGTACTATACCTACGTGACCTAAGGTTCAAGGGAAGCGGGTGTTTTATTATTGGCCAGTTTCCCAAGCGTTCCACTAGGGTCATGATCAAGTATTAGTGGCTGCGTCCAAATTTATTACTCCCACAGCTTAGATCTAATATCAAGCAAGGCCTTAACCTCTGCTTTACTAGCTACATGCCCTGAAACCCCGAACAGCAGAAAGTGTACAGGGAGGATTTTCCAAGTATGATATGATAGTATGATACCAAGAGCTACTATACGTGGCAATACATTTGAGGGGATATAACCACCCTTCGAGTAGCGGGAACAGTAGGCAAATATGATAAACAAAACTCACCCATGTTACACTAGTATGGTTTTCTTAAGCTGCAATTATAGTGCTGGCAACCATTCTCCAGTTTTATTAAGGCGTTCGCACAAGGGGATCACTGTTTATGTATGATAGGTATGGGATTTTGAGTGATAAATGAAAAAACATTTGGAATCACTCTGGAGGCTTGGGCTAATAATGCAAGGTTTGTTTTTCAGCTCTAGATTTTGCATAGTAGCCTGTTAAACTCTGTTAGTTTGAGGGAACCAGTTCTTGATATGGACTGTTTCTGACCTGTTGCCCAGCAAACTGTACTGCCTCCATAGAACTTGGGGGGCATTAAAGAGGGGGCGGAGGCAAACACATCAAGTATCTTGTACAATGTAGTTCATTGTACTATCAAGAGGCGACTATATAAAAAGGCCCTCTCCTCACGATGGCTGGTGGCACCGTATGGTACACACGGGTGACTGTCCGTCTATTAGAGTAGCCAGTCTTTATGTAGTACACTCGGCACGCTGCCATGGAAGCGGTACTGCTAAAGCAGTTTCAACATCGATTACCCAAGCTATAAGTGTAATGGTGACTCCTTTTCTTCACTCATCAATATTCTCACCATGTCGATTGATCCCCTCCAGCCCAGCTTTACTCATACCTCTTAGCAACGCTAATCTGACCAAGATTGAGCTTTGCTTCTATCCTTAGGATATTCTATCACCACTTACTCAGTACCCGAGCACACCGGCAGGCACCACTGGTGAGCCCCCAGGCGACGTCCGTAAAAGATAGGCGGCATCAGCTGCCGGTAGCGCGAGTTGGGAATGAGGCAAGCACTTCCCTCTGCTATCATATTAATAGGTAATCCCCAGCCAACATTACTGTGTACGGCTCGTCATCTGAGGCATCATATCTTGGCCAAAAACATGCTTCGGGAATATCTGTATCATAAGTGGACTTTAGCACCCGCGATTTAATCCACTTTTGTTTGTTTGTCGAAACCCCTAAGACAATAGCTGCTCGAGCATTGACCCCAGGGCTCCTTACCAGAGGAAAGTGCTCGGATAGATAATAGTAGTTATTGTCTCCTCTGCCTCTGGTCTCGTTGGTTGCTGAGTAACCAACACTGTCATCCCAAAGACGGGCCTCGGGTCACTTCCCTTTGGGCAAAGCCGACAATCTTCCACGGCGGGGTCGGGTATTACCACAGCCTAAGGTGAACACGCTACCCCACCCTTGGCAGATTATAGTGGTGAACTTTTTTTTCCACACGCTGCGTCATAATTATCGCATCTAGTATAAAAAAAAAGGCAACGCAAACTTAATTCTGTTTATCTCAGGCGCCGGCGCTAACAATACCATAAGCTCTTGTGTCCTTTGAACCACCAAGACCAGTTCCGCAAAGACTCAAATGGGGGGGGGGGGATCTGATAGGAAGTTGTGGTTGCCTCTCCTAGTAATGTGATGTGTTTTGTCTCAACGAGGGCTGAGTTTGCGGTGGTTTCCCCTCCCTAATTGAGAAGGGGAATCCCAACGGTACGATCGTGGAACAGGAAAATATACACCCCCAGCAAATATACAGTCCTCATTGATTGGCTCGTAGGCCAGGATTACTGAGGTCCGACCAATCAACAGCGAACTGTATATTTGCTAGGGGTGTATATTTTCCTGTTCCGCGATTGTAGGCAAACATTCCGAATACTTTTTTGCTGACATAGGCACAGTATTCAGCTTCGTGGGTAGAAACCATTGGAGCCGATGCTTCACAGGAAGCTGACAACTCATTTCAGCCGCGGAGCTCACAGCGCACCTCTAGTAAAGGTCTGATCCCCACTATTCCGAGGGTGTTTGATAATTACCCTTGGTTTTCTGCTTAGTGTGTCGATTTGAGGGCCTTCGTCACCCTTCGGCTCAATCCTTGGGTCTAATCTGACTTTTATGGAAAGATACCGCTCCGCAACCGTACTATATGTCAAAATTATCAATGCGTGGTGCGCTTTTGCGCATGGGACCAGGTTCCTTGACCAACAAATACCAGTAGGGTAGGGATAACATAATAGAAACTCATAACAAACTGGCAATCTAGCGGAGGAGAGCTGGCCCTAGGTTATGCGCCAAACATATAAGATTGTGCTAGGAAAGCTTTAGGCCAAACTCTCTTTTTCACTTTGTAGCTGTACGAGTCCAAATGGCTCCAACTCGCAATCCTGGCGAGTGACGTATCATGAGAATCTAGAACCAGACGAACCCGCAAAAGCCAATTACCCACCAGGACCGGGGGCCGGTCAGCTTCCTAATACAGGGTTTTTGATTTCGAGATCTTGGCCCGGTACCGCGGCGGACTGTTACTGTGCTCGGTCAAATATATCTATATTCAATATTCATCCACAAAAAACCTTACCGGTATGATACCGTGCTTAAGATACTTTTTCGTTGGTGGACATGGGGATGGTGGACTGGGATCGTCAAGTCTCGAGTGTCGGGGGAGAGGTATGAATTCCACTACGGGGGGGACCGGCCTTTGGACACAGTGAGGTGAGCTCGGTGCCAGCACTTTTTGAATTCTTTACTCAAGTTTGGTGTGGCACCCAACGGCTTCCGGCTTATCGATCATACAGTATCGTTAAACTTTGATTCAATCGAATCAGCATGTTTTGCACATTTTAAAACATCCTAGTTGACAGTTGGCCATCGCACGGTCTCGCATCATTATGGTATTAAGCTCGAACCAACCACGATTCGGCGTAATACCGTAAGCATGGAATCTTGGCGAGGTCAAAATCTCGGCAGAGATTAGGCTACCGCTACGTCAAAGTGCTGGGGCCCGCCTGCTTACTGAGATTTGGTGAGGAGAATTGAGTTTCCCTTTCGAGCCCTCTTTCTATGACATAAGCTCCGCTAATGCAGGTACACAGCTGACAGCAATGTCGGGGCCAAAAGATTGAGTGGGGCGAGGAGCTCGATCTGAGTAAGGTGATGATGATGATGATGTAAAGTACAGTACCAATATTCCGGCCATTGCGTTGTCAACCTTCTCGCTTCCCGAAACAGAACAGACTGTCCTATCCAACTGGATCGACCCTAAAACGGATATTTTTAACTGAATCCTAAGTTAGACCCATTCTAAAATACCCAATCCAAGCAAGTTATATCTTTTATGATACCAAATATAACGTTGCTGTGGCGAGGAATGCTGGGCGACATGGAAGTCCTGTTGCTTCAATAATGGTGAGGCTGAGTTCCCGGGGTCAAGGGTTCGTTTAAGGTTATGAGGTGCAGGGTGCTACAGACGAGGTACAAGTATCATAGTCTTGAAATGGACACTGCAGTGCTAGGGTTAGTGGCTTTATCAAAGAAACAAACCAACTTAAGAAAACCCCCCATACAAGATGAACTCACAAGCGCACAAATTTGGTTCAGGTGCCCAAGATAATGTGGCTCAGTGCGTGGCACTTGTTTGGTCACCATGCTGGATCATGGATGACGAGTGATTGCCACACACTCTGCCGCAAGGGATTGGGCACCTAAAACTAACCTTTGTTGCTTTGGAGCAAGTCTGTGATTCTTTCCTATCATAGTATGATACTCGGATGATTGAAAAAAGAGTATCTACAGGATTAAAGAAGGGCAATTCTTGCGTAGGGCTATCGGGGGTTTTCCCGAATTGTTTTATTTTCTCCAAGGGGGCTCGATATTAATTTTGATGGTTGGGCCTATCTTAGTTGCCCTCAGGCGATTTCAAGTGCCAGATACCGGTACAGTACAAATGTACCAGTACGAGTACCGTACAGTACAGTGCAGGTAAAGTGCGCGGGCGGTAGGCAGATAGCGGCTCAAGATGTTGTGCGAGATGACTGAAACATAGGTGGCTTGCCTGGGTCAATAATTACCGTGGGCCATTTCTCGGGAGAATGGGTACAGTACTCCACTTAATCTGCTTTTCGTACCGATACTCGGCCGGTGATCCACTTCCAAACAATGTTTAAACTAAGCCATGACACTGGAGATGGCGGGCTAATTTCGGGTGTCTTGCACCAGTGGTACTTTAACTCTGCATCGTAGCTTAGATCGCATTCTATTCCCTCTTGTGATGGAAAAAGGCTACTCGGGATTTTTTTTAATATTCGGACGGCTTGGCGCCAAGACCCATACAAATCAGCGCCAAGATTCCGAATACTTTAAAAATCGCCTAGTACAACGGAGGTAGAAGCTAGTTCTATGCTGCACTGTACTGGTACCGTACGAGTACTCTAGCACTGTGGATAAATGGGTGCTCGAGTAAACGGGTGCAGTGCATACAATTGGGTCTTAAACCCTTGCCCACCACCTCTCTCCCTCTTCGTCCCCCTTTCCCCTTCTCCCTACCGGTGGGCTTGCTGCATTCTGGGGATCTGGTCAACCAGAGCTTCCTTCCCTGGGGGCGTGGTACCTTCCGTACCGGTAATTTATGATGCAAGGACCGGAGGGACAAGAAGGATAAGAGTGGTTTGTACCTGTCGAGGACTAGCAATCTCCGCTCTGGTGTGAACTTCTTCTTCTTACTGTGCTAGTACTGTGCTCATGCTACAAGTATGCCTTGCGCCCTCGCGGGGGGGGGGGGGGGGGGGGGGGGGGGGGGGGGGGGGGGGGGGGGGGGGGGGGGGGGGGGGGGGGGGGGGGGGGGGGGGGGGGGGGGGGGGGGGGGGGGGGGGGGGGGGGGGGGGGGGGGGGGG
>Ga0307517_10004169_pt1 | contig 22294 bp, 19 predicted proteins | sample 23_EM_MG_FD_194515 | JGI IMG/M metagenome (GOLD analysis project Ga0307517, IMG submission 194515) | Populus trichocarpa ectomycorrhiza microbial communities from riparian zone in the Pacific Northwest, United States - 23_EM | ecosystem: Host-associated > Plants > Roots > Unclassified | place... | reverse complement strand
TGAATTGTACCAACGATGTCCTAATATGCCCTACCATGGCCTATCTGTATCATTTGTTGAAGGCTTGGAGTTCCAGATCATTTATTCAACCTCCAGATATCTTGGTTCTAACAGCCCAAAGTTACTAACGAATCCTTAGAGTCCCAAATGCGCCTTTCTAAAGAGAAGTGTACTAACAGCCAATTTAGATGTTTATCTCCGACAGCGTGCAACTTGGCAAGGGTTATCTCCCGAGGTGAGAAATAAACGGATTGATGACACAAAAAAACACATTAAGCGAATGGTGCGGGAGAGTGCATTTATTCAAGATGAGGAGTCTCGCTCTGCACTGGAGGATATCTGGCTTTGGCGGTGTCAGGGGATGAGGAGAGTGAGGTAGAAGACAATAATCAGGTTCCTAAAGCGCATGAAGCGGTGGAGGAACTCGAAGAGGGGTGGGATCAAGACGAATGACATCCCTTTCGAGACTGATGTCTTATTTAAACAAAATATGTATAAAATAATTGGAGAGTATTAATTTATTGTAAATAAAATATACTTTTTTGAGTTTGACTTTAACCTAATTTGTGAATAAAATATGCTTCAGAAGGTCACATTAAGCCTAGTTAAAGCTCCCGCGAGCCTGGAAGAAAGCAGGAGTGATCTGGAAGAGCCAAGAAAGCTCTCATGGCAACTGCGTGGACATGCGGAAGTGATTCCCTGGCCGAATAATATTACTAAATAACCGCGATATGACTGACCTTTGCAGGAGGGTAGAGAAGTAGGGGAATCGGAAGAATTCCCGGCATATTTCGCATCTAAATCGCCCACAGCTAGAAAGAGACGAATATCGTTCCTATGGAAATGAATACACGAAGAAAGGTGTTGGGTAGAAATAATTCCGCGGGTGATTGCGAGAAGGAAGTGCAGAAATAACCAAGGCTGAATAACATCGCGAAGATTATGGGGCACAGCGCTTTTGGGACGTTGAAAAGCACACCAGATGTGTGAATGGGAGTGAATGGGCGGTGGTGTTGGGTGGAGAAATGGTGGCGAGAAGCACCAGGAGAAATAAGCGAGGCTAAATAGAACCAGGAACATGACAGAAGACAGCCCTTTTGGGACGATGAAACACACGAAGGGTGTGTGAATGTGAGTGAATAGCCGGTGGTGTTGGGTGGAGGAATGGTGGTGGGGATGATAAGGTTAGCGGCTCGTTTGGGGCATGGTAAAGCATGAATGAGTTGTAAGGCAAACGTCCATAACGGAACCATTTCGGGGGTTGGTGTTAAGGCAGGAAAAACTCAAGTGGCATGGTCACAGCTCGAAAGCACGGTGTAAAGGCCCAACCCGGACGAAGTGTGTCCCGAAGAATACACAGGGTAAGGAATTTATAGAAAAAGAAAACTGAACCTGTAACCCAGGATTTGATCGAGGGTTATCGGGGTGTGTATGCCTCATACATCAACTACAGTTTTATAATTTAGCCCCCTATCCCTCACATGTCTCATGGGGTATAGTTGGAAAATGGGCACTTTTGCTGATTGAAGCTGAATTATGGTGAGATTGTGACTAGGGTTCGTTACGGGGCTACAAAATTGGCCGCACCGACCCCAATTTCCCGCCCCGCCCCAGTCAATGGCCTGGGGCGGGCTGTTTTCTCTTTCACCCCTTGCCCCTGCACCTGTCCAGACCTTCGCCCCGTTCAATGCCCCGCTCAGGCCCCTGTCAATAAATCTTCCCAGCTCGGGGCCCCAGTTTTTGGCATATTCCCCTCTCAAACCCTGCTCCTTTGATACCTGATTGAGTAATTGTGTGACCCTATATGAAAAACCACATATTTCAAAATATCGACGGGGATATATTTGCATGCAATGCTTCATACCATATGAACCGGAATAATTCACAACACCGATTGGACGTCCGCATTGCTTAGTCTAGTAACCTGTATTGTCTCAGCAGGCCATATACCTAATTTATACGCCCAATTCATATACTCTATTTCCACGTTTAAATTATACGCTCTATTCATAAGCCTTATTCATCCGCTAACACCCTATGCCCAAATCATACGCCCAAGCCATAAGCCTAAACCATACACCCAAACCATACCCCCAAACCATACCCCCAAACCAGACCCCCAAATCATACCCCCAAATCATAACCACAGTTGTGCAATGAAGTTATTGTGTTTAGGGTTCACATAGTGAAATGGTGAAGTCAAAGAAAAAGTGTATTTATAACCATAAGAGTTCTATATAATGTAATTAAGCTAAGTTAAATGTGGCTCAGAGGTTTAAGCTTGTAACAGGTTTATTCCTGTCTAACGAAAGTACAGTAGGACCGGCAATAGACCTGCTAGCGCTGGAGCTAAGGGAGCCTTCAAGGGACCGGTAGCTAGAAGGATAATAGTTGAAGGACAAGTTGAACTCAGAGACTCAGGGATTGCCGTTCAACCAAGTGTATTCTTAGACTGAAGGCCTGTCGAAGTCTGCTGTCTTTAGCTAGCCAGGAGACTGGTTTAAATACAAAGCCCAAGAGCGATAGCCTTCCTGCAATCACGATCATTTCCAGTAGCTGCGCACATACCGGAATCCTGTAATCCTGCAAAACCAAAGAAAGAAACAAACAAACAGTGCTCAGCCTTCGCCACTGTTACATGACCATTCCATACCCGGAATCCTAAATATAAACTTCCAACAAAGCAAACTAAACATCGCAATACGATAGCATAGCCTATCTGACTCAGAGGCAGTGGAGGAGCTGAAATCAAATCAAATAAACCAAATATAAATCAACTAAACATAGGAGATCCTGCACTGCCCGCTCCTGTGTACCGTTACCGGAACATGTACACATGTTACATTCCCTTATTCTGAAAAATCAACCATCATTCCAAAGTCCTCCCTGTCCTCAGCGCTCTCGTCAGTGTGCTATAGGAGGCTGTTGTCATCTGTGGGGAAATAGTCCTGCTCAGAGCTGCTAGAATCATATTCCTCATCGTCACAGGGATCCCCGAAGTCATCTGGGCAATCGTTTGCGGTGCAGGGTGTAAAGAAAACTTCCATAGGTTCCCTGGAAGCTTTAATATAGTGGGAGGTGTTCTGGGGCGTCGGTTCTGCTGGATAGTTAGCGTCCAGTATTCCTGTATGAGTTTCAGGGAGTGGTCGAGGTTCTCGATAGGTTCCCAGGAGTCGTCCATCAGCAAAAAAAATCAGTTTGCGTTATTTGCATTTCAGTGCACCCTGCATCTTCTGGCTGCGTTCTGTGGGACAATTTTTTTGAAGTTATGTAATCAAAAAACCCGTTTCATTTTAAGATTAATCTAACAATTACGTAAACAAACATGAATTTTCAGCCCTAACGGACAACATTTACATGTCCATTTTGGCTTCTGAAGTTTAAAACTAGATTCATGGGATGCACAGGATGCTGACCAGATGCAAACTCCACTACAGGATGCGTTCAGATGCGTGTGGATGCAAAATCGAGTTTTTTTGCAGATGTCTGCTCGCTCATAGCCTTTCCAGTGGACCAGGAATTCGTGCCTGTTGTTCTAGCGGCGGTAGTCGAGTATCCGCTCTGCTTCCCATTCTTCTGCATTGTCGATTAGGATGGGTGCTGGCTTGTCCATTCTGCAGGACTTGAATCTATCGGGATCGTTCTCTCTGTATTCCTTAACGGAGGAGACGTGGAAGTAGGGTTTCTGGCGGGCCATTCTGGGCGGGAGGTGTAGTTTGTAGTTGTCTGTGTCAGGTAGATGTTCTAGGACCTTGAAAGGTCCAAACCAGCGTGGTTCTAGCTTCTTGGATCGTCCAGGGGAGGAGATATAAAGGCGGCCTCTAACAAGAACTCTGCTGCCATTCTTGAAGGGTTCCATTTGGGGCTTGCGGCGTTTGTCAGCCTGGACGGTCTGGCGGAAAGTACCATGCTTTCTGGCCATGTCTACTTCCATTCTCGTTGCTTCATGGGCATTTAGGATATCGTCCACAGCTGGTACCTTGCTGGCGGTTCTCTGGACATGGTTGAATATCTTCCAGGGGCGTCCATAGAGGGCATGGTATAGCGAGATGCCTAGAGATTCGTGGGGGGCGCCGTTCATGGCTGCTGCAATAGCTGGGAGAGAGCCGGACCAGTTGTGCTGTCTGGGGTTAACGAAGTTCCTCATTAGCGGTTTGAGGGTGCGGATCCTTCGCTCAACCTGGCCATTCATTTGGTGGTGGTATTGGGTCGCCATCCAGACCTGGATACCAAGGGACTTCACCATTTGTGACCAAAACTTAGAGGTAAAGCAAGAGTCCTGGTCAAGGACGATGCTGAGAGGGAAGCCATGAACATCAAAGATAGTGCTGTTGAGTTTCTTGAAGATCTTTTCAGAGGTAGCAGCGTCCTTGAGTGGAATGAGATGTGTGTAAGAGGTAAAGCGGTCCATTATGACCATGAAAGATGTATAGCCATCGGATTTGTTAAAAGGGCCAGCGAAGTCTATGGCTAGGGATTGGTAGGCTTCATCGGGGTCAGGGAGGGTAAGGGATCGTCCATAGGGTAGGGTGGTAGGCTCGTTGTTAATCTGGCACTTATCGCATAACCGACAGTATAGGACAAAGTCCTGGCGCATCTGTGGCCACCAGAAGAAGCAAGCCGCATTGGAGTAGCATTTGTAGGCTGAGAAGTGTCCGCGGCCTTCATGGACAGTCTTGAGGAGAAAATCCCGTAGGGATACCCCCTTCTCAAAAGGTCCTACTGGTATATAAATGTTTGCGTACCCATTGGTGTTCTGGGCAAGTAGAAGGCCATCGTGGATAGAATAGTGCAGTTGGTTATCGGTTTCCTTGACCGTGGTGTAGAGGGCGTCGGTCTTAAGGGCTTCTCTAACTCGCTGGCCGAGGATACCCATAAGGCGGGAGTGTAGGGTACTTAGGAATTGGTTGGCATTGGTTGCCTCATCCGAGTCATAGCCTGCTTGGCTGTAAAGGGGACTAAAGGCCGGCGAGGCCATGGGTGGTGTGGCTAGAATGGTATCATTCATACGAAAAGGCTGGAGGCTTTCTGAGAGGTATGGGATATCGGGGAGCGAGGCCTGGCCTGCCTCAAGGGTTGTATTCGATGTTGAAGTCCTATCCTGCTCTTTTCTCTTTGTCTTCTTACTCTGCTTCCGGACCTTAGGGTCCTTTGGCCAGTAGCCTGCACCTTCTTTTTCATTCTTATGTATTTCACACCCATCGTCAGTGCATGACATCCAGCTCATTTCTGAGTGTCGTCGTTCCATTTCACTAGAGATTGGGAGAGTTCTAGTATCACCCCAAGAGTTTCCAATCGATATTCTGCTATCGTTGCTGGCTGCGCTTGATGTAGCTGGCGAGGAAGCAGAAGCCTTACGCTTCTGGGAACGGGTTACCGCATTGCTGGTAATCTCGTCCATAAGGTATTCAGGGCGGCAGCGACTGATAGAGTCACTGCTGGTAAGGGTGGGAGAAGTTTGGGCTTCGCCTGAGTGGTACATGGCGTCGTCTGATTCAATACTAAAATCGCTAGAGGAGGCGTAGCTTGTATTGATCTGTAGGGGTTGGGTAGGGTCAGGTAGCTCAAGGCTATCATAATCGATAGTGGGGTCCTTGAGGCTTATATCTAACGGCCCTGGAGTTCCCTCATGGATTCTCGATAGGTAGTCTGCTAGGAAATTCTTCGCTCCTGGCTGGTATTCTATTTTAAAATCAAAGTGACTGATGTGCGTTAGCCATCTCTGCTGTCGTCCATTGAGATTCTTTTGTGTCATGAGTTTGGTGAGACTCTCGTGGTCTGTAACCACTGTAAATTGCCTGTGTAGCAAATGGGGAGCGAATGCTTCCATAGCCTCAATGATTGCGAGCGTTTCCTGTTGGTGTGTGGGGTAGTTGCTTTGTGATGGCGTCAGCTTCCTGCTGTGGAACGCTGCAGGTCTGGCTGCATCTCTGGTTGGTCCTTGGCCTATCCAAGCGCCCGTACCTGTAGGGGATGCATCGGTAAAAAGCCATATCATATCTGGCTTATTATAGTCGATCGGTCTTAGGACTTTGTGCTTATCTGCAGCTCGCTTGACCGCTTCGAAGGCTGCTTCCTGCAGATCCGTCCACAGCCATTCAGCGTTCCCACTCAGCTCTGTGAGCGGGGCTGTGATGGTGGCGATGTGGGGAATGAACTGCGAGATATAATTAACCATTCCATTGAATCGCTGCAGTTCTTTCTGGCTCTCTGGTCTTGTCCAGTCCATTATGGTCCGGATTTTCTCTGGTGCAGGGTGGATGCCATCATCGTCTATCATATGGCCTAGGATATCGAGCTTTGTGGCAAAGAAAACACTTTTCTTTGGGTTGGCATAATAGCCGGCGTTCTGCAGCTTACTGCAGGCGTTCGTAACGTCCTTAACATGCTCTTCAAAGGTGTCACTGAAGACCAAAATATCGTCAATGTAGACCCATATGTTCTTGCCTAATTCGTCATGGAATAGGTCCTCCATAGTCCTTACAAAGGTTCCGGGAGCATTCATGTCTCCTTGCATCATGACCTGGCTGGTAAAGCCGCCGAAGGGTGTCTTGAACGTGTTGTACTTCACATCATCTGGATGCACTCTGGTCTGGAAGTAGGCGTCACTGAGATCTATCTTGCTGCGCAATCGTCCTCTGGCTACCGCATTTAGTATAGTGTTTTGTTCTGGGATCTGTGTGTGATCGGCCTGGGTGTTATCATTCCTGAAGTGGAGGTCTACCAGGGGTCGGATTCTGCCATCGCTTTTGGCTTCCACAAACATGCTGGCTCCTCCGGGCACACTGGTCCTATGGAGGATGCCGGCGTTCATTTGCTTGTTGATCCATGCCTTGTATTTGGACATCAAGGCTGGTGGCGCTTTGCAGGTGGGTGTCTTTAAAAGCTTCGTCGGGTCTATGAGGCTTATCCTGTGCATTATCTTGCGTACTGGGGGTAGTTCCTCAGGTACCTCTTGGACAAATACCTTGGGGAACATCGCCAGGAAGTCTGGTACTTCCTGTGGCTTCGTCATGGCTGATCTACACTCTCTAGATTTTCCATCACAGGTAACTCTGACCTTGTACTTGGAGAAGTAAATGCTGTTCTTTTGGCAATCGATGACCGCTCCTAGCCTTATGAGGTCGTCCATACTGCTGAGGATATCATAGGCTGATACTGGCGCGACTAGCATAGGCACCTTGTCGACTCTCATCTTGCCTATCTGAATCATGACCTCAACAGAGAAGTTGGTAGTTGATCGCGAGCCTTTAACTGCCATCTTCAGAGTGACGGGATTCTTCCTAGCTGTGTAGGGGATGTTGTGTGTTGTAACGAATTTGTTGCATATCAGGGTACCGCCAATGGTACCTGTATCTGCGAGGGCTCTGGCGGGCTTGCCGTTGATGTTGATAGTGAATTCGAGTGCTTGGAATGGCCTATGCTTAGGCGTACCTACTGTAGTCTTGTAGGTCCTGACAGAGCCGCTGCCATCTAGCTCCTCTGTGCTGTCTGTATCGAGCTCATATTCGCCTTCGCTGCTGTCCGGGCTTTCCTCAGAGAGGCGAACATGGTTGGTCTTAACTTCTTTCTTTGGGCATTCATTTGCCATGTGTCCGCTTTCGCCACACTAGAAACAGGCTCCTTCTGCCTTGCGGCGGTCCATCTCAGCCTTACTTGGCTTGTTGGACTTGGGATAGGTCCTCTTCTTGGCCGGGGCCTTTCCTTTGCCTGTGCTCCTGGGCGTTGGTGTGGTCGAGGGCTTGCGGTAGGTACTCTCTTTCTTTGGTGTATGTGTTTTGCTGCTAGAAGCCTGGCTTCTATCGCTGCCTTTGTAACCACCAGTTCTATACATGGTAGCGTCATAGCGTTCTGCTACAGCCACTATCTGGTCCCAGGTATCTTCTGGTCTGTGCTGGGGCTCAACATTGCGGCGTAGTCTAGAGTCCATAGCATCGAGAAATCGTTGCTTTTGTGCATAGTCTGAGATAGATCCTGCTGGAAGGGATCCTTTGAGGTCCGCTAGCTCTCCAGCTATCTTCGTTATAGGTGCTGGCTGTCCACCTGCTGTCTGGCGGATATTCTGCCACTTCTGATAGGTGTCATCGGTGTTTGTAGAGGCTTCGAATAGCTGCTGAAGGCCTTGGGTTAACTGCACTAGAGTTAGGTCCTCCACTTCTTTGTCTAGCGTCTGATATGCGTTGTTGGCCTTGCCATCTGTGTAGGCGCCATAGTAATCCGCCACTTCAGGGGAGTCGTCGTTCAGTCCTGATCTTGCTAGATGCTTTTTGACTGTTCTAAGCCATCGCTTCAGTTTGTCTGGCTTCAGGTCTTCTGCTTCCCCGCTAAACATAGGCGGTTTGGGGAGCTTGGGAGGTGGCAACCTCGTCGGGCCTGGGTCTACCATGTTGCCTGTAGGTGGGTCTGGGGCTGGAGGTGGTGGGTCTGGTTGTTCAGGGTGCTCTCTGGCGCTCCTGGATCTTGAGGGTCTTTCTGGTGTGTCTGGGATGAATGTACCAGGTAGTTGTTGCTCTCTATGCTCTCGGGAGGGCGCTCTAGTTGGTGTCTGACTTCCAAAGACTCCAAGAATGCTGGGTGCTCACCACCTACTTGTGGTGGGGCGTTCTAGTGGGCGTTCAGTTTCCGAAGTTTGCTGTGCTGCTGCTCTGGCTGCTGCTCTTTCCTCAAGCCGGCGGGCTTCTCTTTGAATGAGTTCCTCAGCTGTGAGGTCATGGTCTTCGTCTGAATCTGTATCTAGATCTCCTGGAAGGAGGTGACTGGTTCTTGCTGGTGTATCTGCTGAGCCTGGCGTGGGCCCAGGGGTTGGTTCCTGTGTGGTTGGTTCTGGAGTATCGTCTGTAGCTTCTGCTGAAGGACGATTGTAGGCCCTACCGGACATGGTAACGCTTCTGCTCCTGCGTTCTGCTATTGTGAATGTAGCACCTGAGCCGGGAGTTCCTTTCCCTGCCGCTCCTGCTTCTAACTAGTTAACAAGATAGTGGGAGGGTGATCAATCCTACCAGGCTGTTCCCAATCCTGAGAACAAAGGGTTTTCACCTGCTGTAGGCAAAAAAATGTAACAGGTTTATTCCTGTCTAACGAAAGTACAATAGGACCGGCAATAGACCTGCTAGCGCTGGAGCTAAGGGAGGCTTCATGGGACCGGTAGCTAGAAGGATAATAGTTGAAGGACAAGTTGAACTCAGAGACTCAGGGATTGCCGTTCAACCAAGTGTATTCTTAGACTGAAGGTCTGTGTCGAAGTCTGCTGTCTCCTGCTAGCCATGAGACTGGTTTAAATACAAAGCCCAAGAGCAATACCCTTCCTGCAATCACGATCATTTCCAGTACCTGCGCACATACCGGAATCCTGTAATCCTGCAAAACCAAAGAAAGAAACAAACAAACAGTGCTCAGCCTTCGCCACTGTTACATGACCATTCCATATCCGGAATCCTAAATACAAACTTCCAACAAAGCAAACTAAACATCGCAATATGATAGCATAGCCTATCTGACTCAGCGGCAGTGGCGGAGCTGAAATCAAATCAAATAAACCAAATATAAATCAACTAAACATAGGAGATCCTGCACTGCCTGCTCCTGTGTACCGTTACCGGAACATGTACACATGTTACAGAGCTAGTGGTATGATTTGTGTAAAAGTAATAAAAGACTGCCCCTTCCCTCGCACCACATAGGGGCCACACAATGGAGTGATAGAAAACAAGAAAAATGAAAGTCATAAAAATTGAAAATAAGAGGTGAATTAAGAAAAAGAAAAAGCCAATCCCGGAATCTGCCTTCGTGGTAGCTCTCCCACCCGCACCAGCTCCTGCCCTCCCACCACCACCCTTGGAGCACGTTTGGACCCTACTGCCACCTCAGCCCCAACCACTCCCACCAGGGCCCGCAGAGCGCCTACGAGCCCCACTCCAACAACTCTAACCCCTTCCCCAAGTCGGCTGAACTGGCGTCCATGGGGTACGACTACTAACCCCAGCCCCTCATGGTCCTGTTCCGGCAGGGTGTGCAGCTGTGCCTCTAATAGCCCCGCTCACCACTCTACTACTACTGCCACCACACCCCCTAGTACCCACAGGCCCGGTATCATGGGCTTCCCGGGCACCTCTCGCACCACCTTCCTCACCACCCCTACCATCTCCGATACCAGAACCCACATGCCCAACCAAATTTCCTTGTCTAACAACTCCCCCAGCACCTCGCGTAATAGAACTACTACCACTCCAACTACCGCTCCCAGGGCCACCATACAAGCGATGGCGTACAGGTGCCTGAGAATTGTCACTGTCGTCCTTGTCTCTCTCACTATGGTCATTGGCAGGAGATAAGTGATGGGAAGAAGCTCTCTGGCGATAGGGAGGCGCACCACTCCGAGGAGGGGCACCCCTGAAAGGAGGATGACAGGAGTCCGCCCGAGAGGAGAAACATCACTGGGACCAGGAGCACCACCGGGATGAGGAGCACCACCGGGACCAGGAGCACCATGGGATGAGGAGCACCACCGGGACCAGGAGCACCACCGGGAGGAGAAGCACCCCCAGGAGGTGGAGGAGGAGGTACACCCTTAGAGTGAGGAGGAGGTAGTGCACCCCTGGGAGGAGGAAGAGGAGGAGGAGGACTAGGGGCACCCCCAGGTGGAGGAACACCACTGGGACCAGGAGCACCACCGGGACCAGGAGCACCACCGGGACCAGGAGCACCACCGGGACCAGGAGCACCACCGGGACCAGGAGCACCACCGGGACCAGGAGCACCACCGGGACCAGGAGCACCACCGGGACCAGGAGCACCACCGGAACCAGGAGCACCACCGGGACCAGGAGCACCACCGCAACCAGGAGCACCACCGCAACCAGGAGCACTACCGGGACTAGGAGCACCACGGGGACCAGGAGCACCACAGGGACCAGGAGCACCACCGGGACCAGAAGCACCACCCGGACCAGGAGCACCCCCAGGAGGTGGAGGAGGAGGTACACCCTTAGGGTGAGGAGGAGGTGGTGCACCCGTGGGAGGAGGAAGAGGAGGAGGAGGACGAGGGGCATCCCAGGGAGGAGGAACACCACTGGGACCAGGAGCACTACCAGGATGAGGAGCACCACTGGGGCCAGGAGCACCACCTGGACCAGGAGCACCACCAGGAGGTGGAGGAGGAGGTGCACCCACACGGTGAGGAGGACAAGGGGCACCCCTGGGAGCACCGCTGTCCTGATTTAATTGACCTCTCATCTCTTCCCGAGTGGCACCATCTGGCTGTCCAGTCATAACATTCATGACATTGTCAACTAATCTCAGGTCCTGGACAATGAGGGGAACGAGACCAGCATGTGCCACACCCAGGGCTCCAGCTATGAACAAAAAATTGATAAATCGGATAATTATACTTGGAGATGAACTCAGCTTACAAGTCATTGTCATTACCAGGAACTCTTCCACTGCCACCGCAATGCATTCATCGGCTGATCTCTGCCAACAGAACTGTTGCTCAAGTGCCAAAGCTGACACAATCCCCTGGCAAAGACGATAGAATGGGCCCTTGCAAATTAGGTACCTACCATCACAGCGATACTTAATAATCTCTGCCATTGCCATCCTCCCAGTTGAATACCGTGCTGGCTGCAGGACCCCACCAACAACCCTCTCAGCTCTTTTCTGACCAAGATGCCGAGTTGGGAGCCCTCAATTTCCACCACCCTTCCGGCCCAAAATACCATCATTTGCGCAAAGTTTGGGAGGCATTGAGCAGGAGTTACTTTTTTGGTGTTTGCTTGTTTGTTGTGTTGATAGACAGGTGCGTGAGGAAGGAGGTTCACAGCAAAAGATAGAAGGGTTTTGCTCAGAGCAAGTTAGATGCAGAATGATCTTTAGTATGTAGGTAACTAGGGTCTGCTTCCTTGGGTGATGTTTATTTGTGTGCATGTGTATTTGTGCAAATGTGTACCTGTGCGTATGTGTATTTGTGCGTATATATATTTGTGCATATGTGTATTTGTGCATATGTGTATGGACCCTATACCTTCCCTGATAGCTGAGTCGGATATTAGGGCTTGCTAAGAGGAAGAAGTGTATTGGAGAAGAGGTGGGTAAAGAGTTATTTTATACCAACGAAATAGTTTATTTCATGAGGAGTGCCTTTCAAGCCCCCACGTCATTTGTTCCAGGGAGTCCCCTGGAGTTTAGGCGTAAATGGATTCAGGATGTCTAGGTGGTGAGTATACAATATTAAGGTTGATAGGGCATGGTTATATACATACACTTGAATTGTAGGATGGTTAAAGTCGCGTAAGACTTCAACCCCCAGTCTACCATAACACGGAATGTACCATCCCTTCCATGTAGAAATGGCTTGAAAATGTTGTACTAGATGTTGTATTTGTTCCATGAAGTTATATCTTCCCTGTTTATGTATTAAGTGTACAATTGTAGTTACAAAATAAACCTCAATAGTACGCCCCTCCAATCTTCCCTCTGAACCCCGACGACATAGCTCGTCAATATAAATTCCTTTCTCTGATAGTAAGATGGAAGCAATCAGCAGAAGGCTTGAATCTGGGGGGTCATTTATATTATACTTAGATGTTGAGTAGGGCTTTGGTTAGGCCACCGGGGTAGAGAGGTGGGTCTCACGGTCCCCTCATGAGATACGTGCTGGGATAACTTTGGTGTTCTTTCTTTTGTTACACGGTTGCTATGAGGGATTTCCTTTGTAAGGTTTACGCCAAATTGTATTGTTTCCTTGGTTACGCCGATATGCAACTCATACTGGGGTATGAGTCGGGCGGCAAAGGCTGTGCTAGGATTTCCTTCTATATAAGGGGAGGCTTCGCTCCCTATTTCCTCACGCTCCGCGCCCTCTACACCTCCAGTCATTGAAATCACAACTCCACGTCGTTCAGTACACGATCCCCCCTCGCCCCCTTTCTCCTCCTCTTGTCACGCTTCGCGTCCCTGATCCCTCGTCCCCACGATGGACGACTTTCCTCCCCTCCCCTCCTCGCGTGCCCCCTCGCGTGCCCCCTCTAGGCAGTCCTCGTCCCCTGAGCTCACTGAGTCCCACCTCTACATTCGTGACTTTGTTCACGAGACCCGCCAAAGGCTTAACTTCTCTACTGTCCAGCTCCCAATCCTCGACGACCGGCAGCTGGCTGAACCCTCAGACGGCGAGACGATCCTCGTCCCCCTCTCCTCCTCCTCACTCAACGCTCTCGCGTCCATGACGCGTCAGCTTGACACCATAACAACCCAATTAGGAACCATACAAGGTATCGTTGCCACCCTCCCTACCACTGCGGCCCTGGACAGCAAGCTCTCCCCTATCCACGCATCCCTACGTGACCTGTCACAAAGGGTGTCTGCTGCCCCCCCTTCCCAAGCGCCAGCCCCCGCTCGGCCACCGGTACCCCCAACTGGTGCGACCACACGCCCGGCGCTTTCCTCCGCTCGCCCTCCCATTCCCCCGTCTGGTGCTACCACGCGCCCCACACCCGTCCCAGCTCAACCTAGGGCAAAGGTCCGCGCCCCCCCCCCCAGCAAGGCTAGCTCTTCCTCTTTCGACCCCTACATTCCCCGGTATGACCCGGACACCCGAGCCTTTTACGGCGACCCACGCGCCTACGCCGACAAGTTCCCTGACTCCTGGGAGGCAAACGCGTTCCGTGAAGGGAAGTACCCCGATCCCACCACCTTCATCTCGGGCCACCTCGCCCCTGACTGTCACAAGCCCCAACCCTCATATCCCCAGGCCGCCTCGAAAGGTACCACGAAGGGCAAGAAGAATAAGAGCTCCCTCACGGCCGCCCACGTCGCGTCAGCCAGTAACCTTGCCCCTGAGATTCAGGCACCGAGGTGACTTCCTACGGCCGAAAGAAGGTTCTACGCTCCTCGTTCTTCCCCCTCTGAGCGCCCGCAACCGCCCCTCATTGCGGCAACCTTCCCTGACATAGCTGCCCGCGTCCTGAGGGATGCGAACTGCGTCCTGCCCCTCGCAGTCACTACCAAGGTCAATGACTGTGGATCTGTCACCCTTCTCGTCACCGACCCTGCCACCCCCGCCGCTGCCTTTGCCCCATACTTCGACGCCCTTTCCAGCCAGCTCAATAAGTCGTTCCCTGTCGGCGAGTCTCCCTGGTTGCCCTTTCGCCTCGCCCCCAACGAAGCTCAGCTCGCCATCCACTCCCTCCCTATCGCCTTCCTCCCTGAGGACCCAGAAGCGCTCTTCCCGTGTCTTGCGGAATCGATCCTCAACTCTAAAAACATACGTATCCTGTCTGCCAGATACCTCAATCCCAACGCACAATCCAGGGAGGGCAAGTCGGCCACCTCCGTCATTGTCTCCATCCACCCAGGTGACGTGCTCACGATGGGCTCCTCAATTCGACTCTTTTCCCGTTCACGAAACATTGAACGCGCCTACTCTTCCAATAGGTACACTCAGTGCAAGAACTGCTGGGGTTTCGGCCACGTCGCCCCCAGGTGCCCCTCCGCCTCTTCCGTTTGCCCCATCTGCTCCCTCAACCACACCCGGGCAATGCACCGGTGCCCCAACCCTACCTGCCCTGGAGGTGGCAACCTTAAGGCTGCTCCTGGCTGTTGTTCTTCCTCGCCACCACGCTGCACCAATTGCGGAGGCGCCCACACTGCGACTCACAGGGATTGTGACTCCCGTCCAACTCCTCCCCCTCTCGGGCGCTCATCCGCTGCCGACGAGGTCGTTCTCCCGCCGCCCGCTGACGACGAGATGGACACGGCCGCCGACGACCATGACGTCTTGCCCCCCCCTTCACCCACCCGCTCCCTCCAGTCGGCGTTCGAGATGGCTACTCCAAGGGCCAGAAGGACAACAATACTTCCGGCCTCTGTAAGGCCCGCGCCAGGCGCTGGTCAGCTCCCTCCCATGGAGCCCCAGAGCCCCTCCCCTATGAGCAGAACTCCATCGGGCTTGGCCCAATAATGCAGCACAACCATTCCTCTTGGGGTGGTGAGGAGGCCTCGCCCCCCCGCCAAAACCCTTCACACTCGTTCAACACAACTGCCTCGGGAGCTGGGATGTGTTCCTTTCGCTGTTCGGGTCTTTCACACAGCTGGCCCACCCCCCTTCCATTGTAGCCCTTCAGGACCCCCCGGTCTACAGGGGCAAACTCCATTCGTTTAATTTGTTCACGGTCTTTTCCCCCCCCACATCCGGTGGCTGCAAGCCCCGGGTTGCCTTTTATGTTTATAGCTCCTTTTTGTCGACTATTTCCCTCCTTCCTCGGTTTTTTGGGCGAGGGGACGTCATGGCACTTGACCTCTTCACCCCGAATGGTCTCTTTAACCCCTCCACAACTGGCTTTACAATAATCAACTCCTACAGCACCAAAGGGCGCGCAAACAACACTCGCTCTGTCCCACCGGACATTATTTTCCCCTCCAGCCCCCTTCCCACCCTCACCTTGGGTGACCTCAACATCCATCACCTCACGGCCGACCCCCTCAGGGCCTTCAAAGAGGACGAGATTGCCACCTCGACTCCCTACTTCGACAGGGCCACAGACCTAGGGTTCTCCCTCCTCAATACCCCGGGTGTCTTCACTCGGTTTTCCATGTCGCTTGTCGGGCGCCCGGGCGTCCTGGACCTAGCCTTTGCCTGCCCCCTCCTTTGACGCTACTTCTCTGAGTGGTCTGACCCCCTCCCCTCTACCGGCTCGGACCACATCCCGATTCTCCTCCGCTTTGAGGCCCCATTATTTCAGGCCCCCCCCCCAACCCCCAACAGGGTCCTGTCCGACTGGGCCGCTATAGATACTGCGTTAAAAGCAATGGTCATCTCGCCCCCGCCCCCTCTCCCCACCACGAGCTCCCTGGACGTCTGGCTAAGTGCCAATCTGGGGAAGGTCACGTCCCATTTTGCGCTGCACACCCCGATGAAAAGGGAGACTTTCCGCTCCAAACCATGGTGGTCTGAGCTCCTATCGGTGCTCAGGAAGGCCTACAACTCCGCTCTCCGCTCCTCGAAACGAGATAGATTCGATGCCTCTCTCCTCGCATCCGCAAGGCCGGCGAGATAGGCCTATTTCAAGGCGATCAAGAAGGCGAAGAGGGCCCACTGGTCCTCCTTCTTGGCCTCAGCGACCCCCCAGACTGTGTGGACGGCCAAGAGATTCGCCGTCGGGCGTCCCCTCCCGTTTCCCTGATGTCCCAGGCGCCTCAACGCCGCCCGAGCTCAACAAGGCGCTCCTTGATTATTTCTTCCCTGGAGAACCGGCCAGGTTCACCGACACCATCCTGCTCCCGTTCAGGGAATGCCTCCCGCTGGCACCAGACGAGATTAGCAGGGCCCTAGCCCGCTCCTCCCCATCATCGGCCCCAGGGCCTGACGCGATCCCTAACTCGGTTTGGAAGAGGGTGCACCGCGTGGCCCCTCACCTCATCCACGACCTTCTAGCCCCCTTGGTGACCTACGGGTCCCACCCCCTTACCCTCAAGAGGGCCGACGGCATAGTCCTTGACAAGCCCGGGAAGCCCTCATACGACTCCCCCTCATCCTTCCGTGTCATAGTTCTTCTCCAGACCTTTTCCAAGATCCTTGAAAGGATAATGAACTCGAGACTCTCTGGCGTGGCCCGTGCCACTGGCCTCCTCAATCCTCACCAATGCGGCTCGCTAGCTGGCCTGTCGGCTTCGGACGCTGTTACCACGCTCACCCATGAGGTGAAGACCCTCCAGATGGCTTGGAGGAAAGGCTCCACACTCTTTCTGGACATTAAAGGGGGGTTCGACAATGTCAACCCCTCTACCCTCTGCGGCATGCTCAGAGCCAAAGGGGTCAACCCGTACCTTGTGGCTTGGACCAGGTCTTTCCTGTCTGGCAGATCTTGCCGGCTCCTATACCAGGGATCGCCCAAGGTGTTCGCCCCGGTCTCGGTGGGCACGCCCCAGGGCTCCCCAGTCTCCCCGCTTTTGTTTGTCATTTACGTTTCCCGCCTCCACCCAGAGATCCCCCAGGGCCTCACGCTCTCCTACGTGGACGACTTCGGTCTGACCGCGTCCTCTGCCTCCTATCGGGGCAACATCCAAATCCTGCAGAGGCAATACGCCAGGCTGAAGGCCAGAGGGGCCAGGCTGGGTGTCAGCTTCTCGGTCCCCAAAACGGAGCTTATCCACCGGCGCACGAACAGGGATAAGGCCCCCATTTCCAACGCTCCGATCCACCTGGATGGGTCGGTCTTCACGCCCAAGGGAGAGGTCAGATGGCTGGGCTACTGGTTCACGCCCTCGATCTCCACCACCACCCACTTCGTCAGGAGGCTAGCCAAAGCCCAAGCTGCCTTTGTGGCGGTCAAACGTCTCTCCCCTCCGGGAATTGGCCTCCCCCCTTACCTCTGCCACAGACTTGCCTCCTCCCTCCTCTTTCCCATCCTCAGGTATGGCGCAGACGCCTTTGTTCCAACGGTCCACATGATCAGGAAGCTTTCCGCGTTCTGGCACAAGGTCCCGAGATGGACGACCAACTGCTTCATGAGCACCCCCACTGACATCCTGGCCATTGAGGCCTGCCTCCCGCCGCTCGATCTCCTCCTCACGTATAAACGCCGGCTGGCTCACCTAAGGGTCCTCTGCTCCCCGCCGGAGATCAACCCCGCAGCCGCGAGGCTTCCCCCCTCGGTGCAGACTCCTTCCCTTCACCGCCACTCTCCAGACCTCAGGGCCCTAAGCGCAATGAATGCAGGCAGCCGCCTGCCCCTCCCTTGGACCCAGCCTAGACCACTCTCCAAGAACAGGGCCCACCTCCCCCTCGACGCTCTCCCCCACTCAATGCTGTTCCTTCTGGGCCAGGACGGGCTTGACGCCCTCCCGGTCACCTCTCAACACCTCCTTAGTGACTTTTATCCTGAGCCCCGCCCGGGCCGCTCCTACCCGCAACTTAAGCTTAAGTGCAAGAACCTCCTCATAGAGGAATGGGACAAGGCCGCTCCAGACCCGGCCCGGTACCCGTTCCGCCCCTCGCTGAAGCCCCACCCGTTCATGGGCCTCGACAAGTTGACTGCAGGCCGCCTCCACCAGATGAGATCTGAGAAGAGTTGCCTCCGCGCCCACACCTCCTGGGACAGCGAAGTCCCCACCACGTGCCCCAGTTGTTTGACCTCCCCCGAGACGTTCGAGCACGCTACTATCCTCCGATGCCCGGCTAAGGAGCCTGCCAGGACCCGCCACCTTTAGGGGGTCCTGGACGTAGCCCCGGATGCCCCAGTATGGTCCTCCGCTGCCCGCTTGGGCGCCCTCGCCCGCTTCATTAAGTCTACAGCTACAGCCTACCCCCCGGGAATGTTCTCGCGCCCATCGTCCTCTGCTTCCTCAATCTCTGTCCGCTCATCTATTATAGTTTCTTTTGGGTACTTTATGTCGTCTCAGGAAAGCTAGGTTTATGTTTTTGTTTTTCATGCGATCCGCTGGTTTAAGGAGGGTTTCCTTTGATTTACTTGGTTAAACTTCGTGCCCGTATGTGGACCTGGGACCGGTACGGACCCCAGCTGAAGTGTTTTGGTGCCGGATGTTTCTTTTGTTTGTTCGTTTTGGATTTTGGATTTTGTTTTCGCCATAGCTAGCGCTCCATACGATTTCTTGTACCTTAACAACGAATATATGATATATATAAAAAATAAATATAAAAAAAAAAGAAGCCCCCTATTTCCTCCATCTTTCTCGTCCGCTCCACCTCCAGCGATTGAAATCTCAACACCATGGGAAATCATCGTGAGAGTGTCCTCTGCCTCTGATCTACCCCGCCCGTGGCAACCGCTCGGGGGTTTATCACGCCTTCATCTCCTTCCTCTCTCTGGGGCCTCTGGCCTCTCCTCCCGGGGGTTATGGATTCCTTTCTGGTTCCGTTCGTCTTCGTTGAGCACGCTCGCGTTGATGTTCCTACCCTTTACCCCGCACTTCGCGACGCGCTTCGCTTCGCGTTTTGCACAGTCGGCAACCCTCCTTCCTCCGTCAACACACGGTCGCTAGTTTCGGACTATCGGTGAAGTAGTTGCCCTGGTGGCCCTGCTCTCTGGTATTGCACTCTCTCCTGAGTTGCAGGATCCGTACGGTCGGCATTCGAAAAATTGTGACCCTGTCTCCGTCCTCCGTGTTCGTACTTCTCGGTTGTTTGGCGAGCCTTCCTTCTCCCACTTCCCACGCGTTGGATCCGCTTGCACCGTACTGCTACACCCTCTTTGCTGGCACCTTACTGCCGTCCAGCTGGCACCTTACTGCCCCGTCCCCATTGCTGGCACCATTACTGCTGAGTGGCTCTCCTTGCCGGGGGGCTCCCCTCGCCCTCCTCATCCGCTCCTGTGATTTACTCTACGGTCGCAAACCTCGCATTAGGTTACACTGTGTCATGGTATAGCACTACCTCCTTGGCCCATGCTAAATTCCGAAGCGTCGCCGATTACTGGGGACAGTCCGCCTCCGACCTGCCTGCCCCTGTAGCCCTTTGGGTTTGGGGTTTAGTGCCATTCCGCTCAGGCGTCCGGCAATAGTAGTTTTATCTTTCCTCTCTATCAGCACTTGGTGCCGTAAGAATCTTTTCTTTGGTTTTGGGGGGCCCGCCGAAGGGTTTGTGTCTTTCCCTGGTTTCCTTTCTATACTTGTCTTTCCTTACGTGTCTGGAGGAAGGTATTGCTCCGTCTTGCTTTCGTCTTAGGTGCTACGAGGGGGGAGGATGGGCGCTGGATTGGATGGGTTTGATTTTTCCCATGAGGGGGTGAAGCGGGTCGTTGGATTGTTTACAGGTTTTGTTTCGGTCATAGCTAGCGCTCCATACTGTTTCTTGTACCTTAATCAACGAATACATCATATTAAATAAAAAAAATTAAAATAAAAAAAAGCCCCCTATTTCCTTGATTCTTACCGCTACCTGGTATTTCTTTCACGACTCTTGTACTTTAGGATATAACGTCTTCTATTCTGATATCCAAGTTCCACGCCAAGAACCCACGAACCCTGACCCTGATCTATCGTTACATGATCAGCCTTGACCTGAGATTTTCATCTCCGAACCCTCACGCTAAACGAGTGTTATCGTTTAGGACCTTCCTGTCGTTGTGTGCCTTGGACTAACGTCCAGTGCCAAGACCCCGTTATACAAGGTAGCGTCTAACGAGGATCCAACCCACACAACACGATGTCTCGACGTGTCGAACTCCCGACCGCTGCGTTGACTGCCATGACCAAATTGTCGGCGGTTACGAATGATGAGTTTGATCGACTACCTGAAGAGCGGATTAGACAACAACTCCGCACTGCGCGCGATCTTGCCACTTCACTCAATGGGCTCCCGGCACTCCCTTCCATTTCCCGACAAGGTACCCCTGTACCCCTCGAACAAAATCCTCGCTTCCTGCAGCTGCAACAACGCGTTCAAAACCTAACCAACGAAAGGGAAGCGCTTGCTGAAGAACGAGATGCACTTACCGAGGAACATGATGCGTTACTTACCGAGGGACAAGGACTGGAGGCAAGGTACCGAGACATCGAGACTGACCTAGAGTGCGACAGAGCCACCATAGTTACCCTTAACACCGCGTTGACCAACACGAACACTGCCCTGGCAACTGCAAGTGCTGCACTTGCAAATGCAGGGGGACCTGCTCCGCCAGCAGGCGAACGACCCCCTAAGCGAGAATCAAGCCCCAAGCCACAAGAATTCGACGGATCCCAAGACCAGCTTCGCCCGTTCATCGCACAATTACGTACCAAATTCCTCGGAGATGCCCACAAGTTTATGGATGTCCAACATCGGTTGGCATCTGCTGTTGGGTTCCTGAAAGGGAAAGCTTACGAACAAATCCTTCCACTTATTGATGAAGGAAACATTAATATAGCTAGTGTGGAAGCCCTGATCACCCTACTCGAAAACGCCTTCGGCGATCCTGATAGGGTCCGGACCGCTGAACGGAATCTACAAAGTCTACGCCAAAAGAACCGTAACTTCTCTGACTACCTGGCAGATTTCCAACGATATGCTGCTGAGGTATCTTGGAACGATGCTGCTAAGCGAACCTCGTTATACGAAGGATTGAGCGCCGAACTCAAGGACGCTCTTGTAACCCTGGACACCCCCGACGAACTTGACCAATATATCATATTGCTCAAACGTGTGGATAACAAGATCCGTGCCCGTGCGGCGGAACGCAAGGGGTCATCTTCCACATGGAGATCGCCTACCACGACCACGACCACGACACCAAAGCCGGCTGCCCCTCCCACGACTACTACCACCGCTACAGGTACTCAGGCGGGCCCCATGGACCTTTCAGCTGGACGACGCCGTCTGTCACAAGCACAACGCGAAGATCGCATGCGACGCGGCCAATGCTTCTACTGCGGGGGAGCAAACCACATGGCGCGACAATGTCCGAACAGACAAAGTCACCTCAGAGCCAACGCTGCTGCCATTCGTGCACCGCCGCCAGTGGTTCCTGAAGATTCTCGTCCCGAGTCCGAACATTCGGAAAACTAACTGTCCCATGTACAGTCCAAGGCACTGTCATGGGACAAGAATCGCCTTCTTCGTTACTTTCTTTATCCGGTTTATCTCTTGACGACATGGAGAATGGGGTTGAAGCTAATCATCTGGTAATGGCATGTACGATTGTTGACAACCATAACGAGATTAGATCCCATGCTCTAATAGACTCGGGAGCAACTGGATACGCATTCATCGACAAGGCTTTCGCCGAGCGCCATAACTTTCCTTTGTTTGAACTTAAAGAACCACGACCTTTGACGGTCATCGACGGACGGCCTGTGAGTTCCGGAGCAATTACTCACATCACCAAGATCGGGTTGTCGATTAACAACCACCATGAAATGATTCCTGCTTTTGTTACCACGCTTGGGGGATACCATCTAACACTCGGTATACCCTGGTTAAAACACCACGATGTCAAGATTGACTTCGCTTCTAACTCCCTTACTTTCGAATCTGAATATTGTTTAAAGAACTGCGTTAACGACGTTACAATGGCCTACGGAATTGAGGAAGAATTACCACATTTCCTACGGGCTTATGCTGCACAATGTGCTCTCGGACATAAGGTTCTCGACAAGAATGAAGTACTTCAGATACTTCCCAAACAATACCACGAATTTCTTCCATTATTCCTCGAGAAAACAGAAGATCAACTACCACCCCACGGAAGATTTGATCACGAGATACCACTGCGCCCGGGGTTTGTCCCTCCTTTCGGACCAATTTACGGTCTTAGCCCCCCTGAGTTATCAGCCCTATACGAATGGCTAGACGAAAATCTGGATAAGA
>Ga0307517_10004168_pt1 | contig 22295 bp, 11 predicted proteins | sample 23_EM_MG_FD_194515 | JGI IMG/M metagenome (GOLD analysis project Ga0307517, IMG submission 194515) | Populus trichocarpa ectomycorrhiza microbial communities from riparian zone in the Pacific Northwest, United States - 23_EM | ecosystem: Host-associated > Plants > Roots > Unclassified | place... | reverse complement strand
CACAGGTTTCGCTATCAAGATCTACATACGGCAACCAAGGGTTTTAAAAAGAGTGAGATAATTGGGGCTGGTGGGTTTGGTGCGGTGTACAAAGGTAGATTGCCTACAAACGGAAATGAAGTTGCTGTTAAGAGGATCACTACCAATTCAATCCAGGGTTTGAGAGGATTCACTGCGGAGATCGAGAGCCTGGGACGTTTACGGCACAAGAACTTGGTGAATCTCCAAGGATGGTGTAAGAGAAATAATGACCTCCTCCTGGTTTACGACTACATCCCAAATGGAAGCCTTGCCGGTCTCCTTTTCAGTCGGGGAAACAACTTTGTACTGAGCTGGGAGCAAAGATTCAATATTGTTAAAGGCATTGCAGCAGGGCTTTTGTATCTGCATGAGGAATGGGAGCAAGTGGTGATTCACAGAGATGTCAAGTCAAGCAATGTCCTGATAGACGCAGGAATGAACGGGCGGTTAGGGGACTTTGGTCTAGCCAGGTTGTATGATCATGGAACCATGTCGCACACCACAAATATTGTTGGCACGATAGGGTATATCGCACCTGAATTGGCACGGACCGGTCAGGCTTCTACCAGTTCCGATGTGTACGCGTACGGTATTTTGCTCCTTGAAGTGGCTTGTGGCAGAAAGCCCGTTGAAACGAGTAACTTCATCCTGACAGATTTCGTGATTGAATGCCATCAAAAGGGTAGAGTTCTTGATGCAGCTGATCCAGAGCTGAACTCTGCCTTCGTGGTCAAGGAAATGGACGTGGTGCTGGGGTTGGGTCTTCTGTGTTCTCATCACAAGCCTAAAGCCAGGCCAACCATGAGAGAAGTCATACGGTATCTCAACTGGGAAGACAAGCTCCCAGTGATTGATGATCTAGGTTCTTCTGATTCTCCATGTAGGAGCTCAAGATATATGGGAGAGGTTTCCATTGAAATGATCACAAGTTCCATAGATTGTGGCAGATAGCTCATCGCAGAATCCATCTTCCTCCTGTTTCTTCCTCGTCAACAGCCTTTTTAGCTTACAGTTTTATGTACGTTGACAAGGGTTAATTTTCAAGTCTTGTATTGGTTCCATCATTAACCGTTTATTCCCTCCCAATAATGCAGAACAGTACATTGATTCTTGACTTTGTCATCATGATTTTTGGTCTGAACTCAACTTGCATGGGTTTTACCAAAAGCGCCAACACGTGGTTATCCTAGTACAGTAAAATATTTATCCTTTTATATTTTAAAAATGTTTTTAAAATTAAAATTTTTTTGTTTCAAAATATTTTTTTAATATTTTTATATTATTTGAATGTATTTATACTAAAAATAATTTTTAAAAAATATAAAAATATTATTTTAATACATTTCTAAATAAAAATTATTTTAAAAAATAATTATTATTATATTTTCTATCGTAAGCTATTTAAGTTTATGAACTCTAGGGAAGGCTCTTGGTCCAGTATTTTAATAATCACAACAATTACTTGTCTTTAGCCAGAATTTTATGTTGAATTGGAAGTCACACTAAAAATAAAATATATATAACCAAATCATAAGTAGAATAATATTTTATTGAGTAAAATGCAATAGTTCCTGGTCTAAAATACTGAAAAATAAATTTATATTGGTTTTGGAAAACACATATTTTCAATAGTTTTTTTTCACGAAGTTTTCAATTTTTTCAAAAGGAAAAGTTTAAAATGATCAATAATGAAATTTTTAATATATATATACATGTAAAGTTGAACAAGTTGACCCATAAAAATATATAATTTTACGAGTTAATATATATATATATATAAATTATAAAATGAGGTTAAAAACTTAAAAATCAATAAACTCGGAAATAGGGATCAGCATCATTCTTGCCACTTTCTTTCTCCGACAAGCTTACTCTGTCTTCTTCAAGAGGAGAGGGTACTGGAACGTAAGTTGTTGCATACAATTTCTGCACTTCTAGAACGCTTTCTCAGCGCCCAAAATCACCTAATAAATATTCAATAACCATAAATATTTTACGTGTTTTACGGTGTTTGTTTCTCAGTAAAAAACATGTTAAAAGGAAAACATTTTCAGTCAACTGTAATATTAAAAGAAGGGAAGTAAAACATTTTCCCTCTGTCAACTCTCTCGGATCTCCTCACTCACTTCGCTCTCTCTCTCAATCCGGATACCAAAGGTACTCGTGTGTATAATACACGAGTACCTTAGAACAATATAAAATATTAAAATTATTTGTTTATTATAAATCTAATATAAAAGATTTTCTTTATTTGAGTTAAAAAATATTTTTTCCTCATGATCATTTTCAATTAGAACAAAATAAAATTGAGATTTTATAATTATATCATCCAAGATGACCACGACTCGAGAGCATGAAAGGAGATGATACCTTAAAAATGACCACCGATTAGTGGATACATTAAAACGAACCAGAACCAGAGTACTACGGCGCTTGCATTTGACAACATTCTCTCCTATCCCCACTCAGAGCGGACGGATTACCAAAAATCGTAAAGATTTCACATCCTTTAAGACCTTTTTTTTTCCGGGTTCCCTCACAGCCTACCCAAACTAGAAGGTGCCTATTCTAGATGTAGTAACCAATGACCATAAACAACTTTTACTCTGAAAGCTGAGCTCCATCTCATGAAACAACGCGAGCGATCATCACTTGGGTCCAGTTTGCAGTCTCTTTGAGATGTTCGTCGTCGGATTGAAGACACTCGCCAAGAAATTGAATGCAGAATGCGTTGTCTTTGAACAGTATCTTTGTGTTAGGACCAAGAGCATCCGCCAGATCACCCATCACGGCAACTGCTGCTTTTGTGACACTCTCATCCCTGCAAAACAAGGGAACAGCACATTAGATACGAGAAAACAAATGCAGTGCCGGTTATATCAGGGTGAGGGGGGATGGAGCGGGTGAACCTAAGAAATGAAAGAGGAAAGGATACCTATATTTCTCTCTGAAAACCACTTCTATGAACTGGAAAAGATGACCAGCATGTGGCAGCATCAACTCAGGCTTGGAATCTTTGAATCCCTGAAGAATACCAGAATAAGCTTCAAATATGCTACGCTTAAGCTGGTTGCCATAATCCATCAACTCCTCATCACTATTGTCCATCTGAGCACAGACCTCAGCAGCGCTCCGCATCATTGCTACTGTAGGCTCAACGTACTTAGAGAATTGCTCACCTATCCCAAGAGCAACATCACCAAAGCAGGCAAATATTGGAGGCTTAACTGACCGGTGGAGTTCAGCACTTTGGAGATTGCGGACAAGGTGGTTCATGATCCCATCACAGTAAGGTAAGACCTTGTCCTCCAATGCACGGCAAATGTCACCAATCACCCCAACTGTGATGGCACAAACCTCATATTCCTCAAAATTCTGTAATCCCATCTCCAGGTACTTATATAGCTCAGGCATGTACTTCTCAAATTCTGGACCAGAGGCATGAGCCAGTGCACCAATTGCAAGCATTGCTTCCTCGTGCACAGTAGATCTGCGGCAAGCAAAAACCCTGAGGAACAGAAACATAATTGTATCTGCAGCCTGAAGTATACTGGGCTTGGTCTCATCAGTGCTGCTAAGCTTTTGGACAATCACCTGGATAACAGCACAAAGGGATGCTTGCAAGTCCCCTTGCTTCTCTCTATCGTCTGATGAGACAATTTGAAGATCTATAGTCTGCCCCAACTTATGCAAGACGCTTTTGAGCAGTTCCAAAATAATTTGAGATGTTTCCACAATATTGGACGACCTAACAACCTCGTTCAATGTTTCATAAGCAGAAGTCCTGATCTTAGAATCGCTCCCATCTGACCGCTCAGCAGTTTTGAGAAGTTCAGAGATTATCCTAGGGATGTATTGAGTTAGAAGTGAGGAATTTGTTCCAGCATCTTCATATCCCTGTGCAAGGTAATAGATTGCCCCACAAACCTTCTCAGCTACATTTGGAGCATCATTAATACTCTCCAGCAAGACAGTTACAATCCTTTCCAGGTTCTCTGGGGAAACCACAGAAAATCCACTGGCAGGACAGTGCAAAAACTCAAAAATACGACTAAGAGCCCATGCAGTTGTGTCCTTAACATGATTATTTTCATCCCTCATCGCATTAAGCAGAAAATCCAAGCCATTAGAAACAAGCGGACCTAATGTTTCAAGGCTAGGGCCTTCTAGAATTGAGCCAAATGCATATGTGGCTGCCTCACGACAATGCCAATCTGGCTTCAGAATATTACCCTCTACAAAGGGCATTACTAGTTTCACAACAGAATCCCCAACAGTTCTAGCAACAAGACCTAGACAGGTGCCCCCTGACATGGATATATTCCAAATGCTATCATCCTGATCCTGATCCTCCTCCTGTTTCAACAAAGTATCCAACAACAAAGGAACAAGATATGGGAGGGCCTTTTCTATGAAGCGTGAATGAGTAGACCCCGAATCTCCACCTTCAAGGGTCCCATATTCTTGAAGCTCTATCTCTTCATCACAAATGGAGCTCCAGAATTCTATTGCTTGGAGGGCAACACTCTCTTCATCCCCTTTCACAGCATTTGATGTGAGCTGGAAGAGGGTCTGCATATAAGGTTCAAGCACATCATAGTATGTTGACGCTATAGAAACAAGACACTCAAAAGCAGCCTGCCTGATATCTGCCTCTTTAGAAATTGCTGTCTCGCATACCACCTTCATTATGTAATTCCGCTCCATATCATTTTCAAAGTTGGTCTGAGCAAAATCTAAGGCATTATATAAGGCCTTTGTAGCAGCAAGGCGTACTTCACAACTATGTTCAGCAAGGTTCATGCCTTGGACAACAGCAGTGAGAACAGAGTTCACTTCATCCTGCACAAGATCCTGGTGGGATATCTCCTCACAAACATATCCAAGAGTTTCCAATGTTGCCTGTTTCAAAGCTGCAGGACTATCTTGCTGGGTCATATTCTTAAGCAATGATCCGATAAGCTCAGGCCACTGCTTCCGTGGAATCTCAATGGAAGCAACTTTTGCAATTACTTGGGCAGAAGTGTGTCTTGCTTCTGATGCAGATGACCCAAGAGTCCTCAGGAGCAAGTCTTTGATTTGTGCTTTCATGGAAATTTCAATTGCCATCCATTGCTGAACAAGATGTTCCTTTCTCACAGAATCTTTAGCATCTAAAGAGTTTTTAAGAACAATACCAGCCAACCTACGTGATTCCAAAGGCTTCTCATTGTTTGCAAGCTCCACTGACAATGATAAGAGGAAAAGGGGCAAGCTCTGCTCTTGGAACTGCCTAAGACTAGCCTCTGCCTGAGTACGGATATTTGCATCTGGTGATTGGGCAGCCAATAGAAACTGAGTGATCTCCATTGCCATTGCTTTCAACACTGCAAGCGAATAAATAACATGAAGTTCTATCACTGAAAACAGTAACATTAAAACAAACATCAATAAAACAAAAAATTGAGGAACATGGAAAAATACAAAATGAATAGAGAACAAAATTATTATAAACCACTACAACAATATACGCACATGGCAGCAACTAACTCTAAAAACATCAAAGGATCCATCAACAAGATTATGCATTCAGTTCCATCCACATAATATCATACTCATTTCCACAACTTCAAAATCATATTAAAATCCGAGCTAATAGACAGATAGAATCGTACCCAGAAAACAAATGAAATTCTAAAAGAACTTTGAAAAACCATATAAAAAAAAACATTAATTACAACAATGCCCCATATCATATACATCGAAGGCGGTACACAATTCTATAACCCATGACAAAATACACACACATCATCCATTACCTATATGATATTATAGGTAGAACCTCTAATTTTCAACCAGATTAATCAAAACAGTTCCAGACATATCTTACTTCACTTACGACAATAAGCTGATTTCAGCAACTAATCCGAACCAGCTGGTTAGCAAAATCAGATCAAATAACAACAATTCACAACCTTCTTTCACTATATTTACAAATTCAAAAATTATTATTATTATTATTATTATTATTATTATTATTATTATTATTATTATTATTATTATAAATTGGTAAATCAATAAAAACTACTAAAATTTGTAACTAGAAAATTTTAATTTTTAATCACTCGCTTAAAACAATAAAAATGAAAAGACTTCCGAAATTAAACGCTAAAATAAATACCTTAAAAAAAAAAAGCAAAGAACACAAGCGGTTAAGGAAAAAGGATTTTTGTTTAATTACACAAGCGATTTTGGATTTTGTGGCAAAACTGCTCCTTTTTCAATGTTAGAGAGTAAACACAAAATCCAAAACAAAAAATAACTGAACGAACTAAATATCTGATGAAACCCTAAACAAGAGTAAGTAGAGAGTAAAACCACAAAATCCAAAACCCTAAGCACTAACTGAACGAACTAACAAACACAACAGATCTACTGATTAAACCAAAAATAAAATAATACCTTAAATCTGATGGAACCGGAGAGATCAGTATCCGTAAAGTGAGAACAAAGAGCGTGACCTTCTCTTCTCTTTCTTCGATGAAGCTGGGGAGAAGCGGAGAGGGAGGAGAGGGATTGGGTGTTGTGGTTTAGTGGTGGAGTTGAGTGAAGAAACTGTTTGATTGATTGATTGATTGATTGATTTTAGGGTTTTGGAGGAAATGAGATGAGTACTGTTGTGATTATTATTACTATTATGAAAAAACTTATTTTTTTTAATTTTCGAATGGGAATGAAGAAGCGGGAGGCAGGGGAGAGAAGAGGGGTTTTTAGCGTGAAAAAAAAAAAAAAATCCAACGGGCAAGGGTTTTGTGGCTGCCCGAACACTGCCCGGGATCACCGACTTCAAAAACCCTAGCTTTGTTCTTTTTTTGTTTTTTGAATTCTCTCACGTGTGAGGGATGTCGCGCGAGTGTTGCATCCCCAACGTTTAAATCAATTGGGCTTGCTTGGGCTTGCATAAGTGGGCTTTCAGGGTACTTTTTGGTTAACATTTGCTGAGTTTTATTTTTCAGGGAATTAATATCACTGGGATTTCTTTAGAAACAGTTTGGTAACGGAACGATATTCAAGTCAAAAATAGTGTTTAAAAAATAAATAAAAAATTAATATATTTTTAAAAAAAAATTAAAAATAACCATACTTCTAAATATTCTAATATATTTGATCTATATATAATAAAATGATTTATTCCATATATTTTATAATTTTTTTATTTGAGTTAAAGGATATCTTTAAACAAGATTATATGGGAACTAAGATTAAATACTTTCTCTAAATGGTTTTAAAAATACATTTGTCACATTATCTAGAGAAATTTAGGGCTTGTTTAGCCACTACTTTTCGACCTTTTAATAAAATAAAGAGCAAAAAAAGTGTTTGCTAAGATTTTAAAAAATCACCTCCTTAACGTTTGATGGTGAAAGATAATTTCTATAAAATCAATTTAAGAATATATTAGTATACACTTCAAAAATCACGGAAAGTGATTTGTTAGTAAATAGTTTGTTAAGTTTTAAAGGTTTTTAAAATATGATAGTGGTTGTTTTTTAAAGTATTTTTTGTTCTGAAATGTATTAAAATAATATTTTTTTATTTTAAAAAAATTACTTTTAACATCAAAATACTTTGAAAATATAAAGAAATAATTTTAAGCAAATAAAAAATTCAAATTTTGATAAAAGTTTGAAATGTAATTCCAAATAATAATACCTTAATCTAACAACGCAATTATGGGTGATTATTTCCAGTTCGATTTTTATAAAAAAAAAATAAGCAAGTTGGTTTTTTAAAAAAAATCAAAACCGAACTGTAACCGGTTCAAACCGACCGGTTTTGGTTTTGGTTCGGTTATTTTATAACAAAAACCCGGTTCAAACCGGTTTGGCTCGGTTTTTTCAGGATTGGCTCGGTTTTTTCAGGGTTGGCTCGGTTTTTTTCCAGTTTTGATTCGGTTTTTTCGGTTTCAGGCTTAGAAAACCGAAACCGAACCGATTGATATTTTCAAAATTCTAATCAGTTTTTTTTCACAGTTCGGTTTTTTCAGTTATTGTTTTTTCAATTTTCTTAATTTTTTGATTTTTTTTTTCACCCTTAAACGCTATACAACGGAGCATAACATTACAAACATATTAGGAATCAATCAAGCTCCAAATAATTTTTTTTTGATATCGGGCTCAAGGTTTGAATCTAAGAAAGGAGGCCAAGTAAGATATTTTATAGTATTTCACTAATTTTCATTTAAGCTTAGAGTTTTTTTTCAAAAGAAAATTGAAGAATTATTACATTTCATGATTTATTATATTTTAGTAAATTTATTCAATCTAATATGAACCATAATTTCAAACCCGGTATTAATAACATGTTTAGTATTATAGTAGTGATTGTTTTAAATGCTTTTTATATAGAAATATATTTAAATAATATTTTTATTTATTTTTTAAATTTTATTTTTGATATCAACACATCAAAATGATATAAAATCATCCAAAAAATTAATTTGAAGCAACAAAAATTAATTTTTTAAAAAAATACTTTTAAAACACAAAAACAAATAGAATATAAACCTATTAACATATATAATAAATTTAAAAGTGAACTTGGACAAATTAGCAGATGCAATTTGTTCAAGCTGCTCTCTTTTTGAATCACATAAGAGTAAGGGAAGGCAACATGGATGTTGCTATGAGTTTAGCAGATGCAATTTGTGGGGGAAATCCAGGCTACCAATCATGACACCATTTATGGAAACATAAGAGCAATGAAAATCTGTAACTACATATACATCAAATATCTTTATGTAGATCTCTCAAAGGCCTATTAAGTGAACAGAGTTTCTTTTGTTTTGTAGAACAGTACTGAGGCTGGACATTTGGTGAGACTTGTCTCGCAGGACTCTTTACACCACAGAGCTTGTGCTTCAAGCGCCAAGGGAACAGGAGTTCCAGGCCACAACCTTTATGTGAAGCCTCTGATGGATGTGATTGCCCTACTGTTCTTGAGACGTACTCCTCTGAATAATTGTATGGATATGGGAGCTTCTTGTTGAGATTACTGAACGCGCAAAGTGCAGATGATGCAGCTAATGCAGTGGCATCCGGCAGAAACCGCTCCATCATGAAATTTAGAGACTGGCTATCAGTTGCGTTCACACTCTCTAAATTTAGCCTGTCTAGTCTGTGACCATCGTTGGATTTCTGGGCAATGTCTATTGCTTCTGTCAATGACAAAACATCTATGGCATCTGAAAACACGTCAATCTCTTCGCCATCGCCATCGTCATCGTCATCAGCATCAGCATCAGCATCACAACCATCATCATGATCATCCAGGCTGACGAAACAATTGGGGTCGCCATTTTTTGCTGCTTCATTTTGTAGATGCCATCTGCATGGTGGGAGCCTCGGCTGAGGAGTTCCTGCTTCATGGATGTCATTACTATCCCCGTCCTTGGGCTTGCCAGGAGCTTGTTCCCAACAAAATGGGATCCTATCACTCGTATCCTGTAAAGCAGCCTGTGACTTTGTTGCATAACAGGTTTCTTCCTTACCGGCGTGGCCACCCAGCCGCCTAGTCGATAAGAGGGGCAGGTTTAAGTTCAGCTTTCTCGGGCGATTGACATCGATCCCTTGTTCACTATTTTCTTCCATAAACACACTATTTTCTTCCATGAACACAACCGGTAGTTTCGTTGAAGTAGTAGAATGCACATAGAAGGAAAAGAGAAAGATGAAGGATGGAGAAATGTGATAAAAAGTTGTTGGCTGATATTATAAAAAGGCAGTTGAAACTATGAGCATCTCGTGCAATCATTTACACCAGCTTTTCGACTTTTGAAATGCTCACAGGCAAAGATAGGAAAGACCCTCTCTCTCACTTTATAGATTGGATTGAAGGAGTAGTTCTACACCGTCAGTGTTACTTTCAGCAATCAAGTATCCTAGCTGGTATATCAAACTGTACGTATGGCTTCCAAGTGTCAGAAATAATGTACATCTTGCAATGAAGTTCTAGAATCTGAAAAAAGATGTGTCCTGTGGAGAAGGGAATAAGTAAATAAGTATTGAAACAGAGACATGGAATATTGGGTATGAATTATGAGAAAATTGTGAAGCACAGAGAGCAATACAAGAGACATTACAGTATGTTTTGGCAAAAATCAGTTAATCCATAAACCTCTTGACAAGAGAAGACTTCAGCATAAGCTGCCATTCATGTACATGTTTCTTTCAACTATAATACATTCATTTCAATCTTTGCCGAAGAGAAATATTCGGCAGTGGCAAGAGAGCAGCAGTCTGCAGAATACATACATTCTTCGATAGCAAAGCAAAGCAAAGCAAAGCAAAATGCAGATATTACATAAATTTACAAGTTACCCCAATCTCTACTATCCCTTTCTTGTTAAATTCAAAGTATCCCCTTCTTCTTCTGCTGAACTTCCCTTCACTTAAGGCCACGGGGATGTCTGCATATCTATGGAGAAAATCCCGAAAAAAATAATTTCCCTGAGGAACACTGGCCTTCCTAGTACCAAAAACAAGAAACAGAAGTGGCAATGATGTGATTGCCCGGATAATAAAGATAACAAGCATGGATTTCTGGCTCTCATTTTTCTGGTTCATTTCCCCGTTCCCGTGCTCTCTTATAGAGCTCAATGGTACCAGTGTGATTGGGATCAAGACAGAGAGCTGCTTCACAGTCTCTAAGGGTGCAGCTAGTATCGCCCATTGAATCATAAAATGCTGCTCGAAGATGCAGCAGCTGTAAGTCTGGCTTGAAAGCTATGACCCTTGCAAGCTCTCTTATGGCTTCCGCTTCTTTGTGATCATCCATTAAAACTGAAATGGCACAACATTAGTTTTAGTAGTTTAAAAATTTAAATGTGTATTCACTTGCATAATCCACAGGGAAGTCTGATGACTACACAAAAAGCAATGATAATCCCAATAGCTTAATTTAGAAGAAATAGCCTTTCTCGTCTACTGCCATTCCTCATTTTTTTAATTAGATCAGTAGCCAAAATATGCCCAACTAAACTTTAAGTCAACAGGAAACATGTATACTGAAAAAGGAAGAAATAAAACCAAAATAACAACTTTCTTCTAATAACTTTGAAGCAAAAATCAAGTAATTTTCATCTGGATTTTGTTAATATTATTTAACAAGAACTGTAACCTGAAATAAACAAACAAAAAAAAAAGGAACTTGGCCATGTTTACTTCAGAAGCATATCAGATCAGCAGTGGGAGCATGAATTCTTCAAACTAAACAAATACAGTCCTTCCTTTACCAGGATGAAATTCGTTATTTAATTAAACTGGCGTTTGACTATAGATGAAATCTCATCTAATGGAAACAACTTTGAGTCAGTCATTCTAGTCACGCACCCTACAATTACATCAATAGGCAAAATTTAAAATGTAGGAGGATGCAGAAGGTGCTTGGCAGCCCAACCATATACTTAGCACAAAGTAGGAGACTGGATTTTCAAAAGTGAGGAAGCCACGGTTCTATTTATATGAGCAAGATCATAAAGAACAACCAACTCGGCAGGGTAGTATTTCCTGATATTGGAAAGTAAAGGAAGTTGACCAAATAACCAGAACTCTTAACCATAAGCATAACAGAACACCCATTCTGTCATCCTACTTCTTGTGGAGCTAAATCCAACAAAACAAATAACAGTTTTTGAGTTAAAAGAGCCATCATTAGGGATCTCAAGACGCAGCTCTCGTCAAAATTTATAAAGCTTTTAAAACTCTAGTAAACTAGACAAACCACTGATCTTTTGCCAAATGCTCACATATTTCTCCTAGGCAATCAGCATAAGAACAGTAGTGATGTCTTTCTGTCTTTTTCATTTTAACGAAAACTGATTCCTGATGACAAGAGGGGGATCCTTTGACAGACCACTCTAACAGGCAAAGAATCTCCAACAAGATTACATTCATTCCTCCAGCTTATGATAATATAATATTGAGTTAAAACCAGATTGAACAACTTTCAGTCAAGAATTAGAATATCCAGGCAAATTTAACACCCAAAGCTTCATAAGTTTAGTGGTTGGTATACATTTGCAATATTTATAGCATAATCACTAACTTATGATTGTCAATAACAATCTCAAAGAGAGCAGATGTAGTCATGGAGCTTACCTGCTGCCCTGTATCTGTATGGGTATGTCCTCAATGGATCTAGTTGTGTTGCTGTGCTAAGATCACTCTTTGCCATGTCACGATCACAGTACTCTGAACGCTTCTCATAAGCTGAAGCATTATTCCTTGCTTTCTCAATCAGTTTTGTCATCTCATCATATGCAGCTTTCCGTTGATTTTTTAGATGATATACACGTGCCAGACCTTGATGTGCTCTTGTATGCTTGATCTCAAGTGCGCTCATGTAACAGTCAGCGGCAAGATCAAACTTCTCACAGTCAACATATACACTCCCTAGATTGTTCAGTGCCTGCAGAACGGACAAAAAATATCCAACTTAAACAATATTGTGGAGCATTCAGAACAATAGAATTGCATCAAAATTGAAACTCACTTGTCCTTTCCGGAGGCCATCTGAAGGGCACCTAAGAGCCTCCTCCAAAAGTTGGATAACATACTTTGAGGACTCGGGATCAAGGCTTGAATCTGCTAAAGCATAAGCTTTAAGGAAAAAGGCTTCAAATGATCTCTGAATTGAAATAGACTGCTCAGCCTTGGATAGTGCTTCTTCACGGTGCCCAGTGTCATACAAGATCCATCCTTCATAGACAAGTTTCTCATGGTCGGAAGTAGAATAATTTCTAGCCAGCCGCAAACTTCGCATCGCAGCCTTTTGACAATTTAGCCTTTGACATTGAGAAACAACAAGACTCCATTAATACAGATATATTTATGTCCTAGAATTGATTATCCACATATAGCAACTGTATATATCACAAAGACATTGTCTTTTCTATATACCTTTTTCCTTGGTACCATTGGATGTTAAAGAGACTGGGAGGTGGAAAAATGTTACCAAAAATAAAACAGAAAGAGCACTTAACACTTTAAGAAAAAAGCCTCAACTTGCAACTAAACCATTTATATTACTAGCATGAAAACCTTGTGGACATTTGTTTTAAATAAACAAATTATGGGTGAACGAGAAATTGATCTCAAAAAACCCTTGATTTTACCACTCAAAGAACTCTTGGTTTTTCTAGATTTAATTATTGATTTATGATGGCTAATCAATAGTTGATAATGGTGGGAATTAATTCTTATTAATTTTTCAACCTTTTAGCTTCTAGAATTCACTATAAAAAGGGGGATGAAGGAAGAGTTTAAACCAAGAATTTTTCAGATTTTTACACTCTTCCCCACCTCATATTTTAGCGTTTTATTCTGATTTTATGCTCTGGTTTTCCTCTCAAATCTAGAGCTTATGTTCATATTGTTGAGAGATATTTGAGTTTCATATTTTTTTGTTCAAAGACCTTGGTTTAGAAGAGCATCTAAACCAAGGTAATGTAGTTGGAATCTTGAAAAACATATCGCATACATCTTAGTTGCACAAGTGATAAGCAATAAAGCTTTAAGGACAAAGAATTCATCTTTGACAACAACAAAAATCTCATTATTTTAACAAGTACCCTTCTTTGTTTTAATTTAAGCATATGTATTTTTATTATTAGTATGCAAGCTAAGACTTTGAATTAATATCAATTATAAGTTTAGATATATGTTTAGTATGCAGTATTATATTTATGTTGAAAACATGTTTGCCATGAGTTATTATTTTGCATGCTTATAAGTTTAAACTTATATGAACTCTACGCTTTCCTTGAAAACTTTGTTATGTTTAGCATGCCTTGTGATGATAAAGTAGACATCATTTCTTACTAGTCTAATATATAAATATCTACAAAATTTGATCTACAATCAAAACTAATAATTAATGGTTTAGTTGTAAAGCAAGAGGGAAAATTTCCATCACATCTTTACAGGTTCTGAAGATAGATTTTATTGTAAAAACCTTTCATGACAAAGAAATACTTCTTTCCATAAATCTTCTCTGTGCCTTTGCAATTTCAACACAAATTCAGAATCCTTTCCCAGTTTCTAATTGAGGATGGTGGTCCAAAACCACTTCATTAAAAACAAAGTCAAACAGATAAGGATTTTGATAGTAAAATTCTGAGAATTTTGATTTAATTTGGAAGGTATGCATGAGTAGAGTGTTTCTTTCCTCTTTTCTCTAATTTGTCTTTTCTTGTTCTTCTTTAACTACAGTACATATATTGTTCGCTGGACAGCCCCCAAATTCCCTTCTTTTTTTTCTTTTTAACTGGCTTCTGAACTCATCCAATCATTAAATAAATGTTAACCTATATTTTCCAAATCTTTCCATGCTAATTAAACTGTTTAAGGAAAACCTAGATCTCAGGGTTAAGTTTCTGCCCAGAAGTTCCAACAAAGTTGTTCCTGTCCTACTCTCTTTTGAACTTCGAGATCTAAAAAGCCTCCACTTTTTTAAATGTTAGCTGATCATAAAGCACTTCTTTGATTAAAATTCAGTCTAAAATTATCAAAATACATGATGTTCATTAGAAAACTTTAAATAGCATATATCATACTAGAGCACAAAATGCATTATGAACAGATAGAATTATAAGTGCTTAATACAGTTAAGCAAAGTATTGATGGGGTATATGAATTCTCACCGTAAAAGAAGAAGAGATTGTCGGAACCATAGAAGGCTCTTCCTAGGGTCATTTGCCAGCATTTGGTGTACGACAGCAAGGGAGCCTATATCGTCAACAGAGGACCATCTATCATACAGTTGCATCCAGCAGTCTGCCTGACTGTATTGCTGAACCAGAGGACGGAGGAGTTCTACTAGTTGGTCACCATGCTTCTTCCCATAAAACATCATGTAATTTGGATCCAAAGTCAAAAGAGCACGGACATCTCTTAGGGCTCCTTCATAATCCTCCAACACAATGGAAATCCAGGCCCGTAATTCAAGACAATCAGGAGAGACTTTGAAACCAATAATTTTATTTAGTTCTGAGATAGCTGATTCAAGTTTGTTCTCCTGCACCAACAAAACAGCCCGACACTTGTATGGGAATGAAAGTGTTGGATCCAATTCAGTTGCTGTATTCAAATCCATCAGCTTCTCCTTTCCAGTACAATATAAAGACCTCTCTTGGTACATCCACCCAACTGGTGTATGATCAGAAATCAGCGAGTTCATCATCTTGTATGCTGAATACTTGTGCCCGCGATTGTATTTGGCCCTTGCAACACCCACCGACGAGTATATATGACCTGCTTCAACTGCTTCTTCGAACCATTTCTGGGCATCTTTATACTCTGTTCTTTCGAGCATAACAACACCTAACTGGTGATAGGCAAGCTGTTTCTGCCAATCTTCGGTGGCACATTCTCCCAGTCTCTCCAAAAGCATCACAGTGTTGTTAGATTTCATCTCTTCCTCCATAGCAATCTGGCTCAGAAAATAATACAACAAAAATGAAGCATGGCCTACCGAAGCCAATCTCTCCCTACCCTCAGATCCACAAAACAGTTTCATCACATAAGGATTGTGCATTGAAAATGGAAGCTCTCTCAAAATCACCTGTAAACAAGCTGCCACCAAAAGATACGCACCCTCCTCCAATCCATACTCAATTAGCATCATGGCTTCCTCCATATCACAAACCAAAGATGCCAAATGGGCATCACAAGCCGACTTCAATTCCTCACAGCAAAACCTGTTTGCCAAGGAAAGAAGCTCTAAAACAATCTTTAGTTCAAACGAACCCAATCTTTTTGTCCTGCTAAATATCATTGCCGCCCTCATTCCCTCTGCTGATATCCCATTCTGCGAAAAATTTATCTTCTCCCTCCTTGATTCTTTAAACTCCCCATACAACATTGATCTAAAAGGCCTCGAAAGCGACGCCACATTATACCTCACACCCCTGATCTCATCATCACCAATACAAAATGACATATCACAATCATCATCATCACCACCACCGCCTCCAGCAGCCTCATCGATATCCGAAGTCGAGCATTCTCCTCCGTTCCCCATCAAAACACCCCCCTCCAGCTCCCCTCTCGAACACACGCAAGGATCATTCACCGATTCCGGATCATACCCCGGCACCAAACAAGCCCTAGGGCATTCTAAATTTCTTCCACAACAATCCATAGCCGACAAACCAATCAACTCATCCTCCCTCCTCTCAAACCTCAACCACGAAGCCAAAACAACCTTGGAATGCACATCCACAGCATGCTGTCTCGCACCCCTTAGACTATTCCGAAACAATTTCGGATCACATAAACCCTTAAACACCGCGCATTGTTCTAAAAATCTCTCTGATTTCTCAAATTGTGAAGAATCCTCAACCTTTTTATAGACAGCAGCTAATGATTCGACGAAATCCACAGATTTAAGACACGGCTCAATATGTGGCTCCATGAGATCAACGGTCGGAGAACCAGCTGGCAATAAACTTTCGACTGATACATTAGTTCTTGTTGTCTGATTAGTCGGTGGATGCGAATTTCGACTCGATTTCGTCCGAATCGAATTCGCTCTTAGATCTTGCAAGTGTTGCAAAAACTTCTCCCCGACCTTACCACCACAGCCGCCGCCGCCGCCTTCACCGCCGGTTGGATTGATAGCATAAACTTGAGTTCCTTTACATCCCTCCGGGAATTTCAAGCTACGCATTGTCGTGAATATATTGTGTTGCATTTTTATAAAAAAATCACCATAAAAATTGCCAAAAAAATCTTTAAATAAAGAATAAAATAAAAGATCTGGAAATTTATAAGCAAAAATGTGTCTAGATTACGTCGTTTTAGCCTGCAAATCCACCGTATAAACAGAAATGGATACCGAAAATGGAAAAAAAAACAAAAACAAAAACAAAAAGGAGACGGTGGTAGATGCAGGCTAATGGGATTCGATTTTCCCAATAAAGTGAAAAGATAAACTAAAAATAAAAAGTTTTGTAATTGAATTGATTTTTTTTCTTTTTGTGTTCTTCTAAGAGAATATAAAAAAAATGATTATGTTGGCGGCCAACCAGATTTTGACGAGGTGGAGTGGTGACCGTTTAAACGGCCACTCACTCTCTTTTCTTCCTTTTTTTTTTTCTATTTAATGTACAGAATTCTGTGTTTTATGTGTTTTCTACGTGTGAGTGTTTTTTTTTCTTTCTAATTTTGTACTTATATTTAGGATGACAAAAACAAAAGGAGGGAGGGGATTGGTGCTTGTTAATTAACTGGAAAAAAAAATTCATTTCCATTTTTTGGTTTTTTTACTGATAAAGATTATAAAATATATTCATTTATTAAGAATAAAAATAAGCTTTTCATAGGAAAATGAAAAAAATGTATCAAGATTAAAAATATTTTTCAAAGGATATATATATATATCCTAAATGCCTAATTAGTAATATGGTTAGGAGTGATTTGGGAATTGCAGTTTGATTAAAAAAATATTAAATTCATATATGTGAAATAATATAATTAGCATGTGAATGTGTATTTGTAAAGAATTCTATAAATTATTTAATTCCTAGTATACGAAAACCAAAGGGGAAAAATTAGGGCAAACCATATAATAAATTTAATAAAACCATAATATAATTTTGCTAAATATGATATGATAAGGTGGGAAAATGTGAGAGGCGTACAATCTGTCTAGTATTGTTATAGTAATTATTTTTTAAAAAAAATTAATATTAATATATTTAAAAATTCAAAAAATTTAATTTTTTTAAAAAATATTTTTCAACTATAAAAATAAATGGGGCATTATTAATGCTGTTTAGATTCATGAAAAAGTAAAAAAAAAATTATTTAAAATTTTATTTTTATATTTTTATATTGTTTTAATGTAGTGATGTGAAAAATAATTTTTTAAAAAAATAAAAAAAAATAATATTTTAATATATTTGTAAATAAAAAATATTTTCAAAAATAATTACTTAAATTGTTTTTGATTTTTCATGTAATGTACTGGGAGAGGGCGTCATTATCCTTCCGGTACAAGAGGAAAGCCGCTAAATTAAGGGCCGTCTTCTTTTTTTCCCTTCCTTTTCAAGCTATCATGTCCTTCCAAAATCTTGTTGTTTCTGTCATTATTTGTTGTTGCTGCTGCTGTGGGGTAAATTATATTTTCAGCTATATAAATGAACCAATGTTCTACTCAAGACCCTGTAGTTTAAATTCCCCCAAATGTGCCCTTGATCTTTACATGTTTAATCTAACCTATCTACAAGACTGCCAGCTCCTAGTGTTATTAAACTTGTGACATAACCCGAGTCGAGTTTTAGAAAGAGAAGATGGGAGCTTGCATGGTCAAATCCGGACGATAAAGCAGGTTAATTTAAGATCAAATCAAGTTTTGATTCCACTCTTTAAAAATATCAAATCAACATTATTTTTATTTTAAAAAAATTAAATAAAATAATATTATTTTAACTGATTAAAATTAACTCGTCTAACTTGTACCTCAAATCATTAACAAATCGAGTTTAATAATTTTGCAAGCGCTTTATTTTTAAATCTAATTAAGCATTTACAAGAAAAATACAAGCGGAAACTAAAGGCGAAAGAGAACGAGGGAAAGGCCATTAGACGCTTAATGGCCACCTAGCAAGGACTAATATCGAGAATACCTGGAAACATTAAGATTAATATCATGAAATTAAGACTATATGAACTGACATGGAAGTTTTAAAAATCTATAGGGATCAAAATGTAGTTTACTTTTTATTATTTTATTAGAGCAAAATCCCTCTCTGGAATCTAATCGATCAATCATGGGTTGGACCCATGATTTGCCATTTCACTCTCATCTGAAGCGCGTTGATGGTTTCAAGATAACAGTTGGCTAAATTAGTTTATTATATTTATTTGAAGCAAAAGTCTTATAAGTCCCCAGCATATCTCAAGTTTCTAATTGTACCCTTAATTCAAAAAGAGTAATGTTAAATATATATTTAAAATAATATGATAACAAAGAGCTTTAAGAATACATGTAAATCACTAAATTAGTGAAACTATAAAAGGATTTTTTTTTTAGATTATAATCTAAAAATAAAAATGTTTATATCCGTTTAGTTATTGTTTTGAAATAGAAAAAATAATAAAAATAGATAGAATATTTCTTTTTTTATCTCATATTTTTTTAAATTATAGAAATTCATACTAAGATTATCTCATAAACAAATTTATTTTATATCCTTCTTTTTATTTTTCTAACTAAATATATTCTTGTACTTTATATATTATTTTATATATCTTGGAATATTGGTCATATCTTAATTTTTTCTATTGACTTTTTATGTTCAACTTCGATTTTATATATTGAATTTAACATATTATATATATATATATATATATATAGAAAGAGGAGTGGATTTAGCTGACTATTTTCAGAATTGAAGCTTGGGGGGTATGGCTGATAGTGAATGCTAGAAATTAATAATGGGATATTGACAAAATAAAAGGTAAGTCCAAGAAAATTAACGTTAGTGACGCGGTTCGATTTATTTTTTAAATTAATTTTTATTTAATATTTTAATAAATTGATATAAAAAATGCAGCATTACATTACCGATCAATTACTTGAAGTCTTAAACCTCTTTCCTAAGAACTCATGAATATTTATATATTCATTAGTCATGATGATTTGTACGAAAATAGAGGCAAAATGGTCAACCCATTTGAAAGCCTATCATTAGAGTACATCATCAGGATGGCAGTCTCAACGGGCGGCGGAATATCTTTTGAGGTTGGTTTATTTTTATATTTAAAAAATATTTAAAAAAATAAAATTTTTATTTTTATTTTAAATTAATATTTTTTATATTTTTATATTATTTTGATGTGCTAATATTAAAAATAATTTTTTAAAAATAAAAAAAAAATATTATTTTCATATAATTAAAGCAAAAAACACTTTGAAAAACAACTGTTATCGTACTTTTAAATACCCCTTAAACGATATTTAAAAGTGGAGTACAATTATTTTTTAAAGTTTTTTTTATTGAAAAAGTATTAAAATAATATTTTTTTATTTTTAAAAATTTATTTTTAATATTAACACATTAATTAAAATAATTTTAAAAAAATCAAATTAAAAAATTAAATTTTAACTCAAAAAAATAATAATAATTAAAACTAACTTCCAAATTGTGCCTCTCTAATGACGATCCCTCACCAGTGGCATGAGAACATACGAAAGTGCTTCACTCGGTCTGAAATGGACCAAAGGTTTAGTGAAACTGAACAGTGTTTTTTTATTAAAAAAAATGTTTTTTATTTTTTTATTTTAGATTATTTTGATGTCTTAATATTAAAATAAATTTATATTATTTTAATATATTTTTAAATAAAATACACTTTAAAAAAATATTATTTTAATTTCAAACACTGTCAAATTAATTTACTGATCACCTGGAAGCTTTCATTTGGATCCAAGTATATCTAAGACCCTAGTTGAATACACTTATTCCCGGAGTACATCAAAAACCAAGAAATTTTTCTTGTGAAATATGTTCATCCTTGTGCTGGGGCAATATATTCCAGAGAAAAACATCACAGCTAATTTTTATTTTTCATAAATCAAGCTTAATTTGGAGAGAAAAAAGATACTATAGTATATGAGTTGAAAAGCAGACATTTTTATCCTTAAAGCCATGGCAACTGCTGGACCAACCTCGGATTTCATTATTATTAATATGGTCTACATTTCTGTAACGACTCGCTCCTATTTCAGATAAATCTGTTTGAAATTATAGTAGCGATAGCAGTTTAAAGTATTTTTCACTTAGAAATGCATTAAAATAAGTTTTTTTATTTTTTAAAAATTATTTTTGATAACAGCACATCAAAACGATCTGAAAATATTAAAAAAATTATTTTAAGCAAAACAAATTCAGAATTTTTAAAAACACAATTTGCACCGCGTTCCCAGACACTTTCAAAAGAAGAGTTTTATGAGAGTTGAACAAGAGTTATGATTGAAATGTATTCTCTATCAATTAAGTGCTGGAAAATACAATCTATTCATCCAAGATTGCTTCACAATCGTTATATATAGATAATATCTAAGAATAACAAGGGTATTCATGGATATAGTTAAGTCAGGTTTAAATTTATAATTGTATTCAACTCAACTTTTGATAGTTATAAATTATAAATCAAACACATTCAATTTCTTTTTAGATCCGAGCGGTTTGGATATATCAGGATAAATTAATTTTTATATAGATATTGCAAATATTCATGGTTGGGCTTATATTACTAATTTTCATGAATTCACAGCATTGATTATAGATGTCATGACAACTCAATGTTAAGTCTAATTTTCATACCTTACACCATCATTAAATTCTAATTATCTTCCTTTTTTATCTATTAAAAAGACAAGTTTTTTTTTTTTGTTACGCTAAAAAAATATAATAAGAAGTCTGCTACAAAAACTTTGGATTAGAAACATTTATATATATATAAAATACTTAATTCATAAACTATTAAATATAAAGATAAAAGAAATATAGGATATAAAGTTAAAACAGATTTACCGGGTTATAAAAATTTTAATCCACCACCCGTCCAATAATATTCAGTTCTTAGATTTTTTTTTACTCATCATCATCTATAATATCTATAGTATATATTGAATCAAGTTAAATAATGCAGTTGCCATTCCATGATAATAGAATTCTTTTCCTTTGTTTTTATGCTCCGAGCCTCTTTACTGGCATGTGTGTGTATGATGAAAAAATCATATAATTTTTTTAATATATAATTATTCGACCATCTTTCATTAGATACTAGAATATTCATCGGTAATATATGTTGTGGGTTAGATTTATTTTTTTTCTAAGCTTAAAAGAAATTTATCAAGAGTATAAAGATTTTTTTGATAGTATCATTAAATCCAATCAAATAGTTCGATCTTGAAACCTGTCAGCCTGACTCTTTATCTTGATCGAGTTTCGAATTAAACTACATGAAAGCTAATTCAAAATGAATTATTTAATTTAATGGGTCAAAAGACAACTTGGATGACCGGTAAAAATATAACATAACTTTAAAAAAAAAAACTTGATCACCTTTCGACCTGAGTTATGGACTTCAATAGGTTTAATAACTTTGTTGTTTTTATAAAATATTTTTGTTTAATTTTATGATAACATTAGATGCTTTCAAAATCGAGTATCAATCATTAAAAAAAAAATTATTTGAGATGGTGATAACACTATAGAAAGTAAT
>Ga0307517_10004167_pt1 | contig 22298 bp, 28 predicted proteins | sample 23_EM_MG_FD_194515 | JGI IMG/M metagenome (GOLD analysis project Ga0307517, IMG submission 194515) | Populus trichocarpa ectomycorrhiza microbial communities from riparian zone in the Pacific Northwest, United States - 23_EM | ecosystem: Host-associated > Plants > Roots > Unclassified | place... | reverse complement strand
AAGGAGAAAAAAAATAATACCAAACAAGTGTTGGTGCAGCGCTGCTCAAAGTCAGAGCCGGGGGCACATAGATGATCATGGAAAGACAGTCTTCCGAGTATGCGGATGGGTCAACTCCTGGTTGAGGGCATGCAAGAGGTAAGGCCGAAACGTTGGCAGAACCGTTTCTGTGATGATAATTAGGATTTAGCTTGCGAAGGATGGGAAGTGAACGCACGGTAGATCCCATGCTGTAACGAGGGTAGATGAGCCCCATCTCGGCGCAGAAGCATACTTGACGGGGAATCTGTAGGCGCCTGATGGATCGACGGTGCCGTGGGCTGTGCCAAGTGGGGTAGGCCTGTTAGTGGCAGAGCAACCCGAGGGCGGACAGAGGAACCGTTTGAGGATGGGCAGCTGGCAGAGAATTTTTTTGGGATCGTTGGGGCGGACGATGAGTGGACCCTGGGGGAGAGCGAGAGAGGGGAAGACGAGCAAGGCGACGAAGAAAAGAAGGGTGAAGGTGACCATGACCACTGGATGTCGTCTTCCATTTGGTAACCCTGATTTATAGAATTCGACAATGCCAGGAATGGCTTTCCTAGTTGGGAAAGCGACCATCCTCATTCGGGATCAGATTTTCATTGTTCTGTTTTTGGATTTTGATTCCGCCCTTCCTAGTCCCCCTCCCTTGTTCCATTTCCAGCATCACAGCGCCTTTCCCCCCTTTCCCCCGCTCTTCCTACGTCGCTTAATTACCCGCCCTCCCTCACTTATGATATTCCCCTGCAGGAACATGGGACTGTTTTCCTCACGCCTACTGTGCCCTCGCGGTTCGATCAGAATCCCCTGATTCTCCTGCCGACAAAATCCATTTCTCCGATGTCTCCCGCTGCTGGTACCTCATTATCTGCGCGTATCATGATTATATCCTCAGAAACGCCTTACTCGGAGTCTCTCAGTGGGACACAGCCATTCATGAATGATTAAGCACACCTCCAATTGTACCTGCAGCTTGGCAGTCTTTGGTACCTCTTTCATGATCTATATCCATCGTTGATGCGTTATTGGTGCATCCTGATGTCGTACACTTGGTACAGAGCTCCAAGCGCCAGCGTTGTTTCAACTAACAAATATGGAAACATTCCAAATTCGGCTATCCCGCCACGAAAACAAAACTCAATCTATGTATTTTGTTCGTTACCTTATATTTCGCCCACCAAACCTCGTGAAGATGGCCACCCATGATCATCACTCTAAATGCCAGTGATCCACTGGAGATGTGGCTTGCTGAGAATTTTTTTAGTCAGCGTTCTTGTCCTTAAAACCGGAAATGTGGCTGACGTGGTGAGCCCACAAAGGCACTCCAAGTCCTGCCGGCCAAGTCTGTGCACACAGCGATACGCCACGCCATCACCGTGGCACAAATTTTATGCAGACGAATATACATAGGTTCTGGCCGGCATTAGCTTGGGAACTAGATACCTGGACCTGAGTTCGACTAGGTTCGACTCAGGTTTGAGGGCTATTCCGAGACCTTGGGAAAAGCTCGGACCCACCCAATAAATTCAAAATCTTCCTCCAAGATCACGCACCCGAAAAAAATATGGGACACGGTCTGCAGCATGATAATATCTATTACATATGAAGGTTTGTTGGCAGCTGATAATACACTGACCAGGGCAGAATTCAAGAGCCCGTTGACTCTTGAGCGCTGTCATATTTGGCACACTCTTTCCATGAGAGCTGTTTTTTTACAATTTGCTCAGTGCTCACGTCGTTTAAGTGACGTTTTTGAGTCATGTGACATTAGTTCCTGGAGTGACGATTCACGGGACTTGTCAGAGTAGGTACTGTTGGACTCTGAATCTCATAGCAAACCTTGAGCAAACCTTGGTTTATGTCTCCAGCGATAAAAGTGTGAGAGAAATTGTAGAAATTTAAACCTCTGAGTGAATATTAATATACCTTGTTTTGTGCAGACTCACTGTTGGCGCAGCGGTTGGTTCAATACGCGACTTGTTCGCCAAACTAAAAGCCATCGACGCGAAGCATGGTAAATTTGATCTCGTCCTATGTACGGGCGACTTCTTTGGACCAATAAAAGATATGGAGGCGGATTCCGAAGATGGCGATGAGACTGCACAATTGTTGGATGGAGCAATAGAGGGTACGCCTCCTGGGCTTCAACTCCAAATACATAGCCAATTGATTACGTTTCTATAGCCCCAATTGAATGCTATATCATGCAAGGACAATATCCCCTTCCTTCACGCGTAGTCGAGAAGTTTGCAAAGACGGGTGGAGAACTCTGCAAGAATGTGTTCCTTATGAGTGCGTGCGCCCAAGAATTGCTATTTTGATGTGGCTCACCTTTTGCTTCTAGGCAAGTCGGGTATAATTACCACTGCAAATGGTCTGCGGATAGCGTGTTTAGGAGGGACGTATGACCCGAATATATACGCTTCAGCTGAGGCTGCACCTGTATGTGTTTCCTGAACGATTCCATGCACCATCTCACCCGCTCATCCTTTGCAGGGGTTCCTTTCTCCTTTCTTCTCTTATCATACAGTCGATCGCCTACTCTCAAATTCTCTTGTAAAATCTTCAGCAACAAGCAGTAACAATAAAAAGAGCTACTCGTCCCTTGCCGCCATCCAAGCTTCCGCGTCCACTTCTCAGCTTATCGACATTCTTCTGACCAACGTCTGGCCCCTCTCAATCGCCCAACTCTCCGCGGCGCCCCTCCCTGATCCTCAATTGCTGTCCATCGGAGCCGCGCCGCTGGATGATGTCATTCGGAAGACGAAACCCCGATACCACTTCGCGGCTGGTGGGGCCCACCCTCCAAAATTCTGGGAGCGGGAACCATTCGTATGGGATGACGAACAAGGTCGCGTCTCCAGGTTTGTGAGTCTGGGTGCATTTGGTGGGGAGCCTGCAGCAGGCAAAAAACAGAGGGTATGTTCACTGTGCTGATGGTCTAAGATGTGTTCTCAACTCTATTTAAGTGGTTCTATGCATTTAGCATTGCGCCCAATGCTAATGAACCTCAAACCCGGCCGCCGAACACGACGAAGAACCCATTCCTAGAATCTGCACCTCGACCACAGAAACGGCCGTTGGAGATGGACGGTGGAGAGAATTTCATATTTGGGAATGTTCAGCAACCTATGAAGCGAAGCAGAGTCGGTAGGTCTTTTGATATCTCATCCTCGATCTTATTTATTTGAAACCGATCGATTGCGTTTCAGCACAAGGTGAACCAGGAAAACCGCCCCCGGGTTATAAGTGTCGGCGTTGTGACTCAACGGAGGTGTGTAAGAAAACCCTTTCTTGATGTGACGAGACCTTTAAACCTGGCCCAGCACTTCATCAATGATTGTCCGGAGCGTTCTAAGCCTCCAGACAACTATATCTGCAAGATATGTAATGAGGTGTGTCAAACGAAATCAGATAAAATCTCGCGTGAATTCGTATTTATGTTCAAATCGTAGCCTGGGCATTTTGTTCGGGATTGTCCAACAAGAGACGCAACAGGTGATACTGGTGGCCGAAAACCCAAACCCGGATACGTCTGTCGTGCGTGTGGAAGCGAAGGACATTATCTTGAGGACTGTTTAGTGGCCAATCAACGCCCATCACAAGGCGAAAGACGAGGCACAAAGCGGGGACCACCCAGAGAGATCGCCCGTTCGTTCCTTAAGACACATATCATTGTGTTCTGATATGCTGACGGATGTGCACCTCTAGCGGATGAATGTTGGTTTTGTCTATCCAATCCCAACCTTGCGTACGTTTTCCATGCTATGATATGAACCACCTAATGCCTTGACCATTATTTCGACAGTAAACATCTTATCGTTGCGATTGGGTCTGAGTGTTATGTGACGCTTCCCAAGGGCCAGATTATTCCTACACAATTGGCGGCCGATCATGTAGACGTCCCAGGAGGTGGTCACGTTCTCATCGTACCCATCACGCATTACCCGACATATTCGACCATACCGCCTGATCTTGCGCCACCGATCCTGGAAGAGACCCAGCAGTCAGTGACGCTCGTTTTTGCCTGAAATGTTCCTGACGCACTTAAAAAAAAAATCGCTTTTCTTAGATTCAAGGCCGCTCTGAGTGACATGTACCTCAAGTATGGTTGTGTTTCCGTCGTTTTCGAGGTCGGTCGCTTGACTGCGAAAGGAGGCCACGCGCATGTTCAAGCTGTGCCCGTGCCGTTACGACTTAAAGACAAAGTCGAAGAGACCTTCCTGCGGGAAGGTCGGTCAATGGGCGTTGACTTTGAGGAAGACCCAGATTCTGCTTTAGAATCTTGCTCGAATGGAAGAGGGAGCTACTTCAAGGTCGAACTTCCTGACGGCCGGAAGATGGTGCACTTATTGAAGGATAGTATTCCGTTCAGTATACAGTTTGGGAGGTGTGTTGTCATTCGGCTGCTCCTTCTCCAAGGCTCACCCACAGGTTTTTACGCCATTTTAGACAGGCATTGGTCAGTCTTCTCGGCACACCTGATCGGTTGGATTGGAAGGCGTGTATGTTGTCAGAGGAAGACGACAAGGCAGATGCACAGGCATTCAAAGCCGCTTTTGCGCCTTTCGATCCCGCTACTTGACGGTAACCAATCCATATATATTTAAAATTTCGGCCATCCAAAAGACATATCGAGCACATAGTCATGGTATCCTGAAACTATTTGTACAGATTGACTAACGAAAAACTTGCATAATCGACGTTATCCACTTAATTGAGATATTGTGGAGGAAATCAGGCAACTTGAACTGGAGAATCTGGTACTTCACCCGAGGTTTTGTATCTGTGGGGAAAGGTTCATTGGAGTACTCCGGACCGGATATTGACAACTCACCCTTGACCAAACTCCTTCATTCCTGCCTTCTTTGCCTTCTTCAAAACACGTTCCATAGCATCGATGCCTATCATCATGACGTGCAATCAGAGGGATGAACAGTTACAATGTAAATAACCCTACCCATGTCAAGATCCTTCAAAGGTGGACCAAAAGACAAGCGAACAAAATGATGACAAGGAGAGTTGAAGAGGTTCCTACGGTGCGCTGGATTGATATCGAAGAAAATACCAGGAATAACGATGGTCTTTTCCTTCAACAATTCCTCAAAGAAGGTCTATTAGGTCGAAGGTATTGTTTAGTAAATGATGCAAGTGTTTCGCAAAGGGTGGGCATACCAGGCCATTGTTAAGTGGGGCAGGAAGCTTCTCGAGGTTGAGCCAGATGTAGAAGGTACTTGTGGGAGGAATGTCGACTTCGAGATGAAGGGCCTTCAGCCTTGCAAGAATGTGGTCCCGTTTTGCTTTGAAATGCTTCTGAAGAGCAAGCTGGGGAAAAGTGCAAGGAGTTGTTCAAAAACATGCATCCCACAGTATAACAGATTCTCTTACTTTCTCTTGCTTCACATGAACGGGGTCCAATAACGGGATAGCTGCCAGTTGGAGTCTGGGAATATGATCATGGCCCTGTCTGCTCGACTGGGGGGTAGGTAACCTACGGGTGATTGGCACCTCCATCTAAGAAAGAACCTGATTGCGAAAGTGCAGTGATTAGGTTTTTTGGGCCCATGACCCAGCACACACGCCATCCGGGAAGACGCCAGTTCTAAATCTTAGTTCAATACATTTGAGAATGAAGAAGGGACGCGACCATTACTTTGGTAAGTCCATCGATGATGACAACAGAATCCTGATGTTACCCCATTACTTATGCATTACTAGGCACACAGTTTATTGAACAGGCTGCTCACCTCGTTTACGTCGTCGACATATTTCGCGGAAGAGATGGATGTACCAAAGTCGCTGTTACTTTCAGGGTAAATGTACCAAGAATAAAACTATTCCAAGTGTGAGTTTCGGCCGATTTCTCTCCAAAGTAGGGTATGCTACCTCATCGAGGATTATTGTCGTTCCTTCTCGACCGAGAGTCACTAATTCCTTGAGGTCGTTTCCTTTGATGACCTTTTCCCATATTTTTAGCTAACTATGGAAATCGAAACTCGAGGTCCAATCACCCACCTGGCCGGTCGGATTGCGAGGATTGGACGCAAGAACAACAGCTAATCCTTGGGTACGAATGTCTTTCTATACGAGAGTGCGTCAGGTGCCATGGCTGTACCAAGGTTGCATGTTAGAGAAATACTTTGGTTTGTTCGATGTCAAGACGGTATTTGTTCTGTTGCACCATTAAGGTCGCTTGTCCAATTTGAAACGAAAATTCCAGTTACCTTGGGGTCAAGGCTGAATAACACTCCGAGTCAGTCATATATTGGATACCTAGCAATAGTAACCATGAACTTACGCGGTAGGCACAGGGACCAATCTCTTGAAGGCACTGAGAACTTGATCATATGCAGTATAGTCCGGGACTTGGTAGCTCTGCACTCCTACGTTAGATTGACCTCACTTATGCTGCCGCCTACTTACAGTGTAGACGTCCCCAATGACAGCTGCTAATCTGGATAACCCGGAACGCCCTCCAGGAACGATGCAAACATTCTCGTAGGTATATTGACTTGATTTTCCTTGACGGTAGGTAACATTGTATAAGTTGGCCACTGCCTCACGGAGAGCTAGAGGCAGAGTAAGAGAAAACCATCAAGGTGGAGCTCTGGGAATACCTTTGACGCCGGTAGTGGGAGCGTATTCAAGGGAATCAAGGGGAACGGAGACAGAGTTGGGCCGCTCTGGAGCTCCAGGAATGGGACCAACTTCAGGTGCACCCTGACCCAGGTTTGCCCACTCGTGCGAGCAAGTATAGTTAAATCCATTAGCCATGGCACGGTCAGAGCAATATATTACACCTGTGCTTCCAGGATGTTCGATGCCAGGAACGGTTTCCTCATCCTAAAAGCTTGTCAGCCAAATACTCCTGGATCAATTAAAAAGAAGCTGAAGACTTGCAATATCCACGGTTTGCGGCAAGCCTTTAGGTTGATGACCGCCGGCATTACGGAAAATCTGAAAGCCATTTGAGCGCTGGAGAGACCAAGGATCGCAATGTCATTATACTTGGTGGGCCTCAGACTCCTTCTCATGTTTGTAGTGTTTCATCACATCGCGAACCTGGTCGACGATGTTCGAGAATGATTGGACATGGGGGACATGGGGGAGATGGAAATGCATTAGAGAAATGCGGGGAAGGGAAGGATGATGGGCGCACAATATCTCTGAACGAAGGCGTGTTTCTGCCTGAAGTACTAAAAAGCTTTGGTGTATGTGCCATGATGGACAGGATGGGGGTGCGATTGCTTTATCGATTGTGATATGACACGCACCAATGGGCGGCGGAATCATATAACCAACGTTTAGCTGATATCGGCTATTTATAGAATACGCTAAGTACCTGAGGCTGTCGCGGGACTGTATAAGGCACAATCTAATTCGAGGCCGGCGGATTCCAGAAAAGGATTCTGAGTAGGAATCTGCCGTGCCATGACGACTGTGTAAGCTACCGTTCTTCGGGCTTCTGCCTGCTTCTGCACAGCACCAAGAGATTCCCAATGTGCTCAGAGTCCGACCCACCCCGGAAAGCTGGATCCTTGGTGCCCTTCGGATCTTGCGTGTGTTTGATATACACAAGGCCTTGTTGAGCACCAATACCTCCCTCTTTCCCTCTCCCATCACATTAAATGGCATCTCACCTCAAATTCATCGCCGAGCCCAAGACAGCTGCAGTATGTCCAGCCTCGCCCTTTGGTCCATAATCTGCTCACACTTGTTTCCCTCGCAGATCGTTGGTTGCCCCTTTAGGTATGACTTCCATCAACACTATACCACACGGCTGACCCATTTTGGTCCTTAAAGCGGCGGTCAAGTAGGTGCTCCCCGCTGTTCGCAGTGCAAGTGCTTTCTAAAACAATCCATAGCCCCGACCGGGTGTTGACCAAGGTCCCATCCACCTGGTGGAAGCAGGACTTATCGCTCAACTGGAAGCTCTCGGATGGAAGATCAATTTCGATGGCCATCACCAGTTCGAGGAAATCAGCGCAGCCAATGACCCTCCGATTGGGGTCCTAAAAAACCCAAGATTAGTTTCTCGTGTCACTCAATCCGTGGCACAAGCTGTTGGTGCACATGCTGCAAAAGGCGAACTATCTGTTACGCTTGGAGGGGACCATTCATTAGTGTGTTAAAAAGATCTCTTCCAGTCAACAAAGCATACTTACTACCTACCGGGAATTAACAGGCGATGGGAACGATATCCGGAACATTCTCGTAAATCTAGATGTCAATGCGAATGTTCCCGATGATGACGCTCTTTTGATAGGAAATACCCAGATGCCTGCGTGATTTGGATAGATGCGCATGCCGATATTAATACAGCGGAATCAACGGAGTCGGGTGTGTATTTTCATTTCCGAGGCCGTCTCCGTCAGGCTGATTCCAATCCAGGAAACATACACGGGATGCCTGTCTCCTTCTTACTCGGAATTGGAAGTAAATTTGAAGAATTCTCATGGGTCAAGCCTGTACTGAGTCCTGAGCGCTTGGTCTATATTGGTCTTCGGGATGTGGACGTTGGCGAAAAGAAAATTTTACGTGACAACAATATCAAAGCGTTCAGTATGCATGAAGTCGACAAGTATGGCATTGGAAGGGTTGTTGAAATGGCGCTGGACCACGTCAATCCCAACCGAGATAGACCCATCCACCTAAGTTTTGATGTTGATGCCCTAGACCCCAGCGTCGCACCATCGACTGGCACTCCCGTGAGTAGGTCGTACAGATCAATATCCATCCGGTAACGATAATTTTATTAGGTGCGAGGTGGCCTCACTTTCCGCGAAGGACATTATATTTGCGAAGCTATCTATGACACCGGCTTACTTGTAGCTATGGATTTAATGGTCCGTCGAAACATTTACTTTGTTGCCCTTATCTTAGTAAGTGTAACTACCAGGAAGTAAACCCATCTCTGGCAGATGAAGCGAGTGTTCAACAAACGGTTGCCGTTGGGTGTTCTTTATTACGGTCTGCGCTTGGTAAGTCCTTTTGTCCTTGACAACTCCTTTGACATAGATTTACACGCAAATTGCAGGAGAAACTCTCTTGTGATGCAGATCATAACTTGGAAGTACCCTGATGACGATTAGATGATGTTCTACTCCTCCAGTAATCTGCATGGAGTTATCGCAGCTTAAATTGAAATTTTCGTCTTTCTAGAGAATGATTACCGTGGAAATTGATGTTAAAAAGCCCCGGTTTCACTGGGTAGCTTTCTTATGATTTGACGAAATTGAATACCTTGCCGGTTAGGGGTTTACATTCTGGTAAATGTCCAGGAGTCACACCAACTGATGGTGATTGCAACATTGATTCCAACTCGGGACAATGTATCATGGAAACCTTCTAGGAGAGGTGGAACAAGTGAGGTTGCTGGAATGTCGAATAAAAGAGAGGTGCCAGTCAAATGTCAGCATGAGCTTGTAGTCATCTGACAAGGGTTGAGAATCCGGGGAATGCCGAGAGCCTTGATTTGAAGGGGGGGAAACAAATTGGAGGATGAGAAGAGCAGCCATGGCGCCCTCGAGCTCGTCGTCCTTACCGGCGACCTCGGTACAAGTTGGTACGTCTGAGTGTCTCTTTACCCTCTTTTTAAAAAATTGATAGCCTGTTAAGCTCTTCGCATCCGTCCCCCCACGACCCAAGACTCCACCTCTATCCCCGCCCGTTTCCAACGCTCCGTCATACAAAATACCTCCAACACCTCAGTTTCGATCGAGTCACCCTCCGTCGCGCTAACAGGGTCTGGCGCACCAGCGGCAACCGGTACCTCTGCGGCGTCAGGGCCCAAGAAACAGGTGTTCACCTTCGACCAAGTGCACGGCCCACCAACGACTCAATATGAGCTGTACGATTCCACCGCGAGACCTCTTGTATCCCGCTTCATTGAAGGGTTTAACTGCACTATCCTCGCGTATGGTCAAACCAGCAGCGGGAAGACATTTACTATGACGGGAATCGACCTCGACCTTGACCCATCTGATCCTAACAACGGCATGGGCATCATTCCAAGAGCCGTCTCTTCAATATTCTCGGGTACTCAGAAGCTCAAAGAAGAACGCGGTGGCGCCTGGAATTGCAATTTGAAGGGTTCTTTTATCGAAATTTATAACGAGGACTTGATTGACTTGTTGAGTTTGGACGACCCAACTGGCGCGAGACGCGAGGTGCAAATTAGAGAAGACAAAGAAGGTCATATCATTTGGGGCGGGCTTCGTGAGGTGAACGTTAGAAACGCTCACGAGGTTATGGGGTGCGTTTCATCGCGTGTTTGCCAGGGGTCGAGTTATTGACAAACTTTCTCAGCCTTATCAAAAAAGGGTCTTCTATCCGACGCACGAATGAGACCGACATGAATGCGCAGTCTTCGCGATCTCATGCTATTTTCTCTCTTACCTTGACTCAGAAGAAGTACACAGGCTCTGGCCATCCTCCAAGGTCTTCTTCACCTCTTCCACCAGGCGGTCGCTCTCCCTCAAGGCTCGTCCGCCCTGGTTCAATGTATGCCGGCGGATCATCTCCTGCCGCAAACCGAGTTGCTTCTCCCCCCTTGGGCCGACCTTCAACACCGAGCTTTGCTTCAGCCATGGGTAGAACGGGTGGTCTCCGACCGGCCAGCGCTCTTGGGCACATGGGTGATAAAGCTGCTTCAATGGACGAGGATACCGGAGACTGGGTCACGATTGTTTCCAAGTTTCACTTTGTGGATCTGGCTGGCTCCGAGAGGGTTCGTCACTATTCTACATCTACTACCGATCTTACTTGACGATTTTTCAAATCTTTGATCTATAGTTAAAACGCACCGCTGCTGCCGGAGAGCGTATTAAAGAAGGTATCTCTATCAACAGTGGTCTTCTCGCGCTTGGAAATGTCATCTCTGCGCTCGGTGACCCCTCACGGGCGAAATCCCACACCGCAAGTCATGTCCCATATCGTGATTCCAAGTTGACCCGCCTGCTACAAGACTCGTTGGGAGGAAACGCACATACCCTGATGATTGCTTGCGTTAGCCCGGCCGAGTGGAACGCTGGTGAAACCATCAATACCCTCAAGTATGCGAATCGTGCACGGAATATCAAAAATCGTGCTGTTGTGAATGAGAAGGAAGATGGGTGGGATGATATAGAATGGCTGCAAGGAACTGTTTCGCGCCTGCGAAAGGAGTTGAAGAGCATCAAAGAAGGTGGTGTTGTGCCAACTGTTGATCGAGAGCCAGAGTTGCTCGAAGGTGCGGGCAAGAAAGTTTTGGCTCAAATGACCGAGTTGCAAAATAACTATGAGGACTTGCGCGGCAAGTTCGTGGAGCGGACCGAGGAGCTCACTCGTCTCAGGCGCGACCTTGGCGAGAAGCATAGAATCAGCTCCTCAGGCGCAGTCGGAGGAACCGGCAAATACGAGGAAATTGTCGGCCCGGTCATCGAGGAATACGAGAAAACGATCAGCGCCATGGAAGCCGAATTAAGCTTGAATAGAGCTGCTTTACGGCACACGAACGAGATGGTGGAGGAGAAGGAAGAAGAACTTGTGGCCATCACCGAGAGACACGCAGCAACAGAGCTATATGTAGAGGAGCTGAGGGCTCGAGTCTCGAAGCTAACGGAACGCGAAGCCTCAACCGAGGTGAGAGAACTCATGCTATTAATTATTCTGTTTACTTATGTTTTTTAGGCATATGTTCGTGATCTTGAAGAAAAGATGAAGGCATATGACGAGAGTTCCATTTCGTCCAGCGAATCGATGGGCGACCTCCGGCGTGAACTTTCGAGGTTCAAAGACATTGAAACATATTCCAGCAAATACATCATTGACCTGGAGGCGCGACTCTCCCGTGCCGATGAGTCAGTTCTTGGTTTGCAACAAACAGTCGAAAAACTTGAGAAGGAGTCAGAACGTCGGCGTGATGAAGTCGAGACCTTGCAAGGTCGATTGGAATTATTCAAGCAAGACGGCGAAAATTGGCGATCAGACTTGGAGGCCAGGGAATTGAAAATCAAACTATTGGAGGAGAAGATGCGTGAATGGGAGCAAAAGCGGAAAGACGCAGGAGAGACTCGCGCTCGATTGGGCTCTGTTGTTGGAGAAGTAGAATCCGCTCGAAAAACTCTCCAAATTGATTTCGAGAACACCCCTTCTGGCTCGGCTTCCCCCGTTATATCGGACTCTGCACACTCCCCAATCAAGCTTCATGTTGACGATCTCCCAGTCTCGTCGTCGAATTTGGAACTAGAATCCCAACTATTATCACTACAACAGACACATACCGCTACTCTTGCCGACCTCTCCTCCGTTTCCTCCAAATATCGTGATGCACTCCGCGAAATATCTGACCTTGCAGCTCAAATCCAAGAGGCCAAGCTGAACAGCCCAAGTATTGGAGAAGTCACAACTGATTCTCCTGCAACTGATTCTCCTGCAACTGACAAGCCCCACGAGAACATTTCATTCAAGCGAAGGATAAACAGCCCTCGAATTAGGGAATCTCCCGACGCCCAGCTCAACGCCGCCGGTCGTAGGCTTTTTTTCCGCCAGGCGGCCTCGGCGGAATCGCTCCACGCGAGGTAAATTGACCACCCTATCTTCTTCTCTTCCCACTTAATCTATTGAACAAGGTCGCTATCGCAATCACAATCGCTATCGCAGGAGCTATCATCGGTGCACTCACGCAAGGCTTCATTCTCAAGCCATGGGACCAGTAGTTCTCATTCACCATCGAGCTCTCATTCGCTTTCCCATTCCCATTCTCACTCCGTTTCAACCCTTCAAACATTCGGTCTACGACCCAATCTCTCCATTTCGATGCCAAGCCTGACGCCACCGAACGAGCGCTCGGTTGCCTCGTTGGAACAGGAAATCATGCGCCTCCAGGAGGTACTTAAAGACCGCGAAGCTGAAATTACTTTACTCGAAGAGTCTCTCAAGGAGAGCCAAGAGAACCAGGTGAAAATCCCCAATGGAGTAGAGGGTGGTGAGGAACAGCCTATCACAACTGAACTCAATGGATCGTCTGTCAATCCTGACGCCACACTCTCCCCCAAGACACTCAACCGATTTGACCATATCCGCCAGACAATGGAGAACGGCACTGGCCATGGTGTACAAACCGAGACAAGCTCATCCTTTTCTGAGGATGAGTCTTTAGAAAGACTCAATGAACTCATGCTGTATGGACGTTCTCAACTTCTTTGGATTGTTTCCTAATTCCTGTTTTTTTGTTAGCTCAATGGCACAGAAGGAATCCCATCACCGCGAAGTTGTTGAAAATTTGAATTCTCAACTTACACAGACCAGGCGCCAGCTTGATGATCTTACCACTTTGTCAAGAGACCAGGCAAGCACCGTCAACAGATTCGCTTATTCCTCATATATTCATGCCTCCTTTTTCAAAAAAGACCTTGAACATGTCGAAGGAAATTGAAGCGCTTCAGAAAAACCACAGTGATGATTTACTTCTTCTTGAGGAAGTTCGTTTGCATGAAACAGAACTGGTCAAGGCCCTCAAAGATGCAGAACTGTCCCATGCAGCCGACGTTGGGCAGCTTCGTGCGTCGCACGAAGAGGCCATCCAGGCCAAAACCCGAGAAGTCGACAACTTGCTCGATTCTTTGAAGGCTGACCATGATACGACCTTGTCCTCCCTCCGAGCCGAATTGGAGGCAGGAACAGCTGCACTCGATAAGGCGCGCCAATATCACGAAGCAGCTTTCGGTAAGCTCCAGGTAGAACATGAAAAGGCTCTTCAAGCCAAGCTGCAAGAAGCAAACACCGTTCTGCAACAGACTCTTGTTGATCACGATAGATTCGTCGCGAAGATTCAAACGGAGCATTCCGCTGCTCTACGCGAGACAGAGGAGAAAGGCGCTGCTGCACTTCAAGCCACAGAGGAGGAATATTATAATGCCCTAACCAAACTTCGGAGCGACCATGCTGAAGCTATCAAGACCGTGGCCGCCGAAACCAATGCAACGATCGAGAGGCTTAGGCAAGAACACGCTGGTGAATTGCGAATGTCGGAGATCTCTCGGGAAGGCTCATTGTCCGAGAGCGAGTCTGCCCGTACGCTCGCTTTAACCGCTCTCCAAGAAGAGCACGCTGCTGCTATCGCCCGAAAGGAGGCCGCCTTCGCGGAAGAGTTGGAAAGCCTAAATGCTGGTTACGTTCGAACCTCCAAAGCGAAGGACGACGACCATACGCTGCAAATGGATCGCCTCAAACTCGAACATGAAACTACCCTTTCTAAACTCAAAAGTGATTGGCGTGTCGAACTCGAACGGGCCACCGCTTCTCTGACGGCCGAGAAGGACGATCATGCAACAAGCCTCCAAAAACTTCGCCACGAACATGACGCTGCCATACAAAATGTCCGAGAGCAACAAGCTGCTGTTCTGCAAGAAATTGAAAGAAGCTACCAAGAAGAAATTGCATCACTGAAAAAAATGCATGATACGAAATTCCGAGAACTTACTGCCAAAGGAGAGGCAGAACGTACAGGATTTTTGGAAGCTCATACGGCCGACGTCTCCAAGCTCAAAACGGAGCATCAAGACAGCGTCGCAAAGCTCAGGGAAGAACTCACCGATGCTCAAGAACTACAACGACGAACCATCAAAGACGCTCATGGTGACCGTGAACGTCTGGCATCGGAAGAACAGAATCGCGCATCAATTCTCCAATCGCACGCTGAAGAGGTCTTGAAGCTGAGAACAAAGCATGAACAGGACATCGCAAATTTGGAAAAGAATCTCATCGTTATCCAGAAACAACAGCACCAGGCGGTGGAGGATGCTCGAGCGCATAGCAAGAGCTTGCTAGAGGAAGAGCAAACCCGTCTTAAGACCACCATCGCTGAGCTTCAACAGCAGCACGCTGAAGAACGAGAAACTTTCCGCAAGGACCGTGATTTGCTTATCCACGAAATCGAAGCTCACAAAGCCGCCGCAGACGAATTCGCCTCGTTGCGTGAGCAAACTCGAAAAAATCATGAATTCGAGCTTGGGGAACAGACAAAGATCGTCACTTCCATGGCTGAAGATTTCGTGATAGTGACAAGTGAGCGCGACGGGTTAGAGAATGAAGTTACTCGACTGCGGACAGAACTGGACAAAACTCGCAATGAACAATCGAAACTGATTCAAGAGGCTTCCAAACGCGAGTCCCTCGTTGGCGAGCTTGAGCGCCATCGCTCTGTCCTCGCTGAACTCCAGGAGAATCTCCAGAAGGTGAAGGATGAAAAGGATACACTTCAGACAGAGAAGAATCGCTCAGACACACTCGTGCGGGAATTACAAGCTCAACTTGCAAGAAGTGCCTCTCCACCTAATGCACGCTCGCCGGAGCGAAATATTGGGTTCCAGAGGGGTACAAATCTCCCAGCGATCAAACTTCCTCCCCCAACACCGCCGCCATCTGTCCCCCCTCCACCCGCCCCTCGGTCGGCAACCACTCCTACTCAACATGTGAATGGAGATTCAAACCTCAGCACATCATCCCTAGGTTCCGCATTCACCTCTTCTATATCCTCTCGGGAATCCCAACCCGAGTCGCCCTCAACCTCGATCAGCCACATGACACCAATCAATGGCCTTCCACTCACGTCCATCGATCCAAAAGTCGGAGCCAAGCTCGAACAACAGACGAAACAACTTGAAGAACAAGAAGCGATGATCAAGACGCTCAACAAGCAATTAACACATTGTGAGAGCGATTTGCAGACGCATATGGACCTGGTCAACTCGCTGGAGACCTCTCTGGGCGATTCCGAAAAGAATTGTAGGCTTATTATTTCTTCGGCCTAGACTTGTTACTTACCCAATTGTTGTAGTGAGGAAAGCGCGTATGCAAGCCACCGAACTTGCGCGAGAACGAGATACCCTGAATGTCAAACTCGAAGCATTACGCAACGAATTGTCCGAGGCCAAGCGGGAGGTTGTATCCGTGCGAAGATCCATCGTTGAGGAGAAGCAATCACTGGAACAACGCCTGGACGAAGAGCGCAAGGCCAAGGAACGAGCCCGTCAACAATTAGATTCTCGGATGGAGGAATTGCAAAAACGGAAGTCAAAATTTGCCTGTCTATAATTTTCCTTTTTCTTCCGATGTTTAATCGGTATGTTGCTATAGTGTCTTTCTATGATTCTGGATTGTATATACCAGATCCGCTCTTTGTATCATTATTATTTTCCACTGTAGATACCCTCAGCCCTTATCTCCTTACACACTCCTTGATTATCTTTCCTTATGTACGATCGTTCGAGATTCCCATCTAATTACTGGTAATTTGAATGGCAGTGCCGCTTATTTTAAGTCTATTTTCGGGCCAGTTCTTGGTCCCACTCCCCACATGGCCTCGCCGTGCCTCGTCTTTACTTCAAATATAAGTAGCCCCTGTGCCCACGGAAAGCTTATATATTCCTTGCCACCCCAGTCTCTTTCATGGCGTCTCCGAGTCGTTCATCTGCACCAATCACGATGCCGTCCTTCTCCATGCAAGGCAAGGTGAGGTGGAGCGACCTCGATTTGAACCGTGCAAAGCTGATAACTGCTAGGTTTGCATGGTCACAGGTGCAGCAAGAGGACTGGGATTGGAATTCTGTCGAGCCTTCACTCAATCGTAGGGCGAATCATTGACCCTCGTCGCTATTAATGCTGACCTTCAATGCAAGGGGTTGCACATCTTTGGCTGTTCTCGATCTCAAATTATCCGAGACGGAGGAAGCCGCGGTGGAGCTCGCAGAATACGCAGCAGGTATGTCTGATGCTCTTCTGCTTTTTACAAGCCTCATCCCTTGGCAGAATACACCGGATTTAAACCAGACGATATAAAGATAGTGGGAATTGAATGCGATGTATCCTCAGAGGCCTCCGTCCAGAAAGCTTTCTCTAAAATCATAGAGATCTTCGGGCGAATCGACGCAGTTGTGGCTTCTGCTGGTGATTATTCTGGATATCTTTATACCCTCCTCTGTTTTTTTTTCTTAACATATTTATTTCACTTCCAGGGATTGTCGAGAATTACCCCGCCCTCGAGTATGTGCATCATAATTGTTCCTGAAGTGATCTGTGGCTGAGGCGGTTGGTCGGACAGTTATCCTGCAGACCGTGTCAAGCGCCTCTTTGACGTCAACGTACATGGCGTCTTCTACACCGCCCGGGAGGCAGCACGCCGCATGATACCCCAAGGAGGAGGTTCCATCATTTTGATATCGAGCATGAGTGCCAACGTAAGGATTATTAGCTCCTCTGCTCCTCCACATTACCTCAAAGCTGATGTCATTTCGATCCCAATTTAGATCGTTAATATTCCACAGGTAGTTTCGATTACTAGATCGAACGATTTAGAGGTTCAACTAGGTCGCTTTAGCTCCAAACCCCTTACAACGCCTCCAAGGCCGCTGTTAAGCACATGGCTGCCAGTCTTGCTGTAGAATGGGCCAAGGAGGGTGTACGTGTAAACACACTGAGGTGAAGTTTGCTCCTTTAGTAACTCAGGACCATATTCAACGCTGTTTCTTCTTAGTCCCGGATACATGTTGACGAAGCTCACAAAAACTATCCTGGAAAAAGACAATGAGCTCAAGGTTCGATCTTCCAGGTCCTATTTTTATTCAAAGAAGTTGATGATTTATCGGACAGAAAACTTGGGAGAGCCTGACGCCCATGGGTCGAGTGAGTTTATCTTTTTATTAACAAACTTGAATTGAAGTGCACATTTTAATCACTGCCTTCCTAGATGGGAGAACCAGAGGACTTGGCGGTATATTTCTTGTTGACTTCACTGTGACGGTTTCAGCTTCTTGACCTTTTCTTTCCTTAGGGTGCCATTGTTTTCCTCGCCAGCGACGCCTCCAAGTTTATGACAGGGTCTGAAATTCGTGTTGACGGTGGTTACTGTGCAATCTAATGGAATTGGGATTTTTCTTTGATATGGACATGCTCTCAGGAAAGTTGTAATAATATACCCTTCATTTGTTCGTAGCAAGTTAGACTGGCGTCTAAATGACAGTCGCCGATCACCATTATGTACGTCATAGCCCTTTATAAAGAACAGCCATGATCAGGCTTCATTCTCATGTCGACACCCATTGCTCAACCCTCATCCTCCGGGACCAAGTCTTCACTGGGGTATGAATTTCCCAAGAGGAAACGATGGGCCGACCTTATCCTTACAGAGCTGGTGGATGTTATCGTATTCATTGTCTCCCCCACCCGCAGAATTTTGTACTGTGGAGCGGCAATAACAGAGATACTCGGCTGGAGAGACATTGACTTGATTGACCTCGACTTCTCAGAACTAATTGACGGTATTTCCCCCTCCTACGTGCCCCGATCTTTGGGAGCTGATACACCTACAGCAGTTGATCAACCTCGCTTTCATCTTGCGTTTGAACAGTCAGTTCTAAACAGCATTGAAACCAACCTGACACTCAGATTGAAAGCAAATGGCTCATCTACTATGAGTTACCAAGCAACATTGCCTAAGGATACAATATTTGACATGAAATTTTACCCTCACGGCACTACCGAAGACCAAGCTGAAACGAAATGTATCTTCGCCATGGCGGTACCGTATCCGAGTCGGAACACAACAATGTAGGTACGAATGGATGCTAAAGTTTCTCTGCCTTATTTCTTCCTTCAGGTTAAATACTATGCCGGAACTCAAAGTCGAGAACGAGCGACTACAGCTAATGGTTGATGAGATGCGAAGCCGCGGAGCAGGAGACATCCCTATATCCCAAGTTCCTCAGTCTGGTTCTATGTATGCGACAACTTCTTTGAATCCTCTAACACATACTCCGGCACCAAACCAAGAGATAAGAGAGCCCTCTGCTCCTCACCATCCATCCTCTGTTTTAATATCTGGTGTATTCAACGGGGGCACACGTACATCCACAGATACTTCGGAGTCCAGCAGAGGGAATGTCTATAATTCCAATTCGGATGACCACCGTGATGAAGGTTCCAAGAAGAAGAAGGTAAATCTTCACCCCGTTTTCCAAAACCTTTCTAATCGCACACTGTTAGCTGAAAAGAACCCCAAATGCTGAGCAATATGTTTGCATCACTTGTGGCCGCACAGATTCTCCAGAATGGAGAAAGGTTTACGCTTTTCGTTTGTTTGTTTAACCTGCTTTCTAACCCAGTATTGAATACTTAGGGACCACTTGGACCGAAGACCCTCTGTAATGCTTGTGGTCTTAGATGGGCGAAGCAGATGAGAAAAGTAGATGAACCCGGGGATGGACAAACCTCGGCCGCAAACTCCACCAATTCCTAAATGTCATGAACTTGCCATGTTCTGCTATTCTGCTACAAGTTCATCATGGGTTATATAAAGTATCATATAGTACACTTACATACCTCCTAACGAATCTTGTGAATATTATTCAACCCTGAAGAAAATCCCCGGTCACGTTGTGCAATCGTAACGGCATCTCCGCCTTGCTTGAATTTAAACCTCCATCAGCGCAGTAGTCGACTGATAGTCCTCTGCAGTAATTCATGCCTGAAATCTATACCTTGGCTCAAACGCCAATTACCTCTCATGCCTTCAGTGGGGACCGTTCTCGTGAGTCAAGATAAACCTCATCTATGAATTACCCTCAATCAGTCTCAGAACTGGCGGCCAGCTTGAACAGCAACGATGCACAGATATTCATTCGTCAAGGGTCAGAGTGGATATCCACTGTGACCTTGTCTGAAGTGCGCGACCTTCCGCGAGCTTAGTGTCAGAATCGCTAATGAACTTCCCATCAGCACGACAAACTGATCACATCGATTGATTGGGCTCCCAACTCCAACCGTATTGTTACCTGTTCTCAGGACAGAAATGCTTATGTGTGGCAAGAGCAACCCGATCCGGAGACTGGAAGGCTTGTTTGGAAACCCACGTTGGTGTTGCTGAGGATTAACAGAGCAGCGACGTATGTCAAATGGAGCCCGAAAGAAGACAAGTTTGCTGTGGCCAGCGGTGCAAGGTGAGTTTTCACTTTCAAAGGGTAAATTGAACATTCTAACACACTACGTGCGATCCAGAGCTATCGCGATTTGTTCTTTCGATCCTGAGAATAACTGGTGGGTATCCAAGTTGTTGAAGAAGCCCATTCGGTCGACCGTCCTTTCTGTGGACTGGCATCGGAACAACGTTCTCCTGGCTGCCGGAAGCGCTGATATGAAAGCTCGCGTTTTCTCTGCTTATATTAAGGAAGTTGATGACAGGTGAGTCTCATTATATCAGATACTTTTGGGACCTGGACTTAATGGAAGGTCAATAGGCCTGCGCCAACCGTATGGGGCTCAAAGCTTCCTTTCAATACTATCTGCGGTGAATATGCCAGCCCTGCAGGTGGATGGGTTCACGCTGTTGGGTTTTCGCCCTCCGGAGATGTTCTTGCTTTCGCAAGTGAGTTTCGATGGCGATCTTCATTTTTCAGACCTGATTCTGACTCTTTTGCACAGGTCACGACAGCTCTATTAACATTGTATATCCCAACGGGCCAGTGATATATAACATTCGGATGCCAACTCTACCACTCGTAAGCCTTACCTGGACGTCTGAGGACACCATCGTAGCAGCTGGGCACGATTGTCGACCTATTGTTTTCTCTGGAACAGAGAAAGGTTGGCAAGAGGCTGGTACTCTTGATGACGCCACTGCCCCCAAGTCGCCCGAATCGCGATCTGGATTTGGCAGCAGCAGCAGCGTAGGCCGACTCAAGGCCGGGGCATTTGCAACCTTCCGTGACGCAGATACTCGGGGTCAAGCAAGCATCGCTGGGTCGGCCTCTCCGACTGCAGACACCAAGGTGCTGACAACCCATCAGAACACTATCACCAATGTGAGACCCTACGCTTACTCGGATGGAAACGTAACAAAGGTCAGTACTTCGGGTGTGGATGGAATGTTGGTCGTCTGGGATGTTGATGCTGTTACTGCACTTACTGGACGTTTGGGTGGAGCACATTTGAGGTAGATGTTGTATCACAGCTGCTAACGGGTTGCAACAAAACGTTTGATGATGGACGTCATGAATGATAATGATACACTAGTAGTACAACCTCAACAAATCGAGTCAACGCATGATTGTCGTATCGTTCGAATCACTGAATTCTTGGCTGTGCACAGATGGTTCGGGTTGTTCATTGATAACACCCCACACAGATGCTTTGAACTAGAAAAGATATATTTAAGTAGTGACAACCCAGGTTGTAACTTGACCGTACCAGTGTCAATACTAGCCCCATCTTCTTTTCCAGCACCCTAAGTTTAGCCAACATTACTTTGTCTGGTTCCTCATTGAGAAGACGCGTCTTTTGTGTGACCTTCGCGTAAACTGAATTGAGCAACTTGCAGGAGCGAGATTCAAGCGCTAACCGACCATTCGAACATTATGTGCAAGCTTCGCATATTCCCAAAGAGCTGAAGCCTCCAAAGGAGAGAGACTCGGATGTGATTCGTATGGGTTTACGGCGAGGATGTCGATTGGTGTTGTGTTGCTTGTCATGTTTACTGCAAACTCCAGATCTAGATTGATGCTCTTTATCAAGGGCTTCCCACGCCTGTGTATCCAAAAAGAGAAAGTAAATTTCCTTCCTTACAAGTTTCAGCTTGCTTGAAAAGCAAGGTCTCCAACGTTCTAAATAGCTCGATCAGGACATCGAAAGTTGGTTCGTTTGCTTGTCTTACCTGGGGAAGACGTTAATCGATTTTTGAAAGTTGAGGCATTGTGATTGTCATTTGTCGTTTGATTCTGATCGCGTTTTGAAAATCGGTCTCTTTTACCGGCTCATATGCTGCCTTGATCATGATGCTCCAAAAAGATCATTCTCGACATCAGCGAAATCCTGACGGCGCCCGAGCAGAACTCGAAAGTGTTGCGTTGTATTCGTTTGATTCTGGTGTAATGCGACTCCTTGATCTCTCCCCCACTTTTGCTTGACTTTCGTGATCGCGCTATACATATTCCCAAGGTGACTTGTCCAAGGCCCATCTAGTCCGTGTAACAGCAGTCTTCCTTACCACCCTAAAAATATTCAATGGACAAAAATAAACTATGCAACCAGTAAGTAACATCACGGCATCTATTGTCCAGACCCACCTTCCATCTCCCCCGCTAAAATCAACGCATGGTTGGAGAGGTTGGAGGCAGGGTAAAATCTGCTCAATGTCTCATAATATCAGGTGTATATATCTGGTTCAAAGGCTAGCAATTCTGCAAGTTGTGTTACAACTTATTGTAGAACCCTCCTGTAGAGCAATATGTAAATTTACTCATGTT
>Ga0307517_10004166_pt1 | contig 22302 bp, 36 predicted proteins | sample 23_EM_MG_FD_194515 | JGI IMG/M metagenome (GOLD analysis project Ga0307517, IMG submission 194515) | Populus trichocarpa ectomycorrhiza microbial communities from riparian zone in the Pacific Northwest, United States - 23_EM | ecosystem: Host-associated > Plants > Roots > Unclassified | place... | reverse complement strand
ATCTTGAGTGCGGCATTGGAACGAGGGCTTGCGGTAGATTGTCGTGGCGTAATCGGCGACGAAGATGGCGATGGGAGTCTATCAGCCTCTTGATGGGGACTCGGAGCGACCTCTTTGTCGACCAAGATGTCCAGCAGGAGTCCCGAGAGTTGGTGAATGAATGCATTCGTGTCCGCTTCGAGTTCTATCATACAACGCTGAGCGCGCAGTAACCCAAACGCAAGCAGACTTTACCTTCAACTTGTCCAAAGCGGATCCTCAGGAGGCGGTCCCATATATGTAACACTTCGGACTGGAGCAAAATCAGTGGACACTCGATAGGGATCTGGATAAAGTGTACCGGCGGATCCATATCTCCTTCGATGATGACCGCTCTTAGTCCATCCCTCCACAGTGCAACCAGCCCCTTGAACACGGCATTATGCGCGAGTTCAACAGAGGTCAACGGTCGCACGCTATCCACGGTAACACAATCGTCCAATATTGGCTTCACAGCGACCGAGAGATTCTGGAAATCAGCACTGAGTGGTCCCGGGTATGCGTCCAAAAACGCAGTCGGCAAGGTTGCTGTTGGATCGTTATCTTCCCACTGTACGGCCGGAAGCTCGGTCGACACAAGTCTCTGTACAACTTGGACCGCCTCACCACAGACCATTCCGCCCTTTCGGACCATATTCCCGAGGATGCGGAGGACCGAATGGACTAACTCTCCCGAGCCATCGTGAGGGGCGGAAAGAAGGCAGACCATTGTCGAAACCCCGGTCCTCATCTCCAACACGGCCTGCACGAGTGACCACCACTCGACTCGGCATTTCACAGGCCATCCATCGTCGGGGTGGCAAAGAGTTTCCACTTCTTCCTCCTCATCCTCTTCCGTCTCCGTGGGATCGGATAGCAGAGGGGGCTGGACATACACCCATGCAAGGCAACGCCACAATAGGCAGCCCATGGCACGGATCGTGCTCCTTTTATTGCGCATGATCTGGTGGCATTGGGCGTGTAATATGCGATAGATCTGTTGATCAGTATACGCGCGAGATCCAAGAAGTACTGCAAAACACCCCACGACCACGATCGCCCACACGGGCCCGTGTGCTGGGTGAGTCGGTTCTTGGATACCGAGTAGTGTGCGCAAGGTCCGAGTAATGTCCGATTCCGAGCCAGACTTCTTCGGAGTGGAGGGCGCTAAAAGGAACGCAGCGACTGTTTCGGACACCCTTATGTGTATGGAGGAGCGTGGCAGAGATAGCAGGCCATTGACAAACCCACCCAACGCGTGACATGCCTGGATACGCAGAGGCAATGTTGCCGCAAGCAAGTTACAGAGCACCGAGGGGAGCAAGTCCACAAAAGCGGGGACGAATATATCCGGTTGATAGAGGCTAAGATCATGGACAGCCTGTGGAGGATCTTGGTCACCCTCCGGCTTAATTGACAGCAGAGGGACAAACCTTTAACCCGTCACTCACTGAACCCTTCTTCCCCTCTTTCCCAAGTTCCCCCTCAATCCCACGTCGCAAGGAGTATGCGATTCTGTCCTTTGCCGGGGCAAGGACAGAACCCGGGAGCCGTTGGACTTGTACGAACCATATAGTGAGGGCGCAAGTCTTGCGGGCATTGGGTGTTGGCAGATTCTCGGCCATTGGAATGGCAAGTAATGCAGTTAACATGGAATTAATATTATCGTCTACAAAAGTTAAACATCTGAATGTAGCACGGAGAAGATATTACACACCGGAGAAGAGTTGACACAGCTGTGGAGACGCAAAAAGTTGTGCTAGAAGCTTGACTACGGAGTGGGTGGTGGTGGCCAGGTCCCGGGCATGTCGTACTTCATCCTCGGTCATACCGTGGCGCTTCCTGCTGGGGCTGGGGCGTGGAGACGGCAGCGAAATCTCAGGTCGGCGCTTCTTGGAAAGGAACGGATCAGCCATCGCCCTTCCGAGGTCACGAACTACCGCGTCGGTGAAGAGGTCTTGGTTTGAGCGCAGAGGGTCGAAGAGTGGTAGGGTGGAGTCGATCTCAGCTTCCCCCAAGACGGTAGTCCGGATCCTGGCGGCGAGGATATTATACGCCTGAATTAAGTCCTTCAAGCACGCGTCCATCATAATAATCCGAGAGATAGGACCCAAGAGGTACTCGGAGTTGAACAAAGGCGTGTCAGGTTCGGGGGTGACCTCGCGTTCGGCTTCCTGGTGCAGGTCGGTAAAGGGAAAACTCGATGACATCCTCAGGATGGACTTGACAGGTAGCCCATATGACGCGCTCGGTCGGAGGTTGGTGAGAGATAAGGAGGGAAACAGAGGATGAATCTGGTTCTCCTCGGACCATGACACGCGAGGCATTTGGGCAAAAATCCGACGATTTTCCTTTTCCTCGCGACGGGAGGTACTCGGTGGCGAGGGTAGGTGGTTGGAGGCCTCCATGGTCGCGTACTGGAGCGTAGGAGTAGAGGCGCAGCCAGAAGCGAGCGTGGCTGAGGTGCAACCAGCTCTCGGCGCGACCGCGTACTTATGGCGATCGCCACCACGTGGGGTGCTGGAAGATCCCGATCATGTGATCGCGTCCCATGCGAAAACCCTGACCACCATCATGGATGCTCGTGAACGACTGGAGGTCGAGGATGAAGATGAAAGGCAAAAGCGTCTAGGTGTTGATTAGTTCTTTGACACTCGGAAATGGTGACCCTTACACCTCGCAGGTCAACTCTTCATGAGAGTCGATCAGGCCGGGGACAACACCCTTGACGCAGTTGGATCTTCTGCGACACCACCAATTGACCGAGTAACTGGGGGGCCGATGCCGGCCCCAGCGGAACCCCCTATTGAGCGTACGCCCTCATGATCAAAAGCACCGGAGTATCCACAAATGACAGAGCCCTCAGTCCTCGACAGGGTGCGGCAATTCTTACCGCAGTTGGCCCAATCGAACGCTTCCCTCTCCAACAGAGACCAACAAGAGTTGGATATCGAGAATGTTAGTGATGGTGACTCGTATTACATCGAAATGGTATGGACTCTAGTTGCTATACTCCCCCTAGCTTACCTCTCGCAGAACCTCGGACTAGGCGTTTTTGAGTATAGGAGACGGGGGACCCGTTCGCACGAGGGGTCATCTGCTTCGTCTTCGTCTTCGTCGGTGAGCGAAGTTGATAACGAAGATAGTGATTGCAGCTCCTCGGACTCATCCTCATGCCCCGAGGATGACGTTGAAGTCGCTGCTCGTCCGAAGAAACCGCTCCCCAGTCGGGCGGTGCCGAGCATTACAGTTCTGACCGGGTCAGAAAACCCGCCTGGGGGATCTTCAGCGTAAGCCTCGCCCACATGCGGTTACGAACGCATACTGATACTGTCCACGCACCATCAAACGTCGTCAGTGCTTGAGAGAACAAACAATAAACACCTTTCCGGCCGACCACGAGTGCCCCCTCGTTATCTCGTTATTCGGAACGTACTTGTGGGTGTTTCTGACTTCCATCGGAGTTTTCGTACGAGAAAAGTCCCAAATGATCCTATGATCCAGGTTCAGCAATTATTTCGGCTGTCTCGCCACGTACGGCAGAGCTCGAAATTGCCTTATCTTTGATACCGGGCCTTCCAGAATCCCGGATATTATGAAACTGTGGTTCTTCCATCGTTGCGTTATTCCATTCATGCACCATTACCCTACTGCCGGGACGCCAACCATACGACACACCCTCCCCGAGGAGCGGACGGACATTACAATCCGAAGCGCTGCGATGAGCAACATTCGATATGTTCACGGGAAAGTCACCGCAAAGAATGAACACTAGCGTTGTGAAAGGAAACCTGGCGCTTGAGTCCAACAGAAATTTCAGTTGTGACGGTGATCACAATCGCCACTCGTGCCTCTGTTACGTCGTAAGGACCAGTGGCTCGGTGATTATCGATTAACCCTCGCACGTTGTGCATGAGTCCCATCTGTGATACACGAGGTTTATTAAACCACACGCCCTCTCCCCCCTCGATGGGGAGTCTTGTCTACACAGCAGATCGGTCGCCAATGCCGCCTCAGGGGTCACATGTCTCGACTGTGGGGCATCCAGATGAAGAGCGAGCTGGGCAACGATTATTGTACCTTGCACAGATCCACGTGTCCATATGGGCCCAGAGGACGGGGTCCTTCTAGCGTCGTTTTCCGGGAATATTCTAGCATCAGGAAGGGCACCCTCATTTGTAAACGTGGACGTTCGGGTTCAAAAATCTTAGATTAAGTGCACCCTTTTTCATGAAGCGCCTATCGGTGTCCAGCCAGTCTGACCACCTGCGAAAAGCTGGACCTATTTCTCTCAATTCGGAATTGCCAATTTATTGTTGCGAACAAGTCCCGGTGCCAACGTGGTTAACAAACAGCATGCGAGTGCCATACGCGCTGGGGTTGTTGATCATGAATTCAAAGAAGAGGTCACCCATCATGCGGTCCCAAAAAACGTGCTGGGTTGGGAGAAAAATACCAATATCGATCACACGGGCCGTCTGTTTACCCCCCTGGTGATACGTTTTTCAGCAGGAAGCCGTTCACATCACCCGCACCCTCTCACGCTATCCGTCTCGGACGCAAGCACTTTGAAATGGGGTCGGTGACCAAGGCAAGTAGACGCTTTCGGGCCAAGGCACGGACACCCCGGATTACTAGTTGACCAGATGGGCCGGATCAACCTGCCGCGAAGAGTTATGCAAGGGTCCTAGCGAGTAGGCCAACCATCTTTCGTAATTCCTTTCCTTGTCCTAGGCAATTCTTATAGGATAGCTACTCTCTTGACATACTTCTAGCCGTGTTGAAGGTGATGTAACAATAGAATATCTGGACCTGTGTAATTAAGTCAGGGGGCGGAGGACCCACGCGACCGCCAAATTGAATCATAGTCCACAGTTGACGCTCCTTCAAAAGTCGGCCGACCGGGGAAATTCGGATACACAGGAAAGTGTAAGACTGGTCGTTGAACCTATCAAGAGTCAACTCAACATCGGGATCTGGAGGCAGATTACGACCTTCCCACATAGAAGCGCACCCCATGCTTGAAAAAGTCGAGTATTATTCAATGGGCGATTGCAAGAATCATGGCCTGTGCGCTCCATCCCCGATGGGTTGATACCTGGTCCGCGGGCAAGAAACCTCTTAACGCACACTCTGGGCTTACGGGGAGTGAGGGTGAGTATCTGTGCCTATTGATGGCTGCCACGCAGCATGCGAAGGAGCATCAGGAATATCTGGACAGCACACAGGTTCAAGTTATGACGGGACCAAATGCAAAGAGAGAAAATACGAGAGAGGAGTATCGTGCAGGCGAACCCTGAGACGTTATTGCAAAAACCTGGAATACATAAGAGCGGAGAAAACCTAGCAAAACGGCTCAGCACAAGATCACTGATAAGCTTGCATCAGAGCATCAGATATGAAGGTGGCGGAAACCTGTTGTCCACCAAACCAACGACCATTTAAGCCCTGTATAGCATTCTTCGCAGAGTCGACGTTGTCGAACTTGACGAATATTTCCCCCTAAAGTCCGTCGTTGGGTAAGAATATTCTGCACCAGGGGGAAATCCAACAAACCTGTGGCGAATCTTTGTCAACCTTGATTGCTTCAACCCTTCCGTACTTCTCTTCACATTCGCCTTTGACCTCGTCGGCAAGGTCTTTGTCCCAGTCACGTTCGGTTTCCCTGGTAAATCGTTTAGGAATAAGTCGCACCGGCACAGGAGCACATTACTTTTCTGGGTCAAACATGTTCTTCAGAGCCACGGATCTGGATGTCATCGTCTGTGGGATGTGAGGCCGTGCACTGAATCGCCGGCTAGGTCAGAGGCAGTAAGCGTACGACCGTATATTGACTCACATAGCCTCCTCCTTGACTGAAGAATTCTCAGTCCTAGCGAGCTTTTGCATTAGCGCTTGACGAGATGCTGCATTGAGATTACCGCCTGGAAATAGACCAATGAGTGCAAGCGGTAGGCCACGAAAAGAGCACATGTACCTCCACTGTCCTCAAGCGAATCCTGTTGAGCATATCTACCAGAACCTTTTTCATGGACAGTGTTCACACGAAGCTGACCAGTGTGTGAGTCACGGATCGGTTGTGTAACAAGTCCAGGAGCCTCACCGTCCTGCCAGCAAGTTCAAAACCCTCCATTTGTTCTAGCGCCATCTTTGCGTCTTCTGCGCGTTTGTATCTAATACGAAACACCGATCAGGGGACAGCAGATCGTGAGAGAATTGTGAAGGCAACCCACTGGACAAAGGCATATCCCTTGCTCCTACCTGTCACGGGGTCTCGATGCAAATCTACAAATTCAAGTTCTCCAAAGGGTTCGAACACTTGTCTGATGTCCGACTCGGTCAAATTGAAATGTAAGGAGCCCACGTAAAGCCTGGCCCACGAGTTAGTGGGATACCGAACAAGGAGGGCGAAGATCTTACTGCATTCCGCCACGATGGGACACGCCTGGTGGAAGATTCAGGTTACTGTGATTCATTGATCAGCGAAAAGCGAGGAAGGGCTGGGTCAGTTGCATTAGTTACTTACCCATCCCCTGCGTGGGTCCTGTTACGCTCTGCCTCTGTGTATTGGACTGAGATTGGGAGTCCCATCACGATGGTTCCGTTTAAGTTAAGTGCTTTCTCAACCTGGTCTATTGTTCGGAACTCCACGTAACCGATCCTGTAACTGCTGTGAGTGAGGTTCCCAGTTTTTACAGCAGTAAGTCACACCCTTTGGAACGGCGGGATATGCGGTCGGTGACAATCCTAGAGTCAAGTACAGTGCCTTCGCCCATCTTCTCTTCGAAGAAGTAGCCAAGATCTCGAGCGGTAAGCCGTGCAGCTAGTTGAGAAACAAATACTGAGCGCGTTTCAGAATCATCCTCTTTTGGTTCTTCAGGATTGTAATCATCCTCAGGTTGTTCAAATCCTGGCGAAGGGGGGCTGGGAAGTATTCGGTCAGTTGTGATCTGTGAGGCGCCAATGGTGAACTCACCGCGGGGGGCTCGGCGGAGGCCGTTCCGAAGGTTCACGTGGGTCCTTGCGAGAGCGGTGGCGATCCTCTCTGTGCCTTGAGTACATTCTTTCCGTGTCTCGAGAACGAGAACGGGGCGGAGCATCGGGTCCATCATCACTTCTTTTCCTCTTCGCGTCGGGGGAGTTCTCTACGTCGTCTTCCCTCTTCCTTCGTCGCTCTCGGTGGTCCCTTTCGTCTCTCTCGCGGTCACGGTCTCCACGACGACCGTCTTTGTCTCTATCGTCGCGACGACGTCTGCGTTCGTAGTCGTGGCTGCGGTGTTCCCTGTCTCTGTCTCGCTCACGATAACGGTCCCTGCTTCGACTGCGGCGATGACCGTGACTGCGGCCACTGTAGTGTTCTCTGTCTCGATCCCGACGACTTCCGTCCCGTTGCTCTCGGGAAACTGATCTTTGTGACCTCCGCGTACGGGTGGTATCAACCGAGTGGGTTCGAGACCTAGCGTGTACCGTTTGTTAGCTATCAGAACGCTGTGAAATTCTGTGACGACGCGAGGCGTACGATTTCCGGCTGGGAGAAAGCTCCGCGTCTAGACGATCCACCGCCATTCTGCCATTCGGTGAGGACATTTCCAAGGTTTGTGATACGTTTTAGCCGCTCAAACTCGAGGGACGCGTTGGAGTGAGGTCGCTCTTTTGGGGAACGACAAGTGAGGTCGTCTTGGTGGCCGAAGGGGGGTCGGGGTTCTCCGGAGAAAATTGATGTCATTAGGTAATCAACTATTTATGCTTCTCGTCCTGCCACATAGCTGAGCCGAAACCACGTCGACATCTTAAACAGCCAGCCTGGTAGTCAGGAGGAACGTATTAAGGTTTGTAAAGTGGAGCGACCCTGAAGGATTGCGTGTCTCTGTGATGGCTTGAGGGTGCATTCGATGAGGATTGTGTAGAAGAGAGAAAATAAGGATTTCGCGGGAGATCTGGTGATTTACGAGTCGAAGATGGCACCGTAGGCAGGGATGCCACGGCTGGCAAGACTGTAGACCAACTTCCCAGTCAAAGTCCGGTTAGAGATGACTCCAACAGCCTCCGCATCAAATTTCTTGACCATCTTCAAAGTAAGCTTGACCAAGTCGGGCTTTCCGTGCTTACGAGTACTTATCTATTGCACGAGGTGTGTTGGTAGTCGAGCAAATTTTGAGGTATATCGTATTCCTTACCGTAAATAACTGCGTCGGGAGCACAGCGCAGAATCTGATCGACGAACTCGTTGCCGAAGGTCTCACGGACGTTGGGGGAGGTCCAGAGCAGGCGGAATGGGATACGACCCTCAAAGATAGTGTTGGCGCATGGACCGATACCGGAACCGGTGGTGACGAGGACCGTGCGGCAGAACACGGGAGCAACCCTGAACACACCATTGGTAGGCATACCATGAACCCAGAGCTTGGTGGGGTGGCGAAAGCGTGCCATTCCTTGAGGGGAGGGTAAGTGATCCGGATTGCCGTGCCTGTGTCGGGGCGGGCGATTGGGTCGTGAGTCAATATGATCAGATATTTGATATGAGCGGAAAGACGTACCATAGTTGAAGTACAGCCTAGTTACATGCTTGGAGAGGGTAACAGCACGGACATTGACCCCGCGGAGACGGAGCCATGGAAGGATGATGGATAAGGTGATGATGCACTGGAGCCAGAAGGCAGCGTTGTGCTTGCAGGCGTGGGGAAGTTTCTCTCCTGGCTTACGGCTATTGTTGAACGTTGATGAAGAGAATGACTTGAACCCAGACCAAAGCCAAAGCGGTCCATCCGAGGAAACGGTGAGTCCACTCGAAGGAATCGTGGAACTTATTGCGCATGCTGGGGTTGGCAAATACAAGAATCACCAGGAGTAATCTCAGGATAATCCACGAGACGACGACAGTAGCAGGTGAGATCCATATGTGGTTGATGACCGGGATCAGCAAAACGGAGTCTCCACCGCCGACAGCGGTGCCACATCAAAAGACACGTCGAACAACAGCATCAGCGGCCCGAAACCCATTATCAAATCAGTCGATATGAGGGAGGAGCTGCAACAAGAGAGTGTGGACTCCGCCCTCGAAAAATACAACATCGAGAAGGATGGACACATTTTCGTCGCGTCGGAGCAGTTTTTCCACCCCATGCCCTCGCATTCCTTTTGTCGATGATGTGATGATTATTGCAACAACTTGGTGAAATTACTCGGTGCTAACATACGCCATGGTTTTAACCATTAATATACCCCTTTGTACATCTCGCGGGTGCGGTGAGCTCTGCGTGAGTTTCGGGGATAAGTATACGCTGAGTATGGAACAGTGTATGCGGAAGATGGGAACTGGTGGGTATTGACAGAGAGTAACCTCAACCAAATCTCTGCCTCTCGATGATGGATTTTTGTCGCGAATCTCGAGTCACTCTCCTGCGGAATTTGCAAATCCAAATTAATATCGTAGACGGGGCGAACTCAAGATATACGTACCAGTAATAGTCCATAACATCTCCCTGACCTAACTTCCTCAAGAAACCCTCGTCGTGAGTGATGATGATAAGCTGGAAATTGGCATGATTCTTCCGTTCGTTGATAATGCTGCTCAAGGCCGTCAGACCTGTAGGGTAGGTACACGGTGGGGGACTCACTCCACGAGACTTGACGCCAATGCATCGATATTCTCAGTATCCAGAGCATTGGTAGGTTCATCCAACGCGAGGATACCGCAATTCTGGCCAAACGAGTCCGCAAGGGCCAGTCGGATGATGATAGAAGCCAACATCTTTTGACCCGCTGAACACCGTCCGCGCATATCCATCTCGACTTGGTCCTTCGTCATGACAACCTGCCAGCCCTCAGCTAAAGTAGTGAATGGTAGAAGCAGAGAGGCTCACTCGGTAATTGTACGACCTTTTGCTGGCTCCGCCCTCAACGTCGGAACGAATACGGATCCCGTCGATGTCTGGGACCCAAGGAATTGGTATCTAGGTGACCATCCGTAGGGCAGAAGGGACACGAACCTGTGCCTTGGTACGTCTTGTTCCAGAGGTGTTTCATAGTATCATTGACCTCTTCCATCTTCAACGAATGATACTTCATGATCGCACTGGAGTATTTTCGTGAGCTCTGGTGTTCAAACAACAAAAACTGTTCATACTTGTCCAGCGCCTTGGCGTACTTCTCAAGATCGTTGTTCGCCATGTCAGACATCTGTGGATGGAAGTTGTTCCGAGATTGAGTGGACTAACTCAGGAATACCCTACCTTGACTTTGACCAGTTGGTCCTTATACCGCCTATTGACGTTCTCGAACTCCACCAGATCATTCTCCAACGTTTCCACCTGGTCCTTGAGCGAACTCAGCTCTCCTCCAATATGAGCGTACTGAGAATCGCGTGTGGTTAACTTCCGAAGAGCGAAATACAGACGCTAAATTCGACGGACCTTGGACTGCATCTCTGTCTCCCTCTGCTTCTCTAAGTTGTACTTCTGGTCGAACTGTCTTCTCGCTTTCGCGGCCTGCTCCATATCCATCGCATCAATCTCTGCTTGCGTTGCATCGATCTCCTTGGACAACTTTCTGACTCGGATGTTCTCCCGGAGATTCGTCATGGAAGCGTTACTCTCGTTGACCTCCTTGTCGATGACCGCAATGGTATCCCGGACAGATTCGATATCCGTTGCGAGTTGACTGATCCCGGATTCGTGCTCGGTAATGCGCTGCTCGCATTCCTTGAGCTGGCGACTCCGTTTTTCGCGAATGTACCTTCAAACAGGTACAAGTGGGTGGGTCGTGTCAGGCATACGATGTAGACACCTTGCTCACCTGTCGATTAGCTTGTTGACACCATCCAGCCTATCAACACTCATGTTCAGCTCCTGGGACATGCGCTGGGCCTCAGAGATCTTCCTGGTCAACTCGGTGTGTGTCTGTTCATAATCCTCGTCTAACTTCTTAATCGGAACCTGAGCAGCCTCGAGCTTCGAATCGATATCCTAAGGTAGGCAGGATTCGGCAGAAATGTAATTGAATAAAGGGAGCACAAGGCGTGAAACTCTTCTTACCTTGAAATTCTGAGAAGAGGTAGCAACTTCAGCCTTCATCTCCTCGACCTGCTTCTCCAGCATAGTCCGGTCCTTGATCTGACTTTTGAGGTTCACCTCCCGAAGTTGCATATCGCCCAAATCCTTCTCGTGGGTCCTCAGAGCATTATGAGCCCTCTCCTTCTCATTTTGGAGCGTCTGACGTTCACGCTCGTTGGATCGACTGCGCAAGGGGCAATCAATACACCAGATATAGCAGCACAGGAAACAAGGAACAACGCACAGGTTGGCAGAGACGTCATTTAATTGGTTCTGGACATCCTCTGCGGTCCTCGAGGAACCGGTTGCCTCGAGGTCCGTTTCGAGGTTCTTCACCTCCTGGCCCACCCTCTCAATGTCCTTGATGGCCTTTGAGACACTGGCAGCATGCTGCTTCAGCAAAGCCAGGTCCTTTAGTTCCTTCTTGACGTCATTGAGCTTAGCCAGTGCCTATGGGAGGATAATCAAGGGGGCATCAGCACTCGAAATGAGACCTTAGCCCAACACAACGCACATTGTTAACGGCATCGGTGAGTATAGGGAGCTCCTTCTGCTTCTCTTTGATGGACTGTTCTAGTTCCGGAATCTCACGTGCCACCAACTTGTTCTTAGTGGCTTCGACGGGCAAAAGCCTCTGTACATCCGCGAGCTCCATTTGCCACTCCTTGAGTTCCTCCTGCTCCTGTTTGATCCTCTCTGGAGATGTCCGTTTCATTTGCTCTTGGAGCTGAGCGAAACGAAGGGTTGTCAACAGTGAGTTCCATTGGCGGTAAATTAAACACATACGTAGTTCTCGAACACGACCATCTCCTGGACGTCGAGATGACGATTGCAAGCCGTGCAAGTTTTCTTGGCCTTGCCCGTCCGCAAGAGGGTCTCGTAAATCTGGCTGGCACCGAGGATAGCACCCGAATCTCTACATGAAGACGCGGAGTGAGTGCCGGTAAGGCTACAGGGAGCAGATGACTCACTTTCCACGCTGATTAACCTCGTCGCTCGCCACCTGGCATGCCGCCTCCACGGTACTGTTGGGTCCATAAAGCTCTTCCTTGATTCCTTGCTTGGCCTTCTTTTCCAGGGCTGTTTAGGAACTCCCGGGTCAATCTCGAGTGGCGCAAAGGGGTGAGTGGAGCAGACCTTGTACTTCCTCTTTCTTCAGCTTCAACTGGACCTTCATGTTCGTGAGCGTGGTCTCAACTTGTTGAAGGTTCCTGTTCGCCTCGGTGTGTGCCGCATCAAGATTTTCATGCTCCCGCTCCTTCTCTCTAAAGTTTCGCGGGCGAGAGATCAGGGGAACTAGGCAGTGCATTCTCAGCAAGATTACTCACACAGATACACGCTCCAACTCCCTCTCCATTGTCTCAGCCTTCGCGTCTTTACCCACAAGCTTGCGGAATTTGGGGTTGTTGACATCCAAACTGGTAAAAGCTCAGTCGGATAGACCGGTCGAGGGAAGAAACCCACATGTTCTGCATCTCATTTTTCTTGCTCTTCGTCTCTGCTCTCTTGATGTCCAACCGGGCTCTCGAGTCCGCCTGCAAGCTCAAAGTCCTGATCTCCCCGTTCAAATCCTCCCTCTGGTCCTCCAATGCCCTCGCTTTACTGCTTTTCTCCGCGATCTTCTCATCGTAGCTTGCGTCTTTGATGTCCTGACGAACTTTGTCGAGGCGGCGTTTCTTCTCTTCGATGTCGCCTTGTAGGGTCCGGATATCTGTGGTGAGGGAGGATGTTTGGTCGAGGGAGGATTCTGCGGAAGTTATCTTGGCACGGAGGATCGCCTATAGGAAAACGAGTGGTGTGAAAGCAATTAGCACCGGAGAACTTGGGGGATATCAAGTTTCTCACGATCTGATTCTTCATCGCCGACTTCTGTTGTTTCAAGGCTTCCAATTCCGAATTCAACTTCCTGGCCGTGACATTGTACTCGTCCATCCTGGTGCGGCTTTCCGTCTGTGATGGTGTCAGCCAAGCGCCGTTCAAACGCAACATGTAACTGGTGTATCACCTGCAGTCGTTCGGTCTCAGCGTTCTGACATCGTTGCAGATCGCCAAGTCGGGAGATGAACTCGACAACTTTCTCCCTCTCAAGGGGCGAATGATCGTATCCCTTCAGGTGGTGTTTCGTCCCAATGGAACGGATGAGGGTTTCGCGCTCTTCGATCCGGCGCGATTGTGCCTGGACATCATGAGTTCAATGGAAGAGGGGAACACGAAACACTGAAATCACCTTCTCTTCCGCTTTGAGGCTACCATGTTCATTCACGGCCTCCATGTGGGATTTCCGGACGCCAGACAACTCGTCCTCGAGATCTTGGAGGTTGCCCGTTTCAGACCTTCGCTTCTCCTTTCGCTCAACAATGTGTTTATCGAAATTGGCCAGCCGTTGCATGACCTCTTCATCGGTACCTGCAACGACGAACGGTCAGCTAGAGAAGGGGAACCTTCATTCTGCACACCAAACCTGAGACCACCTGTAGATTCTCCTTCGCATTTGCCAGGTCTTCCTCATACCTCGTCTTCTTCTCCTGCAAGCTTTCGAGTTTCAAGTACATCTCTCTGAACTTTGTACTCTGCTCGTAGAACTTTTTATTCGCTTGGACGAGTTGATCGTAATCGTGTTTGACCTCATCGTACTCCAGTTCCTTGGCAATAATGGTTGAATTGAGGTCCGAAACGCGTTTAACGAGTTTGTCAGAGTGAGCTTTCTCACGAGATAGCGATTCGAGACGTTCTTGTTCGGTCTTGAGCTCGGCAACTCGGTCTTTGCGAAGAGACTTAATGGCATCCAGCGCTTTGGTATACCTATGACTCATTAGTAAACGAATGAGCGAATAGACTAACCCCCTCACTTGGTAGCCTCGAAGATGTCGTCAAATTTCTTCTTTAGAGCTGAGGGTTCAGCCAGCGGCCAGTACGAATCTTCCTGATGGCAGAAAATCACGTTCTCGAGTACGGCTTTGGAGACTCCAAGTAGATGCGGAATCTCCGCATCCATCTCCGCGCATTTGGTCGAAATTACCCCCCTCTGTATGCAAACCAATTCAGAGACCTCGAGCAGTGACATGCAACACAACAGACCTTTCCACTCTTCTCATTATCGTTCGCGTTCGCCAGGATACTCTCCAAGGTTTTCATCGTCAAACCGCCTCCTTTCTTCACCGTGACGCTCAGGTTCCTCACCGCAAGCATTCTCTTCCCGTTCCCAGTGTTAAATCTCAGCTTCACTTGTGCCTTGACCTCTTTCTCGTTAGCCATTTTGGGATCATGGACGAATGCTCCCCCACGAGTGTTCGGAGGTTGGTCACCGGTTGTGGCATACTTGAGACACTCGATAATGGTGGTCTTGCCGCTGCCGTTGTGTCCGACGATCACGGTTACTGGGGAAAAGAACTCGATGACGGAGATTTGTTTGTCGTCAAACGAACGGATACCCCGAATCGCAAGCTTGTTCAGCGTGGCCATCGTTCGTCAGGCCGAGGTGGTGGCTCTGTCGAGAGGAGGCGGAGGCTAATGCCAGTGGGGTTGGATCACGCGTGGGAAGAATGTCATCAGCCACAACCGCGTCGAGTCAAAGTGCCGAAGATATCCCGCATCTTCATCATGAGCGCCATCGATACCCCCGATACCCTCAGACTTGTTGACCATCCCTCCGCGAGAAACGCAGCGGTAGCGACGCGAAAGCTTCCTATCGGTTCTGTTGTTCTGACTGAGCTAGTTCTTACCTCCGTCCTGTTTCCCGATAAAATAGGACGTCGATGTGATTACTGCCATCGCAGCGATGAGACAGAACCTGAGTTGAAGATCCGCAAATGCACTGGCTGTGGAGTCCAATGGTACTGCGGTGAACAGTGTATGCCAAATCCCCCGTTATCAGTGCGTATCTGAACATGGAGATGGTTCACAGGTCAAAGGCTACATTGGGATAGTAGTCATAGGCTTATTTGCAAAAACCACCTCGAGTTCATCATTTCTGAGACCTGCGCGGCGCTCTCAGGTGACCAGATGATGGATTGCCAAGTTTTATCACAACTCGTGGCGGACATCGCTCTCCAGCGACCGGAGTCTGCGGCGTCCATTCTCACTTTCGAGAGCTTATTACCCTCCCCACATGAACTGGAAGCACTACCGATAGCCCCAATGAGGAGAGTGGACCCCCCCTCCCCCCCTCGGGTCCGCGCGCTCTACCAGCGGTTCCCAAACAATAATCACGTCATTCAAATCCATTTGAGAGCCATCGGGGTTGCCATCATGCCACTTACGAGTCGTCTTTTGAATCACTCCTGCTCCCCAAACGCAGTTCTGAGGTACATCCTATCCGCATCACAGAAGCCTCGGGCGGAGGTGGTGACCATCCGTGAAATATCCGAGGGAGAAGAGGTTAGATTATCGTCATTTTATCGACCGCAAAGATTTTTTTTTACGAATAAATGCCTTACTAGGTGTCGATCCCCTATCTCGACCCCGCAATCTCCTACGAGGAGCGACAGAGCCGACTTAAAGATACGTACGGTTTTGACTGTTTGTGCAAGTTGTGCGCCGTTCAGGCTCTGATGGATATCCACCCGATCGATGCATCCGAAGTCTTGAGCCTCGTGAGCTCACGCGAGGCCATGTTGCATCAGTTCGCTTTTGGGGAGGGGATCAAAGCCAATTTCCAGTTCCCTGAGGAACAATTGTGTGCTAAACTGCCTGAGGATCTCCAACCTTTGATGGACGCTTCTGTCCTTTCCGTCCTCACAGAGAGGTTCATCCTCGCGTCTGACGACGGACGCTTCGAGGTGGCCACGACCACCGGGAGAACCATCTTTGCAATCTACTTGTGCATCTACCCACCTTACTACCCCCAGATAGGTTCGTGCACCAGCTATACAATTTTGCCTGCTGACCCGTTTACCTAGGTTTCCATGTCCTCGAAATGGCGAAGGTCGCGTGGAACGGGTTCATGAAGGAAAACAAACGCGAAAATCTCGAAACGGCTAGTACATATCTCGCGATTGCGCGGCAGATACTCGATGTGTACGGACGAGAAGGGGATAGCGGCGGGCCGCTGGATGAGGCGAACACTTTGTTAGGGTTGATCCAGAAAGAGACAGGAGTAGGAAGGCAGTGAACGTGAGAAAGTGTTGCCCCATACGTCATAGACAATCAGCGTTGCACCTTTGTTGAAAGCGACAACCGAACTGCCATCACCCTCCGGCAGCGGGTTACAAATGGCAATGGCCTCCGTGTCACGCCCTGCATCAGGCGTCTGGTCTTCTCCCCATCCCTCTCGCAACCACTCCATGTCTGACCCAGATGAACGAGGCATCGTCGACGAACTCGACGCCCGCACACCTCTCGACCGCACCATAGACAGAATTGGAATGGGTGCGTCAGAACAGCCGAAAAAAGCCCGTTTATGATTGGAAAGCTAGACGAACAGCAACCCGTTTCTTCCCTCTCTCAAGGCACGTACCAATGGACTTTGTTATCCTTATGTGGCTTCGGTGAGATATCATTGGCTCTCAGTACAGATTAATCGTGAGCGTATTAATCCACGTGTGTGCGGGCCTGTAAGGCTGGATGGCCGACAACGTGGGTTGCATCCGAGTCTTGTCCATCGTCCTCCTACTGACTGCCGCGGGCCTCGCAGATGTGGATCCAAGCTGTCGCTATAATTCTGCCACGAGTGCAAGATCAATACTCTAGTGCGCCCGTTCGCTCTCGATTACTCCCCGCCCCCTGGCTAAAGGCCCCTAATTTAGTACCTGATGGTCGAATTGGCGCCCTCTCCTCTTCAATGTTTGCGGGAATGATGATCGGCGCTATCGGTTGGGGAACAGGCATGTGGCTGCATTCATGACGTTTGGGGGTGCTGACCTCGACCGTCATCCAGGTTCTGATCTACTAGGTCGCAGTATGGCATTCAATGGAACATTGCTGTTCACCTCCCTGTTTGGTCTCGGGGCCACAATCACCACCTCGTTTTGGTCTCTATGCGTCGCTCTTTTCCTTTTGGGGAGTGCCGTGGGGGTACGTGTGCCCAGAAAGCACTCGAGTACGAGAAGCTGAAGTTTGCATAGGGATCGATGCCGACTGACGGAACACTGATTCTGGAACAGCTACCAAACAACAAAAAATACCTCGTAACGGCACTCTCCGTCTTCTTCTCTTTTGGAGCGGTATTCGCCGCCATCGCTGCCCTCATAATTATCCCAAGATACACATGTTTCGCTACTGACTGCGATGTGACCACAGACAACTTGGGTTGGAGGTACCTCCTCGTGTGTTTGGGTGTTATCGTATGCTCGCCGCTTCTCCCCCCCTCTGATCCTTCGCGCTGACTCTGGCTGTATGTGTCAATTTGCAGACGCTACTAATGACCGTACTCCGCGTGATCTTTTTCCGCCTACACGAATCACCTCGTTACCTTGTTGCCGCTGGGCGACCAACGGAGGCGATGGAAAATCTTCAGTTGATTTCGAGATTCAACGGAGAGGAACTGGACCTAAGCCTCAGAGACGTTCGGGACCACTTCGGTACAGTTAAATCCTCTCGGAGGTCCGTCTCGTTCTCTGCCATCTCCCCTATCCACGGGCGGCCAGAAGAGGAGCAAGCATTCCTCCCTACAACCAGCTCTTCGATAATCTTCAACGCGGATATCGAGAGGGGTGATGAAACGACCAAGGTGTCTGGAGGGAGCCCGGACTCGGCGGACTACAACACAACAGGGGAGACGAATACAATCAAGAACAATAGATATTCGTTTACAACGCCGACGATTGACATACCTACACTCCCGACCGTGGGCAGCCCTCTACACTCTCCCTCTCAGCTGCACGGTCATGGCCATCAGCGACAACACACCGGACATTCGGTAGTAGGGGACGAGGAAGACGATGAGTGGAAATTTGCTCCACGTTCCCCCCAACGTCGCCCCTCGTACATGTTGAGGAGCCGCCGTTCCTCGGTCGTGTCGGTCTCTTACAAATCCATGGGCTGGCTACCGAGGTCTATCAGGAAACCGTTGTGGGCTTATCTAGACAGGATCGCGTCGGTCCTGGCGCCGGAGTGGATCTGGAAGACTTTGACAATCTGGGCGATATGGTTCTCGATGTCACTAGGTATGTTTCACTTGTGGCAACCAGTAGCTTTGCCGTGTTCTGACGTGATCCGCAGCATACACGATGTTCAACGTGTTCCTACCGAAATTATTAGAGAGACGGCTAGGAGGGATGACCCCCCAGCCATCGCAACCAAGTGTGAGATCTGCCATCGGGGTTCGGTTCGCAGACTCGTCGTTGGAGGATAGTTTATGGGATGTGGTGATCTACTCTATCGGGGGTTGTCCTGGCGCAATTGTGAGCGCCTTGATGAGAAACCATCGCACCGAGCTCGACTAAGTAACACTTCTTCCGAACGCAGCTTGGCGCTTATCTTGTTGAATCGCCCTTCGGTCGACGGCGGTCCTTGGCGGGGAGCACCCTCCTCACCGCTTTCTTCTGCGTCGTGTTCGTGAAGGTCGATGGACCCCTGATGTTGAAAGCAAGCACGGTGGGGGTTTCCTTGGCCGCTACTGCGATGTGGGCGATCTTGTATGGATGGACTCCAGAGATTTTCTCGACAAACGTGAGGGGCTCGGCATGTGGAATTGCTTCTGCGTTGTCAAGGATGTGCGTTTTCCTCTCACCACCCCTCTTTTGAAATGGCCAGCGAGTTTGGTCTAACCTCTTGTTTCGCTGTTAGAGGTGGCATGATAGCCCCGATTCTCGGCGGACAGCTGCTCACGATTGATGTTTCGTTCCCCGTTTACACAAGTGTCGTGACCTTCGTGATTGCCGGGGTCTGTGTCCTCTTCTTGAAGGAGGCAGAGAAACAAGAAGGAGAGGAAAATCAGAGAGTCACCCTTCACTAGCCTATCTCGCCCCTGGTGTGGAACGGCCGATGCCGAGTGCGAAGGGGTTACACATACATCGAGGGCAAGTAACCCCATAAGCCCTTATGTAGAACTGACAATCAGCCGTTCGCCGTTTGCGAGGTGGTAAATTACTCTGTATTTGCCCCCCCCCCCAGTTCTGTACATTAGCCCATCGCATCATAGATGACACAGTGGAACCCCTTCTACTCGTGCGGTTTCCCGGAGTTTATCGACAGGCATTTTAGTTTCAAGCGGCGGATCCGATTGACTCCCCTTACATAAACCTCACAACTTTTTCGCCGTGCTCTCTGAGGGAGTGGGCAACTCGACAATGAGATCCGTTCCAGGGTACTCGGGGAGGTTCAATCCGAACGTCTCATCCAAACTCTTCGGAACGAACCTCCCACCGAGGAAATGTCGACCATTGTACTCCCTAACCCCCTCTTTCGGAGCGGTCAAGCTGATGAGAACGTCCGGATCCAACGCGTCAATTTTCTTCCCACCGGAGCCGTTGGGACCTGGAAGAGGATCAGAAGGCCTGCCACGCTCGACGTCCCATCCTGACGGGATATCGACGGATACGATGGGAAGCTTAGATTGGGTCAAGAGAGGGAGGACCTCATCGAACGGTGCCCGAACGGGTGGTTTGAACGAGAACCCGAAAATCGCGTCCAGTATCACGTCCGAAGATGCCAGAGCGGCTTTGAGCGAGTCAAGGTCGGACGTGGTCGGGATTCGCATGTTGTCGCATTGGGTTTTGAGTCTCTATATCGAGGAAATTCATCCCCCCCCCATTAGTTTTTCGAGTTCGTATATCTAGGGTTGTGAACGACTGGCTGACCTGGTAGATCTCTTTCGAACCCGGTTTTGGCATAAATATTGAAGGCTTGTACCCGAAGAACCCTAGAATCTTCAGCTAGGTAACGGAAAACAAACAGGAGGCCGTTCTCGTACCTAGATGTCTGGCAGCAACCAACCCGTCCCCGCCCTGATTTCCCGGTCCGCAACAAACCAACACCCTCGGGTACTTGGTCTTATCGTACGCCCTCGCAAGTGCAACCGCGCATGCCTGACCAGCCAATTCCATCAACTACATACCCCGAACAGCGCAATCAACAACCTTATCAAAACCGAGGACCAGGGTTACACACCTGGTCGAGCGAGTATGCTCCAGCGGCACTCATTAGTTCATCGTCGATCTATGCGCAGTCAAAAAATGCGCCCAATCTGACCGATTTTACGGTATGGGATGTACCTGCTGAGCGATCCTGGCAGACAAGTAGCGTAGCGACATGGAGTTGACCGTCGAGTTTTACATTCAAAACTGGGGTGCCAACGAAATCAATGACAGCAGTGTGACGCAGCCATTCCCACGATTGCTCCTCCTCATGAACATGGATGGATCCATAGAGCCAAGTGGGAAAAGCAACCCCTGCAGATCGGCCCCTCAGAATAATATGACGTACATACAGCATGCTCAACCCGCTCCGTCAAAAATCGCAAAATAAGGATACCAAAACTCTCGTCCGCAAGCATAGAGAAAAGGGTAAAAGAGTATGGCATCGTCGGTCCCTCAACCGACAGGCTTGGAGCAAACCCTTCGGTGCTCCATCCAGTCCCTCCTCTGACAATCCAGAGAACAGTACTTCACCAACCGACACTTGCCGCAAACCAATCCGGAGTTCTTCTTCGAGTCCGCCTCCGCGCCACCACCGTCCTCGACGCTACCATCACTACTCCCCTCGCCGATGCCCTGAAGTCGACTCTCGCTATCATCGTCAAAGTGGACGTCGCAGTCGATCCAATTGCACATGCCTCGTAACTTGATCTTGCGCGCACCGTTCCTGCCACCCCTTTTCAGGTCCAAGATCGTGGCGCCGTCTTGCCCCCAACGTGGAAAACGTATCATTTCGCAATCTTCGGTGCATGATGGATTAGGGCAACCACTGGGAAAATCATAAAAGATTTCTTCCGCCGGAACGAATGCGGGGTGCGTGAAGAAGATTTGTGAGTATGAGGTGGTCTGGTGGGAGAAAAGGACGATGAAAGGCGGGGTGTGTTCTCGTAAGATGGCGCGAAACGTGAGATCGATTTGAGGGAAACAAGGTGTCCTGCGGTGGCGAGCCAGCGCATGAGTCAATCGCATATCTGGAAAGATAAGGGAACCAGTCAGGAGGCTGGAAGGCGGAAGTGTGGCGGGAGGACCGACGCTCGTACAGGAGCTTCTGCTCCATGCTCGGTTTCAGCGTCCGCCCAAAGGTGTGCTTGCAGACGAGTTTAAAGTACTCAGTCACGTCGTCCATTTCTTGCCGTTTTAAGTCAGTAACTATGACGAAGACGTCGTCACATCGATGATCGTGCATTCCCCGTAAGAGCATCAGTTCAGGAAGCTGTGGTCGATCGCATCTTGAGCGGCGCGGAAGGAAAGAGAATCACAGAGGAGCAAGATCACACCATTGTAAACACCACTGGCATCATCGAAAGTCTCCTCTCCTGCATAGATTTATGGTGGTAGACGTGCGTAGTCCAGGTTCGGTCGAGGGGGATCAGGCGCCCAGTATCCACGGTCCTGCAGAAGATGTTCTCTGGCACAAAGACCCCCTTGCTCCAAAGGAGCACCTGGCCTTTCTTCGCAATATTCGCGACGTGCTTTCTTTCGCGGACTCGCTGGAACCAGTCCCAGTACGCGTCGTTTCGGTGCTCGAGCCATTTATCGATGAGAAGATCTGTCGCGTCGCAATCGAGGGTCTTGCAGACAAGTTCTGACATCGAGAGCGTGGGCGCGTGTACGGGCGAGTAACGTTTTTGAGCCATTTTTCGTTCTTGCTGGGTCAGTCCGCCAGTGAAGGAAGAGTGAAGGAGATGAAAGAATGTCACAGATAACACAATGTTCGATTACGTAACGCTCTCTGCATTGCCAATACGTGCACGTGGCCGCTGCTCATTCGCTTCGATGGCGGTCGGGATTCTCCGGGACTCTCACTGCCACATCCTGGACTTGGACTGGGGGAGCCAGGGGCGACTCGTTGACCATGTGCCATAAAAACCGTTATCTGACTTTGTCGATTCCCTCTCGTTAAGGCTGTTGCCTATCACAATGACTGGGGCCACTTGTGTGCGGTGCTCATCGAAATCCCGCGTCGAGATCTGTACACGCAAAGTCCACGCGCATCCGCGTATTTTCTCCAGACGCCAACGTGGTTGTCCCGTGCCGGGGGTCAGTAGCTTGGGTCTTACCCGGGGGGTGGGACTGGGACCCTGGGGACCAGATGACTGCGTACATTTGATCACGTTCGTGATGCTCAAGTACTGCGGTCGCCTCGTTGAAGGCGATTC
>Ga0307517_10004165_pt1 | contig 22307 bp, 11 predicted proteins | sample 23_EM_MG_FD_194515 | JGI IMG/M metagenome (GOLD analysis project Ga0307517, IMG submission 194515) | Populus trichocarpa ectomycorrhiza microbial communities from riparian zone in the Pacific Northwest, United States - 23_EM | ecosystem: Host-associated > Plants > Roots > Unclassified | place... | reverse complement strand
ATGTTTTTTTTTTTTAAAAAAAAATATATTAAAATAAATTTTTAAAATTTTTAAAAATAATTTTTAATATCAGCATATTTTAAAACATTAAAAATATTTATTAAAACAAAAAACATGTGAGAGAATTTTGCTTTTCCAAAGCCATTAGAATCGTCCAATATTGCTTTGCCAACACACTGTATAATGTCAGGGCTCTCTGATTGTTGGGAGATGCTGAGAGTTGGAGAGAACACACAATCACACGCGCAAAGAGGAAAAGCTCTGCCAGGGTTTGAGAATGTTTGTGTTTACATACCGGTGATGAACTGACTTATTTTCCACCATCATCTACAAAACAAAAATGTTAAGATAATGGATGAATTACTACACATCACATAGACCAAGTTAATACGCCCGCTTCACTACAAAAAAAAAAAAAAACATCTACATTGCATGATTGGCGGGGGTGTATCTGGAAGTGGATTTACTCCCTCCTCCATTACCATTTCAGGCTTGAATCCAATAGGAAAAATTAAGACTTCTCGTAGAAGCGTGCGCAAGACCGGACTGGATCTCTAAATCTTCATGTGTGAAGGCCGCTCCAACAATACTCTCACTATTAAACTTAAAAGAAAAAGAAAAAAAGAGAGGGCAATACGCAGTGGAGGACTTGGAAAAGGGATTTCTCATGAGTGTATTAATTTAGTTTTGGATAATTAGGTAGGGAATTAATTAGTCTCGATAGCAAAAGTTGGCATGAGAATACCCACCTGGTTTTTTTTTCTTAAAAAAAAAAAAAGGAAAGAAGAGGAATTTCTACGTTGATTTTGCCTAGTGGCCGAATTAATTGAGTTAGTCAGCATGGATTGAAAAATTAATAATCATTTTCTTTTCATGGATTTTTTTGCCCCATGGGAAATCTGTTTGGTCAATCTCCAATAACAAGCAAGATGAACTCAAACTCTTGCAGAATTGAGGAAATAATATGGATGAGAACAAGAGGAGTCTGATGGCAAGGGGAACAGGAGGCCCCTTGAACAAGGATTAATCGTGGTGTGGTCATCCGTCGTCATCATATATAATCCTTTTGGCTGGTTGTGGTGCTAACTTTATGATGATGAGCACCATCAAATTCCAAATAGTTAGAAATCAAAGACCATAGACCAAGGACCATCCCATTTTAGTGTGCTCCCATCAGCAGGTAGGCAGTGATTGGCCTATCTTATGTCATATTATATATTACACCTAAGCATAAATCCTAACCTTCCTTTTTTATGCGGCATCATAATTAAGTTGACTTTACCTCTAATTTTGTTTAATTTGTGCCTTTATATATATACAACACTACTTGGCCTTCTTGCCAGAGGAGATCTCATATTCTATCTCCTTGCTCTGTTCGCATTGTTGCTAGCAATACAAATACAGTCTTCCCGTTACCTTGCCTTATCTGTTGAGAGCAAGAGAGAGATGAGCAACATAAGCTTTGTGGAGGCAAAACTGCCACCAGGGTTTAGGTTCCATCCAAGAGATGAAGAGCTTGTATGTGATTACTTGATGAAGAAGGCTTCTCACTGCGACTCCCTTCTCATGATAGAGGTCGACCTCAACAAGTGTGAGCCTTGGGATATTCCTGGTGAGTCTTAATACATACCTCATCATTACCATCAACATCTTCTCATGCTTACAATCACTATGCTTTTCACCTTAATCATATACATATAATTTACTCAATATATAGAATTTGTTCACAGCCTCACTGCCACTGAATCATTCGCTTTATATTCTTGATAGTCTATATATTTAGATGGCATGCATGACTGTAAACTATGCATATATATATATATGGACGCTGCAGGCACGCACTGAAAAGAGGTGAATTGTGATGTGAAGAACACTGGTGATATGATTATCTAAATCACCAGATGAGTACGAGGCTAGCTCTTCCCATGAGTTGTGAAGCCAGCCTACCTTCTTTTAGGCTTCATCTACCTCTTTTTAATTACTGTTTTAGCTTCCATCAAGGCATAGACCCCACTAACGACTAACTCCTAATTATGCTTAAATGAGAGACATGGGACTCTCTCTCTCTCTCTCTCTCTTTTTATGGCCAAGGAGGATGGCAACCTATGTTGGCTGTGTCTGATAATAGTTAGATATATAAAATCGCGGTGATGTACCTAGCTACACACAGTTTAGTACTGTCGGACAAATTAAGTTCTTGTAATTCGGGGGTGAGCCTGTTTATGTTGTTTTAGGTGTTTTTTAAAAGTATTTTTTTCTTTTTTATTGTTTTTAGATGAATTTAACGTGTTAATGTTAAAAAAAAATTAAAGTGTTTTTAAATAAAAAAACAACTTTAAAAATCAACCTAATCTACCATTCGAAGCACACCACATTATCCCGTGCATGCGGAAATGAAAAAGGTGAAATGGTTGTCATGCATGCATACACATACATTCGCGCACACGTGTGTGCATCATTGATTTATTTTTCTTTAGGCAAAATTAATCTTAATGGGCACATAGGTCTTTATAATTGTCTTATTCAGAAGGGGAGTTAGGATTGCTTTTCTCTTTATTACTGGTTCTTGGCACCCGTTTCAATTAGAGTTTTAAACAATTTTGAATTTTTATTATTTTAAAGTATTATTTTTAAATGTTTTTGAGTTGTTTTGATACGTGGTGGATGTTAAAAATAAAATTTATAAAATATAAAAATATTATTTTAATATATTTTTAAATAAAAAATATTTTAAAAAACAACTATTATAATTAAAAAATCAGAAAAAATCCACTATAATTTGTTTAAAGGCCGTCTGCGTTGCTGTGCGTGTGGTGTGGATAAGTTTTTAAGAACTGGGATATGAATAGCAGTATTTTATATTAGAGCATACATGTCACGCAAGGGATTATTAGAAATAATATTTTGTGGTTTCTTCCACCGTCTTTTAGGTGGAAGTCCTCAACCAACTTAGTGGAAGTGTCTTTTGGGAAAGAAAACCACTATTCTCCCAGCAAAGTTTTCAAATTCAAACTCTTGCAATTGGCACTATCCCAATTTCTAATTAAATTTTAAGAGATAACTGATAATATTCTGGATTTACTCTCTAATGGTTATCAAATTCGAGTCTCACAAACTTTAAGGTTATTAAAGGCTTACATGATTGTTAATTTCAGGATCTGTGTAATCAATCAAGATGTGCACAAATTGACCTGGACATCCATATTAATAATAATAAAAAAAATTATGAAAGTGATTGAAATAGCTAAGCAAAAACCTAAAGTCATATAATATAATACCTTATTGTCCAAACCTAATTATATAATGGCCACAGCACACTTCAGTTCAAAAGGAAAATGGCATTTTAACCTCGTAATTCTTACCAAATCCAATATGGCTTGTCACCGTCATTGAATATTGAAGCCCTCCCTCCCTTCTGTTTTTCAACATCTATCAATTATTTATTCAACTCAAATTTGCAGATCACGCGTGTCACCTGCGTAAGCAAGGAACCTTTGTTTTTGTCAACTTGTAAATCTTACCTTCAATAATTCTCATTACTAGAGATGGACATCGACCTCTCAACCGCACTACTGTTATTGGATTGCAGCCATCTACCATTTTTTAGCCACATGTTATGAGTCACTTTTCGTGCCTTATCTCTTCACCACTCGTATAATGCACCTTTGATCGAGTCATGGCCGCATAAATTCAAAACCCGGTCACCAATATGGCCTTGGATCTTAGAACCGCATGCTTCACCACCCAATTCAATGTTAGATCGGTGATGTATGTCTTCAAAGAAACCTAATGTTTGACCTAACTGGTACCCAAAGGCTTGCACTTAAGGCCTGCCCTTGATTATGGTAAACCCATCAAGATTATTTGGTTTAACATGAAGTTGACCAAGGGGTTCTTGCTTTGAGTTGACCTTATCACACGCATTTATATATAATCTTGCTTTTTATTTCAGATAATTGGATAACATGTAAATTTCTTATAGTCTAATGATTTGTGTGTGGAGATTTGGTAGAAACGGCATGCGTGGGAGGCAAGGAATGGTACTTTTACAGCCAAAGAGATCGTAAATATGCAACTGGACTAAGAACTAATCGAGCAACAGCATCTGGATATTGGAAGGCCACCGGGAAGGACAGACATATCCTACGTAAGGGAACCCTTGTTGGCATGAGAAAGACCTTGGTGTTCTACCAAGGTAGGGCACCTAAAGGGAAAAAAACCGATTGGGTCATGCATGAGTTTCGGCTTGAAGGGCCACTTGGTCAGCCCAAAACTTCTTCAGAGAAGGTGGGTTTAAGATATTCACTCTATGATGAATTCCATGATTTTAAAATTTCTTGGCCTGGTTTCACAAAATTTCTTTTTTCTTTCCGTATGTTAAATCCTTTGACTACATCGATCTAGTATATATGATTATTTTTTTTCAAGAAAAAGCCTAATTTGCCAATGGTAATTTACCCTCTAGCTAGTATAATGGTATCTTTCTAGAACCCTTTTCTTTTTTTCGTGGAAAACAGTATTGGTTTGATCCATGATCATGTAAAATACTTCAAAATATATAAAATTAAACAATTCTTTACAAATACTGGGATGTGAATGAATCTGTTTAGGCAGTCAGAACTAAACTCTGCACGGCTTATGACCAGCAATGTCAAGACACGTCAAAGTTTACATGGACAAAAGCTTGGAAGTAGTTTAATTGAACTCGTAAACATTTATATATCATATAGAACAAAAAAAGGCCAAATTAATTTGTTGAACTAGTCATGACAAGTATGCTAATATAAAATTACATTAGTAGCTGGCCTAAGATGTGTATTTTATAATCATCTATGTATGCCTATATATATATATATAATCAGCTGTAATGCATTATATCATGACCAACATCTCTCTTTTTTCTTGGCGCATGCAGGAAGATTGGGTCTTATGTCGAGTGTTCTATAAAAACACCAGAGAAGTTGTGGCCAAACCTAGCATAAGAAGCTGCTATGATGACACAGGCTCTTCATCTTTGCCTGCATTAATGGATTCATACATCACTTTTGACCAAACTCAACCCAATTTAGATGAGCACGAGCAAGTGCCCTGCTTCTCCATTTTCTCCCAAATCCAAACCAACCAAAATTTCCCATACATAACTCAAATGGAAGTACCAAATTTACCCACAAAGGGTACAGGCCCATTTGGGCAAGTACCTATGAATATTACCACTCATTCAGACGCTTTTTCCTGTGACACAAAGGTACTAAAAGCTGTTTTGAATCACTTCAACATGATGGAAAGCAATGCCAACATTAAAGGGTCACCAAGCTTAGGAGAAGGTAGTTCAGAAAGCTACTTATCTGATGTGGGCATGCCCAACTTATGGAATCATTATTGATTTTTAGGTCTTAAATATAGGATTTAAAGAGGGTCTCTCTTCTCCCACTATCAAAAAAAAAACCTTCAACAGCCTTTACAAGACCATATTTTGCTGAAAAGCAATTTCTAGTGATCAGTAATTCACTAGTCTTCCCACATTATATATGTTATCATTTCTCGTATTGGAATGCATTTTACTTGTGGGAGATGTAATCAACTTTCTTATTGTAGACTCTGAAGTTTATAGGGCGATTTGAAATGAACAGTGTAAAACTTTCATTGGTAACTATATGTATATATATGGGTGTATATATGGGGGTTAAATATTAATTTCTGGTGTTCTGAATTTTAATTTGATTATTCAGTCTAATTACATAAATTATTATAAAAAAATAGAATAAAATAACTGGTTGGAAGAGAAGGGTCGAGGAATTATTATCTATACTTCATATTTTGGGATGTGACTACCACAAAACTTTTGTTGGAGGAATAATATTCCTGCCAAGTTTCAAATTCGATTCGTTTCCTTACTAATCCGAGGCAAAAATATACGTATGAGCTACGTGTTTACAGGGGACTTCAATCAATTCCTCTAGTATATTTCTTAATTAATATCATACACAATCTTACAAATTTTCTATTAGTAAGCACATTAGTTGGCATACCCTAGTCATATCTACTCTGGAATAAAACAATTCTTTTTTTTTTATTCGAGGAAACCCCATCCCCAGAAATCATACTTTATGGGTCCAGATGAGCGAGTAAAATCCTGGCTATTCTAGACTCTGACAAGAGATACACGCCCTGACTACACTGGAATAAAACAATCCCTGCATCACTTATGCTTGAATGAATTAAATGAATATATATATACACACAATGTAATAACACTTGGAACTTGGGGTGCATTCTTGAAAGAACAGAATCTGACTTATTAAAGATTAACTGGATTCGTGATGTCATTCTACTTCATTCCAATAGTGTTGATGACTTGGAGCAGATTTTCATTGTGTCACACTCCTATCAGATCTATTTCTATTTTTCAGGATCGAATTTCAATCTTAATTGTGAACTAATTACATGACCACGAGATCACAAAATTCACATTAGATAATTAAAGCAAACCAATGAAAACTAATTATGGTAATTACCAAAATAATTTTGCATCAATTTTGGTTTTAGAAAATAATATAAAAAGAGGTTGAAGGGGAGATATTTTACATACCTTGCAGCAATTCATTCATTCATTCCTCCTCGTCCTCCTCTTCTTCTTCTTTTGCCTTTAGTTTCCTTAGCCTTTTGTTACTTTTCCTTGTATTCTAGATCGATCTTAGTAGTCTTTTTTAAGAGAGATTTGAGTTCTCTTATTCCTTTGGTTCATAGACTTTCAAAGGAAATGTATTATTTAATAGTTAGGTTGTCGTGATCCTAGAGAACTATTTATTACAAGATTGTTTGTACCAGACGAGCATTTTAATCTTAAGAACAATAATGGTTTAATCTTTCATAACAACACCTTGTTCATTGGGTCAAATATTATCAAGAAAGTATCTCAAACTTATACTTAGTTTTAGTTTGATATCTTTTGTTTTAAATATAATAATTTATTTGTATGTATTGGTAGACATGCAAGAATCTGCATTGAATTAATTATAATTTTGAATATTTTTCTATATACTTGATATATACATTCTAAGAAATTGTTTCAATTAAATTATACACACTTTATTTTAGGGTGATCATTTTCGGTTCGGTTCGGTTTTTATTAAAAAAATAGCCAAACCAAACCAAAAATAACCAAATCATTTTCGGTTCGGTTCAAACCGACCGGTTTCGGTTTGGTTTTTTATGACAAAAACCGGTTCAAACCGGTTTGACTTGGTTTTTTCGGTTTGGCTTGGTTTTGGCTCGGTTTTTTCAGTTTGGCCCGGTTTGGCTCGGTTTTTTCTGATTTTTTTCGATTTGGGTTCGGTTTAGTTCAGTTCGGTTTTTTCGTTTTCAGGCTTATAAAACCAAAACCGAACCGAACCGATCAGTTTTTTCAAAATTTTAATCGGTTTTTTTCACGGTTCGGTTTTTTCGGTTATTGTTTTTCCAGTTTAATCGGTTTTTCGGTTTTTTTGTTCACCCCTACTTTACTTGCATGCTATTTTTAGTCATCATACTTTTTTACTTAAACTAAACAATTTCCATCTAAAACATCAACACCATTTATTTGTTAATAAGATTTCTCTCGACTTATATATAAAATAAATAAACAAAGTATGAATCTTTTTTAAAAAAAAATAGAGAACTGGAGTTTTTAAAAACAAGTCGTGCAATGCCAAGCAGAACATTACAGCCATAGAATTGGGGGTGGGGGACTATCACTTTCCACTAAGTCGCTAACACAACTAACAGGAAAAGAAAGAAAGAAAGAAAGAAAGAAAAACTAAATCGGAGTGAGATCAGCATGAAGATCTAAAATGGCTTCCTAATCACTGTCATTTTCTTGGAGTAGAAGTTCTGAAATTTAGTTAGGTGTTGACTGAATCTTTTCTCCTTTTCTTTTCGGTCGTTAGAAACTTGTGGCATTCAGACATTAATCCTCATGTCTTCAAACTCTTATGTAAATATCTCTTACATCCGATTAAAAATGGCTATTTGAAGGTCTAAAACTGAACAATATAAGGTAAAACCCTACATACAGATAAAGATTGACGAAGGTCCCTTTTATACAAGGCCATGCCCTTAATTTAATTAAGGGCTTAAAAAAAAAGGCTAATTAATTAATGCTCCACCTCCTGCACGTTGCTTCATCTTAATTAATATATTTAATTTGTGAAGATTAAGTTGACAAAACTGAGTGAACTTGACAGGGATTTTGCAACGAGAAAACCTCCTCCTAATCATTGACAAAATGGAGCATCAATCCTTTTCACCCCCACACGAATGCTAGTGATTAAACTGTTCTTGAGGTAAGAACATATATTTATCGTTGAAAGTAAATTAATGGAGTTAGGTTTGGGACGTGGAACCAAAAGTCTAAATGGAATCTTGCTTTTTAATGTTAATGATGTATTACTGAAAGCAACTTACAACCAAACTCTTTGGGTAATTAGAATTAATTATAAATTTCTTAGTCACGGTCTTATGGATACAGTATATAAGCCCCTTGATGCGTGGTGATTGCGAGTGTTTTCTATTTAGAAAATGAAATCCATCCAATTACCTCAAGTCAATGTTCATGCACATGACATTTTAATTAATACAAGAATTCTAATGTAGTAGCACTCCATCAACCAACAGTTATCTACTGATAAAGAATGAACAGCTTTGTGTTGAATAAATAAATAAAACATATAGTTTACGGCCTACCCAGTAAACTATAGGTTACTTTCCTTGCTTAGCCACATGATTCGTTGGAGAAAACTCTCAACAACATGGCCCATTTCATTTCCTCGGAGACTGGACATTCTAAAATACTTGGTTGCATATCACCACCACGCGCACGTACTACTATCACTGTCTGTAATATGCTGCCATATTTTAGTTTGTAAATATGTTGTACAAGAGTGTCATATTCGATATCACGATGATATTTTAAAAAATTTAATGAAAAAAATAAATTTTTAACATTTCATTTTTTTAACAAAGAAAGGTTTTTTTTAAGAAATTACCATCTAATATCATGATCACTAAAAATCCTAACTGGTCAACAAAAATTTTATGGTACAGAACTGATTACGTAAAAGAAAAGATATTATCACCCCTTAAGTATCCCTACCTGAGGCAGACTGCTTTGCTGATTTTGTCTTAAATTGCCAAGAGTTTTTTAGTTTATGCTATGATGATTTGCTTGCGATATTCCTGGTTCTAACGTTAGTGAATATTCAACTATGAATATTTCTAACTCTAACATTGATAAATATTACATAGCTAAAAAAATATATGGTATTCATGACTATAACATTAATGAATAAACCAATAAAATAAATTTAAATCAATACATATATTTTTATTTATTTTAAGAGAGAAAAAATATATCATATATCGGATTTGCATTTCACCGTAAAAATTCAAAATAAATTAGGTCGGATGGGCCTAAGGCCCGGCCCAATCCGGTCACATCTATTTCTTCTTTTTTTTAGGCTGGGTCTAACCCAAACGATTTGGATGGGCTGGACCCAGCCGGCTCGGCCTGGTTACTGGTCCAAACCAGTGACCTGGTTGGGCACTGTTGTAGGCATGCGTGAATTAGTCACGCATGCTTGCAACAGTAACAAGGTAATTGTATTACCTTTGCACAGCAACAAATGACTTGAGTTTGCAAGGCGGGAAAGAGGAAGAACTTACTTGGTAGCTCTGGAGATGAAGACGTGATGGAGGACTGGTGAGCTGATTGATCGGACGTTCTATCCTCTGTGTCTCCTTGTTTTTCTCTTCTTCTGGTCTTTTCTTATTTGTCTTCATGTTTCTTAGTCTTTTTTTTTTTGTTGTGGCTTTTTTCCTGGGAAGCTCTGCTTCTAGTATTTATTGGAGACGAAGACGATGGTGATGAAGACGTGAGGTTGTTGGTCGAATTGGACACTCTCCTATGTTTCTTCTTCTTCTTTTTTCTGTTCTGAGTGTATCTTCGTTGTTCTCTGGTTATTTCCTCTCCCTTTTTTTTTAGTTTGTTTGTATCCGTCTTTCTCTGGTCTTCCCCGGTTTTCTGCTTTTTCTCCTATCTTATCTGTCCTCCCATATGTGAGGCCTTTCTCTGGCTTTTATAAAGCCAGAGAAGGTCATAAAAGCCAGAGAAGGTCGTGTGTTCATGCCTCCAGAAATTAGGCACGTTCCGTGAGGGATCGTGGGCCATGATCTGTTGGTTGTGTTTCTTGTTGATCCAGTCTTCAGGATGAGGAGATGATGAACCGTGTACGTTCAAAACGACACCGATTTTCACCGGAAACGACTATTTTTAATTTGGCTCTGAACTTCTGACATTTAACAATTGGGTCCCTAATTTCATTAATTAAACAATTCCCAGCTCAATTAAGTCCCCAAACTTCCAATTCTTCCAATTTTTTACCAAATTGACTCCTAAATTTATAATTCAATCCTTATTAGTTCCCAAACTTTCAATTTGTATTGTCTTAGCTCAATCTTCAATTCATTCATTTTTTATTTCTTTTTTTAAAAAAAAATTTAAAAATTAAGTTATGACAGAGTAGATTAAAAAGATTTGGTATTGTTTCTAAATTTTATTTTTTATTAAAAAACAAAAAATTTGGTGTATGTAGTATAATTCACGCCACTTTATTTACATAGAAAGGTTATCACAGTACATTAAGACCAAATTATTTTCAGGAACTTCCATAAGCCCAAGAGACAATCCATTATTGATTGTAATAGTGGATTGCCGGCTCTATAAATGATTTTCTTGCTATGCCTTTGATTTTCTCTTGGGTTTTGGTAGATTTGTGGATAATTTTCTACGAGAAGATTGTTGGATGGGAGGTCATTGTTCGATTAAAGTTCTATGTTTCTTTCTTTTTATTCGTACCCTCGTCTTATGGTGCGTGATTTGGTAAACGAGTGGGTTTTTTGAATTTTGTGCAGAGTTTCCTTTATTCTGCACCTTTACCCAAGTGTTGACAAACACTATTTGTATTTGGATCTTAAACATAGCATGGAATTGTTAACTTAAGTATGCTTTCACCCTTTATATTCATCGTACACAAACCCAACTCCAAACTTCATTCAATTTATGGAAACACTTATCATGATTCTAACTTTGATCGATATTTGTATGAAAAGCGTATAAGATAAGGAATTATAATTAGCATCTACTGAAATAGAACTTCATACATTTCTCATTTATATATATTTTTGAAAACTAAGATCATCATAGATATAATATGGTCATAAATAAGTTCATACACAAAAGGTTAATGATATGAACTAAGTCAGGTCAGAATTTGGTCTTAAAATATATGTAGACCAGTTTTGCAAGATCAAACATATCTTTCAAACCGTACATCGGAATGAGCAGAAATTTTATAGAGAGATACTATACACATGGAACTATATTTGGTGAATTTTCAGATCAAATAGAGTTCTGGAATATATTATTTTAGAGGATTGAAATTACTAGATAAATCTTGTTAAATTTGTCAAACTAGACCTTTGTGTACTATTTAAGACATATCTTGAGATACCGGTGGAAGTTTATTGCGATTCAAGTTGGGATGGAAACTAAATATCTCCATCTTGGTGACAGCCCCTCCTCTTTCCCTAAATATACTTCTTTGAACTACTATATGGCATCGGTTCTAACCTTCACCCTTTCCTTTAGAGACCCTTGCTAGTCCAAAACCAAAGACCTTTCACCTTTCAGGCATATAGAGGTACAATGTCTAGAGGCCTCCTAGTTTTCTTTTATAGTAGTCACCCCTTTCTGAGTAGAGAACTTCAAGACCAAATATTATGTATTTATGACTACATTGATTTTGTGCAAAAATGATCTTTCTATTATGATGTTGTAGGTCAGAACCATATTTATCACCATAAGGGTTTGTTGAAGAGTAAGGCATTTAGGGTAAGTGTCAATTATGACTGAGATTTCCAAGACACCCTTTTCTAGAACTTGTAACCCTTTAATCCAAATCAAAGAGTCTTTACAAGAGTCATCCTTAAGGGATCTATCCCTATCTAGGACATCACATCTTTGGACAGGATGTTAATTGAGTTCCTATCATCCACCAACACCCGTGGACTCGATGATTAGCTAAAACCATGAAAATCACTAGTACGTCCTCATGGGAGTAAGTCACCCCCTCTTCATCTTCTGGAGTGAAAGTGATAGGCTCGTGCTATAGGTTCTGCTGATGAACAGTTGTTAAAACCTGTTTTCAATGCTATTTTTTTTCCACTAGAAGTATCTCCTCTAACTGAGGTGCCTTTTAAAATCACATTAATCTTAGGTAAGGCTTGAGTAGATTGGCTGGGCTCTTCTCTGTCTTGTTCCATATGGGCATGTCCCTTGACAAGTTGCTTCAAATAACCCTTGGCTATCAGCCTCTCAATCTCTTTTTCAACATGAAGCAATTTTTATATCATGTCCTTTATCATTGTGGAAAAAACAAAACTTCTTGAAGGTGCATGTGTGTAGAGGCAACATCATAGGAGGTAGATATTGAACAAAATCTTTCCCTTTAATGGTTGTAAAGACTTTTATGAGAGTGGCATTCAAGGAATTGTATATCTCCTCTTAAAGTATTGCATGCGCTCCCTCATTGGCCTTTTTTTACCTTTCTTAGAATTAATTTCTCTGTTGAGACAGTGATTTTATTTGAAAGGTTTCTCATTCTCAACCCCTTAGTAGAAACGAAAAGGCTCAGTCTCAACCTTTCTTAGAATTATTTTCTCTGTTGAGAGAGTGATTTTATTTGAAGGTTTCTCATTCTCAACCCCTTAGTAGAAACGAAAAGGCTCATGTCTCAACATACTAGCTTTTTTTACCCGTATATAATTTTTCATAACATGTTTTACCTTCAACATGCTTTTATCTATTATGGCATACTAGTTTAAGGAGAACGTTACCTCACTTCACTTATCCTTTGAGGCTACTAGCTCAATAAATTTCTCCACCTTGAACATTTCTTTGTCAAACCTCTTCAAATATGTCATAATGGATTCTCCTCCTGATTAAGTAACACCAAAGAGTTATGTGAAGCTTCTCTTGATAGGTATATTGGTGTTAACCCTTGACACAAGTTTAGCACAAAGATCATTAAAATCCATGATAGAGCCTAGCTCCATGTTGTTATATCAGGCTTGTGATGACCCTTTAAAGGTTGTAGGGAGGATCTTGTACATAATATCACCATCTTAGATGACTAACTCAAGACTATTATGCATGTTTTGGACATGTTCTCATGGATCTGTCAGACCATCGTAGTTGTCCAAAGTCATCTTTGTGGAGATGTACTTCATAAAGATGAGGGTGTGCAAGACTCATCTAGATAAAGGTACTCCATTTATCTTATGAGGATCATAGACTTCATCTTGAATATATTTACTAGCCAAACTTCTCCTCGAATGTTTTCTAATGAGCTCTAGGGAGCTGGAGAATTCTAGCGTGGAATGGTTGGATTAATAGCTAACTTTTATCTCATGGTGTCTAGAGAAATCACACCTAGAGTGACCACTTATTGGGAGAGCCTCACTTCGACGAAAACAACCTCTAGATGGGCTAGGAGATCGTTAAGGTGGAAAGCTCTTCGTGTTGTTTTGCCCAACCTCCTCTGAATAATATAATTGTCTCCTAGCCAAGGAGACAGCTTATGGTTAAGAAGTTAGGACTGAGGGAGCTGCATCATGTGTCAAGGCTTGCTAGAGTGGCAAGGTCTAATGTTGCTCCTGGGTTACTAATATGGCTTGAGTTAGGGCTTGTACCTTGTTAATGAGTTGTTAAAACTCTAATGGAGTAGACATGCCAGCAACTGTAGGGAGGTTACTGTCGCACCTCATCCTAGGGATATCTTGATTGACTACCATTAATAGCGGTTAGAGATGTCAAAAACTAGTTTAGGGAGAACAATTGATGGCTTTTTTTATTAGTTCCCCACAAATATGATGTTTCAAAATCTAATATGCCCAGGAAGAAGGTTTTTGAGTATTTGGACAATGGATAATCACATGTTCATGTCAATATTCCCTTCTCAAGAGTTCATAAAATTGATGGTTAGTTGTAGAAGACCTAACACCTGCAAAACAATCCCTTTTGATGGGGTTTAAAGACTCTTAGATGATAAAGTCAATGACATTTAGTAAAGGATTGCAATAAATAAGAGAATGAGTTTTAAATTCTAAGAACAAAAATATTTGTTCTTGTTTTTATAGGATAAATGCTTTGAGAATTAAAGTACGAATACTTAGATAATAAAAATTATAAACCTTTAATCTGGATGGTTAAAAGGATATATATATATATATATATATATATATATAAACCTTGTCATGTTGCTTGAATAGAAAGGTTGGAGTGTCATTTCCTCCTAATAGCATTAATGAATGACAAATATCTTTTACACAATATTAATAAGGAATAGATATCCCTTGCACAATATTAATGTAGATGAAAATATGATAGACCTTATAAGACTTTTATACTCCTAGAGGTGTAGGGAAATGGTTATTTTTTTATTTTTTTAACATTTTATATTAAAAGCTATAAGAATAAACAAAGTCTCGTGACCCAACATGGGGCTTATAATGATCGTCAGTTTCATACCCACTTGAAACTGGAAAGATGTCGTGCCCAAAAGTGATGGGTCTAGTAGCTTGTCAGACCCACATATACTTGGACTCAACATGTAAATGAAACCAAGAATATTGGGTCTGACAGTCCGTCAAACCCACATATACTTGGGCTCACCACATAACAAAATTCAAGGATATTGAATGTGGCATCTCTTCAAACTTATATGTACTTTGGCTCAACATATAGTTGAAACCAAGAATATTAGATCTAGCAACTTATCAGACCCATATATATTTGGTCTCAACTAAAAATATTGGATATTGAAGCTTCTCAAATTCATATTTGTTTAGGCTTAGTGCGAAGCTAATTCTATGATTTCGAGATGGAGTGAATTAGTAAAGTTGTGAATTAGTAAAGTTGTCATCCACTGAGGCTTCTTCAACAAGAAGCCTGTTTGTTGCTCACTTGAAACTACCTGAAGATTCTCCTTTATTGCATATTGTTGAATGCAAAGATTGAAAAGAAAAGAAAAGAGTAGTAAAAGAAACAAAACGATCAACAAGGTTTGAGGTATGTGAGGAACAAGGGCCATAGGGTCTATAGACATAAGCTTCGGATACTTCTTTTCCAAATTGTGTTTGGATTGGCAAAGGAGAGGGACTCCCTACTCCTATAAAATCATGGAATCAATTTCCTATTCTTTAATGAATTAAGGAATAATAAGAGCGTGAGATTTCATAGAAGGGCTTGTTAGGTCCTGTTTTTAGATCATATTTAATATGCTTAAAAGCCATCTGTGAGTTCAAGTATACTAGCATGTCTATCTATTCTGTTTATATGGGTAAAACTTGGGATTAGAATGCATTCATCAGTGAAACATAAAATGAAGATGCATTAGCTTGTCAGCGTAAGAGTTACTTGTAGTCTTCTCAAGCAACTTTAAGGAGAACTATGAGTAGAAAATAAACTACAATTAAAATTGAGAGCCGACAAGTCAATTGTTCTATTTTTCGGTTCTCAAATACTCACGAATCATCAGCTTAAGATGCTCAGAGTCTTCAGTTCCAGGATGCCAGCAAACATTGCAGTTCTTGTAAGCTTTACAGCAGTATCTCCCTCTCACAGCCTCCCTAGGCGTAACTGTACAAGTTCCTTGCGATTCACAACAAATCATTGAACTTCGATTTCAACCAAAGTTAAACTTTCAGGTTGAAAAGTACATTTGTTCCCTGCACATACATTGTTCTATGACCATACCACTGTCATAACATAAGAAAAACAAGGCATGCAGCTTACAGATATCAAAAACAGCAATGTCGTGCACTAGAATTAACTTCTAGGCTAATCCCGCTTGGATTTCTTTTTTCGGGGTTGTTCTCCAGATGTGGCAATATAATCTTCTGGATTGACATTCTCAAAAGACTTCTGCTTCCCAAACTCCTTTGCCTTTTTCTGCAAAACAACCAAATTCAAAGACATTTTAACAAAAATCATTAAGTAACATGGCATTCCATTTTCTGGGATTGTGAAATAACTTCATTATAACTGAAATATGCATGAGGCAGTAAAAATCAGAGCATGATGATTACAATACAAATCCTCTTCATTATTTCTGTACACAGAGCATATGGCATTACGATGAAATTGACATTTTATGATGACAAATTACCTTTAGTGACATGGCCATGGCAGCCACATCTTTGTTATTATCTGCATATGTGCTAGGATCCTCCTTTACGAGTTCCTGTGATTGTCACATACATTCCATGAAGGTTACATACGGTATAGAGAGAAGAAAAGAAAAGGAAAAATGATAAGATGCTTATCAGATGGGTATAACCAGCAGAAAGAGCTTCAGAAACGAACCTTGGGAGGAACAAAGGCGGCATCTCTTTTTCTTTTGTTTTCAGCTGTTTTTTCTAATTGCTTCTCTTGTTTTTCATGCCACTTCTTTGCTTGTTTCTTCTTGTCACTTAAAAAGTATTCTCCTGTCTCCAGTTGTATATCTTCCTGCAGGTACCACATTACATAGCGTGCCAAATGGATATTAGTTATTCTGACAAGGACTAACTAAAAGTCAAAGAGAAAGACTAAGCTTCTGGTATTAACATCTGTGTGCAAGCATGAATTAATGCAAACAAATTCAAAATATGACACCTTCCAGCAATTGTGCTTGTCGAATTTAACCATTAGATTAGTAACAGAACTGGTGGCTTGACTCACCAAACTATATTCCCCGACAAAGAATTAAGCAACCTTGTGGCAAGAATTTTTATTTAATCTCCCACAAAACACAATTGCAGGAAAAAAAAGTTGAAAAGGAGAAGAAAAACAAAAGGGTAATTTGAAACAAAGAGCGAGAGATAAAAGCATTCACAAGGAAATTGATTCCAGAACATTGCAGTAACAAGGCAAACAACTACCTCATGTAATCAGCATTCCTTGCATAGTTACCGTTACCAATATAAAATAAGTATTGAGGAGTTGCCAATACCGAGTCAATTACAAAAGAAAAGTTATCCAGTGGTCCTTAAGCAAGATAGCACTTTACACCATAAAACAAAAAACACAAAGGATTGTTTTTGAAAGGAAAGTCTTAGGGAAAAAAAAAAGGAAAAGGAAAAGGAAAATGTGAAGTTTGCTGGTATCTTTGCCTGTTTAAGTTTTCTATTCAGCAAAATCTATTTGTTTCCTTGAAAATAAATAAACCATGCATACAAAAATATATTGGAAGACAAAGCAGTGGTCTCACCATGCTAGGTTGTTGAGGAGGAGGGAATGGTGTGTCTTGTTTCTTCTTTTTACTCTTAACCTTCTTTTGTTTCACGGTCTTCCTGAAATTATCCATGTAATTCAGCAACAAAAATAAAGAAGATAGAAGGCAAGAGTGACTAAAATATGTGGGAACGGAAAAGATCATTTGATGGTACATACTTCTTATATTTAGGAAGGAACCTGTCCCAGTTCTCATTTTTAAGAGCAGGATCTTTTTCGAGTTCTTTCTTCATCATAAGAATCTACACATCATAATGACACCAAGAGGTGAATAAAGGTTATCGACAGAGGGTATGTTGATAGATTTTTCAAGTGAAAACTCCATGCAAACAGGTATACAAGAAAAAACATCTATGGTAGAAAGAAATCATGAAAAAAACAACAAATATATATAGCATGCAATGCAAGTTGTTTTCACCTTTATATGGTATACGGGATGCATTTTATTTTGTATGCAGTCTTCAACAATTCTCCTGACTTGTTTTAAACCTTTAAATGAGCCCATAGCAGCAACAGTGTTTCCCTGATCAATCAAAGAAAAACATAAATAATTCTATTCATGGTGCTATACTTCTTCAATAACAGGAAAAAAATTATTTGGCTATCAAATTACAAGCAATAATTATCACCTGAACTAGAATATAGCAGCCTGTCAATAATTCTAGTGCCTGCACCAATATAAAATGATGACAAGTCAGTGAATACAAGATCCGCCTTTTGCTGGTTTTTGATTTTCAGGGGAAGAGGGTTGGGAACTTATAAAAAATTTCTAAAGCAAATAAACAGCACACACCTTCAAGGTTGATGAATTCGGGCCCACAAGGTTTTGTCTTCTTTTAACAAATCGTTCCTGCAAATAATAATAGAAAGCTGAATTTTCTCCTGAACTCTTGAATACAGGATTATTGGCAAATATTGAACAACAGATATAGTTATGATGTCAAATGTTTAGCAGTAAGGAATTTTTCCATATTTTTTTTTATAAAAAGATTTAGTTACCATAAAATGATACACAGCTTAAGACATTTAACATGTACCATACAACACATAATAATTACATGTTATCAATTATATGGAATAATTTAAGCACCTACCTTATTACGAATCATGTTGCCGATCTTGATGATGTCACAACTCATATCGTCATTCAAAATTTTGATAGCCTGTAAAATAAAAAATTAAAATAATCACTGTTGTAAAACCAATATAAAACTATCCCAAATGAGAAATATGCATCATATAGATTCAGCCTAACCCCCTAAAACACTGTCTATATGTTTTTAGTACCCCAGCCCACATGTACTGTATAGTCAGAACGGGAGACACATCAGCAGGAGCACAAGTACTACCCTGTAAGCAAATTTTTTGGTTGGATGTGAACCAAAACCATTAAACCTTTCTGTTCTTCTTTTATACTAACTAAACTAAACTGAAATAAACATAAAAATAGAATCAATGAGGACAATACACAAATACAAAGAAAAAAACTCTTTTTGGTCCTTTGAGCTTATACGTTTAGCTTATCCAGATGTGTTGAGCTGCAAAAGCAGTTTCGGCTTGGGCAACTGTAATTTGAGATTTCAAAGTCTATACAGGCTTCAAAAAAAAGGAAAAAAAAAAACTTCTGATTATATTGCTTAGTTTTGACACAAACATTCAAACACAGATAGTTCATGCCATTTAAATCCACCATTTGCACTAACAAATGCCCTCAAAACAACAAAGGACAGCACAATCACAACTATAGATAACCATACTGCAAAACCAAACAAAAAATAGCTCATCTTACCTGAGGAGCAGGGACACTTCTCGACAAAAGCTTAATAAGATCCCTAGCTTTAACAATAATATAAGGATCCCTGGTCTTTATCGTAGTTTTAACCGTCATTGACCCCTCATTCTAACCGCCAACAAACAAAAAAACATAAAATCCTTAAAGAGCAAAATAAATTTCAATAGAACCACGACACAAATTAAAAGAAAAAAAAACTAACCTTATTAAGTTCGCAATCAATGCCAAACTCTTTTAACGCAGATTTCACCATCGGCCATGCGTCCGTCAAGTACTTCTCTGCCAATTAAATTAAAAAAATTAATTTAGCGTAAATTGAAATTAGTTGGGGTTGAAGTGGAGGAACATAACTTACCGCGATATTTAGGGAAAAGAGTGGAGAAAGAGCTGACATCGACCATTCCACCTTGATTCCAAGACGGGTCAAATTTTTCAATCTTCCAACGGTCAATATTAGGGTCTTCATCCCATGGTTTTGGCTTATCATGTTTTCCTTTGTGTTTTGGTTTCTTTGTGTTTGATATATCTGTGTTTTCTGCTCCGTCTGCCTCCATTTTTTCAGATGGTGGAGGCTGGAAACCCTAGTTTAGATAGTTACTGCAAAACGTCTCTGTTTCTTCTTCGAAGGATTTGGATTTTTATACGTGCGAGGGATGGAGGACGTTTATTTCTTATTGGGCCCGGTCCAAAATCTCTTAGCATTAGGATACTTCTAGATAACACGTTAGATCCAAACTAGTAGCATTGCTCCGCTGCTGCGTGATGAAGCAAGTTTTTTTATATATAAAAAAAAAGTGTTGTTAATTTTTTTTATTATAAATAAAACTTTAAATTATAAATTGAAAAACGGATAATAAATTAAGAATTATATATATTAAAAATAATAATAAACTTATTAATTCAAATTTAAAGATTGAGTCTGGAAACTGGGATAGATATGTGTATTAAGATATTTGCTTTTGTGTTATTTTTAATAATTTTTAAAAAAATTCAAAAATATATTTATGATATGTTTAGTTATTAATGCATCCATTCCAAAATATTTTATTAAATTGATTTGTTTTTTTTTTAAATCAAAATAAAATAAAAGGAATAAAATGGATAGAGAGACTAAAAATAAAAAAATAAAAGACGAAATAAAAAGAAAGTGACATAAATTTTGGTTTCTAAATACTAAATAAATCTTGAAAAAAAAAAAGGAGGAGGCCACCATTTGATGAAAAAATCATAGCCTCCATCTTATTCCCCTTGTAAAAAAGACAAATAAATAAATAAAATCTAGCCTCCCTTTTCCTACAAAAATAGGTTGGCTTAATTGTTTCATAAAAATTAAATTACACTGAGAAATATCACGCCAAAATAGGTTCTCTCTATCTTATTTATTTTAAGATGTAATTTGAGGTATTGTTTATTTGCTGGAAAGTATTTTTTAAAAAAAAATGAATTCTGAAAAAGTAAATTTCAAAAAAATAAATTATTTTATGATGTTTGGTAGAGTAATGAAAAATAAGTTGGAAAATATTTTCCAGTGTTTGGTTATGTCATGGAAAATGAGTTGAAAAATAACTTATTAATGTTTTATTTTTTCAAGTTTATTAAAATAATGAGGAATAAATCTGACAAATTAAAAGGTTGAATGAAAATGAAATTGAAAAAAATATAATTTCATAAAGTATCTCAAATAAAATAAATAATAATCAAAATAATAGAGATCAAATCTAACAAATAAAAAAATTGAAAGATGAAGAAATTAAAATAATAATAATTATCATTTCATAAATTATTTCACATAAAATAAGTAACAATCAAAAGAAAGAATGAGGACCAAATTTGATAGATAAAAAATTTCAATTAAAAAATGATAAAGGAAAAGTAAAGAATAATTATAAAAATGAGGATCAAAGTTAATATAAAAATTAAATTCTAATGGATAAAATTAAAAAAACAAAATATATATATATATATATATATATATATAAAAAAAACGCCCCTTAAATGTGTGTAAGTGAACTAGCAAAAAATATAATTGAGTTCTACTAATTAATGATAGTATGAAACTCACAAATCTAAGAGTGTAATTAATTTATGTTAATGTTTATTACATGACATGCCGAATTTATATGAGAGGAGAGTGATCTGGATTAATGTTTATGAGATGACATGTCCGCGCGCTGCCGTGGGCTTATAAAATAAATATACTTGATAATATTATAATTATGAACCAGCACTAGATGAGTAATAAAAACTAAAGGTTGAAGCAAATATTTCATGACAAAAAAAAAGTTGTGTTGGTGATCAAAAACTTAGAGACTGAACAAAATGATTTATAGCAATCTACAATGTTTTGTGAGGAAAGATACAGTGCTTCCGCCACATGATTTAGTTTTTCTGTTAATAAAAAGCAAAAAAAATTACAAAGCTAAATTCTTAATCAGCTCAATATTAAAAAAAATGACAAAGACAAATTTAGAAAAAAAATAACAAAAAAAACACCAAAAAAAAGGGGGGAATCATGTTGGAAACACTGTAGCAATTCACAATGTTTTGTGATGAAAGCTACAGTGCTTCCCCACATGATTTAGCCTTATTTGTAATGACTTGTAATTGTAATTCTGAAATAACTAAATATTAAAAAAATAAAATTGACAAAGATAATTTGGAAAAAATTATAAGAAAAAAAACCATGTGGAGAGACACTGTAGCAATCTACAATGTTTTGTGAGGAAAGCTACAGTGCTTTCCCCACATGATTAAGCTTTATTATAAAGTTAAATTCTAACCAACTCAATATTAAAAAAAAATCGACGAAGATAATTTTGGAAAAAAATATTACAAAAAAAAAAGAAAACACAAAAGAAACTGGAAAAAAACCATGTGAGAAAAAACTGTATCAATCCATAGTGTTTTGTGAGGAAAAACTTGTATTTACTTGTAATTGCAATTCTTAACCAACGTAATATTTAAAAAATAAAATTGACAAAGATAATTTTAGAAAAAAAATATAACAAAACAGAAAAAACCATGTGGGAAAAAACACTGTAGCAATCCACAGTAATTTGCGAGGAAAGTTACAGTGCTTTCCTCACATATTGTAACTGTAATTTTTAACCAGTTCAATATTAAAAAATAAAATAAAAAAAAGATAAT
>Ga0307517_10004164_pt1 | contig 22309 bp, 23 predicted proteins | sample 23_EM_MG_FD_194515 | JGI IMG/M metagenome (GOLD analysis project Ga0307517, IMG submission 194515) | Populus trichocarpa ectomycorrhiza microbial communities from riparian zone in the Pacific Northwest, United States - 23_EM | ecosystem: Host-associated > Plants > Roots > Unclassified | place... | reverse complement strand
CAACGTGATGACCTCCCACCAGGATGAGGACCGTGGGGGTTGTTGCTAGGGGAATTTGTCAGTAGGAATGCCGGAGGCAGACTCTCGAGACTTCGAACTTGATGTGCGAGTCGAGAATAGGTGTTGCCTGGCAACATTGAATGGGTAGGTAGCTGAGCCTTACAAAGAGCCACGTGCTGGGAAGTAAACGCAACACCTTTCAGTAAAAAAAAATTCCACCGACAACCTTGACTGGGTTTTTGTGATAGTACTCCGCACTGACCCAGATTCAGGGTGGTGAGACTGACATGAGTCCGAAGGAATTGATGGAGGGTAGCCACAATTAAGGAGGTGATACTCTTCTCGCATTGAGACGCATTCAGAGTGTGTGACAAATAAACTGTATCCATCGCATTGCACTGTAGACCCATAAATTGCGGGGTAAACGTTCAGCTCGCAGCTTGGAGGAAGGGCGAAAGGCCTTATCCCTTTATCACATGTGCAGACGTAGTAGAATTAAGACTAGGCTGGTTTTTTCGGGCCAATCGGAATGGTCTACATCGTTAGAAGGGAGGTCGGGACGTTTCATCACGGACAAACCCTCCTCCTGTCGGAGTCGGGGATTGCGTTCGGCGTATTAAACTGGACTTGACCGGAGAAGATTGGCGTTGGCACGAAGTACTCAACGACTTGTGCTCCTTCCGAACCCATGACTAAGGTGGGTATCATCGCGGTTACGTGCAGTGGTGGACTACTCATAGATCTTTCCGCAGGGATTTGACGATGCCAGGATGACCAGTATACTCCAAATTTCTATATATTGACACTACATGACCGGACTCACCCTAACTTGATTCCCATCTGTCCTTGTGCAATACAACACCCTGCCGCATGTCCCGGGCTATGCCGCCTGTCGGCCCTACCCCTTATAGTGCTGACAGCCGGGTATAACTGTTTGTCGCACTTTCCACGATTTGCTGATGCCGCCTACCCTAGGATTCCGACCGACGTCATGTTGACTTCTGTACTATATATATTTTTGTACTACGATCGTAGAGACGACATTCCTCTTCTGTCGAATACCATCTGTTGTCCTCTCTGTTTTCGTCCCTCTCTCTCTCTGTCGCCGTCCTCAGTGTTGGCCGCTACGCGGCCTTCCAGTGCTCTCCGAAAAGGCTGGATTCGAATGTGTCCGTCTGAACCACTGGGGTGTCCAGCACGATAGCGCGGCACATTCCAGCGCTGACCTTGGGTCACCGTGCCGAAGGATGAGTCAGAACGAATGCTGTACGGGATTGACGCACGAGAGGCGTACTCGGCCATTGCATTAACGACGATCCGATACCATGCGCCTTTCTCGGGATGGTTGTCTGGGGTGAGGCTGTTCTATACCTGGTCGGACACACGAAGCATCGCTTGCACGAAATTTTCCTCCTCAGCACCAGCGGTTTAGAAAACTTTTCGAACCCGTCCTTCGACATAAAGCGGCAGTCGACCAGCACCGTTGCACCATTAGAACGAACGAGCGGGGTGACAATATGGTGGCCTGCGGTACCATCTCGTGTGCATTGTCCGACGGTTATCATGCGATGGTAGTCCCATTTCCCACTCATGAACACCATATGGTAGACGAACTGTCCGGGATGATCGAGTGCAGGACAGGTTTCGGTTCGTCTCTTCGGAACGTCTTGGCAAACCCGAAGCAGACTGTAATGCACTCCCTAGAGGTACCTGACTTGACTCATGAGATAAATGTCGAGCTATTCCGGGGTTGGGATCGGAAGGCAGCTGGATATCTTCAGGTGCTGCGGTATATCAGGATATCATATATCTATATCAAGCACCGACCCGGAGAAAGTTGTTGTGTCGCGGCACGGTCAGCACCCTCGAGTTCTCTCGGCCACCAAGGCGGTGACAGCGGAGACTACGGCGAACGGAGATACAGAGGCGATGGATACTACGGGATGGTTATCGACGATGATGGAAACTGGGGCTCTTCACCCCGTTGGGTCCATTCGCCTCCATCCTGTCCGTTCCTCGCATCGATGCCGGTAGTACGGATATGGAGTACCCATCACATACGTGTTCACGGTTGCGAGACTACTGTGCTCATCTCCTCCCACGGAACCCCGACCAGCTAGTCCGAACTTTCCAGTATTCCAAAAAGACGGAACCGCGATGATTAGACCCCAACCACGCCGGGCACCCTTCTTAATAAATGCCTCGCCTGGTGGTGCGAGTTAAATCTTCTGGCGCGACCGGATTCGCGCTATCTATGACGCCGGATGATGGATCCATGATGGGATGGCGAAATTGAGCATAGAAAATTAAGTTCCACCCTCTCGACTCCGGCTGTAAGCTTAGAGCGCGGAGCTTTCCTCAATCTTTGATAGGTTCAAACAATGGATCACGGGATAAAGTCTGATAAAGTGGGACAAGCGGGCGAGAAGGTGTTTTCACCGCCCAGTTCATGGTTGGGCGTTCTCACGGCAAGTCGATCTCAACCTCCCTTCTACGACACCTCACCCTCATCGCAGGGGAACTCGCAACATGCTCTCCAAACACACTCTCGCCCAAGACAACGAAGTCCTGGTTGACAACCCCGCTCTCAGCGACGGGATTTAAAGCCGCTTGTTCACCGACGCCGCGTCAACGCCACACTTGTTTGTTCCGTCCCGCCGTTTTGGGAGGCGGTTTTGCATGAGGCTCGCTAGAAGTTGGAACATGGAGAGGCCCACGGTCCTGGTTTCGTTTATTATAACCGGGATGAAACGCACGCGCGCGTTTTCGACCCATCCATCCCTCCCCTCCCCAATTCTTGGTGCTACCCTGTCCCCGTTTCGCTCCACTCCCATCCCAACGTGAGTAATTACTGCCGCGCCTGGGACCGCACCACAGTCACTTATCGGCACTCTTGTTAGGGGACGATGTTTGAGTTCCGGAACCCCAGGGTCGCGTGACCCCTCCCCCACGCCCCTCAAAATCCACGAAGGGGTTCACCAAGCACATACGAAATAAATCCTCTGCCTTCACCGATAACGTCTCGAACACTCTAAAGCGAGCAAGTCATCGGGCGTTGTCGAAAAACAAAGAGACTCACTCTGAACTCTGTTCGAGTTGCGTTGAATATGTTCTCGATCAATCAGAGGATTCGGTCCACTCGCCACCTCTCTTTGCCTGACCTTCGACGGAATGCGTCCCCAGCAAGAGCTTTACATCGTGGAGATACTGGGTATGATGATAGGATTTTATCACTTGGAACTCCTCGACGCTCGAGCTACACCACGCTTTTATGCAATGCTCGCTGAGAGGGCACAGTTCCGCCTCGAATAATTCACGTGCGAATCCTCTCTCTTCGATACCCTCCTTCATTTCCCACCCACCCAACGGAACCTACTCGAATTCGCGTATCTCTCAAGATCGTCAGATACCCAGACCACGATCCGGGTCCGTGGCCAAGGGGTCTTGCACACTGTCTGCACGTTGTCCACGACGGCACCTCTTCTATTGCACCCAAAATTGGATGGCACATCATTACGACACTTGGAATACATTGGTGGTGGCCAGAGTTCGAGAGAAGAGATTCGGGCAATCGAGAAGATTTACCGGCTCGGACCACAATTGAGGTCACTACGGTTTGCGTGGGGCGCCGGGAGGACAGGGACGTTCTTGGACGTGACCAAGTTTTTCCGCATCGCAATGAATATACCCTCGGTTATACTTATCGGACGTCAGCCGAAACGTGAGCGATTTTCCTCTGGCCTGTTCAATATTCGCTACTCACAAGGAAGCTTTGGTTTTAGATCTTCGAGTAGTTTATCGCAACGGGTCTTAGACACAAGACCTGGAAGAAGCTGCGTACTCTCGTGTGGGTCCCAAACATACCACACGAGAGCGACCTCGACGAATTCGAATCTCCCATATCATCAGTGTCGTATACTTCGCTCCATTTCATCGGATTGTCGGACGCGACTAAGGCAGGCCACCCTCTTCGACCGAGAACACCATCCATTACCCCACCCTGGCACTCTACGACCTCTGCCGCCTCTTCTCATTCATCGACATCCCTTACCCAATCTACTTCATCCCATAGGACACGCTCATCGTCGATTTCGGATATGAGCCACGGCGACTTGAGCTTCTGAATCCACTGTATCGAGAAGGATTTGATGACAACATTTCCGAGCATGCGACGGGTTGGTTCTGTGGAATTGGGGCAGGATGGGATACGATCTGCTCGCGAGGACCCCCGTTGGTGGCCCCGCGCGGACATATATTGCTGAGATTAGTGAGGATGAGCGATTGTCGGTTTGATGACCCAATGCTTGCTCCAGGGCGGGTTCGATACCAGGGTAATGATGCTAAATCGATTTACAGCTTGTATATTGTTGGGTTCCCGGGTCATCATTCTTCCTCCGTCTCTTCTCTCGCTCTCTTCCCTTGGAATTGACCTAACTGTTGTGCTGGATCGTACCTTCCTCCATTTGTTCCTTGCGTCATTCACTTCCTTCGCTCTCTAGCTTTCTCCCCTTTATTGTACCGCCACTGTATACCAATACCCATAGACCGTATGCAATACCCGTGGGGTCTGCCGAACTGTTGGAGCTACAATACCGACAATGTCCGTCAAGAGAGGTGAGGACATGCTAGCCAAAGGGAACATCTCGACAAAAGACAGAAACTTGAGCTTGGGAAGGGGGATGCGCAGGAGGGTGACGACTCTAGGACGGATGTGGATACGGAAGAACCTTCTAGCGGTTCGATAGTAGCCTGACGGAAGATGTCGATAGACGGGCGTAATAGAGAGCAACGACACAAATCTCGCGGGCTAGTAAGTTTTTAGCACTCACAGCACTCCTGGACACCCTCTTCGTACCTTCCCGACTGGTAGGTATATGCTGGCCGCTTCAGTCGAAACCAAGGCGGGTGGACGGCCTCGATCGTCTCCAAGACATCCCCTCCCGAACCAGATATATCAATTTCCACGTCCCCGGGACTTCCTGGCTGCTCACCATACAAGTCTTCCTCTGACACATTCTTGAAACCACATGAAGCACGATCATTAGGGGAGCTAGGAAGGTGTGACTGATACACGGAGATCCATGCGACTCGATGTGTGGACCTATTCATGTAGGCCGTTTCGGTTCCTCCAACTCCGGGGCGATGATATGACCTTTGGCGCCCGCCACGGCGGCTGCAAGCACCTCGATCAACAGCCACGAACCACCTGATTCCACAGCCCGAAGACGACTCCGAAATCATGTCCAACATTTTTCGAAAACGACACCCGACGACTAGTGGGGGAGGAGTTACACCACAACCCCGTGCGATGCATGGCCATTATCGCAGTCCTAGCCACACTGACCTTCTGCAGGAAAGAGACAACGTGTAGTCGACGCTGCGAAGGTGCTCCTGGACATCGCAAAGGAATCATCCGATTGGTTTCCTCCTCTCAAAGCGTGTTTGGGGGGCATCAACGCACTTGTCAAACACTACGACGTATGCCATGTTGTGGCGAACCGTTCTGAGGCGCTGCTGACATGTCTCTTCCAGCAAAGCGAGGACGTCAAGAACACACTTGAGCAGCTTATTCCGTGGCTGACGAAACTATTGGAGAGCCCGGCAAAGGTGGATCCGAACGGAGATCAGCAAGAGGTTGAGAGACGCTCGCAGATGGCGAGGTTAGTATCGAGTCAGTCCGCTCGCTACGAAAGACCGATCCTTTGTAGGTCCTTGGAAGATGTCACACAACGATCGCAAGCCTTGTTGGCGAAGGGGAAGTGTACCCGGCTCCTCGACAAAGCGCAGGACGCTCAAGAAGTCAGGAGACTCATCGAAAAAGTTCAGCGGACGATCCTTATTTACCAGGCAGGTACCAAAAGTTGTCGAGATCAGGCAGGCTGAACACGCCTGGAACAGATGTCACAACAGCAGTCGATAAACGATCAAATCGCTCGGATAACTGTAAGTTTCCCTTATCATCTTCACCTTATGGCAGGCTGATGGACGGTTGAACGAATAAAGTCTTCCCTGGACGTGTTTCTGAAAATACACGAGGTAAAGCGATGTCCTTACGTTTCAAGGCACCGTCTGACACGTTGACAGAGATCGCCAGGGGTAAGAGGAAAGATCGAGTCTGCTCTTGCGCGGTTGGGTAGACTCGGAGCAGGAGTGGGCGCCACGGGCAGCGGTGACGAATTCGAGCGACGAACGGTCCTGTTTGAGTGAGCACCACCCATTCATTGTTAGCGAGCGTCTTAGCTGAACACATCCCAGTGCTCTTGAAGGAATCAAAGACGAGTTGCAGTCCCTGTCTCATCGCTCCAGCGCTCCTGGGTACCAGGAAAATGAAGCGGATGTGTGCGCAGTTTGCGGGTTTGTGGAAGAAATTAGAGATTCCATCCTCGAGTACCAGGTCAGTATTGACCTCGTTCATCGCTGGACATCCGCTGAGGTTGCGCGCAGTTCGCTCAACAGAAAACGTTATGCGAGCAAAGTTTCAGGCTAATTGTATGTTCCTGGTTGTATTGTTTGACTGCACACCAGATGTTAACCGGCTGTTGCAGGATGCAGGTCAGACGTATTCGTACCCTCCCCCTCTGACATACGCTCATAGAAAGATAGCCGATTTGTTGGTGTTGAACCAATGTCACCGCGCTCAAGGGGCTGGATACCAGCACGGCGATCGCCAGGGGTGCCTCAAGGGAACCCGAGAGAACGTGTTGAATGAGATCGAGGACTGGACCGAGGATTTTAGCAAGTCTCCAGTCTTCTGGCTAAACGGGCTCGCTGGGACAGGGAAATCCACCATCGCGCAAACCATCGCAGAGAGGGTCTTCGCAAACGGTCGCTTGGGAGCGTCATTCTTCTGCTCCAGAACTTTCGAGGACCGCAGCGATCTCCGCCTCATCTTTCCCACACTGGCATTCCAACTTGCACAGAAGTACCCAGGGTTCCGATCTTTACTTGTACCGCTCCTCCAGTCGAATCCGGACATCTTCCGCGAGTCACTCCACAATCAGATGCAAGAGTTCCTTATCAAACCACTTCTATCGGCAAACATCTCCACTGTGATCGTGATCGACGCCCTCGATGAATGCAAAGACGAGGAATCAGAGTCTGCGGTTCTCCTTGTGTTGGGCGAGTCGATTTCCACGTTTCCCGGAGTCAAGTTCTTTATCACCAGCAGACCGGAGACACACATCTCACGCGGGTTCCGTGGCCCGTTGTTAAGGGAATGGACGGCGACCTTCATTCTCCACAATGTCGAACCCCGCATTGTCCACAGCGACATTCGTCTGTTCTTCAAACACGAATTATCCAAACTTCCAGACCGACCCAATGATTGGCCAACAGACGAACAGGTCGATTCGCTGTGTCAAAGGGCAGCCGGCTTCTTCGTTTATGCCGTTGCAACAGTCGGTTTCCTCAAACACAAATTCAAATGTCCCTCGGGTAGACTTGACGTGATCATAAACTCTCCGGAAAGCACGGCCTACGAAGGGAAGGCGACACTGAAGGTATATGCCAGCCTCGACTCGCTCTACACGTCGATATTTCAAGCGGCCTTCTGTGAAAACGATGCTGAAGACGACGCGATGGTCCGTTCTGCGCTGAGCGCCGTAGTCCTCGTCGCAACTCCCCTCTCACCATCAGCAATTGCCACCCTGATAGGTTTCAAGTGCAATGAGGTCACGCGCCTTCTCGGGTCGGTTCAATCATTGTTAACACTGCACGACGATATCAACCATCCTGTTCAACCGTTCCACAAGTCCTTCCCTGACTTCATCGTAGACTCCACCCGATGCGGTGACTCACGGTTCTACATATCCCCCGACTATCAGATCGAACTCTTCTTCTGCTGTCTCGAACTTATGGATAAATCGCTGAAGAAGAATATTTGTTCGATGCCTGACTATGCCCTCAATTCCGAAGTGGAGGATCTACAGATGAGGATCGAAGAGAGCGGTATTCGCGGGGCTCTGGAATATGCGTGCAGATCGTGGCACAATCATCTCATAGTGGAAACCGACCGGACTATAGATGCGGTTTCCGCTCTACGTCATTTTCTGGATGAGAAGTTCCTGTTTTGGTTGGAGGTGTTAAGTGTTCTTGGTGCTGTGGGTGACGCGGTGCGGGCTTTGAATGTAACTATACAATGGCTGAGGGAGGTGTGTCCAGATTTGTGGCTTGTTCACATGGTGTCTCAATATTGACTCAAAGTCAGATTCAGGTCTCCATCGACATTAACCCCATTTTCAGGACTGCCATAGACTTCCTCCGCTTTGTGACCAAGTTCTTCGAAGTGATCAGCCAGTCTGGACCTCACATCTACCACTCTGCACTTCAGCTTGTCCCCCCGTCGTCCATGATTCGGGAGCTGTATGGCCATCAGAGTTTTTCCACCATGTCGAAGGTTGTGAATGGGATTACTGCCTTAGAGGATTCACGCATGGCGAGTGTTAACATGGCATGTTCCGGTGGTGTTTGGTCACCATGCGGTCGGTTCATCGCAACCTACGTGAAACTATCGGAGGTCAGCACTGTCGAGGTCCGTGATGCAAACACCCTGGAGATTGTATCTGTCCTCAAGCCCCCTGATGATCGCTCCCGATTGTGGTGCAGATCTGTCGCCTTCTCACCTGATGGACATTTACTTGCTGGTGGCTATTTCAAGTGAGGAAAACCATTCCATCGGTTGCTTCCTCATATCCACGTCCATACTAACTCCACACCCAGCTTTCCGGACAGACCAAAAGTTGTTGTTTGGGACATCCAGACGGGTGTTGCCATCAAGGATTTCGTGATTGATACCCTGGACCTTGAAGAGATCGCTTTCTGTGGGAACCAAACAATCGTTGTCATCCCGAGACGCTGCAATACCCTCCACGTGTATGACGTACTCAAGGGTGTGCAGCTATCTAAGGGGGTTCTCCTGGCCTCGCCATCTCGTGCTCACAATCCGCTTATCCACTGGGGCCACGGGGAATCACTCCTGCTTGCCACAAGTTTTGAAATCGATGGGAAGATTACGATCAACATTCGAGACCTCCGACCAACCTCGAACCCTCCGTTTCTTGCGACCCAGCCGTTCTTTGTCTCACCCCATGACGGAGCATTTTCCTTCTCCCCAGTTTCCTTCCACGCATCATTTCTCGTCACCCAGGGAGTCGTCATCCTCAATGTCCGGGACTCAAGAATCCTTTTGCGGATATGGGAAACAGATCGGGAATACCGCATAGGATCAGGACACTTTTCTCCCGATGGACGCTTCTTCGCATGTGCGACGCAGACCAATGAGATTCACGTCTGGAAGAACACGTCTACCAGTTATGTATCCTGGAGTAACTTCGTACCACAGTTCCCGGGGCTTCCGGGATTTGCGTTCTCACCATCTGCGATCTCAATCTTAACTTGGGGTGACTATGGAATCGAACTGCTGGACAATCTTCTCCGCCCCCCATCGCCCAAAAACACCAGGAACCACTGTAGAACTGGAGACCACCTGGTGACATACTCTGCAGACTGGGCACGCATCGCAACTGCACGGCCCCGCGAGTGTGTTGTCACGATCCTTGACCCTCTTTTGGATACCCCGCAACGATTTATAAACACAAACATGCGGATTCGGGAGATCAAGATTTTCGACAACGCTCTCTTTGTAGCAGATGAACACGAGGTCGTCAGCTGGGACCTTGGGGTGGGGGGAACACGGCGCGATGCCCATGGTGTCAAGGGGGCGACTCTTGATGGGATATTGGGGACTGGGTGGTTTAAACTATCCAACAATTTCTCCGAGATCGTCATTGCCACAGAAGGGACAGTCTTCCTGTACGACATAAAAACTCAAAAAATTCTCAATGAATGCACGATAGGACATATGACTCAAGGTTTTCTCAACAAACCCACGGTGAATAATATCTGGGACATCCGATTCTCTCCTGACGGACGCCAACTGTGGTTCCTCCTTGGCGGGATCTACCCCTGGGTATCTGGTCCTCACCATTGCGCGATGTTGAATATAACGGAGGATTGGCGCTCCGCTGAAGTGACTAAGGAGCTGCTAGAGGACGGATGGTCACGGGATAGTCGTTTTCCTCCTCCTGGATATCGCATTCGGGTTGGGTCCGGGTGGGTTGAGGGTTCCGGAGGCAGAAAGCTCTTGTGGTTACCCCCCAACTGGAGGACGAAGCGGATGACTGAGGCGATGTGGGATGGTAATTTTCTGGCCTTGGTGAATGATCGCCACCCGGAGCCCATTATCATTGAGTTCAGACCTCAGCCCCTTCCTCGTTCGTGTTCAACTCATTCATCAAGTCCATAGTACCCCATCCGAACACTTTCGCGCCTAATCACTCGATCTCGCTACTGCCGTCTCCTGCCCCTTCTCTAACTTTGAACTGCTTCTTTCACTCCGAACTACCTTTTGGCTCTTTCTATACCCTACACGATTACTACCTGGTACTACACCCAGTAGAGGTGCTGCAGTTTATCGATATCCTCTGCTTCCGCTTGATGCTTTGTTGAGTTCAACCGCGTGCTCTCCAAAAAAGGCTGGATTCGAATGTGTCCTTCTGAACCACTGGGATATCCAGCACGGCAGCGTGGGGAATTCCAGCGCTGACCTTGGGTCACCGTACCGAAGGATGAGTCGGAATGAATGTTGTACGGGATTGGCGCACGGGAGGTACTGGATCTACGACACCGGCGTACTCGGCCATTGCATCAACGACGATCCCATACCATTTGCCTTTCTCGGGATGGTTGTCTGGGGTGAAGCTGTTCTGTACCTGGTCGGACACGCGAAGCATCGCTTGCACGAAAAATTTCTCGTCGGTACCAGCGGTTTAGAAAACTTTTCGAACCCGTCCTTCGACATGAGGCGGCAGTCGACCAGCACCGTTGTACCATTAGAACGAACGAGCGGAGTGACAATATGGTGGCCTGCGGTACCATCTCGTGTGCATTGTCCGACGGTTATCATGCGATCGTATCAAGTCCCATTTCCCACTCGTGAACACCATATGGAAGACGAACTGTCCGGGATGATCGAGTACAGCCTGATAGGTTTAATATTCGGTTCGTCTCTTCGGAACATCTTGACAAACCCGAAGCAAACTGTGATCCACTCTCCAGAGGTACCTGACTTGACTCATGAGGTAAATGTCGAACTATTCTGGGGCCGGGATCGGGAGGAAGCTGGATATCTTCAGATGCTGCGGTATATCAGGATACCATATATCAAGCACCGACCCAGAGAAAATCGCTGTGTCACGGCACGGTCAGCACCCTCGAGTTCTCTCGGCCACCAAGGCGGTGACAGCGGAGGCTACGACGAGCGGATATACAGAGACGATGGATACCATGGGGTAGTCGTCGACGATGATAGATAGAAACTGGGGTTCTTCACCCCGTTGGGTCTACTCGCCTCCATCCTGCCCGTTCCTCGCACCGACACCAGTACGGATATGGAGTACCCACCTCATACATGTTCATGGTTGCGAGACTACTGTGCTCATCTCCTCCCACGGAACCCGACCAGCTAGTCCGAACTTTCCAGTATTCCAAAGCGACGGAACCGCGATGAGTAGGCCCCAACTACGCCGGGCACCCTTCTTAATAAATACCTCGCCTGGTTGTGTGAGTTAAATATTCTGGCGCGACCAGATTCGTGCTATCTATGACGCCGGATGATGGATCCATGATGGGATGGCGAAATTGAGTATAGAAAATTAAATTCCACCCTCTCGACTCCGGTTGTAAGCTTAGAGCGCGGAGGTTTCATCAATCTTCCATAGGTCCAAACAATGGATCACGGAATAAAGTGGGACAAGGGGGCGAGAAGGTGTCTTCATTTGGCGTTCTCGCGGTAGGTCGATCACAACCCAAACCCACTCGGACGCTCTACAGAGATGAACCTCCCTTCCGCGACATCTCACCCTCATCGGAGAGGAACTCACAACACGCTCTCCAAACATGCTCTCGCCCAGGACAATGAAGTCCTGGTGGACAACCCCTCTCTCGGCGACGGGATTTAAAGCCACTTGTTCACCGACGCCGCGTCAATGCCACACCGATTTGTTCCGTCCCGCCGTTTTGGGAGGCGGTTTTGCATGAGGCTCGCTAGAAGTTGGAACATGGAGAACCCCACGGTCCTGATTTCGTTTATTATAACCGGAATGAAACGTACGCGCGCGTTTTCGACTTATTCATCCCTCCCCTCTCCAATTCGTTCCGCGTTACCCTGTCCCCGTTTCGTTCTACTCCCCTCCCGACGTGAGTAATTCCTGTTGTGCCTGGGACTGCACTACAGTCACTTATCGGGACATCTGTTAGGGGACGATGTTTGGGTTCCGGAGTCCCGGGGTCGCGGGTCCCCTCCCCCCCATGTTCCTCAAAATCCACGAAGAGGTTCACCAAGCACATACGAAACAAATCCTCTGCCTTTACCAATAACGTCTTGAACACCCTAAAGCGAGCAAGCCATCAGACATCGTCGAAAAACAAATAGATCCACTCTGAATTCTGTCCGAGTTGCGTCAAATGCGTCCTCGATCGATCAGAGGATCCGGTCCACGATACCCGCCTCGTTACCTCTCTTTCCCTGATCTTCGATGGCTCGTGTCTCCAGCAATGGCTCCACATCATGGAGATACTGGGTATGATGGTGGGACTTTATCACCTGGAGCTCCTCGACGCTCGAGTCACGCCACGCTTTTACGCGATGCTCGCTGAGGGGCCCAGTTCCGCATCGAATACTCCGCGTGCGAATCTCCTCTCCTTGATACCCTCCTTCGCTTCCTCTCCACCCAACGGCACCTACTCGTATTCGCGTATCTCTCAAAATCACCAGATACCCAGACCACGGCCTGGGTCCGTGGCCAAGGGGTCTTGCACATGTTATCCGCGACGGCACCTCTTCTATTACGCCCACAATCGGACGGCACATCGTTACGACACTTGGAGTACATTGGTGGTGGCCAGAGTTTGAGAGGAGAAGATTTACCACCTAGGACCGCAATTGAGGTCACTGAGGTTCGCGCGGGGCGCTGGGAGGACGTTCCTGGACGTGATCAAGCTTTTCCGCATAGCGATGAATACCTCCTCGATCAAGCACATATACTTATCGGACATCAGCCGAAACGTGAGCGATTTTCCCCAGGCCTGTTCAACATTCGCTACTTATAAGGAAGGTTTGATTTTAGACATTCGAACTATTTGTTGTAACGGGTCTTAGATACAAGACCTGGAAGAAGCTGTGTACTCTCGTGTGGGTCCATAACATACCACACGAAAACGACCTCGACGAACTTGAATCTCCCGTGTCACCAATGTCGCAGACTTCGCTGCATTTCATTGGATTGTCGGACGCGATTAAGGCGGGCCATCCTCCTCGACCGGAAATACCATCCATGCTTCATCTTGGCACTCCACGACCTCCGCCGTCTCTTCCCATTCCGCCCATTCATTGATATCCCCTACCCCATCTACTCCATCCCGTAGGACATGCTCATCGTCGATTTCGGATATGAGCCACGCCGACCCGAGCTTCCGAATCCGCTGTATTGGGAAGGATTTGATGATAACATTTCAGAGCATGCGCCGGTTGGTTCTGTGGGGTTGGGGCAGGGTGGGGTACGGTTTGCTCGCGAGGACCGCTGTTGGTGGTCTTGTGTGGAGGTATATGTTGGGGTTGATGGGGATGAGTGGCTGTCGGTTTGGCGATCCAATGCTTGCTCCAAGGCTGGTTCGATACCAGGGTAATGATGCTAAATTGATTTACAGCTTGTACGTTGCTGGGTTTCCGGGTTATCATTCTTCCTCCGTCTCTTTTTCTCTCGCTCTCTCCCCCTGGACGTGACATAACTGCTGTGCTGAATCATACCTCCCCCCCCTTGTTCCCTGTGTCCTTTGCTTTCGTTCTCTAGCTCCCCCCCCCATTTATTGTACCACCACATTGGCCAAACTTGTATACCGATACTCATAGACCGTGTGCACTGCCCGCGGGGCCCACCGAACCGTTGGACCTATAATACTGACAATGCCCATCGAGAGAGTTGAGGACGTGCTAGCCAAAGGAGACATCTCGACAAGAGACAGAAACTTGAGCTTGGGAAGGCGGATGCGCGGGAGGGTGATGACTCTGATGGGCTGCATGTGGATATTCGGTGGCAGCTCAACGGAAGATGTCGATAGACGAGCGTGGTAGAGAACAGTGAAGCAGTCATCATGGGCTGATAAGTTTTTAGTACTCAACACTCCTGGACATCCTCTTCGTACCTTCCCGACTGGTAAGTATATGCTGGTCGTTTCAGTCGAAACGGAGACAAATGGATGGCCTCGATCATCTCCTTCAAGTCTGGTGTCGCCTCCAAGACACCCTCCCCGAGCCAGAGATAATGATTTCAACACCCCGGACTCCCTGACTGTTCACCTCCCCCTCTGACACGTTCTTGAAAGCACATGAAGCGCGATCCTTAGGAGAGCTAGGAGGTGTGGCTGATACACGGAGACCCATGCGGCTCGATGTGTGGACTGGTTCACGTCGGTCATTTCGGTTCCTCCAACTCCGGGCTCCAGGGCGATGATACAGCCTTGGCGCCTACCACGGCGGTTACAAGCACATCAATCTACAGTCACGAACCACCTGGTTCCACAACCCGAAGGCAACCCCGAAACCATGTCCAACATTTTGCAAAAACGACAACCGACGGCTAGTGGGGCAGGAGTTACACTACACCCCCGTACGATACATGGCCGTTATCGCAGTCCTAACCACGCTGACTTTCTGCAGGAAAGAGACAACGTGTAATCGATGCTACAAAGGTGCTCCTGGACGTCGCAAAGGAATCATCTGATTGGTTTCCTCCTCTCAAAGCGTGTTTGGGAGGTATCAACGCACTTGTTAAACACCACGACGTATGTTATAACGAACCGATCCGAGACGTTGTTAACATATCTTCTCCAGCAAAGCAGGGATGTCAAGGACAAACTTGAACAGTTTATTCCGTGGCTGACGAAACTATTGGAGAGTCTTGCCAAGGTAGATCCCAATGGAGATCAACAAGAGGTTGAAAGACGCTCGCAGATGGCGAGGTTAGTATCGAGTCGGCCCTCTCGCTACGAAAGACCGATCCTTTGTAGGTCCTTGGAAGATATCACACAGCGATCGCAAGCCTTATTGGCGAAGGGGAAGTGCATTCGGTTCCTCGATAAGGCGCAGGACGTTCAAGAGGTCGGAAGACTTATCGAACAACTTCAGCGGACGATCCTTATCTATCAGGTAGGTACCAAAGGTTGTCGAGATCAGGCAGGCTAAACACGTCTAGAACAGGTGTCACAACAGCAGTCGATAAACGATCAAATCGCTCAGCTAACTGTAGGCTCTCCCGTATGATCTTCACCATAAAGGCTGATGAACAGTTGAATGAATAAAGTCTTCTTTGGACGTGTTTTTGAAACTCCACGAGGTAAAGCGATGACCTTGCGTTTCAAGAAACCCTCTGACGTGTTGGCAGAGATCGCCAGGGATAAGGGGAAAGATCGAGTCTGCCCTTGCGCGGTTGGGTAGACTCGGAGCAGGAGTGGGCGCCACGGGCAGCGGTGACGAGTTCGAGCGACAAACAGTCCTGTTTGAGTGAGCACTATCTATTCATTGTCAGCGGACGTCTGGACTGAACACATCCCAGCGCTCTTGAAGGGATCAAAGACGAGTTGCAGTCCCTGTCTCACCGCTCCAGCGCTCCTGGGTACCAGGAAAATGAGGTGGATGTGGATGCCGTTTGCGGGCTTGCAGAGGGGATTAGAGATTCCATCGTCGAGTACCAGGTCAGTACTGATTTCAAGACACTTCGTCCGCCGCTGGATGTCTGCTGTGGCCGCCTGTAGTTTGCTCAACAGAAAGCGTTATACGAGCAAAATTGTAGATTGATTGTATGTCCCTGGTTATATTGTTTGACTGCACACCAGACGTTAACCCACTGTTATAGGATGCAGGTCAGACGCGTTCGTAGCTTTCCTTGACACACACTCATATATGAGTAGCCGAAATGCAGGTACTGAACCAGTGTCGCCGCGCTCAAGGGGCTGGATATCAACACGACGATCGCCAGGGGTGCCTCAAGGGAACCCGAGAGAACGTGTTGAATGAGATCGAGGACTGGACCGAGGATTTTAACACGTCTCCAGTCTTCTGGCTAAACGGGCTCGCCGGGACAGGGAAATCCACCATCGCCCAGACTATCGCAGAGAGGGTCTTCGCAAATGGTCGCTTGGGAGCGTCATTCTTCTGCTCCAGAGCCTTCGAGGACCGCAGCGATCTCCGCCTCATCATTCCCACGCTGGCATTCCAACTTGCACAGAAGTACCCAGGGTTCCGATCCTTACTCATACCGCTCCTCCAGTCGAATCCGGACATCTTCCGCGAGTCGCTGCACAACCAGATGCAAGAGATTCTACTCAAACCACTTCTATCGGCAAACATCTCCACTGTGATCGTGATCGACGCCCTCGATGAATGCAAAGACGAGGACCCAGAGTCTGCGGTCCTCCTCGTGTTGGGCAAGTCGATTTCCAAGGTTCCTGGAGTCAAGTTCTTCATCACCAGCAGACCGGAGATACACATCTCACGCGGGTTCCGTGGCCCATTGTTAAAGGAACGGACGGCGACCTTCATTCTACACCACGTCGAACCCCGCATTGTCCACAGCGACATTCGTCTCTTCTTCAAACACGAATTATCCAAACTCGCACGTCGACCCAAGGATTGGCCAACAGACGAGCACCTCGATTCACTATGTCGAAGGGCGGATGGTTTCTTCGTTTATGCCGTTGCAACGGTCGGTTTCCTCAAACACAAATTTAAATGTCCCTCGAGCCGACTCGACGTGATCACGAAATCTCCGGAAAGCACGGTCTACGAAGGGAGGGCGACACTGAAGGTATACGCCAGCCTGGACTCGCTCTACACGTCGATATTTCAAGCGGCCTTCTGTGAAAACGACGCCGAAGACAACGCGATGGTCCGCTCTGTGCTGAGCGCCGTAGTTCTCGCCACAACTCCCCTCTCATCATCAGCAATCGCCACCCTAATGGGTTTTAAACGCGATGTGGTCCTGTCCCTCCTTGAGTCGGTTCAGTCGTTGTTAGTACTGCATGATGACATCCACCACCCTATTCAAGTGTTCCACAAGTCCTTCCTCGACTTCATCACAGACCCCACCCGGTGCAGTGACCCACGGTTCTACATATCCCCCGACTATCAAATCGAACTGTTCCTGCGCTGCCTCGAGGTTATGGATAAATCACTGAAGAAGAATATTTGTTCGATCCCTGACTATGCCCTTAATTCCGAAGTGGAGGATCTACAGAGGAGGATCGAAGAGAGCGGTATTCGCGGGGCTCTGGAATATGCGTGCAGATCGTGGCACAATCATCTCATAGTGAAAGCCGACCGGATTGCAGATGCAGTTTCTGCCCTGCGTCATTTTCTGGAGGAGAAGTTCCTGTTTTGGTTGGAGGTGTTAAGTATTCTTGGCGCTGTGGGTGACGCGGTGCGGGCGTTGAATGTAACTATCCAATGGCTAAGCGAGGTGCGTCCGGGTTTGCGGTTTGTTTACGTGGTCGCTCAATGTTGACTCAAATTCAGATTCAGGTCTCCATCGACATTGACCCCATTTTCAGGGCTGTCATAGACTTCCTCCGCTTTGTGACCACACTCTTCGAAGTGATCAGCCAGTCTGTACCCCACATCTACCACTCTGCACTTCAACTTGTCCCCCCATCGTCCATGATTCGGGAGCTGTATGGCCATCAGAGTTGTTCCGCCATATCGAAGGTTGTGAATGGGATTACTGCCTTGGAGGATTCGTGCATGGCCAGTGTTAGAGTCGAAATTTCTAGTGGCATTTGGTCACCATGCGGCCAGTTTGTTGCAACCTACAGGGGACCACGGGACTCCATTGTCGAAGTTCGTGATGCGAACACCCTGGAGGTGGTATCTACCCTCGAGCCCCCTGCCCATCATTTCGAACACTTGCTCGGATCAGCTTCCTTTTCAGCTGGTGGACATTTACTTGCTTGTTGCTATTCACAGTAAGGAAATCATTCCATCGGTTGTTTCTCCATATCCGCATCCTTACTAATTCCATACCCAACTATCCCGTCAGATCCGTTGTTGTTTGGGACATCCAGACGGGTGTTGTCATCAAGGATTTCATGATTGATATCCTGTACCCCGAAGGGATCGTATTCTGTGGGAACCAAATGGTTGTCATGCACCACTGCAGGGCCGAATACACGTATTACGAACTCGAGGCCCTCTACATGAGTGACGAACTCGAGACCCTCCACACGGATGACAAACTCGAGGTCCTCTCCATGTATGGCGTACTCGAGACCCTCCATGTGTATGACGTACTCAAGGGTGTGCAGCTATCTGAGGTCCTCCTGCCATCCCGTGCTTACCATGAGCATACCCACTGGGGCCACAGGGACTCTGACCTGCTTGTCACAAGTTCCGAAATCGATGGAAAGATTATGATTGACACCTGGGACCCCCAACCAATCTCAAGCCCTCCGTTTCCCGTGATCGAGTCGTTCCTCCTGCAACCTCACGAAGGGAAATTTTCGTTCTCCCCAGTTTCCTTCCACGCATCATTTCTCACCACCCGGGAAGTCGTCATACTCAATGTTCGGGACTCAAAAATCCTTTTGCGGACAGAGAAAACAGATCGGGAGTACTGCGGATGGTCAGGACGCTTCTCTCCCGATGGACGCTTCTTCGCATATATGACGGAGGCCGATGAGATTCACGTCTGGAAGAACATGTCTACCAGTTATGTACCCTGGAGTAACCTCGTGCCCCAGTTCCCGGAGCCCAGGGGATTTGCGTTCTCACCATCCGCGACCTCAATCTTAATTTGGGGTAAATATGGAATCGAGCTGCTGGACAATCATCTCCGCCCCCCATCCCCTAAAAACACCAGGCACCGCTGTAGAACCGGAGCCCACCTGGTGGCATGTTCCGCAGACGGGACACACATCGCAACTGCACGGTCCCTCGAGGGTGTTGTCACGATCCTTGACCCTCTTTTAGATACCCCGCAACGACACATAAACACAAACATGCGGATTCTGGATATCAAGATTTTCGACAATGTTCTCTTTGTGGCGGACGAACACGAGCTCGTCAGCTGGGACCTTGGGGTGGTGGGAACGGGGCGCGATGCTCACGGTGTCAGGAGGGCGACTCTTGATAGGATATTGGGGACTGGGTTGTTTACACTATCCAACGATTGCTCCCAGATCGCCGTCGCCGCCAGAAGGACAGTCCTCCTGTACGATATAAAAACTCAAGAAATTCTCAATGAATATGCGATGGAAAATATGGGTCAAGGCCTTCCAAGAAGATTTACGACGGTCGATATCTGGGACATCCGGTTCTCTCCTGACGGACACCAACTATGGCTCCTCCTTCAGGGGGGATCCCCTCCCCACTATTGCGAGACTTTGCATACAACGAAGGACTTGCGCTCCGCGGGGGCGACTTGGGAGTCTCTAGAGGACGGATGGTCACAGGGTAGTCGTTTTCCTCCTCCTGGATATCGCATTTGGGTTGGGTCTGGGTGGGTTGAAGGTCCCGGAGGCAAAAAGCTCTTGTGGTTACCCCCCAACTGGAGGACGGAGCGGATGACTGAGGCGATGTGGGATGGTAATTTTCTGGCCTTGGTGGGTGGTCATCACCCGGAGCCCATTATCATTGAGTTCCGACCTCAACCCTTTCTCCCTTATTCATGTTCAACTCATTCGTCAAATCCATAGTACCCCATCCAAACACTTTCGCACCTAATCACTCGATCTCACTACTACTATCTCATGTCCTTTCTCTAACTTCGAACTGCTTCTTTCACTCCGAACTACCTTTTAACTCCCTATATATTCTATACGATTATAACCTTGTATCGATACTACACCCCGTAGAGGTGCTGTAGTTTACCCCTGCTTCTGCTTGATACTCTGCTGAGTCCAACCATGTGCTCTCCGAAACAAGGCTGGATTCAAATGTGTCCGTCTGAACCACTGGGGTATCCAGCACGATAGCCTGGCGCTTTCCAGCGCTAACTTTGGGTCACCGTGTCGAAGGATGAGTCGGAACGAATGCTATACGGGATTGACGCACGATAGGTACTGAATCTACGGCACCGGCGTGCTCAGCCATTGCACCAACGATGATCCAGTACCATCCGCCTTTCTTGAGGTGGCTGTCTGGGGTGAAGCTGCTCCGCACCTGGGACACGCGAAGCATCGTTTGCACGAAAATTTCCTCGTCGGCTTTAGAAAGCTTTTCGAACCCGTCCTTCGACACGAAACCACGGTTAACCAGCACTGTTGTACCATCAGAACGAACGAGGGGGGTGACAATATGGTAGCCTGCGGCGCTATCTTGTGTGCGTGGTCCGACAATTATCATGCGATCGTAGTCCCGTTTCTCACTCGTGAGCGTCGTGTGGTAGACGAACTACGGGACGATCGCTGGACTGGCGAACGGGTTGGTTCGTTAATGACTGGAAAGTGCGTCCGCGGCGGGGTGCACATCGTTGATCTTGGGGGGCAACATCGGGGTTTCTTGTCTCGGATGTGTCATGGGGATGAGACCAGGACCAGGAGCCAGTGATTACAGACCTGGGAGGCCGGGAACAGGTCCATTTCTGGTAGCACATGGACGGTAGAGGGGAGCGGGTTCGCGTGACGTCTCGCAGGGACGAGGGCATCCTTGATTCCTTGCTCGTAGGATCGGGCCTAAATACACGGTAAGTAATGAGAAGGGGAGAAAATCCAGCCACACACTTCCTCGAGAGTTAGACCGGGGGGCCTGTGCTGGCCGGCAGGATGTCAGTCAAAGCGGGTAACGCGAGAAGATATCCAAGGACGGGATCTCCGTCGATGCAAGCCGGCGCCTGCCGAACTCCCCAGACCCGTGAGAAGTTTTCGAAACGAGGTGGCCTCAAATCCGGTTTTGGACCCCGGCGAGGTCGCAAAGACAACTTGAAGTATATGATCCCCGACTCGGAGGTATTTTCCAAGTGCTGTGGTGATGTGGCGCGGACTCCTCTCATCTATCCTTGGAAAACTGCCACCCCGCCACTTCATTCGCGCGGGTGCTTGACTCTACTTCGCGACGTCCCGCAATACAACACAGTGCCCCAGGAGGCACCGTCTCCCAAAATGGCGATCTACACGCCCAGCGGCACTGACTTCTAGATCCCTTTGTACGCGTTCTCAAAGATACATTCGTGCAGGGCACGTCCAAAACTGTCAAAGGCGTCACATCGTGGGACTCCGCCACACCTTGAAGCAGATATAAGACGAGGCACCCAGAACTCCTAAACCCCCCTCCTCTCTCGTGCTGGCCGCCACAATGTCGAATGACGAAAAATTCGACGCTCCCGACGCAGATATCATTCTACGAGCTCTGGGCCCTCCCAGCCGCGACTTCCGACTCCACAAACTCGTTCTCTCCCTCGCCTCACCCGTCTTCAAAGACATGTTTTCCCTCCCCCAACCCGCCGTAGACGGGTCAAGAACGCCGAGTGTGGCGGAGGTCGAAGTCGTCGAAGTCACCGACTCCGCTGATGCACTTGACACTGTCCTTCGATTGATTTACCCCTTCACCCCTCCACCCTTCGGCAGAGACCTCGACGCGCTCGTGGATTGCCTCGTCATCGCGGATAAATACGAAATCAAAGCAGCAAAATCACGACTAGGGAGTTTGCTCGTACGAACTGATGCTACCCAGTCCCTTAGAGTGTATGCTATTGCTTCTCGATTCGGGTTCACCAGCATCGCGGATTCCGTCTCCCAACACGCCCTCTCCTCTGTCCATCTCCCAGGGATCCTCCAACTCCCCGACGATTTCAAGTACGTCTCCGCCGCCGCGTATCACAGACTTGTCAGACAACGTGCCATCTACCTGGAAGCGGTAGTGGAGCTCATCAAGAAGACGCCACTCAAGTCGAAGTGCTGTAATTGCCCCGGGGGAAAGTATTTTTCCGAAGACGTGTTCAGGTCGAGGCTCGTGCATCTCATCATGGTGGGGACGCCATTAGAGGCTAAAGCTTGTTCAGAAGCTTGGGTGAGGGAGTACGGGAACAGCCCTGAATGCCAGGAGGATTGCGTTTTGAAATTCATACGCTTTGCCGTTTCCTATGCCGTTCAAAGTGCCCAAAAAAGAATTCTATCGCACACACGTAAAATCACGCCGCACGTCACAAATATCCCTCCCTCATCGCACATACCGCCCCCACCTATCGCACACACTGTCCCTCACTTA